>Ga0214471_10003617_pt1 | contig 11960 bp, 16 predicted proteins | sample RVTome_5_FD_207665 | JGI IMG/M metagenome (GOLD analysis project Ga0214471, IMG submission 207665) | Soil microbial communities from uranium-contaminated site in the Upper Colorado River Basin, Wyoming, United States - RVT142D155 | ecosystem: Environmental > Terrestrial > Soil > Contaminated >... | reverse complement strand
CGCGATATCCCTCGTACGACGGGCGTCCCGTATGACGGCCGACGAGATGCGAGGCCTGATCGCGGGTAACCAGTACCGTGCATATCGAGATAGTTCTCGGCACTTGCGGTTAGCTCGGCGTGCGGTGGTCATCGGCGCCGCGGTTGATGTGATCGCTGCAGCGATTCTACTCATTACCAATCGCTTATCCCCCGAACTGGCGGATATTTTTTTTCTCATAATCGGTGTGGGATTCTTCGTGCCGCTGTATCTGAGTCTTTCGGTACTCGAAAAAGGCTTCAGTGTGTTTGCCAAGCAATGTGAAAGTCTTCTGCAGAAGCCCACTCATCGGTAGCGTCGGAGCGTCGGATGCTTCCGACCGGCTCGAGGAGGGGTAGGGTTCCTCCAGGCCGCTCACACTGATCAAGAGTAAATCCTCGCGGTTTCCCGAGGCCGCGCCGCCGCCGTTCGACCCGGCTGCCTGGGCGGCGGCGATCAGCAGGTCAGTAGCGCGTGCGGGTGCCATGATGGCGCGCCCCCGCGCCCACCCCCGACGTCACCACGTTTCACGAGATTCATTAGGTTTCACGAGATTCATTAGATCGAGGCGGGACCGTGACGCAGGCGGCGCCAGAGGCGCGTGCCGAACAGTGCGGCGGTCCCGGTGAGGAGCACCGCCGGGGCCAGCCAGACCATCTGGTCCGTGGCGGCGCGCCACTGATCGCCGAGTAGCCAGCCGAGACCGACCCAGAGACCCGACCACAGCAGGGCGCCGGCGACGTCGAAGAGCAGGAAGGTGCCGTAGCCGACCCCGTGGTCGCGGGCCAGCGGCCAGGCGAGCAGCCGCACGCCGGCCACGAAGCGGCCGATGAGGATCGTGAACGGGCCGTGGCGGCGGAACCAGTCCTTCGTCCGGCGCTGGCAGCGCCGCGAGCTGAACGTCAGCCGGCAGTAGAGACGCAGGAGACGGTCCGAGCCGAGGGCGCCCGCGAAGTACCAGAGGTGGTCTCCCGTGACCGTGCCGGCGGTGGCGAGAGCGACGACGAGCACCGGATCGGCCTGGCCCCCGGCGACGATCGCGCCACCCGCGACCAGGAGCAGGCGCCCGGGGAACGGGATGCCGGTGGCGTCGATGGCGGCGCCGACGAGGACGACCACGTACGTGTTCCGGACGAGCCAGTCCAGGAACGGCTGGAAGGCATCGCTCATCGCTGATCTGCGATGCAAGCGGAACACCATCCGGGTACGCTCGGGTGACGTGAGGCTCTTTTCTCGCTATCTCCTCTGGCAGGTTCCCGGCTGGCTGGCGGTCGCGGCCGCCCTGGCGGCGCTTCACTGGCTGACGGGGCTGCCCGGGTGGATCGTGCCCGCCGGCCTGGCGGCCTTCGTCGGGAAGGACCTGGCGATGTACCCGGTCGTGCGCGACACGCTGAGAGAGCCGCGCCCGCGGCTCGTCGGCGCCCGGGGCCACGCCGTCGAGCGGCTGGCGCCGGCGGGCTACGTGAAGGTCGAGGGCGAGCTGTGGCGGGCGGAAGCGACCGGAGGCGAGATCCCGGCCGACGCCGAAATCGTCGTGCGCGAGGCCCGTGGCCTCACGCTGCGGGTCGAGGCGGCAGGGCCGACCCCCGGATAGGCGCTCAGGCGCGGCGGAGGCGCCGGGTCTCCAGCGACCGGCGCAGATCGTCGAGTGCGGCGCCGAAGGCGTCGAGGGCGGGAGTGCGGGGCTTGTCGCGCCGGCGCACCAGGCCGATCTGGCGCTCGAGCGGCGGGGTGAGGCGGATGGCTGCCAGCGTGCCGGCGCGCACCTCGCTCTTGACCGAGAACCACGACGTGATCGACAGGCCGAGCCCGGCCTCGACCAGCTTCTTGATCGCCTCGGTGTTGCCCAGCTCCATCGGCGCGCGCGGAATGGCGCCGGCCCGGTGGAACCAGCCATCGATGACCCGCCGCAGCGTGGCGCCGGCCTCGAAGAGGATCAGCGGGTGGCCGGCCAGGGTGGGCGCCTCGACCGCCCGCAGCCGCCGCCAGGCCGCCTCCGGCGGCGCGATCGCGACCAGCTCGTCGCCGAAGAACGGCGAGACGAGCAGCTCACGGTCGCGCACGGGCAGGCTGACGATGCCGATGTCCAGCTCGTTGGCCACGATGGCGCGGGTGATATCGGCGGCGTTGCCGGTCACCACCACGACCTCGGTCTCCGGGTAGCGCGCGCGGAACCGCCGCAACGCCGGGGGCAACAGGTAGATGCTGATCGACGCGCTCGTTCCGAGCCGGACCCGGCCGGCCACCACGCCGCGCAGCTGCTGCACGCGCTCAACGCCGGCCTCCAGCTCGCGCAGCGCGCGGTCGGCGTGGGCCAGCAGCACCTCGCCGGCCCGCGTGGGAAACGCCCGCTTGCCGACCCGCTCGAGCAGCGGCAGCCCCAGCGCCCGCTCGAGATGACGGACCTGCATGCTGACGGCCGGCTGGGTCAGGTTGAGCGCGTGGGCCGCGCGCGAGAACGAGCCGTGACGCGCGATGGCCTGCAGCGTGCGCAGGTGCGCGACCTGGAGGTCCATGAATCCAAAAATCTACGTGATGGTCCGGATCAAAACAATTGATTTCCCTGATGCCGCGGCGGGCCTCAGCATCGGGCCCATGGACATCCGCGACCCCCTGCTCGCCCCGGCCGGCCGGCCATGATCCGGCCGGCCGCGCTCCCGGATAGCGAGGCGATCGCCGCGATCTGGAACCGCGAGGTGCGGGAGACGGCGGCGACGACCGACACCGAGCCGCGCACGCTGGCCGCCCAGCGCGCGTGGCTGGCGGCCCACGGGCCCCGGCACCCGGTGATCGTGGCCGTGGAGGATGACGAGGTCGTCGCCTTCGGCGCGCTGTCGCCGTACCGGACGAAGCCGTCCTACGAGCGGACGGTGGAGGACTCCGTCTACGTCAAGGACGGCTGGCGCGGCAAGGGCCTGGGGCACCGGGTGCTCGGCCGGCTGCTCGCCCTGGCGCGCGAGCACGGCCACCACTCCGTCATCGCGCGCATCACCGCCGGCAACGAGGCCTCGCTGGCGCTGCACGAGCGGCACGGGTTCGTCCGGGTCGGGCACGAGCGGCAGGTCGCCTGCAAGCACGGAATCTGGCTGGACGTGCTGACCCTCCAGCGGATACTGAGCGAGTGATGTGAGTGGGGGCCCCGACCGGGCCCCCACGCCCGGACGCTCGGGTCATCCCCCGTCCCAGGGAAGGAGCACGATGGACCCGCGGCCGGCTGCGCCGGCGGTGTTCACCCGGACGCTCCTGCTCTGCGTGGGCATCACCCTGCTCGTCCACGTCGTCACCTACGTGCTCAACACGCAGCTGCCGCTGCAGATCGTCGCGCTCGGCGGCAGCCACGCCCAGATCGGCTGGCTCTTCGCGGTGATGACCGGCGTGGCCATGGTGCTGCGGCCCCAGGTCGGAGGCTGGACGGACCGGTACGGCGCCCGCGCGGTGATGCTCCCGGGCGCGGCCGTCCTCGTGCTGACGATGGTCGCGCTGAACTTCGCCGCCACGCCGACCGCTCTGATCGCGCTGATGGCGGGCCTCGGCATCGCCAACGCGCTCATCTCGACGACCGGCAGCGTCGTGGTGGCCGGCGAGAGCCCGCCTGCGCGCCGGGGCGAGGCGCTGAGCCTCTACTACGTGGCCTCGTCGGTCGGGGTGGCGACCGGCCCGGTGGCCGGGTTCGCGCTGGCCGCTGCCGGCGGCATCGCGCTCGACTTCGCGGTCGTCACCGCGCTGAGCCTGGTCACCGGCGCCCTCGTGCTGGCGCTGCGCACGCCACCGGGCGACCCGGCGGCGCTGGGCGCCCGCGGCCGCCTCTGGAGCCGGCACGCCGTGGCCGCCTCGGTCGCGTTGATCGTCATCACGACCGGCCATTCCACGGTGTACGCCTTCCTGCCGATGCACGCCGCGGCCGCCGGCCTCGGCAGCGCGGCGTGGTTCTTTCCGCTCATGTCCGGCTGCACGATCGCCTGCCGGTTCCTCCTGCGGCGGGTCTCCGACCGCGTCGGGCGGCCCCGCGTGCTGGCGCCGGCGCTCGTCGCCATCGCAATCGGCAACGCCTTCCTGGCGCTGCCCCCCACGATCGCCTCGCTGGTGGCCGGCGCCGCCCTGCTCGGCACCGGCAACTCGATGCTCTACCCGACGCTGGTCGCCCTCGTGGTGGACCGCACGCCGCCGGCCGAGCGGGGGCTGGCGATCGGCACGCTGTCGGGCGCCTGGGACGTCGGCGTGTTCATCGGCTCGCCGCTCATCGCGCTGCTGGTGGAGACGCGCGGGTTTCCGGCGGGCTTCCTGGCCTCGGCGCTCGCCGTCGTGCTGGGGCTCGCCACGTTCCTCGCCACCGAGCGATACGGCCGGCGGGCGTAGACTCGCCGGGTGTCCGACCCCGCGCCCTCGCGCCTGCCCGCCCCGCTGCGCGCCCTCGCGCACCGCGACTTCCGGCTCTTCTGCTCGGGGCAGCTCGTGTCGCTCGTCGGCACCTGGATGCAGTCGGTCGCGCAAGCCTGGCTGGTGCTCGAGCTCACCGGTTCGCCCTTCCGGCTGGGCCTGGTCGGCACGCTGCAGTTCACGCCGATGCTGCTGCTGTCGTTCGTCGCCGGTGCCCTGGCCGACCGGCTGCCCAAGCGGCGGCTCCTCGTCGCCACCCAGTCGGTGATGGCGGCCCAGGCGCTGACCCTGGCCGCCCTGGTGGCGAGCGGCCGCGTCGAGTACTGGCACGTGGCCGTGATGGCGACGGTCTACGGGCTGGCCCACGTGCTGGACATCCCCGCCCGGCAGTCGTTCGTCGTCGAGATGGTCGGCCGGGCCGACCTGCCCAGTGCCATCGCCCTGAACTCGGCGATATTCAACAGCGCGCGGATCGTGGGCCCGGCGCTGGCCGGCCTCGCCATCGCCCTGTGGGGCACGGCGACGGCGTTCGCCGTGAACGCGCTCTCGTTCGTGGCCGTGATCGCGGCGCTGCTGGCCATGACGAGCGACGGCGCCCCCCGGCGGCCGGGCGGCCGGCGGCTCCGCAGCGAGATCGCCGAGGGCATCGCCTACGCCCTCCACACGCCGCGTATCCTGCTGGTGCTCGGCCTGGTGCTGGTCGTCAGCGTCTTCCTCTTCAACAACAACGTCATGGTGCCGCTGTTCGCACGCGAGGGGCTGGGGCTGGACGCCCACGGCTTCGGCCTGCTGATGGCCGCCCTCGGCGTCGGCGCGGTCGCCGGCGCCCTGACGCTCGCCACGTTCGGGCGCGGGCGCCCGGCGGTCCGCTCGCTGATCCTGCCGGCCCTGGTCCTGGCGGCGTCGACCGCGGCCCTGGCGCTGGTGACCCGGTTCGGGGTGGCGGCCGCGCTGCTGGCCGTGATGGGCTTCTGCGGCATCCTCGTGATGGCCGGCGCCAACACCTCGCATCAGCTCACCGTGCCCAACGAGCTGCGCGGCCGGATCATGAGCCTGCACATGCTCGTCTTCGCGGGCATGTCGCCCTTCGGCGCGTTCATGATCGGCTCGCTGGCGGAGCGCTTCGGCATCCGGACCACGCTGGCGGTGACCGGCGCCGCCGGCTTCGCCGGGATCCTGGGCCTGGCCGTCTGGTGGCGCACCCGCCGCTGACAGGGTAGAAGTAACGCCATGCCCGAGTCGGCCCGGTTCACGGTCCACGACACGCCCGTGGAGCTGCTGCGCGACGGCACCGGGCCGCCGCTGCTCTACCTGCACGGCGCCGGCGCCGGCGGGCGCTGGCTGGACTTCCAGGAGCGTCTACCCGTTCGTCAACCCGTGGCCGCGCCCGCTGCAGCAGCCGCACCCGCCGGTGTGGTGCCCATCGCAGGGCTCCAGCGAGACCGTCGAGTGGGCGGCCCGGCGCCGCTTCCCCTATCTCATGGTCTTCACGCCGCTGGCGCGCATCGCGCAGCTCCCAGCTCACCGTGAACCTGCCCATCTGCGTGGCCGAGAACGACCGCAAGGCCGAGGCGATCGCCCGCGCGTACGCGATGTGGGTCTATCACGTGGGGCTGAGGATGCTGCCGCCCTACTGGCAGCCGCCCGGCTACACGACCGAGGCCTCGCTGAAGCGGCTGCTCGGCAGCCGCGGCAAGATGCCGACTGAACTGACCTACGAGGACCTGGACGAGGGCGGCTACCTCATCTGCGGCAGCCCCGCCACCGTGCGCGACAAGCTGCGCGTCTTCGCCGACGAGCTGCGGGCGGGCATCGTGTGCTCGGGGATGAACGGCGGCACCCACGAGCAGACCCTGGAGATGATGCAGATGTTCGCCGAGGAGGTCATGCCGCACTTCCGGGAGGACGCCCACGTGGACGAGACCGCGGGCGTCGGACGGTAGCGAGGAACGAAGGGCGCGCCGTGGACGTCCGCGTCGGGACCTCGGGCTGGAACTATCCGGAGTGGAAGGGGTCGTTCTATCCGGACGACATGAAGCCCGCCGGGATGCTGGCTTACTACGCCGGGCAGTTCTCGACCGTCGAGGTCAACAACACGTTCTACCGGATGCCGACCACGAAGGCGGTGGAGAGCTGGGCGGCCACGGTGCCCGCGCGCTTCACGTTCGTGCTCAAGGCGCCGCAGCGGATCACGCACTTCGCGCGGCTGCGCGACGTGGACGACCCCGTGCGCTTCTTCTGCGACACGACCCGCACGCTGGGGCCCAGGCTCGGCCCGCTGCTCTTCCAGCTCCCGCCCAACTTCAAGGTCGACGCCGGGCGCCTGGCCGACCTGCTGGCGGTGCTGCCCCCCGGCGTCCGGGCGGCGTTCGAGTTCCGCAACCCGACCTGGTTCACCGACGAGGTCTACACGCGCCTGGCCGCTCGCAACGCCGCCCTCTGCATCGCCGACAATGACGGCGGCGCCACGCCTGCCATGGCGACCGCCGACTGGGGCTATCTGCGCCTGCGCGCCACGGGGTACACCGACGACGACCTGCGCGGCTGGCTGGCGACGATGCGTCGCGTGGGCGGGCGCTGGCGCGACGCCTTCGTGTTCTTCAAGCACGAGGACAAGGGCACCGGCCCCGCCCTGGCCGCCCGCCTGCAGGTGCTCCTCGACGAAGGGTCATGAACCCGCGCCCGGCCGTGGCCGCCGCCCCCGTGGTATCGGTCACGCCGGGCTCGTATTCGGGCCATTCCGGGCGTACGTTACGGAAACCACGAACCGGGGAGGAAGCCAATGCTTGACCTGCTCGTCAAGAACGGTCGCGTCGTCACGCCCCACGGCGCCGGCGCCTGGGAGATCGCGGTGCAGGACGGGCGCATCGCCGCGGTGGCCGCGGCCGGCACGTTCACCGAAGCGGCCCGGACCATCGACGCCAGCGGGATGATCGTCGTCCCGGGCGGGGTGGAGCCGCACACGCACCTGGCCCACCGGATCACGATGCACCCCGACGAGGAGCTGTTCACCCTCGGCCCCGAGGACGACAGCCGGGGCATGGCGTTCGGCGGCACCACCACGCACGTCGACTTCTGCTTCGTGCGCCCCGGCGGCGATCTCCCGACCGCCATCGAGCAGCGGGTGGCGCGCTGGCGGGGCCAGAGCTACATCGACTACTCGTTCCACGTCACGCTGGTCGGTCCGCTGCCGATCAAGACGTTCGACGCCATCCCCGAGGCGATCCAGCAGGGCTTCCCGTCGTTCAAGGTCTTCACGACCGACATCCTGCCGCCCCACCCCCGGCGCCCGTCCAACCGGCTGGACTTCGGGCGCATCCAGTTCGCGATGGAGAAGGTGGCGGCCAACGACGGCATCATGATCGTGCACGCCGAGGACCACGACATCGTGCAGTTCATGTACGAGCGCTTCCGCGAGGAAGGGCGGATGGACGGCTGGAACCTGCCCTACGTGCACAACAAGCTCTCCGAGCACATCTCGTTCCGCCGCACGATCACCCTGGCCAGCGCGATCGGGGGCGCCGTCTACTTCGTCCACACCTCGGCCCGGGAGGGCGTGGAGGCGGTGGCCGAGGCGCGCGCGCACGGCAAGCCGATCTACGCCGAGACGCTCCACCACTACGCCTGCTTCACCGCCGACGACTACCGGACGCCGCGCGGCTACTGTTACCACACCTACCCGTCGCTGAAGTTCGCCGAGGACCGCGACGCGCTGTGGGACGGGCTCCTGCACGACGCCGTGTCCACCACCGCCACCGACGAGTTCCCGACCTCGCTCGACCTCAAGCTGCGCGGCAAGACGATCGAGGACGTCACCGGCGGCAACCTGGGCGCCGAGGCCCGCATGGGCATCGTCTACACCGAGGGCGTGGCCCGGCGCGGCATGTCCCTCGAGCGCTTCGTCGACGTGACGTCCGCCAACGCCGCCAAGATCCTCGGCCTCTACCCGCGCAAGGGCGCGCTGGCGCCGGGCAGCGACGCCGATATCGTGCTGATCGATCCCTCCATCGCCCGCCCGCTCACCCGCGACGACTTCCACGTCAGCGATTACAGCCCGTGGGAGGGGTGGGCGGTGCAGGGCTGGCCGGTGACGACGATCCTGCGCGGCAAGGTCATCGTCGAGCGGGGCAGGCTCACCGGCGACCTCGGGGACGGCAAGCTCGTCGCGCGCAAGATCGACCCGGTCATGCTGCGGCGGCCGGGCTGCTGAGCATGGATTCCGCCATGATGCCCCCCGACGAGCTGCTGGCGCGCCTGGTGCGCCTCTTCCCCGACTTCGGCGACCACTGGGAAGGGCCGGACAACGAGGAGCGTGACGAGGACGGCTCCTTCACGCTGCACGGCGCCTTCGCCGAGTTCAGCGTGTACTTCAGCGAGCGCTACGAGGAGCTTCCCGCCGAGCGCCTGCAGGGGCTGTCGTGGCTGCTGCTGGAGTGCATGGCCGAGCCGGACTCGGACCTGGACGAGGCGGCCGCGAGCGGCTTCCTCGAGAACGTGGCGGCGGAACGGTTCCACGAGGACTTCGAGCGGTACCTGATCGGCCGGCCGCTGGAGTTCTACGCCCAGTGGAGCATCGGCGGCTGAGGTGACGCCCGACCGCGTGTTCTTCGCGGTGGGCGCGCTGTCGGCGCTGCTGGCAATGGCCGCCGGCGCCTTCGGCGCCCACGCGCTGCGCGAGCGCCTGACGGCGGACATGCTCGCCGTCTTCGAGGTCGGCGCCCGCTACCACATGTACCACGCGCTCGGCCTGCTGGCGGCGGCGTGGGCGGTGAGCCGCTGGCCCGGCGGCCCCGCCACCGCCGCCGGCTGGCTCTTCGTGGCCGGCACCCTCGTGTTCTCGGGCAGCCTCTATCTCCTCGTCCTCACCGGGCAGCGCTGGCTCGGCGCCGTCACGCCGCTGGGCGGCCTGGCGTTCCTCCTGGGCTGGGCCGCGCTGGCGTGGGCGGCGCTCCGCGGCGCCTGAGGCCCGACGCACGCGTGATAGCACTTGACGCTATCACCCGCCCGGCCTAGGATGACGGCGTGGCGTCGATCATCATCCGCAACCTCGACCAGGTCGTCGCTGAGCGCCTGAAGCTCCAGGCCCGTCTTCATGGGGTGTCCGTCGAGGAAGAGGCGCGCCGGATCCTCGATGAGGGCACCAAGCTGACTCGACAGCAGATCGCCGCCGAGGCGGCGGCCATGCGCGCAGAACAGAAGCCCCATCGCTCGCGCGCCGTCGATCTCATCCGCGAAGAGCGCGACCGGTGATTCAGCGCCGGCGCTCGGCTGAGCGCCGGATGCGGGTCCGGGAGCGGCTCCGGACCGAGCCACCCGTGGTCATCGACGCGTCCATCGCGGTCCAGTGGTTCGTGCCGGAGCCCGGATCGGACGAGGCGGTCGTCCTGCTTCGGGCGGACGCAGTGTTTCTCGCGCCCGACCTCATGCTGGTCGAGGCGACCAGCGCCTGGTGGAAGAAATACCGGCGTGGCGAGATGTCGGCCGAACAGGTCGAGCGAGCGATGGCCCGCCTGCTGGCGGTCGGCATCGAGCTGATCCCGAGCGCGCCGCTCCTGACCCGAGCGGTTCGCTTCGCATTCGAGCTCGATCATGCGCTGTACGACTGCGTCTATCTCGCGCTGACCGCCCGCCAGGGGGCAAGGCTGGCGACGGCCGATGGGCGGCTGCGCCGCTGCGCCGAGCGGCTCGGCATGCGGCTCTGGCGGCCCTAGACGCTCACTCTTTCAGCGCGCCGGCCACCAGGCCGCGCACCAGCCAGCGCTGCAGGCCGATCACGATGAGCACCGGCAGCAGGCTGGCCAGGATCGACGCCGCCGCGATGTCGCCCCACGGGATCTCGAACACGCCGGGGAAGAGCGCGAGGGCGACCGGCACCGTGCGGCTGGCCTCCGTCGCCGTGAACGTGTAGGCGAACAGGAACTCGTTCCAGGCGGCCAGGAAGGTCAGCAGGGCGGCCGAGGCGACGCCGGGCGCGATCAGCGGCAGCACGACCAGGCCCAGCACCCGGAGGCGGCCGGCCCCGTCGAGAAAGGCCGCCTCCTCCAGCTCGACCGGGATCTCGCGGATGAACCCCGCCAGCAGCCAGATCAGCAGCGGCAGCGCGAACGAGGTGTTGGCCAGCACCAGCGCCGTCCAGGTGTCGCGCAGCCCCAGCGCGCGCAGCAGCAGGTAGAGCGGGCTCACGGTGGCGATCTGCGGGAAGGCGGTGCACGCGATGATCCCCAGCAGCAGGAGCCCCTTGCCGGGCACCGGCAGCCGGGCGATGCCATAGGCGGCCGGCAGCCCCAGCGCCAGCGCCACCAGCGTCGTCAGCGACGCCACCGCCAGGCTGTTGCCGAGCGCCTCGGGCATGACGCTGCGCTCGAGCACCGCCTGGTAGTGGATCAGCGTGGGGGCGTCCGGCAGCACGCTGCGCACCGCCAGCAGCTCGACGTCGGGCGTGAACGACGTGCGCAGCTGCCAGAAGTACGGCGTGGCCCAGGCCGCCAGCACGAGCAGCACGGCCACGTCCCCGGCGCGCAGCCGCCGTCTCACGCCGCCAACCCTTCCCGGCGCAGCACGCGCAGGTAGCCGGCGGCGACGGCCATCACGAGCGCGAAGATGACCACCCCGATGGCCGCCCCGAAGCCGAGCTGCAGTGTCTGGAACAGGCTGCGATAGGCGTAGACGGTCAGCGTCTCGGTGGTGCCGGCGGGGCCGCCGCCGGTGAGCACGAACATGAGGTCGAACGCCCGCAGCGCGTCGAGCGTCCGGAAGAGCAGAGCGACGAGGAGGATCGAGCGGAGCAGCGGCAGCGTGACGAAGCGCAGCGTGGCCAGCGGGCCGGCACCGTCCACCCGGGCCGCCTCCCAGACCTCGGCCGGGATCGTCAGCAGGCGCGCGTAGCAGAGCAGGGCGACGAACGGCATCGTGCGCCACACGTCCGCGGCGATCAACCCGGGCAGGGCGAGGCCGGGATCGCCGAGCCAGTTCAGCGGCTGGCCGAGGAGCAGGTTCACGAGCCCGGCCGCCGGGTGGTAGAGCCACTCGAACAGCCGGGCCGTCACCACCGCGGGCAGCGCCCACGCCAGCAGCAGGAGCGACAGCGCCAGGCGGCGGCCGGCGCGCTGCCGCTGCAGCGCCAGCGCCACCGCGAGCCCGAGCGCCAGCTCGAGCGCGACCGACGCGCCCGTGAACACCAGCGTGACCCGGACGGCGTTCCAGAACCGCGGATCGGTGGCCAGGAACGCGTAGTGGTCGAGGCCCACGAAGTGCGCGATGCCGAAGATCGGCACGCGCCGCTGGAGCGAGAGCCACAGCACCCACAGGCTGGGGTAGAGCGCCAGGGCGGCCAGCGCGACCGCGGCCGGGGCCACGAAGGCCAGGCCCGCCCGCCGGTCGGCGCGCCGGCGCGCCGTCACCGCAGGCCGCCCAGCATGTACTCCAGCCGGCGCTGCGCGTGCGCCAGCGCCTGGCGCGGCGTCTTGACGGCCACCAGCGCCGCCGAGAACTCCGGTTGCACGGTCGTGGACAGCATCAGATAGGCGGGCGTGACCGGGCGCGGGCGGGCGGCGAGCGACAGGTCG
>Ga0214471_10003616_pt1 | contig 11966 bp, 6 predicted proteins | sample RVTome_5_FD_207665 | JGI IMG/M metagenome (GOLD analysis project Ga0214471, IMG submission 207665) | Soil microbial communities from uranium-contaminated site in the Upper Colorado River Basin, Wyoming, United States - RVT142D155 | ecosystem: Environmental > Terrestrial > Soil > Contaminated >... | reverse complement strand
GTCGAAGCCGGCGGAGTTCGCGTCGTAATTCAGGCCACCGAAGACGATGCGTGTAATTTGTCGTTCTTGGGGTTTGCGGTCGATGCGCAGCGTCTGGGCGACGCCGACCCACTGCGAGCCGGAGGGTGATGACTTCTGGTCGAGGAAGTCGCTCTCGGTTGGGCCATCGTAGGCCTTCAGATAGGCGACGGAGCCGCCGCCGCGGTGGATGGCATCGATGCTGACCCACGGCTGCTCGAGCTCGAAGCTGACTTCGAACCAGCCGTTGATGTTGTTGCTTTCGGGGCAGGCACTTGGATCGAGGAAGCTGAGGACATGGGGTGGTGAGGCCGGATTGCCACAGGGCAGGTCCGCGATGACGTCGAAGGGACCGCCCTCGCCGATGCCTCGCAGGGTGACGCCGCGGTAGCGCGTGCTCAAGACGGTGCCTTCGACGACTTCATCGAAGTTCAGGAAAATGTCCGCGCTCGCGATCGGCAACGCCGTCGTCAGCGTCAGCAGGCCGGCTGCAGCGACAATCCGGATCCTCGCCATGAACTCTCCGCTTCAACGACGGCGGAACAGCCCCCCGATGACGTTGGCCGCCGTCATCTTGAGCATATCAGGATTGTACTCGAGGCGTCTCATACTATAGGCGTGCCACTGACGGCCGTACGGCACGTAGAGGCGCACCTTGATGCCGCGCTCTACGAGTTCCCGCTGCAGGTGCTGACGCGGGACGCCGAGGAGCATCTGTACCTCGAGTTCTGTATCAGCTTTCCCGAGGCGCGCGGCGCGTTTCAGAGCCTCACGGATGACCCATTCCTCGTGGGTGGCCAGGGCGACATGCTGGCCGTTCTTCCACATCTGTTCGGCGAGCTCGAGCAGCTCCCGCTTCATCGCATCCTTGTCGACCAGCGCGATACTGGCCGGCTCGGGATAGATGCCGATGCACAGGCGCACGTTGGCCCGCAGCTCGGTCAGTGCCGCGACATCGTCGCGCGTGCGAAAGAGCCGGGATTGCAGGACGATGCCGCAGTTGTCGAAATCCGTGCGCAGTTCGCGGTAGATGCGCAGAGTGCTCGTGACCGTCTCGTGATCTTCCATGTCGAGCCGCACGAAGCTGTCGACTTCACGCGCGTGCTCCACGATCTCGCGCGCACGGCGCAAGCAGTCCCGTTCGTCGAGCTCCTGTCCGAGGGCGGTGAGTTTGAGGCTGATGTTGGCGTGGGGCCGCACGCGGAGCTCGTCGATGAGCTTGTGAAACTCGGCCGCGTAGGCGTCGATGTCCGCGATACTCGCGACGTCCTCACCCAAGACGTCGAGCGTCGAGAGGATCTTCTGCTCGCTCCAGAGGCGGTCGGCGATGAACAACGCATCGAAGAGACGCTCGCCCGCGATATAGGGACTCGCCGCCAGGCGCACGACGCCCTGGGGCAGACTCTTCAGCATGCGGACGAACAACCGGTGCGCCGCGCTACCCGGCGTGGCGGCCCCGTTGTCGTGATTCTCAGAGTTTTTCGTCATTCCCCACTCGTCGCGTGATCCACGCCGGGACGCTGCGGAATCGGCAGGTCGTTCCAGTGCATCAAAGCGTTGTAGACGAATCCATGGTCGTGATGATTCAGGTGGCGATGCATCGGATTCCACGAGAAAAGCACGATTTTCCCCTTGCCCAGCGAGTCGACGAGCAGGGCGGGCATTCCGTCGATGCTGTCGCCCTTGACGATGCCACCCGAGATCACGAGATCGTCGGGTTCGTCCACCTTGTCGCCCAGGTTGAAGTCACCGACTTCCTTGTTTCCAAACTGTACGACCGCCAGATGCCGGTCGTACTTGCCCACGTCGTAGAGCGTTCCGTTGCCCCGAAAAACATGGGTCTGTGCCGGATAGCCGTACACCAGGGGGTGTTCGGCGGTCAGCACCTTGCAAGTTAGGAAAGATCCGGGAGTGTTCAAGCCGCTGGGTTGGGTCGTGGAGATCCGCGCGGACATGCCCGAGCCGCCCGCCACGACGCCTCCCGACCCGAGGCCGATCAACGTCCCGCCCTGGCGCACGAAGGCTTCGATGGCGGCGAGCCCGTCGAAGCCGAGGCCCCCGGTGATGTCCTCCGAACTCGCGAGACGGCCGTGGCTGGGTGTCTCCGCGGTGACCGTGTAGGGCAGCGGTGACCACTTCTCGTCGATCCCGGCGACCACCTGCTCGAGCGCGCTGTTACCCCCGAAGGCGGGCATGAGGAGGACGTCGAATGCGGCGAGGGCTCCCGCCCGCACATCGTCCTTGTCCACCATGGTGTAGGGAACGCCTGCCTCGTCGAAGCTGAAACGCACCCACCCGGCGTTCTGGGTCGAGAACCACGCATGGTAGAGCGCGATGCGTGGCGCCTCGACGACATGGGTCGGGATGTCCGGCAGCTTGTTCAGGCCGATCGCCCTCAGGCCTCGCCGCTCGAGTTCGGCTCGGAGCTTCGCGCAGTCGTCCGGATTCTCGATCAGGAGCGTTCCCGCGGGGAGCATCTCGCCCTTGTGCTCGAAGCTGGTTTCGGCGGCGAGCACATGGGTGTGGCAGAAGGCGCCGCTGAACATCAAGGGGCCCAACTCCCGTTGGGCGTGATGCGGAATGGCCCACACCTTCGGGTCGTTCGGGAGTTCGGGCGCGGCGACGCTTAGATCCTCCCCGTCCAGATCACCTTCGTCGATGTCCAGGACGGCGATGTCGTCGATCGCTTCGATGTCGACACCCATGTGAAGGCCCAGGGTCCAGGCCACGTCGTCATAGGGTGGGACGTCGACCTCCTCGGGGAAGCCTTGTTTTTCCAGGAGATTGCGCGCCAGGGGGCCATAGGGCTGGTCGAGACGGATCAAGACATCATCCTGGGACAGCTTCTGCTCCTTCAGATCGAAGTCCTTCTTCAACTTCGCCATCTCGATGCCCTGGCGCTGGAGGATCGCAACGACGTCTCGCGCGGCGGCGATATCCCTCTGGTCTTTCCGAATCACGAAGGCATGGGGTGCGCTCTTGCGCGCGGTGGCGATGGAATTCTGGGCCTTCTGATTGAAGTTACGCAGAAACATGGCTCCGTTCTGCGAGACCATCTCCAGCGAAGCCACGGCTCCACTGAGCATGAAATTGATGTTGTTGCGCATGGACCATTCGATCTGCTCGTCCGGCGGAATCGAGCGATACCACTGGCGCTCACTCAGCTTCTCGCCCGCGTAGCGCGCGTCGCGGAGGTCGCGGTGAAGCGTCTCCGCCGTTCCATTGCCGAAGGTCTCGAAGAAGCGACCCATCGAGTTGTGATTGTTGGTGACCCACAGGAGATAGCCTGGATACCAGCCCGTGTAGAAGCCCCAGGTCCAGACCCCGGGCAACCCGAGCTGGGTCAGGCGCGTCACTTCGTAGTTGGCCAGGGCGTGCCACTCGCCGACCGTGATGGGATCCACGCGCTCGTTGTAGGGCCCCGTTCCCGTCGAGACATAGAGGAAGGGAACCGATTCGTGAAGATCGAGGGAGATCGTCGGCATCCAACGGAAGTAGAAGTCGAAGAAGTTCTGCGTGAGGGGCTGGCTGACCGCAATCGCGTCGCGATTGTTGTCGTGGAAGCTGTACTCCCCCCAGAACGGTGCTGAACGCGGCGGCATGTCCTTGTAGTCCGTGAATCCGCGGACGTTGCGCCGCCACCACTCGACCTGGCGGGCCCGGCCATCCACTTCGAGCACGGGAGTGATGATGGTGAGAACATTCTTGCGGATGCTCGTGAACGGCTCTCTCTGCTCCACGGCGAGCCGGTAGGCGAGTTCCATGACCATCTCGGGCGGGCCCAGCTCCGGCGAATGCAACCCCGCCGTCAGCCAGTAGACCGGCACCGCGCTCTGCAGGATTCTCTCGACCGTCGCCGCGTCCAGGCCGCGCGGGTCGGCCAGACGGTGGAGATCCGCTCGCAGCTCCTCGCTTCTGCCGAGGAGTTCCACGTCGCCGATGATGGCGGCGATCATCTCGCGCCGTCCATGGCTCTGCCCGATGGATTCGACGTGCACGCGGTCGCTCGCCCCGGCGAGGGCCCGGAAGTAGGCGTGGATGTCGTCGACATGGGTCAGTTGCGAGGGTGTACCCACGGTGTAGCCAAGAAAGTCGCGCGGGCTCGGAATCGTGGGATGGTCGGGAAGCGTCCGTACCCACTCGGTCAGAAAGCGTTCGTCCGTGGTGGCCTCGAGGATGGCCGCGGTCGCGATATCGTCGTTGGCAAGGTCTTGGGCCGGGCTCAGTCCACCGCAGAGAAGGAGAGCGAGAAAGCAGAGTGTGGGGACGGTGAGCCGCGGAGATCGGGGCATGGGGCTCCTAGGGGCCGGGGAAAAATCAAGCCAGGGTATCGCGATTTCAAGGCCGCGTCAGCCCGTCAGAGAGCGCCAGATGCCGTGTGCGCCAAGGGCAATGCTCACCAGCACAACGACCGCCATGAGCAGGTCCTGCCAGGCCGTGTTCCGCCATCGGCCCAGACGCTCGCCGTCACGCATGGCCAACCACAGCAGGACGGCCGCGATCGGCAGCAGCAGGCCGTTGAGCAGTTGGGCCAGGACGATGACCGGCACCGGGCGCAGACCGCTGAGGCCGACCGCACCGCCGAAGGCCAACACGCCCAGCCAGACGGCACGGCTGCGCCCGCCGCGGCTGCTCCAGGCGGGATCTCCCTCGCGGCCGAAGAGGCTGCGGGTGGCCATGCTCGCCGCGAGAGGCGCTGTCAGCGCCGACGAAAAACCGGAGGCGAAGAGGCCGATGCCGAGGAGCCAAGGCCCCGCCGCGCCAAGCCGCGAATCGAGTTCCGCCGCCAACGCCGCGAACTGCATCTCTCCGTCGAGAGCAGTACCGACGATGACGATGGCCATCGAGATGATTCCCCCGAGGACGATGGCGACGGCGAGACCGAGCCTGGTCTCGCGAAGATCCCGCCCCTTGGCCAGGCTCGAGCCGAGAAACAGGTTGTAGGGGACGACGGTCGTGCCGACGAGGGCCAGCGCGAGGGTGGACGAGCCCGGCGGCAGCCGCGGCAGGAAGCTTCCGCGCGCGATCTCTCCCCAGTCGGGTCGCAGCGAGAGTGCCGCCACCAGAAAGCAGACCCCCATGATAGCGACGGTGATTCCCAGGAGCCGCGCGACGCTCTCTGTACGCACGGTCCACAGGAGTGTCGCGGCGCCGGCGAGACAGATCGAGCCGATCTGTGCTCTTGGCAATCCGGAGATCAGCTCGATGCCGGCCGCTCCGCCCAGGAGATTCCCAGCCTCGTAGGCCGCACAGCCGAGGACGATCGCGCTTCCTGCGAGCCAGCGCAGGCCGCGGCCATGGCGCCGTGCGATGCTCTCGCCCAGATCGGCTCCGGTCGCGATGGACAGGCGAGCGGCCGCCTCCTGCAGCACCAGCGTCGCGATGGTCGAAAAGACGAGGGCCCACAGCAGTTGATTGCCGAAACGTGCTCCGGCGCTGGCCGCGGTCGTGACCGTTCCCGGCCCGATGAACGCGGCCGCGAGAATGGACCAGAAGAGAACGCGCAGGATCGAACTCACTCCTGCCCCCAGCCGCCGCCGCCGGGCGTCTCGACGATCAGGCGATCCCCCGGCTCGATCGTCGTCTCGTCCTGCGGGGCGAGTTCTTCCCGGCGGCCGTCGGCACGCTCGATGAATTGCCGGCCTGGCATCCCGCTGCCGCCTCCATGCATCCCCGGTGCGCCGGCGACGCGACGCTGTGTCAGGAGTGAGAGCTGGACTTCCTCGAGGAAGAGCAACTCGCGCCGCAGGCCTTCGCCGCCGGCCCAGACGCCGCGGCCGCCGGAATCGCGGCGCAGCGAGAACTCCAGGACCCGCACGGGAAAACGATGCTCCAAGACCTCGACGTCGGTGATGCGCGTGTTGGTCATGTGCGAGTGCACGCCACTCTCGCCGTCGAATTCGCGCTGTGCACCGCAGCCACCACCCAGTGTCTCGTAGTAGCCAAAGCGCTCGTTACCAAAACTCAGGTTGTTCATGGTCCCCTGACTGGCGGCCGAAAGGTCGAGCGCACGCAGCATGCAATCGACGAGGCGCTGGCTCGTCTCCACGTTGCCGCCGACCACGGCCGGGCACTCGCTCGCGGGGCGCGCAAAGTCCGGAGAGAGGATTCCGCGCGGAATCCGCAGGTCGACAGGGTCGAGAAGTCCCTCGCTGAAGGGAAGATCTTCCTCTACCAAGAGCCTCAGGACATAGAGCACGCAGCTTCGCACGACGGCTTCGGTCGCGTTGAGATTGCCCGGATGCTCGTCGGCGCTTCCGACGAAGTCGAAGCATGCGATCTTGTCGGCGTCATGATCGATGGTTATGGCGACGGCCAGGGCGCTGCCGTCGTCGAGCTTCTCTTCGGCGCGATGGACGCCGGCCGGGATCGATGCCAGCGTCGCGCGCATCTGGCGCGCTGCCTGGAAGCGCAACTCCCGCATGTGTTCGACGACATTGCCCCTGCCCGAGCGAAGACTCAATGTCCTCAATTCCTCGATCCCAGCGCGACAGGCCGCGAGCATCGCCTGCGTATCGGCGAGATTGTCTTCCGGTGTGCGGCTCGGGTGGACGGACCTGCGAAGCAGTCGCTCCAACTCGCGCAGGTCGGTCCTGCCGTGGCGCGCCAGATAGATCGGCGGGATCACGACCGCCTCTTCGACCAGCCTCGTCGCCCCTGCGGGCATGCTTCCCGGGGCGATGCCGCCGATCTCGGCATGATGCGCTCGGCTGGCGACATAGCCGAGAAGATCTCCGTTCGCGTCGTGCGCGGCGGCCAGGAGCGTGACGTCGGGCAGATGCGAGCCTCCGAAGGCGGGATGATTCGTGACGATCACATCGCCGGCTTCGAGGGCGCGGTGCTCGAGCACCGCACGGAGGCAGCTGCCCAGTGCGCCCAGGTGGACGGGGATGTGCGGCGCATTCACGACCAGAGATGCTTCGGGGTCGAGGATCGCGCAGCTGAAGTCCTCGCGTTCCTTCACGTTGGTCGACACGGCCGTGCGGCGCAGCCGTTCGCCCATGGAGCGCGCGATGGCCTCGAATCGATGCTGAAAGAGCTCGAGCGACAGCGCGCGACTCTGCACGGCCGCCCGATCCATGCTCCCAGGCGCGGACGGTTGGCGTTCGGCGAGGAGCGCACCGTCCTCGTGGACCCGCAGGCTCCAGTCGCGTGGCAGGTAGTGGACGCTGTGCGCTTCCTCCACCAGCAGCGGCCCTTGCAGCACTTGGCCCCTGCCGAGCAGCGAGCGCTCGTGGACCGCTGCTTCTACCCATCCCGTTCCGTCGTGCAGCAGGGCCGTCGCCACCGCGGCTGCTTCCTCCTGCGGCAGGGCTTCCGGCCGGAGGCGCCAACGATCGCTTCCCGTCGCGTGGACGTGGAGACTCACGACTTCGATCGTTCTCTCCTCGGGATAGTGTTCGTAGATCGCCTCGTACGCGCGGCGGAAAGACTGGACGACCTCGTCAGGGTGCTCGAAGGCGATGGCCAAGCAGCTTTCCTGTCCCTCCAGCCTGAGCTCGGCCACCCGGCGCTGAATTCTCACACCGCTCACGCCATCGCCGACGAGCTTCGCCATGGCCTCTGCTTCGAGGCGGGCGAGCAGCACGTCGAGTTCACCGGAACAGCTCTCCCAGCTGCGCAGCAGTTGAACTTGCGCCGCGCGACTGCTCCTGGCGTTGCCGACGCCGACTGCGCTGAGCAGGCTGGCGTCGGGAGGAAAGACGACGCGCTCGATCTCCAACAACTCCGCGATGGCGCAGGCATGCTGCCCACCGGCGCCGCCGAAGGCGATCAGGGCGTGTTCCTTCGGATCGTGGCCTCGTTTCACCGACACGCGCCGGATCGCCGCGGCCATGCGCTCGTTCGCCAGTTGGAGATAGCCTGCGAGCAGGCGTTCTTCCGCCTCTATGCCACTCTCGCCCAGTTCGCCCAGACATTCCCGCAACCTCTCCCGCGCCGCGTCCAGATCGAGGCCGAACGGGAATCGCTCGGGCCGGATCCTGCCGAGAAGCAGATTGACATCGGTGAGCGCCAGCGGACCTCCGGCCCCATAACAGGCGGGGCCCGGGTCGGCGCCCGCGCTCTGCGGACCGACCTTGGGCAGTCCATGCTCGACATGACAGATCGATCCGCCGCCCGCGGCCACGGTCTCGAGTTCGACGGCCTCCGTCGGCAGCGTCGCATCTCCCACGCGATGGGCGTACGCCACCTGGATACCGCCATCGACGCGGGCGACGTCGGTGCTCGTCCCCCCCATGTCGAAACAGAGCGCCCTGTCGATGCCGAGCTGTTCCGCAACGGCCGCGGCGCCGATCGCGCCTCCCGCCGGCCCGGACAGCAGACCGTGAATCGGCTGGAAGAGCGCGGCGGGCAACAGTGTTCCCGAGCTACACATGACTGCGAGACGGCTGCCCTCGCCGAGGGACGCGCGGACATTCTCCAAATACGCCTCGAGGATCGGCTGGAGATAGGCGTTGATCTCGCAGCTCATGGCCCGATTCAGATAGCCCTCGACCGGCGCCAAGGCAGAGGACACGCTCACATGTTCGAAGCCGGCGTCCTTGGCGAGTTCGGCGAGCGTGTTCTCGAGGGCGGGATCGAGATGGGAGTGCACCAGCGCGATCCCCAAGGACTCGTACTCCTCGTGGCGCAACTCCTTCAGAACCCGACGCGCCTCTTCGAGGTCGAGGGCCTGCAGAAGCTCTCCCCGTGCGTCGATGCGCGCATCGATTCCCAAGCAGAGGTCGGCGAACGGAGGCTCCTTGCGGACGACCCGCGCGAAGAGATCCGGCCGTTGTTGTGTCTTGATGCGGAGAAGGTCTTCCAGGCCGCGCGTGAGCAGCATCGCACAGCGGGCGCCACGCCGCTCGAGCAGCGCGTTCGTTCCACGTGTGGTCGCGACCCTCAGGTCCAGGGGCGGCAGGCTGTGGCCTGTCGGCGTCGCGGTGAGCCAGTGCGCGGCGAGGAGTTGTGCGTCCAATGGACTCGAAAGAGCGACGGCCTCGCCGACGCCGATGCCGAGGTCGAGGGGCGTCTCCAGCGAGACGCGAGCGCCTCGCTGCTCGCGGATCCTTGCGCCGGTCCCATCGGCGGCCAGGAGCCGCGCGCCGTCGAAGATGCCGTCCGGCGGCGTCGGGTCGATGTCGAAGTTGTGCGGGTCGACACAGCACGTGATCCGCGCGCGCAGGACCGAACTGCTCAGGATCTTGAGCTTGTGTGTGGCTCCCTCCGGATCCAGGGCCACGGCATCGGTGAAGGTGCCCCCCGTGTCGATCCAGACCCGCCAACGTCCGGCCTCACTCAATTTCACGGCGTTCTCCTTCGTCCGCGGGCAGCATAGCTCGAATGAACGCCTCGGTCGCCCGGCTTCTTCTTCCTCCGGCGCGGCGACTGTCGTAGATTCGACGCCGAACAACGGAGGTCTCGATGAGCACCGCCAAGGGTCCCAGCTACTGGGACTACCTCAAGCTCGACCAGCTTCTCTTCCTGCAGGCAGGCCTGGAGGAGGACGAATCGAAGATCAGCAGCGACGAACTGCATTTCATCGTCGTCCATCAAATCTATGAGCTCTGGTTCAAGTTGATCCTGCGCGAGCTCCGGCTGGCGCGCGACGAGCTCGCGGCGCCGAAGGTGGCCGAGATCGCCGTGCCCCATGTCGTCCATCATCTCGGGCGCGTGACGGAGATCCTGAAGCTGGCCGTGCAGCAGTGGGCCGTGGTCGAGACTCTCACGCCCCAGGACTTCCTGGCATTTCGCGACAAGCTCTTTCCGGCCTCCGGCTTCCAGAGCTATCAGATGCGCGAGGTCGAGATCCTCCTCGGCAGCAAAGGGCCGGATCGCGCGCGCTATGGCGATGTCGATCCGGTCGAACACATCCGGCAGAAGTCGGCGGGCTCCGTCGGGGGCGAGATCGCCAAGGCGAAGCTGGACGCAGCCGAAGCGGAGCAAAGCCTACGCGAAGCCCTCCTCGAGTGGCTCTTTCGCACTCCCATCCAGGGCAGCGGCCCGCAGGACAAAGACGACGAGGCGACGGTCAACCAGTTCATCGATGCGTATCTCGTCGCGCACGACAAGCAACAGCGGAGTCAACTCGACGCGCTGGTTGCGAACGGAATTTCCGATCCCGATCTGTTGGCCCGACGCTTCGAGACCGCCTCGTCGCTCGCTCACAGTTTTCTCCACGCCCACGAAGAAGAGGAGTCCGAGCGAGCCCATCATCGCAGGGCCCGGGCGGGACTCTTGTTCATCGAGAGCTATCGAAGCCTGCCGTTGCTCTCGTGGCCGCGTCTCCTGGTCGACGCCGTCGTCGAGGTAGAGGAGCAATTCGTTCTCTGGAGGAATCGTCACGCGCGCATGGTCGAACGGACCATCGGGCGGCGCGTCGGGAGCGGGGGAAGCTCGGGCGTCGACTATCTGGACCGCGCGGCGGCGCACCGGATCTTCCCCGAACTGTGGGCGATTCGGACGATTTTGCTGCCGGTCCAGGCGTTGCCGGAGTTGAAGAATTCGCGCTTCTACGACTTTGCCCAATGAGAAATCGGCACTGAGCCGTTAGGCCAGGCGTCTCGCGTAACGACCGTGCACAGCTCGAGAGGAATGTCATGAGCCAGTCGATCAGTCTCTCGGGAAAGCACGCGCTGGTGTGCGGCGCCAGCAGCGGCATCGGCGAGGCCTGCGCCATGGCGCTCGCCGGTCAGCGGGCCTCAGTGACCGTACTGGCGCGGCGCGAGGACAAGCTGCAGTCGTTGGTCAGTCAGCTGCAGGTGGCCGGGAGCGTGCGCGCCGAGTATGTCGTCTGCGACATGGACGATCTAGGCGCCTTCGAAGCGACGCTCCGACGAGTGCTCGAGGAGCATGGACCCGTGCACGTCGCCGTCCACAACACGGGTGGGCCCAAAGCCGGTCCACTGCTGGAGAGGTCACCGGAGGACTTCCTCGCCGTCTTTCGGCGCCATCAGCTGACCGCGCAGATCCTCGTGCAGACCCTGCTGCCGAAGATGAAGGACGCGGGCTATGGGCGCTTCATCCAGATTCTCTCGACGGCGGCCAGGGAGCCGATTCTCGGACTCGGCCTGAGCAGCACGATTCGCGCGGGGATGATCGGTTGGGCGAAGGCGCTTGCCGACGAACTTCCTCCCGGAATCACCATCAACAATGTCCTGCCCGGCTATGTCGACACCGAGCGCCTGAAAGTGCTCGAGCAGTCGTTGTCCAAGGCGAGAGACGTGACCCCGGAATCCGTCCGTCAGGGTTGGATCGACGGAATTCCCGAGGGGCGCCTTGGGCGGCCCGACGAACTGGGCGCCGCGGTCCTGTTTCTGGCCTCTCCCCTCGCGTCCTATGTGCGTGGGATCAGCCTGCCCGTCGAGGGTGGCCGCATGCGAAGCCACTGAATCGAGATTCATGGACTTCGACATCTTCTTCTCCATCAGTCAGACGCCCGTCGGCGAACGCCTTCCCAGTGAACGCGAGATGTTCGAGAACTTCTTTGCGCAGGTCGAGGCCGCCGATGAACTCGGCTTCGGCACCGCATGGATCGCCGAGGCCCATCTCTCGAGCGAGATCCAAAAAAGCAATCGCAAACCTGTCATTCCCCACTGGCAAGGCGAGGTGGGCCTCAATACCGACTTCCTGCAACTCTCCCATCATATCTTCGCCCGTACGAAGCGCATCGAGACTGGTTCCGCCGTCATGAACATCCTCTGTGGAGGCGGACCCATCGCTCATGCCGAGAGGGTGGCGACTTTTCTCGCCCTGCATGGACTCGACCCCACAGAGGCCCGGCGCATCCACGTCGGATTCGCCGCCGGACGCTTCGATTTCAACAACTCCGCCACCGGCGTGCGTCCGCGTGACGCATTCGAAGCTCACTTCTGGCCCGCGGTGAAGGGCAAGGTGTTCGAGGAGGCGGCGCTGATCTTCACGCGCCTCTTGCGCGGCGACGTCCTGAAACACGAGGACATCCC
>Ga0214471_10003615_pt1 | contig 11966 bp, 8 predicted proteins | sample RVTome_5_FD_207665 | JGI IMG/M metagenome (GOLD analysis project Ga0214471, IMG submission 207665) | Soil microbial communities from uranium-contaminated site in the Upper Colorado River Basin, Wyoming, United States - RVT142D155 | ecosystem: Environmental > Terrestrial > Soil > Contaminated >... | reverse complement strand
ACCGCGACATCGCTGTCCTGCTGCCGGCCCGCACGATCTTGCAGCCCTTGGAGCGCGCCCTCGCCAACGAGGGCATCCCGTACCGCGTCGAGGGCGGCAGCCTCGTCTATGCCACCCAGGAGGTGCGCGACCTGATCAACTGCCTCAGCGCCATCGACGACCCCAGCGACGATGTCGCCGTGGTTGCGGCCCTGCGCAGCCCCGCCTACGCCTGTTCAGACCCCGAAATCGCCGCCTATCGCCTGCAGCAAGGCGGCAGCTTCAACTACCTCTGGCCCGACCTCAACACCAGGCACGACCGCGTTGCCGGCTCGCTGCGCGACCTGCGCAACTGGCACGAACGTCGTAGCGCTTACTCCATCGCTGCGCTCGTCGACGCCTTCATCAACGACCGCCGCCTCGTTGAGATCGGCCTGCTCGACAGTGGCAACCGCAACGCCTTCCGCCGCGCTCGCTTCCTCGTCGAGCAGGCGCGCGCCTTTGAGTCGGCCGGCCCCGAGACGCTGCGGGCCTTCGTCGAATGGCTCGAGCGCCGCGCCGGTGACGCCATCTACGACCACGAAGGCGCCGCCCTGGACGATGACGAGGACGCCGTCCGCGTCCTGACAATCCACGCCGCCAAGGGCCTCGAGTTCCCTATAGTCTTCCTCGCCGGCCTCGGCACCGCGCCGTTCAGTCCGCCACCTATCTTCGGTCAGGAACGCGGCGACGGCCGCATCGCGGTGCAGGCCGGTCGCGTCAACACGCGCTTCAACCTTGGCGACGTGGACGAGGTAATGAGAAACGTCGTTGACCATGAGTCGGCGGAACGCAACCGCCTCCTCTACGTCGGAGCCACTCGCGCGCGCGATCACCTCATCGTCTCGCTGTTTCACAAGAAGGGCTCACGCGAGACCTACGCCCAGCGCCTGATCGCGGCCCGCGCCGGCGAACTGGCGCAACCGCTGCCACCGGTCTCGATCGCCGAGCAGCGCTCCACCGCCACCTTTGAAGGCGTACAGGTCGACACCGAAGACGAGGAGGGCTTCGAAGATCGACGCGAGGCCCTGATTGCGGCTGCACACACGCGCCACTTCACCAGCGCCACCGCCCTCGCCCGCGACACCGAGCCCGAGGACGAAAAGGAGGAGCGCGAGGACGAGACCGAGCCCTGGTCCAAAGGACGCGCCGGTACCCACCTCGGCCGAGCCGTCCACGCCGCGCTGCAGTCCCTCCCCTGGGACGCGGACGATGAAGCCATCGCGGCGGTGGCCACGGCCCAGGTGGTTGCTGAGGCGATCCCTGACCGCAGGGACGAAGCGGCCCGGCTGATCCACGTCGCCCTCAACTCACCCGCGGCCCAGCGCGCCCGCACCGCCCGCCGCGCCCTCCGCGAAGTACCCTTCGCCTTCAAAGACGAAACCGCGTCACCGCCCGTAATCGTCGAAGGCTTCGCCGACCTTGTCATCGAAAACGAAGACGGCATCGAAATCGTCGACTGGAAAACGGACACGGTGCCTGAATCAGGCGTGGAGGAACGACTCAAGAAGTATCGGACGCAGGCGGGCCTCTACGTGCTTGGCCTGGAGAAGGCGCTCGAGGCCACCGGCAAGAAGGTCACAGCCATCAGCTACGTCTTCGTCTCACCCAACCAGGAGCGCTCCCCCGGCGATCCCGCGGAGCTTGCCGCGGCCTCCCTCCAGCGCCTGCGGGGACCCTGACCCTACTTCGTCGCCGCCGCGCACGCCTCCACCGCCGCCCGCGCCGACTCCATCCCCGGCCGCGCGCCCACGACGCGAACGATCGCGATATCCAGCCCCTGAGCCACCTCTTTGAAGCCCTCGGCGGCGCCGGCCGCGTTGCCGTAGTAGCCCACCTTGCGCATCATCGCCTCCGGGAACGCGTCGATGACCTCGTCGGCGTGGGCCTTGGCCCGCCGCATGTCGTCGATTCGCCGCAGGTCGTCCGCGAACCCCATGCGCTCGAAGTGGGCGCGGTAGCTGCGTGCCGGCACGTCCAGTTGGCCCAGCGCGTAGAACTGCATAGCCCGCGCATACGCCCGCCGCGCCGCCGTCTCGTCCTCGTCGACGCAGACGCGGATGTACATCGCCAGCTTTACCCCTGACGGATCGCGTCCGGCGCGCTCGGCGCCTTCCTTCACCCGCGCCCGTGCCAGCGCGATTGTCTCGGGGTCGCACCAGTTGAGGCTGACGCCGTCGGCCACCTCGCCCGCCAGCATCGTCATATTCGGCCCCAGCGCCGCCAGGTAGATCGGCGTCTGTGGCGGCGGGTCGATGCTCAGCTTCGCGCCGTGATACGTGATAGATGGCCCCTCGTAATCCACACTCTCGCCACGCACCAGGGAGCGAATTGTCGTCACGTAGTCGCGCATCAGCCCGATCGTCGAAGTGCCACGCATATTCCACGTCCGGCGGTAGTTCGGTACGTCCGCCTGCCCGCTGCCGACGCCGAGGATGAAGCGGCCCTCAGTCATCTTGCTCAGCGTCCCGGCGCTCATCGCGAAGCCCATCGGTGTCCGCAACGGCACCGGCGAAACACCGATGCCCGTCGTCACGCCACCAGCTATTACATCTCGCGTCGCTGCCCATCGCATCGCGCACAGCTGAAACGAGTCCTCGCCGTTGCCTTCAGGCGTCCAGACCTGCGTATAGCCCAGCCGCGCCGCCTCCGCCGAAAGCTCAGCCTGCTCCGCGTAACTCAGCTGCAGCGTACCATCGAGTCCGACTCCAAATTCCACCGGTCACTCCTTAAGCGCTCTTTAGCGGGGGTTTGGGGGTGTCACCCAAATTCAAAGTCAAACAGCCTGCTCCGCGTAACTCAGCTGCAGCGTCCCGTCTAATCCGACTCCGAATTCCACGTCCAGTCTCCTCTAGCGGTCGGTGCCCGTATTCAGCGCTATCTTAGTGCGAATCACAGCGAGGCCAGCCAGCCGGCAGAGAACAACACGCTACCCAGTGCGACCAGACGAAATGCCCACACCTCGCCTGCCCGGTCCGCCGCAACGACGTAGCGATGGACGATGAGCAGGCAGAAGCCGATGTAGGTCACGACCACCCAAGCGATCAAGTAGGACCTCGTGCCGATAACCATGGTGTCGTAGTTCACGCTGGCCAGCGTCGCGGTGAACACGGCGAGCGGCGCCACCAGGCATGCACCGAGTAACCACAACGACCTCGCACGCCCCAGGGTCACCACCAGCCCTTTGCGCCCCGCCTCCATATCTGCCTCCAGGTCAGGCAGCGTGTTCGCCACGTGGGCTGCGAGCGCCAGCGGCGATCCTAGCGCGTATAGCCACAAGAACTCGCCGCGGTAAACCCCGAGAGCCGACCACACAAACGGCGGCAGAATCGCCAACGCCACGACGAATGGGACCGCACTCAGCCGGGAGTCCTTGAGTCCAAGGTTATAACCCAACCCGCACGCCGTCCCGGCCACGAGAAGCAGCAGGGCCCCCATCCCCAACGCGACGCCGCACCCGATAGACACCGCGAGCGCCACGCCGATGGCGAAGCGTAGCTGCTTCGCGTCCACCAGGCCGGACGGCACGGGCTTCCACGGTTGGTGCCGCGCATCGCTCTCGCGGTCGAGGAGGTCATTGCTCCACCCGATGGCCAGTTGCGAGCCGAACATTGCCGCCAGCAGCAGCGCCAACCGTCCGCCGCTCGGTTCCCACCCGGCCGAGGCCGCCGCCACGAGCGCGGTCAACGCCATGACCGTCCCCAGAGGAAAGGGGTGGGCCGCAGCCACCAGACCCTTGAGCAGGGACATTTCGTCAGGCTGGGTCGGAGGGGTAGACGTCTTGCGCTTCACTGACCTCCGGCCAGTAGTAGTCGTCGTTGCCATCGAGGCGCGGCGCCAGCAGCGAACGGTACAGGTAGATCAGCGCCAACAGCACGGCGCCCGCCGCGAGCGAATCGCGCAGGCCCAGCCACGCCCCATCGCGCAGGATCTCGACAATCTCCTTGTCGACGGTACTCTCGAACATCGAACCGATGACGCCCGCCATCAGCCAGCCAAAGAACGAAACGACCACGGCGATCCCGGCACCGGCAGCCATCGGAACCAGCGGCGAACGCTTCGACACGACGAAGCTGGCCGTGAAGAGGACTGTCATCACCCCGGTTGCGATCAGCGCCAGTCGCCAGATGCCATGCATATCGGCGCTCAGCATCGACACCGCCCACCGCACCGGGTCCGTCACTCCGAGGTGCGTCGCTCCCTCGTCGTCCTGTAGCACGCCACGTCCCTCGGCGTAGAGACGACGGCCCATGGCGTCACGCAGCACCTCGCTCAGCGCCCGGTCGTTTTCCCCCACAGCGAGGATGTCGACGGACGGCAGCAGCACGTCAACCGGCAGGTCGTCGATGAGCATGCTCTCGTCCGGCCGGTCACGTGCCACCAGCTGTAAGTCGTCGCGGTGCGCCGGCGCCCAGCGGTCGAGCTCCACGAGCGAGGACGCCAGCCGCCCCAGTAGTCGCGGGCCTGCCGTCTCACCCGTGACCTGGTATCCGGCGAAGGAGAACAACAGCAGCGCCATCGTTGCGGCGACCAGCAGGCTGGTTAGCGGGTTGCTCACTGGAGGCGCTGCACGCGGACCCCGGCCAACCGGTCGTGGATGGTGCGCCGTTGCGGGTCGCTGAGCATGTAAACCAGGCCGGCCAGCGGCGCTACGAGACTCAACAGCCCCATCGCCGTGCCCAGGATGAACACCACGTCGCTGTCCGCCAGCGAGATGCCGACGTAGGCGAGGAGGAACCAGATGCCACAGAAGAGAGGGTGATACAACAGCGGGTGTAGCGCCAACCAGTACATCGCCAAGCGTCCCACCTGAGGCGCCGTCCCGTCCTCGTTCTGAACCCGCAGCCCGGTGACGTATTGACCCACCGTCTGTCCCAGCTTCAAGTGCATGGCGACTCCGGCCACCAGCCACGCCACGATGGTCGCAGCCAATATGGCGGTGAACGCCCAGGCCTCAGCGTCCGTAATCTGATCGCGGCCCTGGTCGCTGTCGAGAAACAGCACCAGCCCGGCAGCGACGGCGAAAATCATCGAGAAGCAGAACAAGACGACGCTGTCGATGAGGTAAGCCAGCACCCTTGTGCTTGCCGCGGCGTGCGTTTGCTCGCTGGCGTCAGCCGTCGTCGCGTCTGTTCTCATTGCGACTCCCGGCGCCGCCGCCCTCTCCGCCATCGTTCGCGATTATAGCATCGGCCTCCTGCGCGCCTTGCGACCGCGTGGGCCCGGGCCGTACGGTGGGCAAATGAAAGCGAGCGCCATCACTCGCCCCGTGCTTTTGCCCCGGCGAGCCTGGGCCGCGGTGCTCGTCATCCTCCTTGTGACCGCGGCACTCATCGGCAGCTTCCGCCTCAACCGCGAGCTCTCCCTCAAGCCGGGCCCCAATCAATACAACATCGGCGAGTGGGAAATCACGAACTTCCCCCAGAAGTGGCTCTTCCTGCTCGGGGAGTTCATCCGCGGTGAACCGCCCATCGAGAGCCAGGAGGCCCACCTGCGGCGTTTCTTCCAGCTCACGCGCGAGATCTCGGCGCGCGAGACTCAGATCAGCGACCTCGAGCAGCGCGGTGAGGCGGTGCCCGCCGAGGAGATGGCGCTTCTCGAGATACGCATCGATGAACGCGACGGCATCGAGAATCAGGTCGAGGCCACGCTGGAGGCGCGTATCAGCAGCGTCGCCGCCGATCTCGGCCTCACACGCACCTTCCTTGACGTCGTCTGGCCACCGGTCGATTTCGAGTTCACGGAGGCGCCGCACACGCTCGTCACGTCGCCACGCGACCGCATCGAGCTGCTCAGCTCAGACCTCCTGCGCGCCGGCCTCTCGCTGGTTGAACTGGAGGCGATCGAGGACGAGACGCAGACCTCCGAGGGCGTCTCCGCGCTGGCGTTCCCGATTGGCGGCGTCGGCGCCTATCCCGCAATCATCGACTATCCCCTCGACTATCGCGGTGCCCTCCGCATCGCCGCCCACGAATGGACGCACCACTACCTCTTCTTCCGACCGCTAGGTGTGCGCTACAACGCCAACAACGATCTGCGCACCATCAACGAGACCGTCGCAGACCTCGTTGGCAACGAGCTTGCCAACGCCGTCCTGCAGCGCTGGCCTGTCCCCGACAGCCCAACGACTTCCCAACCACCGGTCGCTCGAGGCGCTCCTTCGCTCGACTTCGGCGCCGAGCTACGGGCACTGCGCGTCGACGTCGATGCCTTGCTCGCCGCGGGCGAAATCGAAGCCGCGGAAGCGCTGATGGAAACCAAGCGCCAGGAGCTTGTCGATGCCGGTTACGCCATCCGGAAGCTGAACCAGGCCTACTTCGCCTTTACCAACCTCTACGCCGGCGAATCAGGCAGCCCCTCGGCCGTGAATCCAATCGGCCCCAAGGTCGACCAGCTACGGCGTCAAAGCGCCTCTCTCAGCCAGTTCGTCGATCGCGTTGGCGGCGTGACGAGCCTCGCAGATCTCGACCGCCTGCTTGCCGAAACCGCGGTGCGTTGAGGCCGCTATTCGTCGTCGTCGTCAGGCGGCGTCCCGATGACGACCGTGACCTCGCTCCGAATCTCGCCCATCTTTGCGTCGATAACCGTTAGCCTCAGCGTGTACTTGCTGTCCGGCAACCCGGTGGTATTCCAGGCGCCGATCGTACCGGTCGAGACCTCGTTCGGATTGGAAACAATGCTGAACCACTCGTCCGGATCGTCTCCGACGCCCCATTCGATCAGATAGCCCTGAAAGTCGGGCGACTCCGCGCGGCCCAGGATCTGCAGCACGCCGGTAACCTGTTGGCCTTCCCGCGGCAAGAAGATCGCAGCGTTCTCGTTCGAATCGCCGCCAATACCGGCGCCCAGACCGTCGCCAACGAGCACGATGTTCAGCGCCTTGGCCCACTCTTCGGCCGCCTTCTTGTCTTCCTCGCTCTGCAGCCACTCCTCCGGCGGCACAAGCGCGATCTGTGTACGGCGGTATTGCGAAGGCGTGCTCGCAGTCGCCACGAGGCCGGTTCGCCGGTCGATCGTCACGCGACGCCACCAGTCGTCTTCCTTGTCCGGCAGCTTCTCTTTAACGAAGAGGTCACTGGTTGTCCGGCCGCAAAGATTCGAAGGCAACAGACCGGACGGCACACAGACTTCCGCCTGCACCACGCCTTCGGGTCGCACCATCGGCGTCGCCGGGATGCCTTCGTGCGCCGCAACGAATCCATCGTGCGCTGCCCTGTACGAGATCGACGTGCTGTAGATGTGCTCGACGCAGTCGTTGTCGGCATTGCCGGCCCAGATGCCGACGACCACGTCGGGCGAGTAGGCAAAGCCCCACGTCTCGCCGATCAGGCCCGCGCAACGGTCGGTGTCGTTGAACGGCTCGCTGGTGCCGGTTTTGGCGCCGGCAGTGTATTCGTAGATCGTCGTATTACCGCAGCCGAAGACCAGGCATTCGGCCTGAGGGTCGATCAAGATATCCCAGATCAGGTATGTGTACTCCGGCTCGATGACCTGCTCTTCTCTGCGGTGGTCCTCGACGTCGTAGAGCACCTCGCCCTTCTCGTTCTCGATCTTCAGGATCGCGATCGGGTCGATCTGCCGCTCGTCAGGAGCGTGCGGGATGATCGGTTCGGTGCCGCGCATAACGCCGGCGTTGGCCAGCACGCTGTAGCCGATCATCATCTCTTCCAGCGTGACGCCAATACCGCCCGTCGCGATGGCGGGTCCGTATCCGCCCGTACCGCAATCCCTCTCGTCCTCCCAAGCGGGCCGGAACGTCTGCGCAAAGCCGAAGCGCCTGGCCATGGCCTCCACCCGGTCGGCCCCGACCGCGGCCGCTGCCTTGTTCGCCGGGATGTTCATCGAGTTACCCAGCGCGTTCCGAATCGTCATCGGCGCGTTCGTGCTCGCGATAGGATCCTTAGGCCTGAACGGCGGGCCGCCCGCGGGGTCTTCGTACTCCACCGGCGTATCGAGGATGATCGTTCCTGGGCCCCAGCCCAGCTCGTAAAACGTAGTGATGTAGGCGAAAGGCTTGAACGACGATCCCGGTGAGTTACACGACGTAGCGTTGTTGTTCTTCCCTTCGATGGCCTCGTCCCAGTAGTCACGGCTTCCCAGCATGACAATGATCTCGCCGGTCTTTGGATCGATATGCATAATCGCGCCGTTGTGGCTGTTCGAGAGGTTCTCGAAGGTCTGGCCGCTGACCGGGTCAACCGCCGTGATCTTCTCTTCCATGATCTGGTCGAACTTGTCCTGCATGTCGATGTCGAGCGACGTCGTAACCGTGATCCCACCACGGAACAGCGCATCGCGGCCAAGCAGTTGCTCCAATTGCGGTTGCACATACTGCAAGACGAAATGAGGCGCCCGGATCGGGAACCGCTTCTCCGAGATGTTGATCTCCTCCGCCTTCGCCGCGGCGATCTCCGCGGCCGTCGGTGTGAAGTACGCGTCTTCGCCAATCTGGATCGGGCTGGCTCGCACCATCAGGTCGAGGATCTCGTTGCGTCGCTCCTTCGCCGACGCGGGATTGTTCACCGGGTCGTACTCCACGGGCGACTGTGGAATGCCGGCCAGCATCGCAGCCTCGGCCAGCGTCAGATCTCTCGCCGCTTTGCCAAAGTAACCCTGCGCGGCAGCTTCCACGCCGTTGTAGACGCCCCCATAGCTGATCTGGTTGACGTACCACTCCAGGACCTGCTCCTTGTCGTAGCGGTTCGTCAGTTCGATCGCGTAGATCGTCTCTTTGAGCTTGCGGTTGATGCCCTCTTCACTCCAACGCTCGCTGCGCGCCTCCGGCGGGATATAGACGTTCTTCACCAGTTGCTGCGTGATCGAGCTTCCGCCGGAGCCCTCGAAGACGGTGCCGCCACCGAGTGGCGTGTTCGACCAGGCCGCTCGAACCAGGCCCCTGAGGTTGACCCCGGGGTTAGTGAAGAAACTGTTGTCCTCCGTTGCAATCGTCGCCGCCAGGAACGCTGACGCGATATTCTCCAGCTCAACGGGGCGCCTCAACCCGGCGCGATCGTCGACGTATTCGTAGAGCAGCTCGCCGTTGCGGTCCAGGATCGTCGCGCCGGATGACGCCTCGTTGATCGCCAACTCGTCTGGCGCTACGAGGTCGTCGGCGTAGCTGTTGTAGACGATAATGCCGGCAATCGCGACGCCCGTGAACAGCACCGCGCCGACTAGCCCCAACGCAAGCGCGAGCTTCAGCCAGATCGAGACGCCTTTGCCGCCCTTGCCGCTGCGGCCACGGCGACGCGTGCGTCTAATCCAGGGGTCGTAGTTGTTCTTTCTGCTCGCCATGGTCCTTTTTGGTTACGTACGCTCCAGCACCAGCAGATGCGATAGGCCCAGCCGCTGCAGCCAGGTGTGCTCCAGTGTGTAGGTCACGCTACGCAGGGCCCGGCCCAGCTTCGGCCTGGTCGCCAATACGTTGTCGAAGCCCGGGAAGATGACCCGCCAGTCGTCCCATCGCCCGTTGAGTCCCCGCGTAATCTGCTCCAGCCGCCCCTTCGTATAGGCCCGCGCGTGCGGCACCAGGCGATCGCGTAGCGGGTCCGGCAGGTAGTTCACCAGCGGGACGTTGCCAAACACGTAGCGCTTTCCGAGATAAACACCGTGCGTCTCGAAGGGGTAGAACCGATTCGGCGCGAATATGATCACCTTTCCGCCCGGTTTGGTTACGCGAAGGGCCTCACTCAGCGTGTCGCGGTCGCTGCCAACGTGTTCGATGACCTCGTTAAGCAGCACGCCGTCGAAGCTGGCGTCGGCGTAGGGCAGATGCTCGCTCAGCGCAATGCTCAGACGGGCGACCCCGCTTGCCGCCCCTTCGACGACCCGTGGCGCGTCGATGTCGATGCCGTAGGCCTGGTCGGTGAAGTCGCTGAACCGCCGCACGTATGCGCCGAGCCCGCAGCCGATATCGAGGATACGCGCGCCATCGAGCTTCAGGTAACGGCGCACCATCTCCAGGCGCCGCTCCTGGCCGAAACGCCAGACGTAGCTTGGGTTCCCGAGGACTACCTGGTCGAGGCTGCTGGCGTGATCCGGCGTCTGGCCATCAGCCGTCGCCGACGTGTTGGTCAATCCGTTCTCCTCACCCCGCCAGGGATCATCCTAGCATGCTCGACGGGCCCAAATTGTTAAGCCGTCCGGCTTGCCAGATTGCTCGATTGCCAGATTGCCCGATACACTCGCCTCAAGATGCCACTCTCCCGAGACGAAGTCCTCCACGTCGCGCGCCTGGCCCGTATTGGTCTGACGGACGCCGACGTCAAGAAGTTCCGGGGGCAGCTGTCCACCATCCTCGATAACTTCGAGGCGCTGCGTCAGATCGATACCACCGGCGTCGAGCCCACGACGCACACACTGCCGCTCGAAAGCGTCATGGCCGCCGACGAGCCTATCGACTCGCTGACCGCCGATGAGGTCCTCGCCAATGCGCCGCTGCAGTACGATGGCTACCTGCGCGTCCGCGCGGTCCTGGATGAGTAAACCCCTTGCCTGAGCTGTACGACCTGTCCATCACCGGCGCGCGCGACCTCCTTGCGAAGCGCGAAGTCAGCTCCCGCGAGCTCACCCGCGCCGTCCTCGACCGCGTCGCCGCCGTCGACGGCCGGGTACGCGCGTACGTCACTATCACCGAAGACCTCGCTCTGCAGCAGGCAGACGCCGCCGACGCCCGCATCGCGGCAGGCGACGCCGCTCCGTTAACCGGTATCCCGGTCTGCATCAAGGACGTCCTGTGTACGCGCGGCGTCCGCACCACCTGTTCCTCTCGCATGCTGGAGAACTTCGTCCCGCCCTACGACGCCCACGTTGTCGAGCGCCTTCAGGCGCAGGGCTCCGTCATGATCGGCAAGTCCAACATGGACGAGTTCGCCATGGGCTCGTCCAATGAGAACTCGGCCTTCTTTCCAACGCACAACCCCTGGGACCTCAACCGCGTCCCCGGCGGCTCCTCCGGTGGCTCCGCGTCCGCCGTCGCCGCGGGGGAATGCATCTACGCCCTTGGCACGGATACCGGCGGCAGCATCCGCCAGCCCGCCGCGCTGACAGGCGTCGTTGGCGTCAAGCCGACATACGGCCGCGTCAGCCGTTACGGCCTCGTCGCCTTCGCCAGCTCCCTCGACCAGATCGGCCCGCTGACGCGCAGCGTCGAAGACGCCGCCCTCGTCCTCAACGCCATCGCCGGCCACGACGCCCGCGACTCCACCTCTGCGCCGCTCGACGTGCCGGACTTCACCGCCAACCTTGGCGGCGACCTCGCCGGTGTCCGCCTCGGCGTCCCTAAGGAGTACGTCACAGACGACCTCGACCCGGGCGTTCGCGACGCCTTCATGGCTTCGATTGACGTGCTCAAAGGCCTCGGCGCGACGGTCGATTTCGACCTCTCGCTGCCCAGCACACCCGCCGCGCTCGCCGCCTACTACGTCATCGCCCCGTCCGAGGCTTCCGCCAACCTGGCACGGTACGACGGCGTGAAATACGGCTACTCGCGCCAGGACGGCGCCAGCATGTGGGAGAACATGGAGACAACCCGCGGCACCGGCTTCGGCGACGAGGTGAAGCGACGCATCATGCTCGGCACCTATGCGCTCTCCGCCGGCTACTACGACGCCTACTACCTCAAAGCACAGCAGGTCCGCACGCTGATCCGCCGCGAGTTCGACGCTGCCTTCGAGCGCTACGACGCCATCGTAGCGCCGGTCACGCCGACGCCCGCCTTCAAGATTGGCGAGAAGGTGGACGACCCCATATCAATGTACTTATCCGATGTTTTTACTCTACCAAGCAATCTCGCCGGCTTGCCATGCGCCTCCGTACCTTCCGGCTTCGTTTCCGTTGACGAAAGACCCTTACCCATTGGGCTGCAGATAATCGCACGCCCTTTTGATGAATCCACCGTATTACGAGTCGGGCATGCTTACGAACAGGCCACTGATTGGAATGAATAC
>Ga0214471_10003613_pt1 | contig 11972 bp, 12 predicted proteins | sample RVTome_5_FD_207665 | JGI IMG/M metagenome (GOLD analysis project Ga0214471, IMG submission 207665) | Soil microbial communities from uranium-contaminated site in the Upper Colorado River Basin, Wyoming, United States - RVT142D155 | ecosystem: Environmental > Terrestrial > Soil > Contaminated >... | reverse complement strand
GCCCTGCTGGTGCAGAGAGGCGAGGTTGACATCGTGGCAGGCATCCCGCCCAAGCTCTTGGCCGAGCTGGAGGATGATCCCAACGTGAGCATCATCTCCCGGCCGACCACCGGTGTTCACTATCTGGGCATGAACCAGGAGATCGCCCCCCTCGACAACGTGGACGTGCGACGGGCGATCATGCTCGCCGTGCCCTACGACGCCCTAATCGAGCAGGTGATGTTCGGCTACGCCACGCCGGCTCAGGGTGTGGTTACCTCCACCATGGCGACCCACGACCCAGAGATCGGGCAGCAGTACGCCCAGGACCTCGACGCCGCGGCGGCAGCGTTGGAGGCGTCGGGCGTCGGCGAGGTGAACCTGGTGCTCGGGGTCCGCGAATCGGCGGGCACCGACCAGGAGGCCGCGGTCCTCATCCAAGACGCTCTCCGTCAGGGGGGGATCACTGTCGAGGTGGAGATCATCCCCGACGCCGACTTCGCGGCGAGGCTGAATGCCGGCGAGCTGCCGCTTTTCATCCACGACTGGTTCTCGTGGGGCGAGGACCCGTTCTATCAGATGACGTTCCTCACACAGTGTGGGTCCTTCGTGAACTACGCCCGCTTCTGCAACGAGGAGTACGACAGTCTGGTGGAGGAGGGAAAGTTCACTCTGGACGCCGAGGAGCGACAGGAGGTCTCGTCGAGAACACAGGAGATTTTCTTCGAGAACGCGGTGTGGGCGCCGTTGTGGTCGACCGACCGGACCCTGGTAACCGGCAAGTGCGTCACCGGCCTCGACGCCGAGTACACCAACGTCCCCGGCTTCACCCACGTGACCAAGACTGAAGACTGCTGAGTAGATGACGGTCGGGATCCCTCGCGCCCATGGTGTGCGTGGGATCCCCCCGTCCCCCGGTTGGAGAGCATGCGGAGATACCTAGGCAAGCGGCTCCTGGTCTCCCTGGGAACCATTCTCGGGATCGTGGTGGTCGTCTTCTTCATCGTCCGGGTCCTTCCGGGCGACGCCGCCGCGGTGCGAGCCGGCCCCTACGCCAACGAAGAGCGGATCGAGGAAATCAGGCAGCGTTATGGTCTCAGTGACCCGCTTCCCACCCAGTTCGTCAGGTATCTGGGGAACGTTGCCCGCGGTGACCTGGGCACATCGATCCGCACCGAGGGCTCCGTGACCGCCGAGCTGCTCAGACGGTTGCCCGCATCGCTCGAGCTCGCCTTCTACTCAGTGCTAGCCGCATGTCTGGTCGGGATCCCGCTAGGGATCCTGGCTGCGGCCAAGGAGGGCACCGTCATCGACAAGGCCGCCCGAGTGTTCGCCGTCCTGGGGTCGTCGATGGCCCTGTTCTGGCTCGGTCTGCTCTTGATATTCTTCCTCTTCTACAGGTTGGGGTGGTTCCCCGGTCCGATCGACCGGCTGGCAGTGACCACCCCACCCCCGCCCACCATCACCGGTTTCTACACGATCGACGCCGCCATCACCGGACGGTTCGACGTCATGGTGGAAGCGTTCCGCTACCTGGCGCTCCCGGTGATCACCCTTGCCTTCGTCCTGGCCGCTCCGATCCTCAAGATGGTGCGAGCGGCGATGATCGACACCCTCCAATCGGACCACGTGCGCACGGCCAAGGCCATGGGAGTGCCCTGGCGTCAGGTGCTGCTCCGCGACGGGTTCCGCAACGCCCTGATCCCGGTGACCACGGCCATCGGAATCGTCTTCGGCTACATGCTCGGAGGCAACATCATCGTCGAGTTCCTCTTCGCCTGGCCGGGTGTCGGCCGCTACGCCTACAACGCCATCCAGAACAACGACATCGAGGCGCTCCAAGGGTTCGTCATCATGGTCGGTGTCCTCTACGTCGCACTCAACGTGGTCATCGACCTTCTGTACGCTTGGATCGACCCGAGGATCCGTCTCGGAGGGAAGGCCACGGTATGAGTACCCAGGTTCCCGACACCGACCCGCTCGTCGACGCCGCGGCCACCGAGGGGTGGATCCCACCCGAGATAGACGGCATCGTTCATCGGAAGTCGCTGATCCGACGCAAGCCGATGGCGGTGGTCGGCGCGGTGATCCTCCTGGTCTATGTGCTGGTGGCCGTCCTTGGGCCCCTGTTCGTGGGCGATCCACTGACCACCGACCCCTCGAACGCCCTCCAGCCGCCCTCCGGCGACAACCTCTTCGGGACCGACAAGTTCGGCAGGGATGTCTTCGCACGCGCCGTACACGCCGCCAGGCTCGACCTGTCCATCGGGGTGGTCATCGCCATCGCCTCGATGGTGATTGGCTCGCTGATCGGGGTGATCGCCGGATACTGGGGGAGCTGGTTGGACGAGGTGATCATGCGTCTCACCGACGTCATCCTCGCCTTCCCCGGGTTCGTGTTGGCGCTCATCCTGGTGGCCGTTATGGGCAACTCGATCCCCAACGTGGTCATCGCAGTAGCCGCGGCCTACATCCCTTACTTCATCAGGCTGACCAGAGCAGAGGCCCTCGGCCAGCGCGAGATGGAGTACGTCGACGGGGCAAGACTGGCCGGGAACCGACCTTGGCGGGTCGCCTTCCGCCACGTCCTGCCCAACTCCCTCCGCCCTTCCCTCGTCCAGGCCACCCTGGTAGCCGGGTGGGCGATCCTCACTGTCGCCGGTCTGGCCTTCCTCGGGGTCGGCATCCGGCCACCGACCCCCGAATGGGGCGTGATGGTGGCCGAGGGGACACCCGACATCATCACCGGCCAGTGGTGGACCGCGCTGTTCCCGGGCGGGTTGATCGTGCTCGCCGCCGCGGCCTTCCACTTCATCGGTGACGAGTTCGGGGGTGAGCCGCTCTGAGCCTCCTCCAGGTCGAAGGTCTCACCGTCGGAGTCGCCGGGAGCGGGGCGCATCTGCTGCGCGACGTCTCTTTCTCGGTGGGGGAGGGCGAGATCGTTGGGCTGGTCGGCGAATCGGGGTCGGGGAAGACCATAGCCTCACTCGCCATCATGGGACTGCTCCCGGCCGCCATCGAGTTGCGGGATGGCAGTGTCAGGGTCGAGGCTCGGGAACTGGTCGACCCAACGACCGGTCGGGTCGAGCGAAGGGCCCAGGAGATGGCGATGATCTTCCAGCAGCCACGATCGGCCCTCAACCCAACGATGCGCGTGGGCAACCAGATCTCACGCGTGCTGGTCCTCAACCAGGGGCTGGGTCGTGGGGAGGCGATGGAGGAAGCGATGGCCATGCTCGGCCATGTCGGCATCTCCGGGGCACGCCGCGTCGCCCGTGCCTATCCACACCAGCTTTCCGGTGGCATGTGCCAACGTGTGATGATCGCCATGGCGTTGGCCTGCCGCCCCAGGGTCCTGATCGCCGACGAGGCCACCACCGCCCTCGATGTCACTGTCCAGGCCCAGATCTTCGACCTGATCCGCGACCTGGTCGCCGAGACACGGTGTGGGGTGGTGGTGATCACCCACGACCTGGCCGCCGTCTCCGAGATGTGCGACTCGATGGCGGTGCTCTACGGGGGACAGGTGATGGAGGTGGGGACGACCGTAGACGTATTAGAGAACCCGAGTCACCCGTACACACGGTTCCTACTCGACTCGATCGAGCGAGAGGTTGATCCGCGGGTCGAGGAGCGGGGTGTCAACTTCGCCCTCGCCGGGTGCCGCTTCGGCCACCGCTGTCCGCACGCCTACGAGGCCTGTGCGGCGTTTCCCCCGATGATCCCGGTGGGACGGGGGCACACTGCCTCCTGTTTCCTCCTCCAGGACGAGTCTTCGCATGCCGTTGCTCGAACTGACTGACCTCCACAAGACGTTCCGGCACGGGGCGAACGCCGTGCCCGCGGTGCGTGGTGTGACCCTGTCGGTCGAGCGGGGAGAGACGCTCGGCCTGGTCGGAGAGTCGGGCTGTGGCAAGACGACGCTGGGGCGCATGGTGGTCGGGTTGCAGGAGCCGACGTCCGGGTCGATCCGCTTCGACGGGCAGTCGGTGGAAGGCGGCTTCGCTGAGGCGGGTCGGCGTCGGAGGGTCCAGATGGTCTTCCAGCACCCCGCTCAGTCGCTCAACCCCCGTATGCGTGTCGAGCAGATGCTCGCCGAGCCACTCCGCCTCCTCGCCGATCTCGCCCCAGATCGCATCAACGGGAAGATCGATGAGGTGCTCCGACTCGTCGGTCTCGGTCCCGAGTATGCCCGTCGCCGGTCGCGTCAGCTCTCCGGTGGACAGCAGCAAAGGGTGGCGATCGCCCGGGCCCTGATCTGCGATCCGGACCTGGTGGTCCTCGACGAGCCGACATCGAGTCTCGACCAGTCGGTTCGAGGGCGGATAGTGGCGTTGCTGAGGGACATTCAGCGTGAGCGTGACGTCGCATTCGTCTTCATCAGCCACGACCTGTCGACGGTGCAGAGGATCGCCCACAGGGTGGCGGTGATGTACCTGGGCAGGGTGGTCGAGTTGGCCGACACGGAGACCGTGTTCCGCTCCGCCCGTCATCCGTACACCAAGGCTCTTCTCTCGGCGGTGCCGAAAATGGACCCGCGTCTCAAGCGGGAGCGCATCATCCTGCCGGGGGAGACGCCGAACCCCTCGGAGCTCCCCATCGGGTGCTCGTTCCAGGACCGATGCCCGCTGGTACACGACCGGTGTCGTCGGGAGGCACCGCAACTGCTGCCCACGGCGGGAGCCCACCTGGTGGAGTGTTTCGCCGTGGCCACCGAGGTGTCACACGCTTGAACCGACCGGAACGGTCATTGATCTTATAATATCCGCGGAACCGGTGACCCCGCTCAGTCCAATACTGTCGATCGCTGCTCAGTCGCTTCCCGTCTCGGGTATCCGTCGGATGTTCGAGCGAGCCCAGGAGATGGAGGGGGTTATCCACCTCGAGATAGGGGAGCCGGGTCGACCGCCACCGCCCCACGTCCGGGATGCGCTCACCCGGGCCGTCGCCGCCGGTGTCTCCGCCTACACCCAGACTGCCGGGATCCCCTCGTTGCGCGAGGCATTGGCCGTCAAGGTCGCGGAGCGCAACCGAATCGAGGCCGATCCGGGGAACGTGGTGGTCACCCCTGGTGCGATCGCCGGGCTCCATGCCACACTCATCGCGTTGTGCGATCCCGGGGACGAGATCCTCATCCCCGATCCGGGCTGGCCCAACTTCAGGATGATCGCCGCAGTGCAGGGGATCAAGGTGCGCACCTACCCGGCACCTGCTCACGTCGGGCTCCGTCTCGATCTGATCGAGCCGCTTCTCGGGTCGAGGACAAAGGCGATCGTGGTCAACTCGCCGTCCAACCCCACCGGCGCGGTCATAGCCCCCGAGGAGCTGGTCGGGTTGGTCGAGCTCGCTTGTCAGAACGACGTCTGGGTGATCTCCGACGAGGTTTACGACGAGTTGGTGCTCGAGGGTGAGGCCCATAGCACGGCGGCGGTGGGCGGCTCCGAAAACGTTGTCTCCGTGTTCAGCTTCTCCAAGACCTACGCCATGACCGGGTGGAGGCTGGGATATGTGGTGGCGCCGACCGGGGTGGCGGAGGCCATTACCCGGATACAGCAGGCGACCACCACCTGCGCCAGTGCCCCAATTCAACACGCCGGCCTCGCGGCCATCGAGGGTCCCGCCGACCATCTGGAGGAGATGCGCAACGAGTTCCGTCGTCGCCGGGATCGTGCCCTGGCGGTCCTCCTTGACGCCGGCATTTCGGTCCACCCCCCGCGTGGGGCGTTCTACCTTTGGGTGGACATCGCCCGATCGGAGCTCACCGGGGTGGAGTTCGCCGAGCGACTACTCGAGGAGCGTGGTGTCGCCGTCGCCCCCGGTGACTCTTTCGGGGCGTCGGGGGAGGACTTCGTGCGGGTCTCTCTCGGTGACCAAGACGTGGAGGAGGGTGTCAGCCGGATCGCCGAGTTGTTCCACCACCTGGGGGCACATCGAGCGGGCTAACCGGTTATTGCCGAGACGCTTGCGGGGTCGATGTAGGTGTGTATCGCCGCGATCCGGTCACCGTCAAGCTCGATCACCTCGGTGAACGAGAATCGGTAGGGACGGCCATCGGCTCCCGTCCCCACGCTGGTGAGCTCCACCACCACCGTCTGCCCGTCGGTCACCACCACCGCTGCAGTCATCCGCTCGTCGGGCAGGATCTCGAACAGTCGGCGGACATGAGCCAGGGCGTAGTCCTTGCCCTGTCCCTCACCGGAGAGTGTGCTCCACATACGGATGTCGTCGGCGTAGAGCCGGCTCATCGCCTCGAGGTCCTTGCGGTTGTAGCTGTCGACGAGTGTCCCCAGCACACGACGAGCGGGGTCCCTCCCGGTCATCCCGGGCATGTTATAAGATGATCCCCCGCCGTGACGTTTGGGGAGGATCAGCCGGTGTCGAAGGGTCTGGGAATGGTGATCGGGAGCTCGGTCGCCCCGGAGCGCCTGGCCACGGCGGCCCGGATGTCCGAAGCGGCCGGGTTCGATCAACTCTGGCTGGCCGAGGACTTCTTCTTCACCGGCGGCATCTCCGGAGCCAACATCGCCCTAGGCGCCACCACGACCATCCGTGTCGGTCTGGGGATCGTCTCCGCCGTGGTCCGTCATCCTGCACTACTCGCGATGGAGATCGCCACCACGGCACGGGCCCATCCCGGGCGATTCATCCCCGGGATCGGTCTCGGAGTCCCCGGATGGATGCGGCAGATGGACCTCATGCCCGACTCGCCGCTGACCGCTGTACGGGAATGCGTCACTTCGGTGCGCAGACTCCTCGGAGGCGAGGAGATCACCACCAGGGGCAAAGTGTTCTCGTTCGACCGGGTCCATCTGGTCTACCCCCAGACCGAGCCGATCGCGCTCCACCTCGGCGTGATCGGCCCGAAGATGCTCGAATTGTCGGGTGAAGTCGCCGACGGATCGGTCCTCTCGGTCGCGTCGGGTATCGACTACATCGAGTGGGCCCGTGAACGGATCGACATCGGGCGTCGCAGGGGCGGCCGGGCCGACCAGCACCATCTCACTGTCTTCGCGATCTACGCACTCGACGACGACCCGGATAGGGCCAAGGAGGCGGCACGCAGGACACTCGGGTTCTACAAGGCCAGCGGCGGGCGCAACGCCCTCACCGACATCGCCGGGATCTCCGACGAGCTCGAGGCCCTGATGACACGGGGTGGCATCGAGGGTGTTGTAACCGGGATGCCCGACTGGTGGGTCGAGAAGCTTACCGTCTCCGGATCACCCTCCGAAGTGGCCGACAAGATCGGTCGTCTCCGGGCCGCCGGCGCCGACTCGGTGGCCCTGTTCCCCGCCCAGGGCGATAAGGTCGAAGACCTGATCGATCGGACCGCGGCCGAGGTGATCCCTCTGATCTGAATCAGCCGAAGTGACGGCGAACCACGGTGATGTCGTTGTTCTCGTGGACCGAGACCACCTTCCCGTCCCTCACCTCGAACACGTCGACCCCGTGGTTGGCGTAAGGGCGACCGTCGGGGGTGGTCGCCGTTTCGCTCCACACCCCGGCGGCGTGATGACCGTCGACGATCAGCTTGGCGATGCGGAAGTCGAGGTCGAGCAGCCTGGAGGTGTTGGCGTGGAAGAAGCGGCGGGCCTCTTCGATGCCGGTGAAGTCGACCCGACCAAGGAAACGGACGTGGACGTCGTCGGACATCGTGGCAAGCATCCCCTCAGGGTCGCCGGCCAGATAAGCGCGGTAAAGCTCCTCGACCACCCGTCTCGTCTCGACCTCGACTCGGCTCATAACCCTCCGCTCCCACGGATCTTATAACATGCCGCCGACGTGGAACTGTCCAACCGATTGGAGACCGTTGGGGTCACCCCGGTTACGCCGTTCAGCGCCGACCTCACCCGGGTCGATCGTGGCGGGCTGGTGTCGAACTTGCGTTTCCTGGTGGAAGCAGGTGCCACCGTGCTCTATCCCGCCGGGAACACCGGGGAGGTGATGTCATTGGCCCCGGAGGAGTGGACCACGGTGGTGGAGGCCGCACTCGAGGCGGCGGACGGGAGGGCAGCGGTCGTCCCCGGAGTATGTCACGAGCTGCCGGTCGCAGTCGGGCTGGCGCAACGTGCCAGGACGCTGGGTGTCGATGGGCTGCTCCTGATGCCCCGTGTCCAGCCCTACGCCGACTCGTCCGGCATTGTGGAGTACTGGCGAAGGGTGGCCGACGCCGGCGGGCTCCCCGTCGTCGCCTATCGGCGAGGGTTGCCGCGTGACGACGACCTGGTCGACTTCGTCACTGATGAGCTGGTCGTAGGTTGCAAGTACGCCGGACGTGACGTTGCCGAGTTCACCACTACGGTCGCGACCGCCGCCGACCGAAGAGCCGACCTGGTCTGGACCTGTGGTCTCGCCGAGCGCTACGCCCCCGCTTATTGGGCCGCCGGCGCCCGCGGGTTCACCTCAGGGTTAGCCAACTTCGCACCGCGAGTCTCCCTCGAGCTGTACGGGGCCCTGGCGCAAGGGGCGGCATCCCGGGTGGAAGAGCTACGGAGGGCCTGCGTTCCCTTTGAGGAGCTGCGGGCGAGACACGGGGACGCCTTCAACGTGCCCGCGGTGAAGAGGGCGATGGATGCGATGGGGTTGGCCGGTGGCGCGGTACGGCCCCCTTTGCGGGACCTGGACGAGCCGGGACGTGACGATGCGGCCCGGTTGGCGAACCAGCTGGTCGACTGAAGGAGGAGACAGTGGAGACGAGGGTCACGACCGAGGAGGACGCAGCCGCTCTGGTCGTCGGTCTGGGTCTGCTCGCCACGGGCGGCGGCGGTCTGGCATCACGAGGGCTCGGCTGGCTGGGCTCACTTCGCGAGGACGGTGTCGAGGTCGGCTGGGTAGACGTCGAGGACCTGGACGACGAGGTGATGACGTGCTCGGTGTTCGGCATGGGCTCCATCGCACCACACCCGCCGATGAGCTCGGAGGAGATGGCCGCCTTCGGGGTGGACGGTGAGCGGCAGCCTCGACCTTGGTTGCGTGCCCTGGAGCGGTTGGAGCACCATCTCGGAAGGCCGATCGGTGCGGTGATACCCTTCGAGCTCGGGCCCTCGAACACCATCGTAGCCCTCGACGCCGCGGCGCGGAGCGGACGGCTGCTGGTCGACGGCGACTACATCGGACGGGCCCTCCCCAAGATGAGCCAGGCTCTACCCGCGGTGCTGGGCCGGAACGTCCTCCCCGTCACCATCTGCGACCCCTGGGGCAACGCTCTGCTCCTCGAGGACTGCCCGAGCCCCGCGGTCGCCGAGCGGATCGGCAAGATGGTCTCCAAGGTGACCAAGGCGGTCGACATGCTCGCCTCCTGCTCCCACGCCGGTTTCCCCAACCGGGTCGGGGAGCTTGGCCCCGCCCTCGTAAGAGGGACCCTCAGCCGCTCGCTGGGTCTGGGTCGGGCCGTGCTCGAGGCCCGTCGTGGTGGGGACGACCCGGTCGAGGCGGCGGTGGCCACGGGGGGCGGTTGCGTCCTGTTCCGGGGGGAGGTGGTCGAGCGGCGTTGGGACGACTCACCGGAGGGGTACATGGAGGGCACCACCGTGTTGAGCGACGGGAGCGCCGGTGCCGAGATCTGGTTCCAGAACGAGCACCACGTCCTCTGGCGTGACGGTGAAGTCGCCGCGGCGAGCCCGGACATCATCACCGTCGTCGACACCACCTCGTCCGAGCCGGTTTCCAACACGGAGCTGGACGTGGGGCAGATCGTCGCCGTGATCGGGTTCCGAGCGCCGGCCCAGTACCGGTCGGGGGCTGCGTTCGAGGCCACCCACCCGGGGCACTACGGGTTCAGTGACATCGAGTGGGCCCCGATCGAGGAGCTCAACCCGAAAGGCCACTGGGACCTCTAGGAGGGCAGGTCAACCCTCGCCAAGCGTCTGCAGACGGTCGAGCGGACCGTATCGACGCAACGCCTCGACGTGCCCAGCGGCGTCGTAGAAGCGGAGTGTGCCCGCACCGAAACGCTTGGCCACCTCGATGCAGAACGAGACGGCGAGTGCCAGGTCCACCGGATGGTTGGCGCCACTCGCCGTCCCCGGCACCACGGTCTCCGTGGTCACAGCGACCCCGACCACGGGGCTCGAGGTCGCGACCGCCGGCTGCATAATCGAGTTGACGTGATGGAGGTCGTTGCCATAGGGCGTGACGTCATATGCGGAGAGGGGCAGCACGCGGGCCGGCACACCGCAAACGTGCTCGTAGACCTCGACCAGATCGGGAGCGACCGGGAGTATCCAACCGGCGAGCACGGTCGGCGTGATGGCGATCCCCTTCCAATTCAGGATCTTATTGCCCTTGGTGGTGTCCACCGAGAGCACCGCCTCCATCTCCGGTCTGACCTCCCATCGGTTCATGGTTTCCATGGGGACCGGCGGCCCCATGAAGGGAACGGGGTCGTGGGGGATCGTCGGCGCCTCCGGACACACGTGGGTGGCGATTGCCACGTCCCCGGGGAGCATGTCACCCACCGAGACCATCCGTGCCAGTTTCATGGCGGCGGCCACGGCCACCACCGCACCGTCGCCATCGGAGACCATTCCGACGACCTCGGGTCGGGCGCCGATCCCGCCCAGCCGACCCACGATGCCGAGGGTGGGCGCGTCTCCACCACTGCGCCTGCCTCGCGATCCGGGCACGGTGACGATCAGGAAGTCGGTCGAGCGATCTTCACCCTCAACGTGATGCACCTCCACCTCGAGACCACACTCCACCAACTCGGAGGCGACTGCGGGGCCTTGCACCGGCGCGTCGAGGAGGTCGAGTGCAGCCAGAACCTGGGACAGGGTCATAGAGCCTCCTGGGTCAGGGCAGGTGATCTTAGAATCGACGGTCAACGGAGGTGCCCGCTGCGGGTTGTGCTGCATCCAATCCATGGTGACGGGCTAGACACAGCACTGGCCCGGGTCGACGGGATCGAACTGCTCACGCCGAGCGACGACGAGGAGGTGGGCGACGCCCTTGAGTCCGTCGCTCAGGTCCTGGTCACCTTCCGTTGGGACGACCGGTTCATGGTGCCGAATCTCCGCTGGATCCAGTCGATATCCACGGGGGTCGACCAGTTTCCCTTAGACGAATTGGCGAGACATCGGGTGGTGCTGACATCAGCCCTTGGTGCCCACGCCCCGGCGGTGGCCGACCATGCCCTCGCCCTGTTCCTCGCCCTGGTGAGGGGGATTGGCCGGGCCGCCCGCGGGGCCCCGGCGCGTCGATGGGTTCCTAGCCCGGCTGTCGAGGTGGCGGGTCTGACCGTGGTGGTCCTCGGGATGGGTGAGATCGGGCGCCGGATCGCCGAGAGGCTGGGCGCCCTGAGTACGGATGTGATCGGGGTCCGCCTCCATCCCGACCGCTCGACTGATGGTCACGTGGTCGGTCCCGACCGTCTCCTCTGGGCGTGTCGGCAGGCCGATGCGATGATCTGCGCCCTCCCCGCCGGCGCGGACACCGAGAAGCTGATCGGCCCGGCCGAGCTCGCCGCCCTGGGCAAGGGGTGGCTGGTAAACGTGGGACGCGGAAGCGTGGTGGACGAGGAGGCTCTGGTCTCGGCGCTGGTCGAGAAGCGTCTCCTGGGGGCAGCTCTCGACGTGACCACCGTTGAGCCTCTGCCCCTCGAGTCGCCCCTATGGGACCTGGAGAACGTCATCGTCACGCCACACATGGGGTGGGTGTCCGATCGCCTTACCCCTCGTCTCGCCGCCATCGTCGAGCAGAACCTGACCGCCTTTCGAGGGGAGGGGCCCTGGCTGAATCGAGTGGTGTGACCGGCGGGTCAGATCGGCGAGTGCTCCGTCGATCTAACCAGCTCGACGTGGAACGACTCCTCCATCTCCATCGCACGGGGTCGGAGGGTGTGGTCCCATTCGGCACTGTCGTAGAAGGCTTCGATCTGACGGGCGCGCTCCTCTTCGGAGGTGAAGCCACGCAGATAGAAGAAACTATCGGGATCCTCCACCCCGACGAACATCCCGAGGATCCGCATTCCCTCGGCCTCCATCGCCGGCATGACC
>Ga0214471_10003612_pt1 | contig 11972 bp, 12 predicted proteins | sample RVTome_5_FD_207665 | JGI IMG/M metagenome (GOLD analysis project Ga0214471, IMG submission 207665) | Soil microbial communities from uranium-contaminated site in the Upper Colorado River Basin, Wyoming, United States - RVT142D155 | ecosystem: Environmental > Terrestrial > Soil > Contaminated >... | reverse complement strand
AAGCCGTTCGGGATACAGGGGGAACTGCTGACACAGCTCCCGGACTTTCCCTTTCACGCGCTGCTGGCGCCCTGCGTCGGTCGCGTCCTGGAGCACCTCGGCGATGAGCTGGGCGATGAGGCGCATCTCCTCCTCGCGCATCCCGCGGGTCGTGACCGCCGGCGTCCCGATCCGGATGCCGCTGGTCACCGCTGGCTTCTCCGGATCGAAGGGGATGGCATTCTTGTTCACGGTGATGCCCGCCTGCTCCAGCGCCGCCTCCGCCACCTTCCCGGTCAGCCGCTTGGGCCGCAGGTCCACCAGCATCAGGTGCGTATCCGTCCCGCCCGCCACCAGCCGGAAGCCCAGGCCGCCCAGCTCCTCGGCGAGCGCGACCGCGTTGCGCTGGATCTGCCGCTGGTAGTCCCGGAACTCGTCGGTCAAGGCCTCCCTGAAGGCGACCGCCTTGGCGGCGATGATGTGCATCAGCGGGCCGCCCTGGAACCCGGGGAAGAGGTTCTTGTTGAGGACGGCCGCGTATCCTTCCTGACACATGATCATGCCGCCGCGCGGTCCCCGCAGTGTCTTGTGCGTCGTGGTCGTGACGAACTCCGCGTACGGGATCGGCGAGGGATGCAGTTTGGCGGCGATGAGGCCGGCGGGATGGGCGATGTCGGCCATGAGGATCGCGCCGACCGACGCTGCAATCTCTTTGAACCTGGCGAAATCGAGGGTCCGCGGGTAGGCGCTGCCGCCGACCACGATCATCTTCGGCTTGTGTTCCCGGGCCAATTGCGCGACTTGCGCGAAGTCGATCTGCTCGGTCTCGGGATGAACCCCGTAGGGGATCACGCGGAAGAACCGACCCGAGAAATTGACCGGACTACCGTGGGTGAGGTGCCCGCCGTGGGCCAAGTTGAGGCCCATGATCGTGTCCCCCGGCTGCAGGACCGAGAAGTAGACCGCCATGTTGGCCTGCGTGCCGGAGTGAGGCTGGACATTGACGTGCGCCGCGCCGAAGAGCATCTTCGCCCGCTCGATGGCCAGGGCCTCCACCCGATCAACGAACTCACAGCCGCCATAATAGCGCCGGCCGGGGTACCCTTCCGCGTACTTGTTGGTCAGGACGGAGCCAGCCGCCTCCAGCACCGCCTCGCTCACGAAGTTCTCAGAGGCGATGAGTTCGAGTCCGTACGCCTGCCGCTCCGTCTCCAGGCGAATGGCCTCATCGACCTCCGGATCTACCGCGCGCAATCGCTTCACCGGTGCCTCCCCGTGTTAGTCTGCTGTCAGCTGTCCGCAGTCCGCCATCAGCGATTAGACTAAAGACTGTGGACGTGAGATTAGAGTCCAAGATCTCCCGCCTCCGGTCCCAAGTCTCTGGGTGCCGACCGCTGACCGCTGACAGCTGACTGCTGCTCTTTCTGGCCGATGCGTCCCGCGAGGTCCCGCGACAGGGTAAACAACGCGCGGTGTACCGGTGGCCCGTAAAACTCGAGGCCGGCCCCGGACCCCAACCGTTCCCGGAATCGCGCCTCGATGACTCCCGGGGCGAGCGGTGCAACCCCCGCTGCCGTGGCCAGGAGAAATCCCCAGTCGGCCCGAAAGGAGGGAATGTAGGCCCGGTACGAGGAGAGGAACGGAAAGACGCGCCCCACCTCCTCGCGAATCCTCAGATGGCCTGCATAATCCCCCAGGTTGAGCTCGAGCGCCTGCATGGCCAGGATGCCGCCATCTGCCAACCGCTGTCCGATCGCCTGGTAGTAGGCCTCCGCGAAGTCATCCGTGACGGCATCGGTGATGTCCTGCAGAATAACATCGAAAGGATCCGCTGTCCGCTGGAGATAGTCCCGGGCATCCTCGCACACCACCCGCGCCCTCGGATCCTCGAACGCCCGCGCCGACCACTCGGGGAGATACGTGCGACAGAGGGTGACGACCTCCTCGTCGAGATCCACCATCACGGCCACCTCGACCGTCCCGTAGCGGAGGACCTCCCTGAGCGTCGCCCCCTCGCCTCCACCCAGGATCAGCACCCGACGGGGGTTCGGATGCAGGAGCATCGCCGGATGGACCAGGGCCTCATGATAGATATGCTCATCCAGGGCGGCCGACTGAATCTTGCCGTCCAGGATCAGCATCTTGCCGAATTTGGGGCTCTCCACAACTTCGATGGTCTGGTACTTCGATTGCCCGGAGTACAGCGAGCCCGCCAGGGCGTAGCCGTGAAATTCGTGGCGATCGATCTGATCGATATAATAGAAGCCGGAGTAGGTAGCCATCTTCCGACCCCTGATAAATTGCGGGTTTATCGGAATCGATGCTACTCCACACGTACTTCCTTGTCAATCGTCAACTTCCGAATGTGAGGAGCGATCCGGCTATCGGAGGGAGATCCGAGGCGGGATGTTCGTGTAGAGGGACCGGCCCCCGGGGCCGGACAGACGGTATACCTCCAGGGATGAGGGGGTTCGTGAGAGCATCACCGAGGACTGGCCGTAGCGCTCCAAGACCTTGCTGACATACGCACGGGTCTCTCCGTATGGAGGCATGCCCCGGTAGGTCACCACGGCCGCCTCCCCCGCATTGTACGCGGCCAGCGCGATCCGGAGATCCCCCCGGAAACGCTCGAGCAGATCCCGCAGATATTGGGTCCCCCCTGCGATGTTCTGCAATGGATCAAACGGGTTATCCACCTCGTACCGATTCGCCGTATCGGGCATCAATTGCATAAGCCCCATCGCGCCCCTGGGGGAGACGGCGCCGGGATTGAAGTTCGACTCCACCGCAATGACGGCCTCCACCAGGCGGGGGTCCAGCCCGTGCCGATGCGCGGCGTGTCTGATCAGCGTCCGGAGGTCGGATGGGCGCCCCCCGCGGGGAGGCGAGGCGGACAGGACGGAGGAGGGGGGGAGATTGCTGTAGTGGACGGCCCCCGAGCCGTTGACGCGCCGGTAGACCTCATCCTCGGCCGCCACCCAGGCCGGGAAGACAACGGGAAGGAGCAATCCCCATACGAATCGGCTCGGTCTGCGCATGCTCGTGTCCTGATCTGGTCAGCGTCAGGGTAGCGTTTGCAAGTCCCGTACCGGTTTGGGCCCTCGGGGCGGCCTGAACCGACACCGGAGGGTCCAGGGCCGTGTATCAGACGAGAGGGACGAAGTACCGGAGGACCCCCATTAACCCCATCCCGCTCACCACCGACAGGATGACCTTCCAGTTGAATTTCCGATGGGCCTCCGGCAGCAGGTCGCTCGCCCCGATGTAGATGAAGTCCCCCGCGATAAAGGCGAGCGCCTTTTCGTGGAACGCGTCCGGAATGAATCCGGCCGTCACGGCCCCCAGGGGATACAGGAGGCCCGAGACGCCGAGCGCAACCATGATCCGCCCCGGGCTCCACCGCGCGGCTTGCATGATGAGGGAGGCGGTGACCCCCTGCGGAATCTCGTGGAGGATGACGGCGGTCGTGATCAGGAGGCCCAGGAATGGATCGATGAGGTACCCCACGGCCATGCCGGCCCCATCCACGAAATTGTCGAGGGCCATCCCCACGACCGCCACGGGACCGATCTGGTGCGTCTCGCATTCACTCTCGCCGCAGGCGTGAATCATCATCACCTTTTCGAGCACGTAGAAGGTGAGAAAACCCAGGGCGAGGACGGCCGCGTCCTCTTTGAGATTCACTTCCGGGAGGATGTCGAGGAAGCTCACGGCGAGCATCACCCCCGCCGCAAACCCAATGACGTATCGGGGATCGACCCGCCCCGCCCGCCCGCGCAGGGCGAGCCAGCCGGCGATGACGTCGGACAGGCCGGCCAGTACGGCGTAGAGATAGATCATCACGCTGTCCTCATCGCCCGCCCCGCCGACACGTCCGACACACCCCGAAGAGCTCGAGGACGTGGGAGCGGATGGTGAACCCGGTCCGCCGCCGTATCCGGCGGGTGAGGCCCGCCGCCTCGATGGGGCAGGCGGTCACGTCCTCGATCCGCCCGCAGCCGTCGCACACGAGGTGGTGGTGGTGATCCCGGTACTCGTCGGCCAGCTCGTACCGCGCCGCTCCCTCGCCCAACTCCACGCGCCGGACCACCTTGAGGCTCCGGAAGAGCCGGAGGGCCCGGTAGACCGAGGAGAGATTGATGCGCGCGTCGTGGAGGGCGCGGTGGATCTCCTCCGCGCGCAGCGGCCGCGGCACCGACGTCAGCACCGCCAGGACCGCCGACCGGGCGCGCGTCCATGAGTGCCCCTCGCCCCCCAGAACGGCCTTGTACTGCTCGATGGCGTCCCCCCGGGATAAATTTTGCAAATCATTTGCAAAATGCATTCTACCGCATCCGCGGGCGCCGTCAAGGCAAAAGTGCACCCGTCTTGTGGGCGGGGATGCGGGGTGTATAATAGAGCGGCGTCACGCGGTGCGCGGGAGAGCGGGGATGAGCGACACGGCAGGGTGCCTTTTTGAGCGGCTGGTCGAGGTCATGGCGACCCTTCGAGGTCCTCAGGGCTGCCCCTGGGACCGGGAACAGACCCGGGACTCCCTCAAAGCCTTCCTCATCGAAGAGGCGTACGAGGTGCTGGAAGCGCTCGACCTGCACGACCCCGATCGCCTCGAGGAGGAGCTTGGCGACCTCCTCCTCCAGGTGATCTTCCACGCGCAGGTGGCGGAAGAGTTGGGCGAGTTCACGGTGCGAGACGTGTTGGCGGCCGTGACGGACAAGCTGATCCGCCGTCATCCCCACGTCTTCGGCGACGGCCGGGCGGAGACCGCCGCTGAAGTTCTCGCCAACTGGGAGCGGCTGAAGCAGGCCGAGCGCGGCGGTGTGCACGAGGCGTCGGCGCTGGCGGGCGTCCCCAAGACGCTTCCGGCCCTGCTCCAGGCTCAGCGGCTCCAAGACAAGGCGGCCCGCGTGGGATTCGACTGGGGCGAGACGGCAGCCGCGCTGCACAAGGTGGAGGAGGAGCTCGCGGAACTCAAGGCGGCATTGGGGAAGGGAGGCGAGGCCGTGGAGGCCGAGCTCGGCGATCTGGTGTTCAGCGTCGTCAACCTCGCCCGGTTTCTGAAATTGAACGCCGAGGAGGCGCTCCGAAAGTCTCTCGAGAAGTTCATTCGCCGATTCCGGTATATCGAGACCGCCATGGCACGCCGGGGCAAGTCGCTCACCGAGAGCACGCTCGAGGAGATGGATGCGCTCTGGGATGAGGCAAAGGTCGGCGAAGAACCGCGCACGGGACAGTAGGTCACGGGCCGCGTACGGGGCACCGGAGCACGTCAGCGGCCCGTGCGGGGAGCGACGGTGGGTGTCCTGCTCATCCTCATAGACGGCTGCGGCCTGGGCGACCCGGACCGGGTTCGCAATCCGATGGCCGTGGCCCGGACGCGCTGGTTCCGCTGCTTCCGGAGCCAGATCCTCGCGACGGACGGGTGCACGATCATTCCGACGGACGCTGCGCTCGGAATACCGGGTCTCCCCCAGAGTGCCACCGGGCAGACCGCGCTGCTCACCGGGGTGAACGCCCCCCTCCTGGCCGGCCGCCACCTCCAGGGCTTTTGTCCCCCCACGCTGGCGGCGATCCTGGCCGCGCACTCCCTCTTTCGATCCTTCGCGCTGCGGGGCGGACGGGTCGCGTGCGCCAACGCCTTCACCGAGCCCACCCTCAGACGGCGCCGGTTCGCCTCGGTAACGACCGTGGCCGCGCGGACGGCAGGCGTGCGCCTGCGCGATCTCGCCGATCTCGCTGACGGCCAGGCCCTCTATCACGAGTTCACAAACCGGTCGCTCCGCGCGCGGGGATTCGCGGTCCCGCTGCTCAGCCCGGAGCAGGCGGCGGGACGCCTGGTCGCCATCGCCGAGGACTGCGACTTCACCTACTACGAATACCTCCAGGCCGACATCGCCGGCCATGCGCAGGACATGGGTCGGGCAGTCACGATCCTCGAGGAGTTGGACCGCTTCGTCTCCGCCATGGTCGAGCGGCTGGATCGATCTCGACACCTCCTCGTCCTCGTCAGTGATCACGGCAACGTCGAGGACCTGAGCAGCGCATCGCACACCTGGAACCCCGTACCGACCATGGTCTGGGGCCGGGGGACGGAGACCCTCGCCCGCCGGATCCACGCCCTCACCGACATCGCCCCGGCCCTCCTCGCGGCCTGGGAAGACACCAGACCGCTCGTAAGGTAGAACGCTGGAATGTGTGAACGCTCGGAGAGCCGCGGTAGTAAAAGCCTTCCGGGCCGAGCCTGCTAGCGTGCTCGCCCCCCAGCATTCCAGCGCGGACGGCCGCGTGCCGCCCGCCGGATGCCTTGCAAATTTCACTGCGCCGGAGTACTCTCACCTCATGAAGATCTTCCGTGCGATGCCGCTCTTGGCCTGCCTGCTCGTCCTCGCGACCGCGCCCGCTTGGGCGCGCAGCGGCGAGGTCCACGTGGCCCGGGTCGAAGGGATCATTGCGCCGAGCCTCGCCGATTTCATCGTGAGCGGCATTCGCAAGGCCGAAGAGGCCCGCGCCGAGGTGCTCGTCCTCGAGCTGGATACCCCCGGGGGCCTTGATCTCTCCATGCGGGTGATCATCAAAGAAATCCTCCGCTCCTCGGTCCCGGTCGTCGTCTACGTCTCGCCGAGCGGAGCGCGCGCGGCCTCGGCCGGCGCCTTTATCGCCATCGCCGCCCACGTGGCCGCCATGGCCCCCGGAACCAACATCGGAGCCGCGCATCCGGTGCAGATGGGGGGTGGGGAGAAGGACGAGGAAATGAACAGAAAAATGGTGAATGACGCGGCCGCCTACATCAGGGGCCTGGCCGAGCGGCGGGGACGGAACGCCGCCTGGGCGGAGGACGCGGTCCGCAAGAGCGTCTCGATCACCGCCACCGAAGCGGCGAAACTGAAGGTCATCGACCTCGTCGCCGAGGACCGCGCCGAGCTGCTCGCCAAAATCGACGGCCGAACCATCGAGACCGGGGGCGGGAAAGTCACCCTGAAGACCAAGGCGGCGACGATCGTCGAGGTGGAGATGAGCTTCCGGGACAAAATCCTGAGCGTCATCACCGATCCGACGATCGCCTACCTCCTGCTGATCCTCGGGATGGCGGGCCTGTACTTCGAACTCTCCACTCCCGGTGCCGTCCTGCCGGGTGTCCTGGGCGGGATTTCCCTCATCCTCGCCTTCTACGCCCTGCAAACCCTCCCCATCAATTACGCCGGACTCCTCCTCATCATCCTGGGAATCATCCTCTTCATCGCGGAAACCCAGGTGACCTCCCACGGCGTGCTGACGGCAGGGGGGATCGTGGCCATGCTTCTCGGCTCCTTGATGCTGATCGACTCGCCGGCCCCCTTCCTCCAGATCTCCCTCTCGGCCATCCTCGGGGTCACCGCAGCGACCGCCGGCTTCTTTGCGGTCGTGGTCGGGGCCGCCGTCCGCGCAGCCCGCCGGCAGCCGACCACGGGGCGGGAAGGGCTCATCGGCCAGGCCGGGGTCGTCCGGACGCCGCTGAAACCCGAGGGGACGGTGTTCCTGCGGGGGGAGTTGTGGAAAGCGAGGTGCGACGAGGCGGTCGAACCCGGGGAACGGGTCGCGGTGACCGGGGTCTCGGGGTTGACGCTTACGGTGAGGAAACTTCCCACGGAGGTCCCGAAGTCCGGGTAAGTCTCCGGGGCGTGCTGCCCGAAGGAGGGCAGGGAGGAGAGGACAATGCCGGGCGGGTTTTTCTACCCCTTCAACGTCGGGGCGGTCTTTTTTCTGGTGATCGCCCTGTACCTCATGTTTTCCTCGTTTCGGATCTTGAACGAATACGAGCGGGGGGTGATCTTCCGCTTCGGACGGCTGGCGAGGGCCCTTGTGAACTTCGGGGGGGAGGGGAACGGACCGGGCATTCTGGTTCTCATCCCCTTTGTCGATCGGCTGATCCGGGTGAGCCTCCGGACCATCGCCATGGATGTCCCGTCCCAGGACGTCATCACCAAGGACAACGTCTCGGTCAAGGTAAACGCCGTCATCTACTTCCGCGTCGTCAATCCCGAGGCGGCCATCGTCGAGGTGGAGGATTTCCTGTACGCCACCTCGCAGATCGCCCAGACGACGCTGCGGAGCGTCCTCGGCCAATCGGAGCTCGATGAACTCCTCTCCGAACGGGAGGAGATCAACCGCAAGCTCCAGCGGATCATTGATGAACACACCGATCCCTGGGGAGTCAAGGTGACGGTCGTCGAGGTGAAGCACGTGGATCTTCCGGTCGACATGCAGCGGGCCATGGCGCGGCAGGCCGAGGCCGAGCGCGAGCGGCGGGCCAAGGTGATCCATGCCGAGGGCGAGCTGCAGGCCTCCGACAAGCTGGCGCAGGCCGCGCGGATCATGTCCTCCGATCCGATCACCATCCAGCTTCGGTACCTGCAGACCCTGACGGAGATCGGGACCGAAAAGAACTCGACGATCATCTTTCCCCTCCCCATCGATCTTATCGCCTCCCTCATCAATCGGCGGGCCGAGCCTTCCCGATGACGACGGGAACGGACCGGGGGCGGAGACGGCTCAGCCACTGACGGATGGATGAAGACGGCGGATGTCCTGATCATCGGCGGGGGCATCATCGGCTGCGCGATCGCCGTCGAGCTCGCGCGCGCCCGGGTGAAGATCCTCGTCCTTGAACGAGACCGGATCGGATGTGAAGCCTCGGGCGAGGCGGCCGGGATGCTGGCACCCCAGGCCGAAGGGCTCTCCCCCGGCCCGTTCCTGGACCTCTGCCTGAAGAGTCGCACCATGTTCGGGCCCCTCCAGGACATGCTGCAGGCCGAGACCGGGATCGACATCGAGTACCTCCGCTCCGGCATCGTCTACCCCTTTCTCACCGAGGAGGATGAAGCCTACGGCACGCGGCTCTTCGACGAGCAGAGGAGCCGGGGGCTGAACGTCGAGCGCTGGGACCGGAAGCAAGTCCTGGACGCCGAACCGGACCTCACGCCTGCGGTCCGCGGCGCCCTGCACCTCCCCGACGACCACCAGGTCCGGAACGCCCACATGGTGCGGGCCCTGGCCCTCGCCGGATCCCGGCGAGGCGTCGTCCACCTCGAGGGGGCGCCGGTCACTGCCTTTCTTCGGAACGGGGATCGGGTCATCGGCGTCCGCTCCCTCACCGAGAGCTACCACGCCGATAGAGTAGTCGTCGCTGCCGGCGCCTGGTCCGGGACGCTGGGTGCGCTCCTCGGGCGCGAGATTCCCATCCGGCCGGCGCGGGGGCAGCTTGTGTCGCTCCAGACCGAAGGCAATCTCTGTCGCCACATCCTGTACGGTCGCGAGGTGTATCTGGTCCCCCGGGCGAGCGGTGAGGTCGTCGTGGGGAGCACGGTGGAGTTCGTCGGCTTCGCCAAACAGACAACGGCCGCCGGCATCGAAGGGCTGCTCAGTGGAGCGCGCAAGCTCGTGCCGGCCCTCGGGAGCCGGCCGATGATTCAGGCGTGGGCGGGCTTTCGCCCCTGGACCCCTGACGAGCTCCCGTACCTGGGCGCCGTCCCCGGGGCGCCGGGACTCTTCATCGCCTCGGGCCACTTCCGGAACGGCATCCTGTTGGCCCCTGCGACCGGGGCCCTGATGGCCGAACTGCTTCAGGATGCCGAGCCGTCGCTCCCCCTCCTGCCGTTCCGGCTCGACAGATGAAAATTCGACAGCTCCACCGGTGGGATGTCCCACCCGTCGAGGCGATCCGGATCCAACGCGCGCTCGCGAGGCGTGCAAACCTTCGGGAGGCCCGGCGCGCCCTGCGAACGGCGGCCGGCGTCGACGTCTCGTACGAGACGCGATCATCGACGCTCTACGCCGCAGTCGTCGTCATGCACCTGGATACCCACGAGATCCTGGAGACGGCCACCGCGGTTCATGAGGTGGCCTTCCCGTACATTCCCGGTCTCCTGTCGTTCCGTGAAGCCCCGGCGGCGCTCACGGCCTTCGCGCGGCTCCGTCACGAGCCGGATTGCGTCCTGTGCGACGGACAGGGGATCGCCCATCCGCGCCGATTCGGCCTCGCCTGTCACCTGGGCCTGGTGCTTGCGCTGCCGACGATCGGCTGCGCCAAGAGCCGGCTAGTGGGAGAGTCCCGGAATCCGGGCCGAAGACGCGGAAGCTTCCAGATACTGTATGACAAGGGAGAGAAGATCGGGATGGTCCTGCGGACGAAGGACGGGGTTGGGCCAGTCTACGTCTCTCCCGGCTACCGCGTGAGCCTCCGGCAAGCACGAGTGATCGTGCTGCGCGCGTACGGAGGATACCGGGTCCCCGAGCCGATCCGCCGGGCCCATTTGCTCGTGAATGCCCTGCGCCGGGATGGCCAGGGGGCGTGCTCCACGGGACCGCCCGACGGATGAATGTGGAGACATAAAGCGAAAGGAGGGAGGCGATGAGACGCATCGGGATCGTCGTGGCTGCCATAGTCGTCCTCGGAACCGGGCTGGCCTTGGCCGAGGAGTCCCCGGCCCCCACCGATACATCGAGCCCCCCGGCGGTGGAGCCGGGCGAGGTCGGGCAGTTTATTTTTTATCCGGCCCAGGTGCAGGGGGGACTGGAATACCTCTTGGATACCACCACCGGTGATCTCTGGGTCATCTCGAGGGATCCGGACACCAAGTACGTGTATCTCGGCTTCATTCCCAAAGGTCCGGCGTTCACCTTTCAGGACATCGTCCGGCAGAAACAACTGAAGCGCGTCCCGCCCGAGCAGTGAACGCCGGGCGGGAGACGAGGCCGTAGTGCAGCCGGACCCGCAGACTCCTCGGGCGTTTGATCAGCCTTTTGCCGAGGCCTTCCCGGAACTCCAAGAGGTCATTGTCGAGTGTGAGGGCTGGAGCCGCGACGTCGCGGGTGCCGTCACGTCCCGCGGCCGGTTCACCATGAGTGTGATCAGCGGCACGTTCCGGGGGCGAATCCCCTGCCCGCATCCGGAATGCCACGGGGGCGGCTTTGAGATCGAACAGGTTGTGGACCAGATGGTCCGCGAGCGGCAGGAGGGCCGGGAGGGGGTCCTAGTGTGCGCCGGCTGGATCGGGGATCGCGACCGGGTTCCGTGTGTCAACAGCCTGACGTACAGCGTTGTGGTGTTCTTTCGCCCGCGGACGCCTCCCGAAAAGCCCCAAGGCTGAGAGGGCCTGCTCGAGGCTTCTCGCTCCGCCAAGCTCCCGTGGCGACCCTTTCGCCGCCTGTCGTGCGTGGGTATTTCAGGAAAGGAGAAATCCATGAGAAAAGATAACGCATCCATAAGCCGGTCTGATACAGCTACGAGTGATGCAGAAGGGGTCGGCGGTCTTCCCCGCAGGGGGATTTTCGCAGCCATGATCGGAAGCCTGGTCGCTGTTCTCATGAGCGGCATTCGTCCGAAGGCCGCTGAGGCCCACACCGACCAGCTGACCAAGGGACAAGTCAATGCCGCTGAAGCAGAAACGTATCTTCGGTCCAAAGTAAAAGGGGACAAGGCCACCCTGGCCGTCTCGAACGACTATTCGCCTGCGCCAGCCGATGCTCCCTCTTTTCCCGACGGTCTTCGGGTCTTCACGGCAGGGACAGGAGGGGGCGCGGCCATTCAGGCGTTCGGGGGGCCCGGCACGTTCAGCAGAGCACCGCATGGCGGAATTGGCTTGCGCGCTATCGGAGCCAACACCGGTGTGATCGGCGCTGTGACCGGCACCAGTATCCCTGCGGTATCCGGCATCGGAATCTTTGGCACGGGCCCTCTCGGCGTTGCGGGCAGTTCGCCTACCGGAACCGGAGTCAGGGGCATCGGCGCCCGCGGGGTCCATGGTGTCGCAAAGCAAGGAGATGGCGTGGGTGTTCTGGCGGAGATCGAGGAGGGAGGTACCGCTCTCGAGGCGAAGGGCCCCGTCAAGTTCAGCTCGGCCGGCCTGGCCACCATCGCCACCGGGACGAGCAACGTCACGGTCAGCCCAGGACAGTATTTAGCGGTAGACCCGAACTCCAAGATTCTAGCCACCCTCCAGTCGCCTGGAGGGGTTCTT
>Ga0214471_10003611_pt1 | contig 11974 bp, 11 predicted proteins | sample RVTome_5_FD_207665 | JGI IMG/M metagenome (GOLD analysis project Ga0214471, IMG submission 207665) | Soil microbial communities from uranium-contaminated site in the Upper Colorado River Basin, Wyoming, United States - RVT142D155 | ecosystem: Environmental > Terrestrial > Soil > Contaminated >... | reverse complement strand
GGACGTCATGGAGTACGCCGAGGCGATGAGCCAGACCCCGCCGACGGTCACCGATGAGCTGTCGGCGCGGCTGCTGGGGGCTCTCGGGGCGCCGGCGCTGGTCGAACTGTCCGCCTTCATCGCGCTCGCCAACGTGTACACGCGGACCAATGTCGCCTTCGGCATCGAAGCGCAGGGGTTTGCGGCGGCATGCGGACTGCAACCCCTCGCGAAGTCGTCGGCGAACCTAGCCTCGGCTTCGTGAGCGACCCCTTCATCACCCACCGCAGCCTGCTCTTCACGGTCGCGTACGAGATGCTCGGCTCCGCAGCCGACGCCGAGGATGTCGTACAGGAGACCTGGCTGCGGTGGGCCGACGTCGACGAGGCTGGAGTGCGCGACCCTCGCGCCTACCTGGTCCAGATCGTCACCCGCCAAGCGCTCAACCGGATGCGGACGCTGACCCGCAGGCGGGAGGACTACATGGGGGAATGGCTACCCGAGCCTGTGTTGACCAGCCCCGACGTCGCCGACGACGTGGTGCTGGCCGAGAGCGTCTCGATCGCGATGCTCACCGTGTTGGAGACCCTCGGACCCACTGAGCGCGCGGTGTTCGTGCTGCGCGAAGTCTTCGAGACGCCGTACGACGAGATCGCGGAGGCTGTGGACAAGGCACCCGCCGCGGTGCGCCAGATCGCCCACCGCGCCCGCGAGCACGTCGCGGCGCGGCGGCCGCGGGTGCGGGTGAGCCCGTCCGAACAGCAGGCAGCGGTGGAGCGATTCCTGGCCGCGCTCGACTCGGGCGACATGCAGGGTCTGCTCGACGTGCTCGCCCCCGAGGTGGTGCTCGTCGCCGACGGCGGCGGTCAGGTCCCCGCGATCCGCCAGCCGGTCGCGGGCGCGGAGCAGGTGGCCGCCCTCCTGTCCGGTTTCGGCAGGGTCGTCCCGGACGCCGACATCAGGATCGTGTGGCTCAACGGGGCGCCCGCAGTGCGAATCGACCTCGACGGCGAGCTCAACACCGCGGTCAGCCTGGTCATCGAGGACGGGCGGATCACCCACATCTACGCGATGCGCAACCCGCACAAGCTGGGCCGCCTCGGCGAAGAGCTGCCACTCAGCCGGAGCTCGTCCGTGCGGTGACAGCTTCCGGGTGTCGGTCCATCACTATTCCGGCCTCCAATCCCTCCTCGTCGGCGCTTTCGAGGTACCTGACCTGGGCCCGGTCTCGTCCCGGGCGGCGGTCACACCGGAAGCCATGTAGCGGCGTCAATCGCCATCGCCGGCTTGATGATCTCGTGGCACCTGCCCGCCCGACGGCCGTCACTCGACGGTGGGGCGGCGGTAGGTGCCGCCGTGTCCGAGCCGTCCCGCCGAAGCGCCTCTGGAGCCGGTTGATGCGCATCGGCGCCCATCCGGGCGAGAGCGAAACGCAGGCCGGCCGGCGCCGTATCGTCGTCGGCTACATCGTGTTCGGCACGCCGCCCCGCCTCATCGCCGCGAGCCAAAGCATCGTGGAAGGTCTCCCCCTGTACGGGATGGTCGATCTGCTGGCGGCCGCCGTCCCGGCGATCGGCCTCCTCCTTCTGGCCGTCCGGCCGCGCTGGTTCGTCGGGATCGTCAACGTCCTCCTCGCCGCCAGCCTGCTCGAGAACCTGGTGCCGACCGTCATGCTCGGCGGGATCCTCGAGGCCGATCTCCTCATCGCCTTCAGCATCCTCACTGTGATCGGGGCGCTCATCGCCCTCGACCGCAGAGCGGGGTTCCTCTGGTTCCTCGTGACCCTGGCGACCATCATCCTGGCGGGCCTGCTGCCCGAGTGGATCGATCCGATCTACGACGCGGACCCGGCGGCGGCCGGCGACATCGTCGTCACCCTGATCGGCGTCGCCGTCTTCTCCTACGCCGGGATGGCGTACTTCGTGCGCCAGCGGGACCGTTTCCAGCGGGAGTCGGACGATCTGCTGCACAACATCCTGCCCGACGAGATCGCCACCCGGCTCAAGGCCGAACATTCGATGATCGCCGACGACCACGAGGCGGCCTCGGTGCTGTTTGCCGACGTCGTCGGGTTCACACCCATGTCGGCGGGGATGTCGCCGCCGGAGCTGGTCGGCCTGCTCAACAACGTCTTCACCACGTTCGACGGATTCGTCGAGGAACTGGGTCTGGAGAAGATCAAGACCGTGGGCGACGAGTACATGGCCGCCGCCGGGGTGCCGCACGCACGGCCGGACCACGCCCATGCCATTGCCGAGCTGGCGCTGCGGATGCGCGACCACTGCGCCCAGCACCGGTTCGACGGCCACGACATCCGCCTCCGCGTCGGACTCAACTCCGGCCCGGTGGTTGCCGGCATCGTCGGGACCAACAAGTTCGCCTACGACCTTTGGGGTGACATGGTCAACACCGCCAGCCGCATGGAATCCCACGGCGTGCCCGGCTCCATCCAGGTCAGCGGCGCCACCCACGAGCTGCTCCGCGACGCCTACGTATGTGAGCGCCGCGGCACGGTCGACGTGAAGGGCAAGGGCGAGATGGAGACCTACTTCCTGCTGGCGCGGCGCGACGGCGAAGCCGGTGCAGCGCTCGCTGACGCGCCCGGGACGGGCGGCGAGCCGGCCGGACGAACCGCCTGAGCAGCCGCCGCGGCGCGACGTTACCGCCGATCGTCGACGCGATCTGATCTGGCGCTCGCTCGTGGGTGTACACGAAGCCACGGCGATTCGTCCAGCCACATCGTGCACCGATCCGTCCAGGAGCGCGAAAGGCGCACGAGGCCCTGGATCCCTCCGGGGCCTCGTGCGTTGGGGCAGTCCCTCCCCGGTGCCCGATCGGGCAACCCCTCCATGTCCGAACCTGCGCCGACCCCTCACGAACCGAAGCCGAGGGTCGGGGCCGCTACCGGACATATAGGTTTGGATGCAAGCGAATGGAGTCCGTGTGGCCGGCGTCCCCAGCACAGACGAGAGGTTTCGTCGCATGTTCGCTGCTCATCACAGAGAGCTCCATGCCTACTGCCTGCGCCGGCTTCCGATCGACGACGCCAACGAAGCCGTCTCTGAGATCTTCCTTGTCGCCTGGCGCCGCGCCGAGCGCGTCCCCTCGGGGGACGAGACCCGCTTGTGGCTGTACGGGGTCGCTCGCAACGTGGTCCGCAACTGGCAGCGAAGCGGGCGGAGGCACCTCCGTCTCGTCGCAAGGGCGGGCTCCGTTGCCGAACCGGGTCAGGCAGGGCCCGAGGTCCAGGTCCTCTCCTGCGAGGAGCAACAACTGGTCATCGACGCTATCGCAACCCTCAGCAACAACAACCAGGAGGTGATCCGACTCAAGATCTGGGAAGGCCTCTCGAATACCGAAGTCGGCCGCGTTCTCGGGATGACCGACCGTGCCGTCGAAGCTCGCTATACGAGAGCGATCAAGACACTCCGCAAGCACCTGAAGGGCGGCTCAGCCGCCGCACCGAACAGTCCCTCCTCCGCTCAAACAGGAGAGGTGGCACCATGAACGACACCACGAACCCGGTCGGACGCATCGAATCTGCGAACCCAGTCCCATCGCAGTCGCCGTTCCCGGCTGGTGCCCTGTCGTCGGACGGCCTCCTCGCTCGAATCGACGAGAGGAGCCTGGCCATGGCCAGCACCCAGACGCGCGTCCGCCCCACCGATGCCGGCAAGCAGCCCGGCCGAGGCCGCGGGCCACTGATCGCCGCGGCCGTTGCCGTGGCCCTGATCCTGATCATCGGGCTGCCCACGTTGAACGTCCTCACCGGCGACGAGAACCCCGGGACCGTCGAACCGCAGCCGTCCACCACAGTGCCGTCCACGGTGACGGACGCACCGCAGGGCGCGCCGCTCGACATTGTCAACGGCTTCATCGCCGCTCGAAACCAGCACTCTGCGGACGCCATGGCGTCGTTCCTCGCAACCAATGCGACGATCACCGGCGATCTGACCCGAACGGTTGCCGGCTACGGCCCCGTGGTCGAGTGGGAGCGGATCACAGGCTGGCATTTCACGCTCGGCACATGCGAGACCCCGATATCGCCAGCGGGATTGATTCGGCTGCAATGCCCCTTCACGTGGGAGAACGACTGGTCACGAGCACTGGGGCTCGGCCCGGTCGCCTCAGTCAGAACAGCGTTCACCTTCACCTTCACCGTGCCCGATGGCCAGATCGAGCGGTTGGAAGTGGTCTTGGATGTTGGCGAGATGCAGTTCGAAGTCCCTGGCGAGAACTACCTGGTCGTCAACGATCCGTTCGTGGATTGGCTCGAGAGCACCCACGCCGATGACATGTGGGCCATCTTCGATGCCAGCCAATGCTTCCCCGGCGGGGCATGTACACCCCTGATGACACCCGACGCTCTCGACCTGTGGGAGCGGTACTCCGACGAGTTCGTCGAGTTCGTCGGCGACCAAGGAAGCCCAGAACCGTGAGCGTCCGGTCGCTTCGCCAGCAGCATGCGGCCTTGCCCGTCGGCACCACCAGAGCGTAGGCAGCCCGAGACAGCTCGAGCGCCGGTAGAAGACCTTGCAGGTTCCACGAGGAATGGCGGACCAGCCGCTCGTGCCCACTCAGCGACAGCTCAGCCGGGCGGGGCCTGGGTTGGATCCGTCCTGACTCAGGATCGAACTCCGCAATGACATCGAGACGCCCGTGGCATTGAACAAGCATCAGAACTCCAGGTCCCGGGCCCGCGACGTGCGATCGCCGTTCCCTCACGAAACCAGTGCTCCGTTGACGAGGTAGCTACCTCCCGCCGGCCCATCCGGTAGCCAGACGTAGCGTAGGCGCCGGTCGTATTGGTCGCGGATCTCCTCAACGAAGAACCCTCAGCCACAGTCACCCCACGGGCCATTGAACGACTCGACCCGCTCTTCGGCACACCGCGCAGCCTCGGAACGGTGATGGCCCGCCGTGCGCTCGGGGGTGTTCTCGAAGCCGAGACGGTCTCCGCAATCGCCTCGGCCTTCGTCGCCCATGTCCGTCGTCGGCTCGCAGGAAGCTGGAATGCTCTGACGCGGTCGACTAACCGCCATCGCCGCCGAACCGCGCTCTCCGGGCACCCTCCGCGCCCCGGTCGGAAGTCGGAAACGCTGAGGCCGCCGACGGAGTTTCGGTCTGACGTTCATACCTGTGATCGTGGCGGTAGTATCTTCCCGCTTGCCGCCTCCTCCTCGGGAGCCGGGGTGATCCAGGGAACGGCGGCCGGACCCAGGGAGGGCGACGACCATGCCGCGACCGCGGTACACACCGGACACCATCGACTCCGCCTCGGTGGCCGAGCGCATCGCCGACCAGCTGCGCACGGCCATGATCGACGGGCGCCTCCGCCCCGGCGACCGCCTGCGTACCGAGCCGGAGCTGGCCGAGGGATTCTCGGTGAGCCGCTCCACGGTGCGGGAGGCCTTGAAGATCCTGCGCGGCCAGGGCGTGATCGGTACGGCGCGGGGGTCGAAGGGCGGCCATTTCGTGCAGAACCCGAATGCCGACGACCTGGCCGAGTCCCTGGGCGAGACCTTCGCCCTGTGGTTCGACATCGGCGACATCTCGGTGGCCGAGGTCGACGAGGCCCGCGCCGTGGTCGAGCGGGCGTGCGTCCGGCTGGCGGCGGAGCGGCATACCCCGGAGGACCTGGAGAGGATGCGGGAGCTGGTGGAGGCGTCGGCGGAGGACATCCCCCACGCTCGGTTCCTCGAGCTCGAGGTCGCCTTCCACCGGTCGATCTCCGACGCCGCCCGCAACCGGCTGCTCAACCTGCCGATGACCGCCATCCACATCGCCAGGCCCCGCACCAACAGACTGCTCAAGCCGCACGACCGGGCCAACATCATCGACCAGCACGACGCCATGTGGAGGGCGATCGCCACCGGCTCGCCCGACGTGGCAGAGGCCGCCCTGGACTCCCACCTCGAATACCTGGCGATGCTGCGAGCCGAGGCGACCGCGGAGATGCACCGCGGCGCCGCCGAGATCGCCCTCTCCGAGCTGGGCGACAGTGCGGACGCTGCGGGCTAGCGGAACGCCGGGATCACCTTGGTGGCGAGCAGCTCGAGCTGCTCGTCGAGGTGGTCGATCGTGTGGTAGATCGGCTTCATCTCGTAGTGGGTGACGCCGGCCTCGACGTAGGCTCCGATGCGCTCGAGGAGCTGGTCGGGTGAGCCGATGAGGCCGGCGCGGGCGATCGACTCGGCGGTGGCGGTGTGGTCGAACCCGTACGGGAGCACCTCCAGGGTCAACGCCGAGTTGGCCAGCGCCCGCTCCGGTGACTCGTCGATCGCCACGTAGACCTCGGTGGCGATGGTGAAGTCGACGTCGTCGCGTCCCTTGTCCCGGGCCAGCTCGGTGATGTGGTCGATACGCGCCGGGTATTCGTCGGGTGGGATCCACGGCGGGATCCACCCGGTGCACAACTCGGCGACGATGTCCATGGCGGTGGGACCGTGCCCACCTGCCCAGATCGGAGGCCAGGGCTTCTGCACCGGCTTCGGGTAGAACTCAGTCTCGGGGAACGAGATGTGCAGGCCCTCGTAGGAGGGAAGGTCGGCGGTCCAGATCTCCATCATCGCCCGCAGGTAGTCGCGGGTGACGTCGTACTTGGTCGACCGCTTCACGCCGAGCACCTCGAAATCGACGTTGTGGGTGCTCTTCGGCGCACCGGTCCCGATGCCGAGGATCAGCCGGCCGCCGCTGAGGTAGTCGATGTTGGCCACCTGCTTGGCGGCGACGATCGGGTTCCGGTACGGCAGGCACAACACGGCCACGCCGATGCGGATCCGCTCGGTGAGGGCGGCGATGTAGGCGAGGTTGGTGAGCGACTCCATGAACACCGGGGGGCCGTCGACCTCCTCGAGCGCCTCGATCGAGCCGCAGGAGACGTGGTGCCGGTCCTGGTAGGTGGTCCAGGCGATGAAGTCGTGCACCCAGACCGCGTCGTAGCCGAGGTCCTCGCACCGGGTGGTGATCCGCTTCACCGCCTCCGGCGATGCCAGGGGGCCGGCGACGGGGAGACGGACACCGAACTCGACCGACTTCGCCATGTTCAGCGACCTCCCTCTCCGGGTCTCGAAGCATATAATCGTCAGACAATTGCAATGTACCACCGGAGGGCCCATGGCCACCAACGCATCGGAGCCGCGCCGGGTCGGCCTCGTCCTCCTCGACCGCGATCGGGTCGTGGACGGCGACCTCACCGCCATGCTCGGCGACGAGGTCGAGCTGGTGGCGACCCGGGTGACGCTCGGCGTCATCGGGTCGGCCGAGCACCTCCGCGCCCTCGTCGGCCAGCTCGGGGACGCCGCCGACCGCCTCGCCCCTTCCGAGCCGGAGGTCGTCGGAATCGCCTGCACATCGCTCATCCCGCTGGTCGGCGGCGAATCCGTCGCCGGCGCCGTCCGGTCCCGCCTCCCCGGTGTGGCCGTCGTGGACCCGCTGCACGCCATCGCCGACGGCCTTACCGCCCTGGGAGCTCGCACGGTGGCGATCGTGTCGCCTTACCCGGACGACCTGGTCGAGCCGATGGCGACCTGGCTGGCCGGGCGCGGCACGACGGTCGCCCGCGTGCTCCGGATCCCCGGCTCGTACGACAGCTACGCCGACGTGCCGCCGGTGACCATCGTGGAGGCGGCCACACACACCGGTGACGTCGACGCCGTGGTGGTCGCCTGCACCGGCATGCCCGCCACCGCCGCCGTGGGCGACATCGAGGTGGCGATCGGGCGGCCGGTGGTCGCCAGCAACCAGGCGCTCGCCTGGGCGGTGGCCCGCCACCTCGGCCTCGAGAGGGCGGACGGGCCCGGCCGCCTGTGGTCCGTCAACCGCTGAACTCCGGCAGCACCCACTCCGCCAGCAGCTCGAGCTGCTCCATGAACCGCTCGAAGTGGAGGCGCAGATCGAGCACCACCAGGTCGAGGCCGCGCTGCTCCAGCTTGGCGATCTCGCGGATGCAGTCGTCCCGGTCGCCGGCGATCAGCAGACCCTCGAGGTCGTCGACCGTCGAGAAGCTCCCCGAGGCGGGCGGGACCCAGTACTTCGCCCCGTGCGAGCTGACCCCGAGCGCTTCGGGGTCGATGTCGTCGCGCGCTTTAGCCCTGTCCCGGTGGGCGACCACGAGCGGGATGGTGCCGAGCAGCATCTCCTTGCCCCGCTCGGCGGCCAGGCCCCGGAGATAGGCGAGGCGGTCGTCGAGGGTAGCGAGGGGGATCCGACCCGGAATCCAGCCGTCCATCAGGCCCACCGCACGCCGCACCGCGGCCCGGGTGGTACCGCCGTAGACCAACGGGATGGGCCGGGCAGGCTTGGGGAGCATCGAAACGTCGTCGAAGGAGAACAGCTCGCCGTGGTGGGTCACGTGGTCCTCGCTCCAGAGCCGGCGCACGATCTGCACCGTCTCGGCGAGCACCTCGTCCTTCCGTTCCCAGTCGAGGCCGGAGTTGTCGAACGTGAACTGGGCGTTGCCCAGGCCGAGCCCGGCCGTGATCCGGCCGCTCGAGATGTGGCTCAGGGTCGCCAGGTTCTGGGCCAGCTTGATCGGCCACCGTATGGGGATGAGCACCGCGGTGCCGAGGCCGAGGTCGGTGGTGACCGCCCCGACCGCAGCCAGGGTGAGCAGCGGCTCGTAGAACGTGCGGTCGTCGCTCTCCATCCCGTGTGGCGTGTAAACGAGGTGGTCCCGAACCCAGACCGAGTCGTAGCCCATCTCCTCGATGACCGGCGCCCACCCGAGCAGCCGTTCCGGCTCGGCGTGCTCGCCGAAATGGGGGAGCAGGACTCCGAATCTCACGGGAAGCCTCCTGACCCGACGGGTTGCACGGCTGCCGGCCGCGCGTCTACTGTCTGTCTCCATACGCTACAACGTCAGACGTTTATACGAGCATCGGCACGGCAGCGAAAGGCCCGAGGGGAGACGGGGTGTGACGACGACGGTCGAGCTCCACGGCACCGGAGGTGTGACCCTCCGCGCCGACCTCTACGAACCCGTCGCACCGGGCTCAGGATGGTCGCTTGTTCTCTGCCCCGGGTACGCCAGCACCGCGGCCCTGATGGCCGGCTGGGGCGAGCGCCTCGCCGCCGCCGGGCACCTCGTCGGTGTGCCGCACTACCGCGGGTACGGCGACGGCAGCCCGGTCGGGCGCATCTTTCCCGACGAGCACGTCGACGACGCACGCGCCCTCGCCCACCTCCTCGCCGGCGCCCCCGCCGACGGCCCCCGCCGCCGCGTCGCCGTCGTCGGCGTCAGCTACGGCGGCGCCGTTGCCGTGGAGGCGGCCGCCGTGGACAGCACGGTCGACGCCGCGGTGTCGATCGTCGGGTACGGCTCCGGCGCCCGCCACCTCGCCGCGCTCCGCCGCCACCACGAGTGGCTCGACCTGCTCGACCGGGTCGCCGCCGACCGCTTCCGCCGCGCTCGGACCGGTGTGTCCGACGCCATCGAGATCGACGACGTGCTGGTGCGCGAGGAGGAGGGCCGCCGCTGGCGCCGCCAGGTCGAGCAGCTCCATCCGGAGATGCGCTTCGCCATCACCCTCGAGTCGGTCGACCGGTTGCTCACGTTCGCTCCCGACCGCCTCCTGCCGTTCCGACGCCACGTCCCGCTGCTCGTCATCGCCGCCGAGCGGGACCGGATGATCCCGGCGAAGGAGACGGAGCGGGTCCACCGCCGCGCCCGCCACCCCAAGCGCCTGGTGACCCTACCCGGGGCCGAGCACCACGACGTCCACCAGGGCACCGCCTTCGAGCGGTGCCTGGAGGAGATCGAGGACTTCCTGACAAATGCAGCCACCACCCGTGGCGCCGGGCCCCCGGGGGCTTCGCCACCCGACCACACACCCCGAGCCGAGCAAGGAGCAGCATCGCCATGACCCGACGTCAGATTAGCCGGCGTGACTTCCTCACCCGGTCCGCTGCCGGCGTAGCCGGCTTCGGCCTCCTCGGCCTCGCCGCCTGCGGAGACGACGACGACGCAGCCGCGCCGGTCACCACCGGCCCCGGCGGCGCCGGACCGGAGCAGGTGTTCTTCATCCTGGACTGGATCCCCAAGGGCCAGACCGCGCCCTTCTACCTCGCCCTCGACAAGGGCTACTACGCCGAGGAGGGCATCTCCCTCCAGCTCGCCCGCGGCTACGGGTCGGGCGACACCTCGGCGAGGATTGGCCGCGGCGAGGGCGACTTCGGCTTCGCCGGCGTGTCGGCGGTGATGAACACGATCAGCCAGGGCCTCCCGCTGCGCGAGATCGCCGCCATCGCCCACACCCACCCCACGTCGGTGTACGGCGCCCCCGGCGCCGGCATCATCACGCCGGACGATCTTCCTGGCATGCGGGGAGCGGTCGACTCGGGCGACGAGAACGACCAGCTCTTCAAGGCGTTCGCCGCCCAGCAGGGATGGGACTACGACAACGACTTCGACTGGCTGTATGTCGATGGCGCCGGTGTCGCCCAGATCCTGACCGACCAGGCGGACTTCGTCATGGACTGGATTTCCAACCTGCCGGAGTGGTGGCTGCTCGACCCGCCGATCGAGCCCACGTCGGTGTGGATCGGGCGCGAGCTCGACGTCTACGGCAACGGCATAATCACCCGGCCCGAGATTCTCGAGACCAACCCGGAGCTGGCCCAGAAAGTCGCCCGTGCCTCGGTGCGCGGCTACCAGTACGTGATCAATGGCGGCCAGGCCGCCCACGAGGAGGCCGTCGAGGCACTGCTCAAGTACAACCCCGAGCTGCTCGAGCAGCCCAACGCCGAGGAGTTCCACCTCGCCAACACCCAGCTCTTCCTGACGATGATGACCACCGAGGAGGTGCGGGACAACGGCCTGGGATACTTCATCCCGGAGAAGACGGAGCGCACCCTGGATTTCATCAACGAGTACCTGCTCGAGGAGCCGCTGGCGCTCGAGGACGCGTTCTCGCCGGTCATCGAAGAGAACGAGGTCACCATCGACTACGACGCCGCGCTGGCATCCCTGGAGACGGTCGCCGGCAGGCCCAACCCGCTCTTCGATGCCTGAGCCTGCGGACCTGTGCGGGCCTTCGCGCCGGCCCGGCCCCGAGCCGGTGCCGGGCCGGCGCGAACAGCCCGGGGAACCATGGGCATAGAGCTGCGCAACCTCGGCAAGACGTTTCACTCCGATGCCATCGACGTGGAGGCGCTCGCCGACATCTCGCTGACGGTCGGAGAGAGCCAGTTCGTCAGCATCATCGGACCCAGCGGCTGCGGGAAGAGCACCCTGCTGCGCATCCTCGCCGGGCTGCTGCCGCCGACCAAAGGCACAGTCGAGGTCGATGGGGTCGAGGTCACCGAGCCGCTGGGCAACGTCGGGTTCGTGTTCCAGGCGCCGACCCTGTTCAAGTGGCGGACGATCCTCGGCAACGTCATGTTCCCGTACGAAGCCCTGGCGGGGCGGGGCGAGGCCGACGGCGACAAGGCCAGCTACGAGCAACGGGCCCGGCACATGCTCGAGATGGCCGGGATCGCCGAGTTCGCCGACGCCCACCCCAAGCAGCTATCCGGCGGCATGCAGCAGCGGGCTGCGATCTGCCGGGCGCTGGTCCACGACCCGGCGATCCTGCTGATGGACGAGCCGTTCGGAGCGCTCGACGAGTTCACCCGTGAGCGGATGAACCTGGAGCTGCTCCGGATCTGGGACGACAGCCGCAAGACGGTGGTGTTCGTCACCCACCACATCCCCGAGGCGGTGTTCCTCTCCGACCGGGTGATCGTGATGTCGCCCCGGCCGGGACGGGTCATCGGCGACGTCGAGGTCGGGTTCGCCCGCCCCCGCCAGCCGGCCCTGCGCGACGACATCTCGTTCCTGGAGAAGGTGATCGAGATCAGGAAGATGATCTGGTTCGACGCGGCGAGCATGGAATGACGGCGACGGCGGCGCAGGACCTAGCGGGGAAGCCGGCGAAGACCCGCCGGTTCCGCTCGGTGCTCGACCCGTTGCTGTTCCTCGGCGGCTTCCTCGTCATCTGGGAGGCGGTGGTCCGGG
>Ga0214471_10003610_pt1 | contig 11974 bp, 12 predicted proteins | sample RVTome_5_FD_207665 | JGI IMG/M metagenome (GOLD analysis project Ga0214471, IMG submission 207665) | Soil microbial communities from uranium-contaminated site in the Upper Colorado River Basin, Wyoming, United States - RVT142D155 | ecosystem: Environmental > Terrestrial > Soil > Contaminated >... | reverse complement strand
GGCAGCGGAGCACGCATCGCAATGGAGGATTCCTGCATCACTTGAAGGACGATCCGACCATAGAAGTTTCGGAGCAACGCTACGTGAACGGGTCGAAAGCGGAGGCAGAAGCATGGCACAGTATTCCGCCGAAGTTGTCTGGGTTCGCGGTGATCAACGGTTTACTGATAATCGCTACAGCCGGCGCCACCTTCTTCGCTTCGATGGCGGAATTGAAGTTCCCGGATCGTCGTCTCCACATGTGGTCCCGGTGCCCATGTCGGAGACTTCGGCAATCGATCCCGAGGAAGCGTTTGTCGCTTCACTGTCGAGCTGCCACATGCTCTGGTTTCTTTCCATCGCGGCTAGGCGAAGCTTCTGTGTTGATCGTTACTTCGACGCCGCCGTTGGTGAGGTGCGCAAGAATGGCGAAGGCCGAATGGCCATAACGTCGGTGAGTTTGCGGCCGCATGTTCAATTCTCCGGTTACCCAAGACCCACCACGGCGGAAGTGGATGAAATGCATCACCAAGCACATGCCGAGTGTTTCATTGCCAATTCCGTGAAGACGGAAGTGCGGTGCGAACCTATCCACGATGATCTCTGACATTCCCACGTTCGTCTAGCGAAGGTCAACGAACCGTGACGTCCATTAGGGTGGTCCTTCAAGGCTGAAACCCTCGTCGAGCCAGCCGGTCACGCCGCCAATCATGACTTTCACGGGTCGGCCCAGCTTCGCTAGACGAAGTCCCGCACGATCGGCGCCGTTGCAGTGAGGTCCTGCACAGTAAACAACGAACATTGTGCCGCTGGGGTAGGTAGCCATCGTTGACTCGGTAATCCTTCCATGTGGCAGATTAACCGCGCCGGGCACGTGTCCTCGGGCATACGAGGTCCGGTTTCGCACATCGAGAAGCACAAAGTCGGCGTCTTTCGTCATGGCATCGTTCACATCCCAGCAATCGGTTTCGATCGTGAGCTTGCGCTCGAAATGCGCTTGCACCGTTCCGCTGTCAGCGGCGGGAATCTCGGTAACTGCAGTGGACATCGGTAACTCCAGCAGAGAATTGTCTGGAAATCTTGGAGCGCGTCGGCCGGTCTTGGGCAGTGGCAGCAAGGTCAGGATGCGTTAAGATCCTGCCATGAAACCGCATCTCGTAGCAGCGCTTGCTTACGACGGCCTCTGCACGTTTGAGTTTGGGTGTACTGTTGAGCTCTTTGCGTTGAATCGGCCGGAGCTCGAGGTGCCCTGGTACGAATTTGCAGTCTGTGCGGCTGAACGCAAGGCCGTCCGTGCGATGGGTGGTGTCACGGTGGCCGTTCCACATTCGTTGCGCCTTCTCGATCGGGCCGACACGATCGTAGTACCGGGATGGCGCGATGCTCACGAGGACCCGCCGAGAAGTTCCCCAATATTCGAGTCGAAGCCAATGCGCTTTATGTCGATGAAGGCCAGGTCCTCACATCCGCGGGCTCGGCCGCGGGGCTGGACATGCTCATACATTTGGTGCGGAAAGACTACGGTGCGAAAGTCGCCAATCATGTAGCGCGGCGACTTGTGATGCCTCCACATCGTCAAGGAGGACAAGCGCAGTTCGTATCGAGACCCGTCCCGCGCGATGAGCGTGGACGGCTTTCAAAGCTGCAAGACTGGCTTCGGGAGAATCTGGACCGAGACCACACGATAGATTCAATCGCAGCCCGGGCCGCGATGAGTCCCCGGACGTTGCAACGCGAGTTCAAGGCCGCGACGGGCGAGTCAGCCTATGCCTGGCTGATGCGGGAGCGCATTGAGCATGCCAAGGAGTTATTGGAGCAGAACTCAATTCCGCTTCGCCGCATCGCCGAGTGCGTTGGCATCGGTTCGCAGGAATCCTTAAGACATCATTTCCGCCGGTTGGTCGGCATGACACCCTCGGTGTACCGGATGAGATCTCACCGAATTGCATCATGAGCGCCCGAAGACCGATGTCGTCAGTTCTCTGAGGTGGGAACGTCTGCAGGCGGAGGGTACGAGCGGATGTTTCGGGCATTCAACGCCGTGAGCGATTCGCGGCAATCGGTGTCATACAAGACGGCCTGAAAATTATTTTTGATCGCAGGCCAATCGGAGTCGAGCATAGCGAACCAAGCGGTATCGCGGTTTCGGCCTCTTACGATACAGTGTTGCCGAAGCTTCCTTCGAAGCTGAACCCGAGTCGCAAGGCCGCGGATTTGGATCTCTCGTTCAGAAGATCACATTTCCATTCGACCCTCCTGCAGCGCAGCTTGTCGAAGCTCTCTCGCAGCATCAGGTAGATGGTCTCGGTGTTGACCGTCGTTCTTTGTGCTGCCGGCACATACCATATGTGTCCGAGCTCGAGGCGGCGGTGCTCTGCCGAGATATTCATGAAGCTCACCATGCCTATAGGCTCATTGTCCTTGTCCTTGCGAACGACGAAAAAGAGCGGGTCTTGCGAGTGTTCTGTTGCGCGTATCCAGTTGCGCATGCCTTGCTCGTCAGAGAAAGGCCCGTAGGGCATGTAGGCCCACTGCCCCGGATCGATTCGCCCTGTATGCGTGGCCGCAAACAGCCCGGGCGCGTCGCGTTCGGCATTGGGGAGGTCGAGTCGAACGGTCTTGCCAACGATCGGCGCGTGACTGGGTAACTCACCGGGCGCAGGATCTCCGACGATTTCGCCCAACGGGAGGTCGGTCATGTCACTCCCCGGTGACCGAGCCCAACGCGGAAAGCAGATCCGCCAGCAAGTCGTCGGTGCCTTCCAAGCCGACCGAGAATCTGATCAGCCCGTCGGTAATCCCGGAGCGAGCGCGCTCTTCGGCGCTCAGACCGGAATGAACGGCGGCCGCGGGTCTGACGATGAGCGATTCGGGTCCGCCGAGGCTCGGTGCGACGATGGCGATCTCGAGTGCCCCGAGAAACTGCTCTGCCGCGCTCAGACCGCCCCGTAGCTCAAACGACATCATGCCTCCGAATCCTTTGAGCAAGCGCTTTGCTCGCGCATGCTGCGGATGAATCACGAGCCCGGGGTAGCTCACCTGCGCGACGGCCGGGTGCCGGGAGAGGCGCTCGGCGATTCTTGTTGCGCTTTGAGATTGATGCGCGACGCGAAGGCCTAAGGTTTTGAGCCCTCGCTCCAGCAAGAAGCAGCCGTGCGCGCCCAGATGCCCGCCGAGGTGGTCGAGAGTGTGCTTGATCCGGTTGACGTTTTTCTGCGTGCCGGCGACGCAGCCCGCCGCCAAGTCGTTGTGGCCGTTCAAATACTTCGTGCAGCTCTCGAGCACGATGTCGAACCCCAGCAGAATCGGCTGACACTGCGCCGGGCTCGCGAACGTATTGTCGATAATGGACACGAGGCCGTTCTCTTGGGCGAATTCGACGATGGCCTCCAAGTCGGCGAGCTCCAATAGCGGATTGCTCAGCGTCTCGACATAGATCGCCTTGGTGGAAGGCGTCAGAAGCATCTTCCAGGACGCTGGGTCTTGCGCGTCGATGGTCGTATAGCGAATACCCAGCTTGCTCAGCTCCTTGTTGAGCAAGCCGCTGGTACCGCCATAAGTGCAATCTTGAAGGAGCAGATGATCACCGCTCGCCAGGAACGTCAACAGAACGCCGGAGATCGCCGCCATGCCGCTGCCGGTCACGAGCGCGCTTTCCGAGCCTTCCAGATCGGCGATCCGCTTTGAGAGAACCCGATGGTTCGGCGTCGTGCTGAGACGCAGATAGCCGACGTCGTGGTATGGCTCACCGTGGTACTCATAGATGGTCGTTTGGAAAATCGGCGTAACGACGGCGGACTCGATACGCGGTAGCGGCCGTCCGGCATGAATCGCCCTGGTTTGGATCTCTTTCATCGTTCTGGCTCCCATAACAGAAAACCCCGGTCGGCGGCTGCCTTCCAGGGTTTGTGTGGGGTAGGCAGTCGCTGATCGCAGACTGCCTTCATGCGCGCACGCCTAGGCAGTCCACCTCCGGTGGATTACCGAGCGCATAGCCTTGGCGAAAACGCGATTCATGGCCCCGATCCTAAACACTCCTAACGCTCATCGCAAGCGTCGGTCTTCGAGCAGGTCCTTTAGATCGATCTCGAGCGACTCGACGCGCTCGCGCACGTTGGGCCACTCCTCCGCGAGAAACTTCGTCTGCTCGCGCTTGAGCAGAAGCTCCCTGACACCATTGCGCACGAGCAAACCGACGCCGCGGCGCGTTTCCGTGAGCTCGTCGAGCTCGCGATAGGCGCGTGCCACGGTCAACGGGTTGATCAAATAGGCATCGGCGAGCTGCCTCACGGAAGGCAGCAGCTCACCCTCCTCATAGGTCCGGTCGAGGATGCCGGCGATCAGCTTCTCTCTGAGCTGGCGGTAGATCGGCCGGCTTTCGTCCCAGGTCGGTGCGTGTTGCGTCATGAAGAGCTCGGGCTTGGTATTTGCCCCAGGATTGTATTACAGTATTACTGTATTGTATAGGCAATACACACCTGGCGATGGGGGAAGGAGAGTTGATCGAGCTGTCCGGGGTTGGCCGGTCGTATCGAGTGGCTGGGCTCGAGACGGTCGCGCTCGACAGCGTGAATCTTCATATCGCGCAGGGTGAGTTCGTCGCGGTCATGGGGCCGTCGGGCTGCGGCAAGTCGACTCTGCTCAATATCGTCGGGCTTCTCGATCAGCCCACGAGCGGCCGGTATCGGCTTGCCGGTGAGGATGTCTCCGACTACACGGAGAAGGAGCTCGCACAGCTTCGCCGGGGCAACATCGGCTTCATCTTTCAAAGCTTCAACCTGCTCGACGAGCTGACCGTTTACGAAAACGTCGAGCTGCCGCTGATCTACCAGCACGTGCCGCGGGCGCTGCGGCGCAATCTGGTTCGCGAAGCGCTGGAGCTCGTGGACCTTGCAGCGCGTGCCCGGCATTTCCCGGATCAGCTTTCCGGCGGGCAGCAGCAACGCGTCGCCGTCGCGCGCGCGGTCGTCAATGCGCCACGGCTGCTGCTCGCCGACGAGCCGACCGGCAACCTCGATTCGGCCAACGGTGAAGAGGTCATGGGCATGCTGGATACGCTCAACGGCCAGGGTGCGACCATCCTCATGACGACCCATTCGCCGAGCCACGCGAGACGGGCGGGCCGGATCGTCAATCTGCTGGACGGCTGCGTCGACATCGAAAGAGCGGCCGCTTAGCGCTTTGGAGAAAGAATCGTGCTGTCTCATTTTTTGACCACGACGCTGCGAAGCTTCGCTCGTTCGCCCTTTGCCACGGCGATGAGCGTTCTGGTGCTTTCGCTCGGGCTCGTGAGCTTCGTCACGGCGTTTGCCGTCATCGACTACTGGCAGGTCAGCGAAAGGCAGTTCGCGAACGCGGATCGCATCTACGTCATCACGCGCGACATCACGCCCGACAACGGCGATCCAGGCACGGGCGCCGTGCCCCGCACGCCGCTGCATCTTGCGCGATACCTCACGAGCGACTTCCCGCAAATCGAAGCCGTCGCCCGCGCCTTGCCCGACGTCGATGTCGGCGTGACCGCCGGCGATCGCGCGATGCGCGTCAACCGGCTTACGGTCGATCCCGGATTTGCCGAGGTTTTCGACCTGCCCTTCGTCGCCGGCGATCCGCGAACGGCGCTACAGCCGGGCGGCGTCGTGCTCACGCTGCAAGGCGCCGAGCGCCTGTTCGGATCGGAAGATCCCATGGGCAATACCGTGACGTTCGCCAACATTGCCGACACGACCGTGACGGGGATCATCGCGCCGATACAGAATCCCTCTCACATGGAGGATTTGCCATCGGCGCCGATGCGATTCGACGTGTTGGCGTCGTGGAGCGTGTTCGAGGAGCTCGTCACGGCCCGAGTTCCGGATTATTTTCAGCTTCCCGAGAACTGGCGCGGCGGACGCTTCGCCACCTACGTCTTGTTACCCGAGGACGGCTCGCTCACAGGCGAGCAGCTCCGGTCGCAGCTCGAGGGGTTCGCCGCGCGGCACATACCGGCCGAGCAGCTGATCGGTGCGAACATCAGGTTCGACGCTCTGCCGATCAATCAGATGGTGACGGAGAACCTCGATTCGGTCCTGTTCGGCGCCAATCGCGCGTATCTATCGGTCACGATGATGCTTATCCTCTTAGGCACGCTGATCTTGGCGGTCGCCTGCGTCAACTACGCGAGCATCGCGGCTGCAAGGGGTGTGAACCGCGCGCGCGAGATCGCGGTACGAAAAGTCGTCGGCGCCAGCAAAGGCCAGGTGATCGCGCAATTCCTGCTCGAGGTTGCGCTGCTGACGGTCGCCGCCCTGGTCATGTCGGTGGCCGTACTGGTGGCGATCGTGCCCGTGCTGCGAGCCGGCGCCGGCATCGACCTCGGCGTTTCGCTATTTGCGGGACTGGATTTTTGGGTCGTCTTAGTCGCGTTGATCGGCGCGGTAACCATCGTCGCCGGCGCCTATCCGGCCAGCATCCTGTCGTCGATCCGTCCGATCGAAGCGCTCCGCTTGCGCCCGCATAGCGGTCACTCTCGAACGATCTCCACCTTGCTGGTCGGCACCCAGTTTGCGGTGACCAGCTTCCTGGTGATCGGCGTGATCGTCACGTTCTCGCAGAATGCCGAGCTCAGGCGCATCGGCTTAGGCATGGCGGAGGATCCATTGCTGATGATCGACAACCCGACGCCGCTCACGGGCGTTGACGTCGACACGCTGCGCGCCGAGCTCATGAGCACATCCGCCGTCAACGGCATGACGAGCGTGGCCCAGCGTCCGTGGGAACTCGAAGCACCGTTGGTCCATTTGAGCCGCTCCGTCGAGGTCGCTGCCGAACAGCGGCCCGTGTTCTACAACTTCGTGGGCGAGGACTTTCTTTCGGTCTTCGACATGCAACTATTGGCGGGCCGTGAGTTCAGCCGCAATCGCGGCGAGGACGTGATCCCGTGCTGCCAGCTCGATGCCGCGCGGACGACGAACGTGATGGTCGATCGTGCGCTGGTCGAGGAGCTGGGCTTCGCTTCTTCGGGTGCGGCGATCAATCAGCTGGTCTACGAGGTTTCTGCGGATACCCCCGCGCCGCTGCGCATCATCGGCGTGCTGGAAGACAAGCCGCTGCATTTCGTCGGGCTTGGTGCGACCTCGAACGTCTATGCCTTCGGCCTGGATATGGAGAACGAGGTCGTTCGATTGTCCAGAGATGATGTCTCAGGCGCGCTCGCGTCGGTTGGTGACGTTTGGAGGCGCCTATCGCCGAACATGAGCCTGTCGAGCTATTTCGTCGATGATCTGTTCGAGCAAAGCTATCGGAACTTCGGCCGTGTGAACCAGGTCTTCGCGTCGCTGGCGTTGTTTGCGTTGTTCATATCCGCGATGGGCCTATCGGCGATGGCCGTGCACATCAGCAACAGCCGCATTCCCGAGATCGGCATCCGCAAGACGCTCGGGGCGACGACGCCTCAAGTCATGGCGATGCTGCTGCGTGATTTCAGCACGCCCGTGCTGATCGGCAATCTCGTTGCATGGCCGCTGGCGTTCCTTGCGGCCAGCGCCTACCTGAACGTGTTCATTCATCGCATCGCGCTGACGCCGCTGCCGTTCATGGCGAGCCTGGCGATGACGATCGGCCTGGCGTGGCTCGTCGTCGGCGGCCAGGCGCTGCGGGCATCGAGCGTTCGGCCCGCGGAAGTGCTGCGGGCGGAGTAGGTAGATGGAATGCTCCGCGGCTGCCTGCCTGCGGGTCTATGGGTCTACGGGTCCAGAACGAGATACCGTGGAAGAGTCGGCGTGCATGCCGCAGCTCTCTTGCACCAGGAAACGCGGCCGCGCCTTTGTCTCTAGATAGATCTTCGCCACGTACTCGCCGACAATGGCAATGCTGAGCAGCTGGATTCCGCCGAGAAAATAGATCGGAAGAACTGACGACGCCCAGCCGGGCACTGCATCGTCCGTGAACAAGCGAACCCACAGCGCCCATGCCGACACGAACAGGCTTCCCGTGAAGATCACCAGGCCCAGAAGCGAAATGAATCGCAGCGGGGCGGCCGAGAACGAAGTGATGCCGTCGACGGCGAGGGCAAGCATCCTTCTGAGGGGGTACTTGGTTTCTCCCGCGGCACGGGCTCGCCGAGCATACGCCACGACCGCGTGCGGGAAGCCCAAGTCGCTGACGAGCCCCCTGAGAAACAGGTTGACCTCCCGGTAATCCCGAAGGCTTTCCACGGCACGCCGGCTCATCAACCTGTAGTCGGCGTGGTTGTGCACGATCTTGATGCCGATCGCCCGGAGCAGCTTGTAATACGCTTCCGCGGGAGCTCGCTTCCACCAGGAGTCCGCCGAGCGGTCCTCCCTGACTCCATAAACGATGTCCACACCCCCGTGGTATGCCGAGAGCATTTCACGGATGACCGTCGGATCGTCTTGCAGATCGGCATCGAGGCTGATCAGTGCATCGCCGGGAGCTGACAGCAGTCCCGCGAGCAACGCCTTCTGATGGCCGAAGTTTCGGCTGAGGCGGATGCCGCAGCATTCCGGTCGTGCCTCGCTCAGCGAGCGTATGATCTGCCACGTGTCATCCAGGCTGCCGTCATCCACCATGCAGAGCCGGCTGTCTTGAGCTATCAGCCCGGAAGTTTTCAGCTCGATCAGCAGATCGACCAGCTTTTCGGCGGTGGCGGGCAGAGCGGCTTCCTCGTTGAAACACGGTGTGACCAGAGTCAGACGTGGCGCCTCGGCGTGCGTCCGGGAAGCTGCGGCACCGGTCCGTGAGGCTATCGAAAGCTCCATAGGCGATTTCCAGTGAACGACCAAAGGAACACCATTCCGGTAGCGAACAGTTGCGAAAACAGGTAGTGGAGGTCCAAGAGGCTGTAGCAGACTGCCATGATGGACGAATTCAGCGCCAACCCACTGCCGGCGACGGCAAAAAAACGCGGCAGTGCCCGGGCATGCTGAGCGGTGCCGCCGAAGGTCACGGAATGGTTGAGGCGATAATTGAGCAATGCGCTCAGCGCGAATCCAACCGAGGAGCCTAATACCGGATGGACTGCAAATCCCTCGACCAGGATGGCGAGCACCGCGTATTGAACGCCCGTAGCGAAAGCACCGATCAGGGCGAACGCAACGAGCTGTTGCCGTATTGTGTGTACCATATACGGATACGACATCTCATGAGATACAAGTCGCGGGCATTGGAGACGGTCAAGAGATAAGCGAGCATGCCGGCGCGAATTACGCTGAATCAGGGGGCGCTGTTGCTCGCGGCGGTGATCGTTCTGCTGGCCGTCAATTTCTTTGGCTGGCCTGTCAATCGCGATATTACAACCTATGCCACTATCGCGAGAGAGCTGATGCTTGGTGGAAGTCTATATGATGAGATCTTCGACACCAAGCCTCCGGCGATCTTCGTGACCTATATGCTGGCTCAGTGGATGTTCGACGCCGGGCCGATGCAGTTTTTCGTTCTGCAGCTAGCCCCGTCGCTCGTCGTCTTGTTTGCGCTGCTGCGCTGTGGACCGCAAGCGGGCTTCGGAGTGCCCGCGGGACTCTGGGCCGGGCTGTTCTGGGTCGCTCTCTCGGGCGACGTTCACTTGCAGATGCAGTCGCCCAACACGGAGCTGTACATCAACGCCTGCGTCGCGCTCGCGCTGCTGCAGTTCCTGCGTCTTGACGGACGCCGTCGCTGGCCCACCGTGTTGTCGATCGGCGTGCTTTGCGCCGTCGCCTGTCTTTTCAAAACGGTGGCTATCGCGATGGCCGTGACGATTGGCCTGGCGCACGTTCTATGCCCGCCATCCGGCGGCAACCGCAAGCAGGCCATGCAGGAGGTCTCGCTGATGGCCGCCGGCGGCGCGGCCGTGCTGGGCTCGGTGTTTGCTTACTTCGCTCTGACAGGCCGGTTTGCCGTTTTCAAGGAGGCCATGATCGATGCGGGCGCGGCGTATGCCGGTGACATCGGGCGAAACATCGTCGACGGGATCACGCTGTCGCCATTCACTGCGGGACAACCGGTTCTCGGCTGGGCCGCGGCTACGCTGCCTTGGCTCGCCTTGGCAGGAATCGCCGGCATGGACCGCGAGAATCGCCGTTCCTGGGTGCTGCTCGGAGCCTACGCGTTCTCGGCACTGATCGCGGTAGGCATGCCGGGCCAGTTCTACGCGCACTATTTCCAGTTGCTCGTGCCGCCGCTCTGTCTCGGGATCGGATGGCTCATCGATTTGCTGTTGCGTCGCGTGCCGGTGCCTCGATTGGCCGTGCACGGCGGTTTCGGCCTTGCGCTTGCCGCGCTGGCAACGTTCGAATCCAGGGCGTACCTGTCGAGCCCGGAGGAGATTTTCCGGGACACCTACGCCGAGCTGTACGTCGAGACGCGCGCGCTTGGCCAGCGGCTCGGTGGCGCGCTGCGCGACGATGAATCCGTCTACCAGTGGGGCGAGGAGACCGGGATCTACTGGTACAGCGGCAAGCGTGCGCCGGCCTCCATTTTGACCTATCCGCTTCTTGCCGGGCCGCAAGCTCCGCGCCTGCAACTGCAGTCCTTGGCCGCTCTGCGGGCCGATCCACCGGATCTGGTCGTAGCCGCGAAATACGTCCTCGAGAGCAGTCGGGGTCATACGGTGTTCGAATGGATACTCGAGAACTATCGTCCCCTGATGCCGGATGTCCCCGGAGAAAGGAAATTCTTCGTGTTCTATGTGCCCGCAGATGCCGAAGTGGAATTCATCGGCAGGGTGCTCGGCCAGTGACTATCGGGAACAGGCTAGGGCGCTTCGCCTTCGACGATCTCCACGGTGGAGTCGTGCATCCAGCCGTTGTCCTCGTCGCCGATGGTGACGCGCTCGCCGCCATCGATGATCTCGTGCTTGCCCTCGTACCAGCGCATCACCATGCCGGTCTCCCTGAGCTCCGGCGGAAGCCGCACCTGAACCCACTCGCCGCGTCGTCCGATGATGGGCAAGACCGTTCCCTGCGGGACCAACACCAGGGGTGCCGAGCCCGAGCTCGGTGCCGCGTGCACGTTGGCGTAGCTCGTGGGAACGCGGGCGTGCTCCGTGGGCGCCGACGCCTGGCCGGACGCCGCCGCGGTAGAAAGCAGCAGGCCGACGGCCAGCAGATGGCGGATGCGATCCTCGGTGTGCATGAGGGACAGTGAATAACGGGCGATAACGAGTGTCAAGCACTTCTACGGATGCCGGCGGCCGCGCCGAGCTGTCTGCTGTCATTGACAGCCGAACCCGGAAGTAGCAACCTCACTACGAATCACGGGAGAAAACACGTGAGCCATCTGCGGGGGACGATTTTCGCGATACTCGGTCTGCCGGCCTTGCTGGCCGTGAGCGGCTGCGAGGACGCTGCCGAGACGGCGTCGGCTCCGCCTCCCCCGCCCGCACCGATGGCGACGCCGGCACCTGCGCCGGCTCCGACGGTGCAAAGCGTGCCGATGGGCGACTACGAAGTCGTCCTCGACTGGCCGAAGCCGCTGCCCGACGACGATCTCTCGCACGACGGCTGGACCTGGGGCTCGGGCGCCGGCGTCTTCGCCGAGAGCCCGGACAAGATTTGGGTTTCGCAACGCGGCGAGATCGAGCTGCCGCCCGGCGCTACGCCTTGGATCTGCCCCTGTCTGCTCGAGCCGCGCCGCACGAATACGGGCAGGCGCCCTTACTCCGGCAACGACTACGGCTATGAGATGCGTCGCCATCACATCGTCTTCGCCGTGGACCGGGAGGGCTACACGATCGAGGAGTGGCTGCAGCACGACGACTATTTCGCGCCGCCCAGAGGCTCGGGGCTAGGCGAGGTCGGCCGCGGCCCGCACAAGCTGCTGATGAATCCCTACGATCCGGAAAAGCACATCTGGATCGTCGATGACGATCAGCACATGATCAGCATCTTTACCAACGACGGTGAGCTCGTGAGGACCATCGGCGAGCGCGGCGTGCCCGGTCGCGGCCCGAACAACTTCAACCGCCCGACCGACATCGCCTGGCTGCCGGACGGCACGTTCTTCGTCGCCGACGGCT
>Ga0214471_10003609_pt1 | contig 11978 bp, 20 predicted proteins | sample RVTome_5_FD_207665 | JGI IMG/M metagenome (GOLD analysis project Ga0214471, IMG submission 207665) | Soil microbial communities from uranium-contaminated site in the Upper Colorado River Basin, Wyoming, United States - RVT142D155 | ecosystem: Environmental > Terrestrial > Soil > Contaminated >... | reverse complement strand
CGATCAGCACGTAGTAGATGAACAGCTCGCCCGAGAAGCGGATGAAGTCCATGCGGCCGGCCACCTCGCGCCACCGGCCCCCCGCGTACGCCACCCCCACCGCGATCCAGAGCGCGATCGGCGTGTGAAGCGCCGTCAGGATCTCCGTGTTGCCTTCCGGCGTGAACGGATAGACGTTGGCGAACACGCCCGCCGCGACGAATGCCGCGGCGAGCCAGCGGGCCGTGCCGGCGGCCATGCCACGTTTCCAGGCGAAATAACACGTCACCAGCGGCAGCACGAAGAGACTCAGGTTACGGACGTAGAAGCTCTCGTTCTCGTTCAGGCCGATGCCGAACAGGGCCGGCAGCTTGATGACCACCGCCGCCGCCACCGCGAGACCGACGGCGACGAACGCGTCCGTGCGCACACCGACCGTGGGCTCCTCAGGGTCGGCGGGGGCGACCAGCTGCTTCCACAGGCGGTCCGCGTGCTCGAGCGCGAACTCGCGCGAGAGGGCGTCGAGGTCGCCCAGCCGCTTGACCGCAACGAGGAACGCCTCATCGGGGGCGAGCCCCGCGTCGGTGAGGGCCGCGATCTGCTCCCGCAGGTGGTCTTCCAGCTCCGCGACGTCGACGGCGTTGACCGCCTGCCGGCGCCGCAGATAGCTCCGCCATTGGTCGATCTGCGCCTCGATCGATACCGCGTGACCCGGATCGGGCATTGCTCAGGCTCCCTGTGGCAGTGGCCCGGCCGATGCCGGTTGACTAAAGGAGAGCCCACCCCAGATGCCCCGTAGCGTGGCGTCCACCGCCTGCCACTGCCTCCGTTCCTCGGCGAGCTGAGCCCGGCCCCGGGACGTGATTCGGTAGTACTTGCGACGACGGCCGCTCTCCGCAACGCTCCACCGCGCCACGACGTGGCCGAGCCGCTCGAGCCGATGCAGCACGGGGTAGAGCATCCCGTCCGTCCACTCCATACACCCTCCGGACAGCTCCCGAACGCGCTTGAGGATGGCGTAGCCGTAGCTGTCGCCTTCGGCGAGGATCGCCAGGACGATCGGGGTCGACGAGGCGGCGATCAGATCCTTGCTGATCTCCATGATCTCACACATCGCGGGGTGCCAGTGCCCTGGGGGTCGACATACATGGCGGTACTATACATTGCAGCATTACGTATATCAAGGGAAGACGCCAGGATGGATTATTTAAGCCAGCGCCTGGCCGACCGCGTCGGAGTGCCTTCGATCAACTCGTTCACCCCCGGAGCCATTGCGCCGGAGGAAGACCCGTCTGCCGCGCCTACGGACCGTTCTGCGCGCGGAGGGCCGCGGCGGCACGAAGGAGATCATCGAAGTCACCCGGCGGCTCGCCCGCCGCGAGCATTCTGGCAAAGACCGCGTACGGGTCGGTGCGGGCGCCAGCCTTCCGGAGCGTCTGCTCGTCATTGAGCCATACGTACACGATCGCTCGCCGCTTGCTATGGAACCGGAAGAAGAGGCGGAAACGGCCCAGGAACTTCGCACGTCTCCACGACGTGAACTGCCTTCCCAACGAGTGCCCCAGCCGATACCGCTTGGCGTTCGGATCGGCCGGGATCTCTTTGAACATGAGCGCCGCGAGGACCTTGAGCATCTTGGCTGCCGGCGAACGGACGTATCCCTGCGGGTCCTGCTCTCGAAGTCGTTCCACCGCTCTGCGGAGAGCGGTCCATCGTTGAGCCAGGTCGGTCCAGACGTACAACGACCAGCCGCTGACGACCAACGGCTGGTCCTGAGGGGCCGGGGGACGGGTGGGTCCCGTCACCAGCTACGGCAGCTCGAAGTCGTCGGCAAGTTCCTCGGCGCGAGCAACCACGACATCAGCCAGTAGGGTGTCGAGGCCGCGCACATCCGCGGTCGTCAGGGGGCGAATAGACTCCGGGCGACTGATCATTTCCTGCTCCACAAATGCCAGATAGGCTTCCAGTACCGGATCGGTCTCGGCCGGCTTGCGACTCGTTGGCCCCCTCGCGGTCACCAGCATCGCCCCCGGACCGAGCACGCTCACATTGAACTCTCCGGTCGCAAACTCCGGGTGCGCATGGAAGAGCGCACGGTCGAGCCGCAGCGCCTTCGAGTGGCCCACAGTGGTGGCCTTCGCCCTATACGAAGCCATGGCAGTCCTCAGCTCCCAGGTTGGTACGTACAAATGTACGTACCATTATTCCGGGGTCAAGACTCCCCCCCTCGACACTCTGGCGGAAGCCCAGCCGCCCTGAAGCCCCACAGGTCACTCGATGACGTCGGCACCGTCCGCGTCGAATCCCGGGACGCCGAGAACCCCGAGCGCCGGCGGGAACGCTGCGATGATTCGGCCAATCGCCTCAATCAATTGAGGCTTCTCGTACGCGTCGAGCGATCGCAGGAATGCCCGGACATCGAAGAAGCTGTCCGAGTTCCGTTCCCATGTCGCCCGGAGGGCTCGCACGTGTTTGCACGGTTGGATGTCGGACGGACACGTACAATCACCGTCGAGTCGACGATGCAACCGCACCCGAGTGCGGTACACATCGTGCCACCCATCGATCCGGGCCGAGAGCCGGCGCCCGTCCCGCAGGCGCTGCGTCGTCAGGTTGCTGTCGATGTACTCGCCGGCCGGATCGGGAGGCGGTGCCGTACCGCGCATGGGACCGCTCTTCACCGGCCGGCGGAGCGAGGACACCGTGGCTGGTGCTGCCTGCGCGCCGCGAGTCGGCCGCTGCTCGAGGTGCGAGAGCATGGTTGCAGCGACCCGCAGCCGGATCTCACCGCCCCTGGTACCGGCGGGCGCCTTTGACATAGGATAGAAAAGGTATACTTTTTATACCTCATGGACGTCGAGTTCGATCCGGCCAAGAGCGAGGCAAACAGGGCCAAGCACGGGATCGACTTCCACGAGGCCATGGCGCTGTGGGACGACGAGCACCGGATCGAGATCCCCGCGCGAACGACGGGCGAGCCCCGGTCCATGGTGATCGGCCGGATCGCCGGCAGGCATTGGTCCGCCGTGGTGACGTACCGCGGTGCGAAAACCCGGATCGTCTCGGTCCGGCGGTCTCGGCTCGAGGAGGTGAAGTGGTATGAAGGTCAAGGCGAGTAGGTTCGACCGGGCGTTCGATGAGGGGAAGGACGTCTCGGGCTACCTGGATCGCTCGAAAGCGCGCCGGCCGGGGTTGGAGCAACGGCGGGTGAACGTGGACTTCCCGATCTGGATGATCGAGTCGCTGGATCGCGAGGCGGCGAGGCTGGGTGTACCGCGGCAGTCGTTGGTGAAGGTGTGGATCGCGGAGCGACTCGAGCAGCTTCGCGCTCCAACGGAACACGAGGCGGCGGCGCTGCGCTGATCGCCAGGGACTGGGCGGCGTAGGCACCTGACGGCCGTTCTTGAGCGTGCACGGATCCGGAAACTGGTGATTGCGATACTGCTCCTGCCTCCACCGGCGACCTTGACCAACTTGGTCAAACGCCGTTATGCTCCGGCACGGAGGATCCGTGCCCAAGCGCCCAACAGTCGTCCGGGAAACCGTCACGCTCTACCAGGCCAAGACCCACCTGTCCGCCCTGGTCGAGCGCGCCGCGGACGGCGAAGAGATCGTCATCGCCAAGGGCGGCAAGCCCAAGGCTCTCCTAGTGCCCCTGCCGGATGCGCGCCGCGCCCGGAAACCGGGCCAGGGGCGGGGCCGCTGGCGCGTGCGCGCGGACTTCGACGCCCCGCTTCCGGACGAGGTCCTGGACGCGTTCGACCGATGAGGCTGCTGCTCGACACGCACGTCCTCATCTGGTGGGACGAGGGTGCGCGGTTGAGCGCCGCGGCACGACGCGCCATCCGGGAGGCCGACCAGGTGTACGTGAGCGCCGTGAGCGGGTGGGAGATCGCCATCAAGACCGCGCTCGGTCGGCTGCGCCCCACTCGCACCGCGGCGGACGCCGTGGTGGACTCCGCGTTCGAGGAGCTGCCGGTCCGGTTGCGTCACGCCGAAACCCTCGGCCGCCTGGCCAGCGATCGGGATCACCGCGATCCGTTCGACCGCATGCTGGCGGCCCAGGCCCTTGCCGAAGGTCTCATCGTGGTGACGCGCGATCCGGCGTTCGAGCGGTACGGGGTGCGCGTGATCGGCGCGTGAGAGCCCGCCCTCGCGGCGCACGGGGAAGCGCTTCCAGGCCTGCTCCGTCACGGCGGCCGAGCACACAACGTCCCGAACCGGCGGGCCAGAGCCAGGCCCGGACCTTGGTCTCGAGTTCGGCCACGGCCTGGATCAGCTCCGCGGCCTCGGTTTCGGTCACCGTGGAAACCGACTCGTAGGTCACGTCGTGTCGTTTGGTGCGGCAGCTGTCAAGGAAGTCGGCGAGTTCTTGAGCGTCGGCGCCGAGCAGCAGCAAGCGACCTCAGCAAGTCGTCGAACGTCTCGTCCTTCATGGCGTTTCCGCCCCGTTCGTGATGGTGTGGTCGCGCTGCCGGCGGACTCGTGACCCGCGCACGTCACGGTGCCGGGCGACGAAATGTCAGGCCGACCGCCGTCCCACATGCTCGATGATGACCGCCGGGTGCCGCTCCGCGACCTGGAGCAGGCGCAGCGCCGCCCCATCCGGCCGCCGCTTCCCCTGTTCCCAGGCGCGCACGGTCTCCGGGCTCACGTTGAGCGCCCGGGCGAAGACGGGCTGCGACAGGCGGAGCCGTGCGCGCAGGGCCGCGATCCGCGGGGCGTCGTACCGGGGCGCTGGACGTACGCGGGCCGTACGGGCGGTCAGCGGCACGAGCCGGACCCGTACGCCGTGCATGTCGCCCCGCGTGTACGCCAACGCCTCTTCGAGCCCCGCAACGATGCGCACCCCAACGCTTTTCCTCGCGGTCATCACTCCGCCTCCAGTTCACGGATCAGCCGGCGCATCTGCTTCTTCTCGTGCATGCTCAGCGCTGCCTGTTCCGTCTTCGTGTATGCCAGGATCAGGAACACTCGTTCGCGGGCTGCGTGGTAGTGGTAGATGACGCGGGCCCCGCCGCGCTTCCCCCGCCCCGACCGCGCAACCCGAGTTTTCCGTACCCCGCCGGTGCCCGGAACCACGGCGCCCGCACGAGGGTGCAGAGCCAGACTCAGCTCCAGGTACCGCTGTTCCTGCTCGGAGAGCAGACCCTGGGCACTTCGCTCGAACGTGGGCAGGCGGACGATGGTTCGGAATCGTGGTTCCCCCGCGTCGCGCGAAATATGGGACACAGTACCATACTCTGCAAGTGATGCTCCATGGTGTCGGTGGTCGTTGGGCAGGTGATAGCCGGAATGCCGCCCTTGGACGCGGAAGAACGCGTTGCGCCTTGGCGACGCGTTGGGCGCGACCAGCTTCCTTGATTGCCTGGGCTCGAGGGATCGGCCCTCAGGCCGCCCTGAACCGAGCGAAGCGCTCCTCGAGATACTCCCAGCGGGGACGCAGGTCACGCGAGCGCGGCAGTTGGAGCGGCACGCCCTCCATCTCCTGAAGCCCGTGCCGCAGCATGGGCCCGTCGTGCTCCTCCAGCACGTCCCGCCGGACGTGAATTCGGCAGTCCGGCGCCACGCCCACGATGTTCGCGTCGTAAGCGCCGTGGTGGATCTTGCAGAGGCAGAGCCCGTTCGGCACTTCCGGGCGACCGCGCTCGTCGCGATCCGGGAGGATGTGCGCGGCGTCGAGCAGCTCGCCGTGGCGGAGCCGGCACATGGCGCACTGGAAGCGGTAGGCGGTGAGCACGAGTTCCCGGAAGCGCCGCTGGTGGAGCCGGACCTTGACCGATGAGGTGGCGTAGGCCCGCGGCGGCGTGGCACCAGGCATGGCGGTCAGCTCGGGCGTCAGGATCCGTGCGGCGGGCTCGGCCATGACGTGGAACGCCAGGTCGTCGGGGTGGTCGGCAATGACGGTGCAGGGGAAGATCGGCTCGTAAAGGCCGGGGCGAATGCCGTACAGGTAGATGAGGGGCCGAGCCTCGACGTGTGCCCGGCGCACGGCCTCGTTGGTCCAGAGGTCCGGGGCCTCACCTTCGTAGCGGTAGACGAACCACTCAGCGTCGGAGCCGATCTGGTCGTCGTAGGGAGGCGTCCTGCCCGGCCGTGGCGGGGTGGTGACGATGGTGAGGGCGGCGCCGTCGCGGCCCGGCTGGCGCGGTCGCCAAATGCCCCGTCGCGAGTCCCACAGGCGGATCCGCTCGCCCTCGAACTCGAAGCCCGTGTCGAGGTCGGCCGAGGTCACGACCCCGCCGCGCCGGTCAGCGAGAGTCTTCACGGCGGCGAACGCGGCCAGTCGCAGGTGCCAGTCGTGGTCCAGGGTCGCGGACATCACGGGTTCCCGGACAGTGTCCGCGCGAACGCCTGGTCCGAGGGTGCCAGCGGGTACCGTGCCAGGTCCGCGCTGGCGACCCACTCAACCGCGTCGTGCTCGGTGGACCGTGGCTCTCCCAGGATCCCGACGTCCACGAACGTGATCACGAAGGGTGAGCCTTGGTCGGGGATGCTGGCCCGGACGGGCCCGACGCTCATGGGCTCGACGTGCAGTTCTTCCCGCAGCTCCCGCCGGATGGCGTCGGTCACCGATTCTCCGTCATGCAGCTTCCCGCCGGGGAACTCCCAGAGGCCGCCGTGGCGCTTAGGAGGGGGTGGACCACGGGGTGGCCACGAACGCGGGACAGGTACCGGGCGAGTTGGCGTCGCTTCAGCCTTCTCCTCGCAGCCTCGCCACCTGATCCGGCAGATCCTCCCGTCCCGGCACCTCGGTGAATTCGAAGGCCCGCGCCTCGATATACGTCCAGTCGAGCGCCGCACCCTTCCGTCGCACCACACTCACGGCATCCTCCCAGTCTACAGCCCGGCCCGCGAACAGCTTGTGCAGAATCAGGTCCTCCGCGGTCGCAAACGGCACCGTGGTCCCCCCCACCTCGACTCGCTCGGCACGCGCGATCGCGTCCCGCTCGTAGGGAATGGTCGAAAACACGAAGTCCACCCGGATTCCGGACGCCGAATCGCGGACCGGCAAGACGAACGTCTCCCGAACAAACCGGGGCACGTCCGTCGGAAGCGTCGCCAGATCCAGATCCTGGCACAATTGCAGCAGGGCCGGAAGGCGATCCGGCGCGACACCGAGGGTGATGTCAATGTCTTCGGTGAGCCGCACCCGGCCGTGGAGGAGCACGGCCTGACCGCCGATGAGCATGAAAGGAATGCCGAGGCCGTCGAGCGCGCGGGTGACGCGGCTGACGAGCTCGGCGACGTCAGGCGGCTGGGGGGAGGCCATTCAGCACGCGGGCCACGGCCAGGTCGGGCTCGAGATCGTCGAGCCAGTCGTCCCCGATGGACGGCCGCAGCGCTCGAGCGTATGCCCAGAGCGCCGCGTACCGCCGCAACGCCTCGCCGTAATCGAGGCTCTCGGCCTCTCGGGCCAGTGTCGCCTCGAGCCGATCGAGTTCCGCCGTGGATCTGACCATCGAGTCGGGGCGGCGGGATTTGAACCCGCGACCCCTGAAACCTCATCAATCCGTGTGAGTTGGTGGAAGGTATGCATCTCGCCGGGTCTCTGGTAGTGAACCCTGCGTGATGCCGGGGTTCTGGATGCCGAGTCAACTGCAGTTGACTCGGTCTCGCGTGATGGACGGAGCCCGCACCCTCCATGAGGCACCACGGGTCTCGGATGACCCCGAGGCTTCGAAGCGCGGGATTGCCACACCGCAGGCGGCCATGGAGCTGATTCGCACGCGACTCAAAGCGGCGAGAGAGCATTACCTGAAGTGGAGGGCCCAAGCATGAGGAAGAAGGCCAAGGAGATGCTGGTCGAGCAGAGCAGTGGCAACGTATTCGCCGACCTGGGACTCCCCAATCCGGAAGAGCGGCTGGCAAAGGCAGACTTGGGCCTGGCGATCGCGCGTGAGATCGAGGCGCGCCATCTGACCCAGTCGGAGGCGGCCGACCTGTTGGGCCTGGCCCAGCCGGACATCTCCAATCTGATGCGCGGCCGGCTCTCCGGTTACTCCATCGAGCGGTTGACCCGCCTGTTGAATCTGTTGGGCCGGGATGTCGAAATCCGGGTGCGTCGGGCACGGGCGGGGGCAAGCCGTGGGCACCTGCGAGTGGCCGCTCGATAGCGGAAACGGCAACAGAAACGGCAACTGCACTTGGCGGGATTTGACCATAAGCCGCGAGCCGCACGCGAGCGGCGATGGCTAAGTCGAACCCGCGACCCCCTGATCCGACGCCGGAGCGTAGCGACGGCGAGGACGCGTGCGATCGGCCGTCGCGGAGCGCGGCCGATAGCGCGCAACCCCATTCAGGTGCGCTACCGGACTGCGCTACGTCCCGATACTGCTAGACGCCTCGACGCCCAAGGCGGTCCGGTTTTCGACTCCACCCCGGGCCCACCAACCGACACATCACAATCTACACCGGCCCCACACGCCCGGCGACGGCGGACCGGACCGCACCCGCGGCCGCCCCGTTGATTCGCCGGGTAAACCCGGCGCTCGGCGCCGGCTCCGCCGGCGACGCGTCCTGAAGGACGCCCACCACATGCGCTTCAGCGCCCGTCGCGCGAAGCGCGCTCAGCCGCGGCTTCAGCCGCGGAACAACGACGGGGACCGCGGGCCATATTACTCGACCAACCATCCGCCCATCGCCGACCGCGATCGGCGCGACGATCCGCGGGGTAAACCTACGGCTCGGATGTGTTGGATAAACCGACGGTCGCTTGATTCGCCGGGTCAACCCGGCGCTCGGCGCCGGCTCCGCCGGCGACGCGTCCTGAAGGACGCCCACCAGATGCGCTTCAGCGCCCGTCGCGCGAAGCGCGCTCAGCCGCGGCTTCAGCCGCGGAACAACTCGGGCGCGAAGATCCGCGCCATGGCCTTCCGACCACACGACCCGCCGCCCCTTTGATTCGCCGGCCGCACCGAACTGCAACGATTCGGTTATGCGGTCGTGCTCACCTCCGCGTACGGTGGGGACCTTGGATCGGGCGGCATGATGCGACGATACTCGGCGGAGACCCAGGGAGGGCGTATGCGATACCAGGTCGCCCTGACCCAGTCCGAGGAAGGGTACAGCGTCTCCGTTCCCGGGCTCCCTGGCTGTTGGTCGCAGGGGGCCACGGAGGCCGAGGCGCTCGACAACATCCGGGATGCCATTGGCCAGCACCTGGCGGTCGTCCGGGAGCGGCTCGCCGGTGCCGAGATTCGGGAAGTGGACGTAGCGGTGTAGCGATGTCCAGGCGCGGCACAGCCAGGAGGAGGCTGGCTCCCACCCGGATGGACTTGCACCACGTCGCAGGTGCCGGCCGGCGCCCGCGGGTCGCGGGCCGAGAGGGCGTAGAGCAGCAGGCCCAGCACCACCACGAGCAGCATGTCGAACACGATCAGCACCGTCGCGCTCGATGTCGAGGGGGCGGCTGGTCGCGAGGACGATGCTCAGGAACACGTAGAAGACGGTAGAGGGGTGCCGCGCGATGTGCGGATCGTCATCCGACCCAAGCCGCGGTCCCGCCGGCGCGCGACGATCGTGCCGACGTATAGGCGGAGCCCGGCGGGACGGCGGCGCCCTCGATCTCGTCGTGCATCCGACGGATCCCGACCGCTCCTGATTCCCGGGCCCGCGGTCGTTGCGCACCACGAAAAGCGTCCATCAATTATGTCTAGACGCCAATAATGGACATATAACCATGACCGCCAAGACGATGGGCGCCGCCCAGTTCAAGCAGCAGTGCCTGGCCCTGCTCGACACCGTGGGACCGGAGGGGCTCGTGATCACCAAGCACGGCAAGCAGGTCGCCAAGCTGATCCCGGTAGGGGCCGGGTCCGCGGACCTGCTCGGCGCGGTCGAGGGCAAGCTCGAGATCACCGGGGACATTCTGTCCACCGGGGTGCCCTGGCATGCTGAATCTTGACACGCACGTGCTGCTGCACGCCGTGGCAGCGGCCGGCGGGTGGCAGGACGTGGAAACGCTCCTCGAGTGCTACCAGCAGCCGGACCACGAGACGCTCAAGAGCGTGATGGACGGGGCACGGACGCTGCATGAGGCGCCACCGGTCCGGGAGGAATCAGCGGCTGATGCCGCAAGCCAGCGGTGAACGTGTGGCCGGTTGCCAAACATGCAAAACGTTACTATTATGGTAACGAACCGACTACTACTGCAACCGGGACCGATTTGATGGAGCGAACACTTTCCCAGGCAGAAGCCCGCGTGGTTCTGGACCTGGAGTGGCGGAATCAGAGGACCGTCACCCTGGCCGAGCTACGCGCGGCGCTCGGCGCCTCCGACAGCTATGCCCGCAAGTTCGCCCACCGGCTCGTCCGGAAGGGCTGGCTGGAGCGCCTGCGGCCGGGGCTGTTCCGACTCGTGCCCGCCGATCGCGGCCGGGAAGGCGTGGCGGACACCCACCCTCTCACTGCGGGTGCGGTGCTCGTACACCCCTACTTCTTCTCGTTCGGCACGGCCTGCACGCACCACGGGCTTACCGAGCAGGTGTTCGCCGAGGTGTACGTGGCCTGCAGGGAGCAGCGGCGACCCGAGACGATCCGCGGGAAGCGCTACGTCTTTGCCTACGTGTCCCGAGAGCGGTTTTTCGGCTTCGCCGAGACGCAGGTCCTTGGAGAGACCGTCCGGATGGCGACGGTTGAGCGCGCCCTGCTCGACGCTATTGACCGGCCCCGGTTTGCGGGCGGCATCGGCGAGGTCTCCCGGATCGTAGCCCGCGCCGCCTCGCGGGTATCCTGGAAGGTGCTACTCGACCTGCTCCGCAAGTGGCGTTCGTCCGCGCTCGCCCAGCGTCTGGGGTACTTCCTGGACCTGAATGGAGTGTCGGTCCCGGAGGATGCGCGTCGCACGTTGCTCGACCTCGTCCTGCCGCAGAGCAAGATCCAGCTTGGTTCCCGCCGGAAGTGGGGCACCACCGGCAGGCTCGCCAGACCGTGGAACGTGGTGGAGAACGTGCCTCGGGACGTCCTCCTGGCCGGCGACCACAAGCCTCGCCGTCGCGTGACCTTCGACCGGAAGGCCCGGAACCGGTGATCGCTGACAAGTTCGTGGACCTCTACGCCCGCAACAGCGGCCTCCGCGACAAGCTGGTGGCCGAGCGAGACGTGGTCCTGACTTACGCCCTGCGCGCACTGCTCGACGCCGGGGTGATGAACCACCTCGCCTTCAAGGGCGGCACCTGTCTCCGCAAATTGGTCTTCGGTTCGTCCGGTCGGTTCTCCGAGGACCTCGATTTCACGCTGGACACGGACCGGACGGCGGACGACGTGCTCTCGGAGCTCGTCGAGGTTTTCAACCGCGAACACCACGGTATCACGTTCACCTTCGCCGAGTACTACAAGACCGCGGACGATACCTCGTTTGGAGGCGATGTCCTCTACCGGCATGCCTGGAACGACGACGGCCGCTTTCGTTTACAGGTCAGCTTGCGCGAGCGTCCGACACTGGCTGCGGCTTTGAAGCCCATGCAGCGCCAGGCGTACTTCGACCATCTCGAGTTCGATCTCTTCGACGTCCGGGCGCTCGAATCCATCGAGATGATCGCCGAGAAGGTCCGGGCAGCATTTCAGCGCGCCAAGGTGCGCGACCTCTACGACCTGTCCCGCTTCGCCGAAACACCGTTCGACGTACAACTCCTGCGACGCCTGGTCGTACTCAAGCTCTGGCAGGTCCGCGACCCGTTCGATCCTGAGGCCTTCTTCACCAGGCTCAGGAGCGGCGTCTACGACTGGGAGGATATCCGACGCCTGGTGCGGCCCTCCGATCAGATCGAGCCCGAGGGTGTCCCGGCCTCGGTAGAGGGGCGATTCGCGGCGCTCCGCGAGCTCACGGAGTTGGAGCAGCAGGTGGTCCGCGATGCGAGGAGCGGCTGGAACGAGCCGCTCGCAGAGCGGTTGCGCTCGGAGATACGCGACCTGGCAACGGATGGGGCGTGAGAAACGGCAACAGAAACGGCAACTGCACCCGGCGGGATTTGATCCGAAGTCCCGAGCCACAGGCG
>Ga0214471_10003608_pt1 | contig 11980 bp, 11 predicted proteins | sample RVTome_5_FD_207665 | JGI IMG/M metagenome (GOLD analysis project Ga0214471, IMG submission 207665) | Soil microbial communities from uranium-contaminated site in the Upper Colorado River Basin, Wyoming, United States - RVT142D155 | ecosystem: Environmental > Terrestrial > Soil > Contaminated >... | reverse complement strand
TTCGTGGAGCTGCGGCGATCCATCAAGCGCGTCGCAGAATGAGTGAGCACCCGTTCCTCCAGACCGACGCGATTCTGCAGAGTCTTCTCGATCACGAGGTTGCGTTCATCCTCATCGGCGGCCTCGCAGCGCAGGTGCACGGGTCGACGTCGTTGACCGGCGATGTGGACGTCTGCCACGCGACGGACCGCGAGAACCTCGACCGGATTGCCGCAGCGCTCGAGGTCATGGCGGCGATACGTCGAGGCTTGCCCGAGGGCATCCACCCTCCGCTCGATGCTCGCGCCCTCAGGGCCGGCGACGTGTTCACCCTGACGACTCGATTTGGGGATCTCGACCTCCTTGCGCATCCGGACCCTGGGCTCGACTACAAGGCGCTCGCCTCGTCAGCCGTCGAGACTGAGATCCTGGGGGTGCCCGTCCGCGCGGCGTCGCTCGACGACCTCATCGCGATGAAGCGGGCCGCCGGTCGGCCCAAGGACCGGGTCGAGCTCGAGATCCTCGGTGCGCTGCGCGAGGAGATCGACCGGCGGCCGGCGAGATAGTGCTACTCTCGCATAGCACGTTATGACCGCCGAGCCAGCCGCCGCTCCGATCAGCCAGCCTTCCCCATCCCCGGCCGAGCAGATCCGCCTCCGCCTCGCCGACGCGTGGGGCGAAATGGGCGCGGCCTGGGGTGTCGCTCCGGCCATCGCGCGCGTGCACGCCTACCTCATGGCCCGCCAGGAGCCGCTGACCGAGCGCGAGGTGCGCGAGGCGCTCGGGCTGTCGCATCGGGCGGCGAGCCTTGCGCTCGCGGAGGCGGAGTCGTGGGGCATCGTCGAGCGGGTCGAGGAGCCCCGCCGGGTCGGCCGGCGCGGGCCGGCCGGAGCGGCCTACCGCGCCGTCGGCGATCACTGGCGCTGGTTCGGCCGGGTCGTCGCAGAGCGAAAGATCCGCGAGGGTGACCCGATCCTGTCGGTCCTCGAGCAGACCGCCGCCGACGCCGACGCGGCGGTGGCGCGCGACCCCGACGACGCCGATCTCGCGGCTCTGCGCGGTTGGCTCAGCGCGTTCCTCGTCTTCGTGCGCCTGTTCGACCGGGCAGTGGGCCTCGTGCCGCAGCTCGAACCGCGCGAGCTGGAGCGCGGCCTCGAGCTGCTCGGCGACGTGCCGGACGAGACGATCCTGCGCCTGTTCCACCTGCTCGGCTCGCTCGAGGACCGCGACGTGATCGAGCTGGTCGATGCGGTCAGCCGGCTGTCGCCGACCGCGGCGCGGCGGGCGACGCGGCTGATGTCCGGCGTGGTGCGAACCGTCGGCCGCTGAGTCCGAGCCACGCGAAACGGCCCCGGGCGCGTCGCACCCGGGGCCGAATGCGCGAAGGACCGATCAGTTGTTGACGTGGTCCGTCCACGTGTACTGGCTCATGGAGGACCAGTCGAACGTGGCTGAGATCACGCCCGCGGCGTCTACCGCGCCGGTGGCCTCACGCTCCTTGCCGCGGTAGCTGGAGTGACCGTTGAATTCCGACGGGATCTGATAGCTGCCCGTGCCGCGGAAGCTGGCGAGCGGACCGGCGGCCGAGACCTCGACGACGAGGTCCCCGCTGACGAAGTCGGGGTCGCCGCCGTAGATGCCGTTGCATTCGTCGATCGTCTCGGTGAACAGGTCGACGGTGCCCGTCGCCGTCGCGGCCTCGAGCCGACGGGTCATGTCGATCGTCACGTCGTATGCGTAACCCCACGTTCGAGTGCCGACGAATCCGTAGAACTCCTCGCCGGGCGTCGTGTCGGTCGGCACCGCTGCGGCCGACGGCTTGCCTTTACCCTCGGCGACCGTCTCCTCGGTCGCCGGCTCGCACAGGACCCACTCGCCGGATTCCTGGTAGATGTCGCCGAATCCGCCGTAGCCGGATTCCTCGCCGAGGAAGACGTACCCATACGTCGTCCCGTCGTACCACTCGCCGTAGATCGATTCGCCGGAGCCGCTCTGATTGGACACGTTCGGTCCGGCGGCGACCGGCCCCGCCACGGCCAGCACCAGCAACGCCGTCATCGGCACCACCACGAACCTGCGCATCGCATCTCCCTTGCACTGTCGCCCGTGGCTTCGACCGGCTGAAGGGTCGACCTCGGTTACCTCACAGACGCGCCCGGGAGCAGGGTGTGTCGGGCGGAGTCGTGTCGACGAGACCGGGCGTCGGGCGTCACCCTGCGCGCTACCCAACCGTCGGGTCGACTCCGGCCGTCGTCCACCCGGTCGGTCGGAGGGCTCGAGTCGCGATTGAGGTCCATGTCCGGGCGCGTGCGATAATTGCCGAGCGCGATCGCGGCCGACTCGAACGGGCGACGACCCCGGGGCCAGTTGGGCCGGCGAGCAAGCAACCACAGCCGGAGAACCAGGCACGCCATGACCGTCGAAACGTCGACCTGGGCGACGAAGAAGGGTCTCGCCCAGATGCTCAAGGGCGGCGTCATCATGGACGTCGTCACGCCCGAACACGCGAAGATCGCCGAGGAGGCCGGGGCGGTCGCCGTGATGGCCCTCGAGCGCGTCCCGGCCGACATTCGAGCTGCCGGCGGTGTCGCCCGCATGAGCGATCCGTCGATGATCGAGGGGATCATGCAGGCCGTGACCATCCCGGTCATGGCCAAGGCCCGGATCGGCCACTTCGTCGAGGCCCAGGTCCTCGAGGCCCTCGGTGTCGACTACATCGACGAGTCCGAGGTGCTCACCCCGGCCGACGAAACGAACCATATCGACAAGCACGCCTTCAAGGTCCCGTTCGTGTGCGGTTGCCGGAACCTCGGCGAGGCCCTTCGCCGGATCAGTGAGGGTGCCGCGATGATGCGCACGAAGGGCGAGGCCGGAACGGGCAACATCGTCGAGGCCGTCCGGCAGCTGCGCGACGTGCTCGGCGAGATCCGGCGACTCGAGTCGATGCGCGACGACGAGCTGTTCGTCGCCGCCAAGGAGCTCGGGGCGCCGTACGAGCTCGTCCGGCAGGTTGCCGCGGACGGGAAGCTCCCGGTCGTCAACTTCGTCGCCGGTGGGATCTCGACACCGGCGGACGCCGCGCTCGTCATGCAGCTCGGCGCCGAGGGCGTGTTCGTCGGGTCCGGGATCTTCAAGAGCGAGGATCCCGCCCGGATGGCCGGAGCGATCGTCCAGGCTACGACGCACTTCGACAACCCGGCCATCATCGCCGACGTCTCGAAGGGCCTGGGAGCCCCGATGCGCGGGATCGCTCTCGAGGCGATTCCCGAGGGAGAGCGGCTCGCCGTTCGCGGCTGGTAAGGCACGCCCGGGATGAAGATCGGCGTCCTCGCGCTGCAGGGCGCGTTCGGAGAGCATCTCCAGACGCTCGGCGCCATCGGTGTCGAGGGGGTGCCCGTGCGCCTGCCGGCCGACCTCGCCGGCGTGGCCGGGCTGATCATCCCGGGCGGCGAGAGCACGACGATGCGCCGGCTCATCGAGCGCTGGGGGCTCGCGCAGCCGATCACCGACCTCGCGGAGCGCGGCGCCCCGTTGTTCGGGACGTGCGCCGGGATGATCGTGCTCGCCCGCGAGATCGCCGGGGAGCCGCCGATCCTGCCGCTGCTCGACGTGACGGTCGCGCGCAACGCGTTCGGCCGCCAGCTCGAGTCGTTCGAGGCGGACCTCGCCGTCCCCGTCCTCGGTGATCGGCCGGTGCACGGCGTGTTCATTCGGGCGCCCGTCGTCGAGCGAACGGGCCCCGGAGTGGACGTCCTGGCGCGCCTCGACGATGGCCGCGTCGTGGCCGTCCGCGAGCGGAACCTCATTGCCACCGCGTTCCATCCCGAGCTTGCCGGCGAGACGCGCTTCCACCGCCTCGTGGCGACCATGGCCTCCGAGCACGACGATCCAGGAGAGGGATCCGGGCGGCGGCCTCATCCCACGCGCCGCTCCCGGCAGTCGACATGACCGAGGCCCGCTCGGCGCGCACCGGCGGCAAGGTCCGTGTCGCGCGCCTGACCGATCTCGCGGCACTCGGCGAGCTGTCCCGCCTGTGCCAGGACGCCGAGGCCGACACGCGCTCGCTCGGCCTACCGGTGAGCGGTCCGCCGATCGGGGTGTTCAGCCTGTTCCGATTGCCGCTCGGCGCGTTCAGGCCGCACGACCTCCTGTTCGTGTACGAGACAGCCGGACGCCTGGGGGGCCTGATCCGCGTGGAACGCGAGACTCCCCGGGACGAGTGGACGATCGTCGAACTCGACGCGATCGGTGCCGGTGACGCCGGAGACATCCGGTTCCGGCTCATCGGGCACCTGCTGCGAGAGGGCGCCAAGCGTGGCGCGGTGCGCTTCCACGTGGCCTGCGCCGACGCGGACGGCAACGTCGAGCTGTTCATGCAGGCGGGTTTTGCCCGCTACGGGGCGGAGATCGTGCTCGTCCGTCCGGCCGACGCGCCGGCGGTCGACCCGATGTCGGAGTCGGACGCGCTCGCCTGCGGGATCCGACCGGCCGGTCCGCTCGACGCCCTCGCCCTCGCTCGACTCTACGCGTCGGTCACGCCGCAGCCGGTGCAACGGCTCGAGGCCGTTCGCCTCGTCGACTGGGAACGGCAGGGTCGGGACTGGCGGGTGCCGCGTTCGAGCCTCGCGCCGATCCTGCGCTTCGCCGACGTCGAGGCGTTCGTGCAGGAGCCGCGTGATGGCGAGGGCGGCACGGTCCTCGACGGTCTCGTCCAGGTCGGCGTGGCGAAGGAGGATCAGCCGCACTATCTCAAGGTGCTCGCCAGGCCCGGCTGCGACCCGGCCGCGCTGATCCGCTACGGTTTGAGCGTGATCGCCGCCCGCGCACCGGGTGCCGACCACCGTCCCAACCGCGGCGTCATCGCCGCGGTCCGGACCTACGAGTCGCCCACGGACCGCCGCCTCGAGGAGATCGGCTTCCGCTCGATTGCCACCGTTACCCTCCTGCTCAAGGAGACCGTCGTCCGCGTCGCCGAACCGGCCCTCGTGCCGGCCGGCGTCCGCTAGGAGGTCCAGCGCGTGAAACCAGTCGACCCGCGTCGCGAATCGATCGACGACCTCGACCTGCTGCTCGAGGCGCTGCCGCCGGAGATCGTCGACGCGGTCCACGCCCTGCCGGATCGGATCGACCTCATCGAGGTCGTGCTCGACCTTGGCCGCCGGCCGGAGGCGCGCTTTCCCAACAGCGAGGTGACCCTGCTCGAGCGGGAGGTCGGCGAGCCGGACATCGCCCACGTCGTCGAGCACATCGGGACGTTCGGCGACGACAACCGGGCCGGCATCGAGCGAACGCTCCATCGGATCAGTGCCATCCGCAACCGGAACGGCAAGATCGTCGGGCTCACCTGCCGGATCGGCCGCGCCGTCTACGGCACGATCGAGATCATCAACGACTACGTCGAAAGCGGGAAGTCGATCCTCATCATGGGCCGCCCGGGGATCGGCAAGACGACGATGCTCCGCGAGGCGGCCCGGGTGCTGGCCGACGACATGGGCAAGCGGGTCGTCGTGGTCGACACGTCGAACGAGATCGCCGGCGACGGCGACATTCCGCACCCGGCCATCGGCAAGGCCCGCCGGATGCAGGTCCGCACGCCGTCGATGCAACACGAGGTGATGATCGAGGCCGTCGAGAACCACATGCCGCAGGTCATCGTCATCGACGAGATCGGCACAGAGCTCGAGGCGCAGGCCGCCCGGACGATCGCCGAGCGCGGCGTCCAACTGATCGGGACCGCCCACGGCAACAACCTCGACAACCTCATGCTCAATCCCACGTTGTCGGACCTCATCGGCGGCATCCAGAGCGTGACCCTCGGCGACGAGGAGGCTCGCCGTCGCCGGACGCAGAAGAGCGTGCTCGAACGGAAGGCCCCGCCCACGTTCGACGTGATCATCGAGATCCAGGACCGCGACCGCGTCCTCGCTCACGCCGACGTCGCCGACACGGTCGACAACCTGCTCCGGGGCGACCCGGTCGCGCCGGAGCTGCGCTGGCGCGACGACGAGGGCGTCCATCGGTCCCAGTCGAGGCCGCGGCCGTCACCGCGCGAGCAGCTCGGGACGGAACGCTTCGCCGGGCTCGTCGGCTCCGGCCAGACGTGGCGGATGGAGCCGGGCTGGCGCGGCGAGAGCTCGTATCGCGGCGGGTACCGCGATGCCGGCGGGGGAGGCATCCGGCCGGGCTATCGGCCGGGCGCGACCGGCGGCTGGCGCGGGCCCACGCGCTCCGGTGCGGGCGATCAGCGGTCCGGTCCGACCGCGCCGGACGGCGGACGCGGTGCCACGGCGGCGCTCGCGGACGTACCGTTCGTGGCGGGCGAGATCGCCGATCGCGGGCCGCTCGAGCGCGGCGCCGGTCCGGTTCCGGAGCCGCGCGCCCGGGATGCTCGCGAGCTCCAGCGCCAGGAGGCGTGGCGGGACCAGGCGTCACGCGCCCTGACCGCGCTCCGGGTGGACGAGGGAACGGCGCCGGTCAACGCGGACGACCTCGCCGCGGACGATGAGGCGCTGGCCGACCGGGCGATCGCCGCCGGCCAGGCGGACGACGGCGACGCGATCCGCATCGCCGATGCCGGCGCGCTGCCGACGCTCCGGGTTCTGCCGATCGGGATCAGCCGCAAGCGGCTCGAGCAGAGCATCCGTGAGCTCCAGCTGCCGGTCATCATCGCGCGCGACGTCGACGACGCGGACGTCGTGATGACCCTCAAGAACGAGTACCGCCAGAAGACGCCGATGCTCCGCGAGGCGGAGGAGCGGGCGATGCCGATCTACGTCCTCAAGAGCAACACGGTGCTCCAGATGCAGGCCAGCCTGACCTCGATCTTCTCGCTCGAGATCGACCCCCGCGAGGCAGCCCTTCGCGAGACCGAGGAAGCGATCGGGATCGTCATGAAGCAGGCCGAGCCGGTCGAGCTGTCGCCGCAGAGCGCGTACATCCGGCGGCTCCAGCACCAGATGGCGGAGCGCGCGAACCTCGTGTCACGCTCGCGCGGCCGCGAGCCGTACCGCCGGGTGCGGCTCTACCCGGACGTGGCCAAGTCCTGGCGCTGAGTCGTCAAGCGCCGGCCCCGGTTCGGGCGGTGCGTTCTCCGTGGAGCAACCTCCGCGTGAACGGCGCGGCTCGGGTCGATCATGTCCGGAGGCCGAACTCGCGACGGAGCGCCGACCGCGCGGCGAGGTGCCCGCACATGCCGTGGGCGCCGCCCCCCGGCGGTGTCGAGGACGAGCACAGGTACACGCCGGGTAGCGGCGTGGCCCACGGATCGCGCTGCGGGATCGGCCGGAAGAACAGCTGACGCAGGTCCTGGGCGCCGCCGTTGATGTCGCCGCCGACGTAGTTCTCGTCGTGGGCCTCCATCTGCGGCGCGCTGTGCGTGGCGCGTGCGAGCACGACGTCGCGAAAGCCCGGCGCATAGCGCTCGACCTGGGCCTCGATGGCGTCGGTCATGTCGGCTGGCGACCCGTTCGGCACGTGGCAGTACGCCCACGCGGTGTGGCTCCCGGCCGGAGCCCGGGTCGGATCGAACCGGGTCGGCTGGACGAGCAGGACGAACGGTCGCTCCGGGATCCTCCCGCCATGCACGTCGCGCCCGACACGGGCGACGTCGGCGGCGGTCCCGCCCAGGTGGACGGTTCCCGCGCGGGCGAGCTCCGGCGATCGCCATGGAATCGGCCCGGACAGGGCCCAGTCGACCTTGAACACGCCCGGCCCGTACCGGAACCGCTCGAGCGCGCGGCGGTAGCCGTCGGGAAGCCGATCGGCGGCGATCGCGAGCAGCTGGCGCGGCGTCACGTCAAGCAGGACGGCCCGCGCCGCGGGCAGCTCGTCGAGCGAGGCTACGCGGCGGGCGGTCTCGATCTCGCCGCCGAGGGCACGCAGCTCCGCTGCAAGGCCTTCGGCGAGGCGGGCGGTTCCGCCGCGGACGAGCGGCCAGCCGGAGGCGTGGGCCGACAGGGCGAGGGCAAGGCCGAACGACGCCGTCGCCGGCCGCTCGAGCGGGATCATCGCGTGGGCGGCGAGTCCGGCCAGCAGGGCGCGCGCCGCCGGTTCGCGGAAGGCGAGCCTGCCGAGGGCGAGGTTGGGCAGCAGCGCCGGGAGGCCAAAGCGCGCCTGCGCGATCGGGTGCCGCGTGACCTGGAGCGGGCGGCCGAAGATCCACGGCATGAGGCGCTCGACATCGCGCACGAGAGGGCCGACCAGCCGACGATAGGCCGGTCCGTCCCGACCGAGCGCGTCCGCCGTCGCATCGACCGACCGCTCGAGCATCACCGCCCGGCCGTCGTCGAGCGCATGGCCGACCGGTGCGGACGGCACGACGTACTCGACGCCGTGTCGCGCCAGATCGAGTGGGCCGCGCGGCCCGAGGAACGGCGAGACGGCGGTCGTCCCGACGACCGCCGTGCAGATGTCGTGGACGAAGCCGGGCAGTGTTAGCTCGCCCGATCGGAGTCCGCCCCCGACCTCGTCGGCCGCTTCGAGCAGCCGGACGGCCAACCCGGCGCGCGCGAGCGTGATCGCGGCCGAGAGGCCGTTCGGTCCGGCGCCGACGACGACGGCGTCGAGCAAGGTCGAGTTCAACGTGAGTCCGGTTCGGCCGCCGGACGGCCGCTCTGCCGAGCGGTCAGGCCGGCCCTCCCGTCGGCCGCCCGCCGCGTCGGCGCAGCCAGCGCGCGGGCGCGGTGAGCGTGCCGACCGCGGTCGAGATGGCCGGGCTGTGGCGGAGATTCCGCACGTACCGCCACTGGCGACGCCGGTCCACGCAGACCTTGATCGTCTCGACCTCGGGCGTCGTCACGCCGAGCGTGCGAGCGAGGTTGGCGAGCGTCCCCACCCAGAATCGATCGTTCATCCGGTCCGCGCCGAACAGGTAGCTGAGCTCGATGAGCGGGTCGCTCGTTCGCTCCAGCGCCTGGGCCTGAGCGATCGTGACGTCGCCGTCGCGATAGGCGGAGAAGGTGATCCATGCCGACAGGGCGTGTCCTTCCGGGGTCATGAACGTGAACGACTCCGCGTCAGCGTAGATGACCAGCACCCCCGTCGACATTCTGACCGGCGCTCCCGGTACCGCCTGGATCTCGAGCAGCGCGACCTCGCCCGGGGCGATGCCGGCCAGCGGCGCGTAGAACCGGTTGCCCTTCGGCCAGAACGACGGGAACTGCTCCTTCCAGTGCGACACGACGTGCTCCGGCGACGCGTCCGAACCGTCGAGCCGGACGCGGAACGTCTTCTGCCACATCTGGCCGAACCCCTGGACCGGGCCCGCGACGCGCTTGCCGGTGACGGTGTCCATGCCGGCCCCGGTGGCCGTCGTGGCCAGCCGATCGACCGGGCGCGCCCACGCCTCACGATCCCGGGGCGTTCGGGGTTCGGTGGTCGTCATTGCGCGGCTCTCCCGTCGGTCACGTCGCCGAGGCGGCCAGGGCGGCCGCCTCGGAGTCATGGATGGCGATCGCCTCGTCGAGGCGGGTCAGCGAGAAGATCTGGCGGTAGTGCTCATCGAGCCCGGCCGCCAGCAGGCGCTGGCCGTTGCGCTGGGCGCGCACGAGGAGCGTAACGAGAAGGCCGATGCCGCCGCTGTTCATGTACTCGAGACCGCCGAAGTCGAGGATGATCGTGCGGGCGCCGCCGCCGGTCGCCGCCGCGTAGGCGTCCATGAGCGCCGCTTCGCTGGCACCGGTGACGTCACCGTCGATCCGGATGACGCTGGCCGCCGGATCGCCGGTCGAGCGCAGGTCGATGCGGGTCGGATCGGTCATCAGTTCCCCTCCTGCTCGTCGTCGAGGACCACGTAATCGGACAGTCTCGTGATCCGGAAGATCTCGCGGTAGTGCTCGGTCAGGTGTACGGCGTGTACCTCGCGGCCGTCGCGCCGGGCCTCGGCGAGGAGGCGGACGATGAGCGCGATGCCGGTGCTGTTGATGTAGCCGACCCCGGCGAAGTCGAGGATCAGCCGCCGGGCCCCAAGCGCGCCGACGCTCGCGTACGCGTCGGCCAGGCCGGCGTCCGCGGCGACGTCGATGTCGCCGCCGAGTCGGATCCGGACGGCGTCGGGGACCGTTTCCACGTCCGCCCGGAAGCGGCGCGTCTGCACGTCCATTCAGGACTCCTTGCGGGCGAGTCGCAGGGTGACCGTCTGGCCATCCCCGTCACTTGCCACATCCATCTGGTCGACCATGCTGCGGATGAGGAACAGGCCCCAGCCGCGCGGCTTCTGCTCGCCGGCGAGCTTGGCGTCGATGTCCGGCGCCTCGGCGTTGGGCGGCACCGGGCCGGACAGGGCCCGATCCGTGATCCGCACGACGATCTCGGCGGGCGTCGCGGCGACGACGAGGTCGACCGGCACGTCCTCCCGCCCGAGGCTTCCGTACTCGATCGCGTTCATCGTCGCCTCGCTGACGGCGGTCTTGAGCCGCTCGAGGCGCCGGCCGTTCAACCCGAGCGGCGCGACGACGTCCGCGACCCGGTCCATCACGCTTCGCTCGTTCCCGATCGCACCGGGCACGGAGAAGGCCGCGAGCACCTCCTCGCCCGGGTCCGCCGTGGCCGTCTCGGCGGCCGCCACCTCGTCGGCGCGCCGGAGGGCGACCATCGTGATGTCGTCTTCCTGCTCCCAGCCCGGACCGGTGAACGCATGGAGGTGCTCGAGGACCCGATCGATCACGTCGGAGCCTGGGACGTCGAGCGTCCCGAACTCCTCGCGCAGGCGCGGGAACCCGTACATCTCTCGTTCCGGACCATGCGCCTCGACGATGCCGTCGGAGTAGAGGAGGACGGTCGATCCGGGTTCGATGACGGCCTTCGTCTCCTCGTACGTGACGCCCGGGAGCAGGCCGAGTGGCATGCCGGTGGCCCGGACTTCCGTGACCCGGTCGGCCGAGCGCACATACGGCAGGTTGTGCCCGGCGTTGGCGATGACGATCCGTCCCGACGCCGGCTCGAGGAACACGAGCAGGCAGGTCACGAACATCCGGTTCGGCATCTCCGGCACGAGCAGCTCGTTCGCCCGGGCGAGCACGGCGCCCGGGGACGGCGAACGCGACGCCTCGGCCCGCAGGATCGAGTGGGTCCGGGCCATGATGAGTGCCGCCGGAACGCCTTTGTCGGTCACGTCGCCGACGACGATCGCGATGCGGCCGTCCGGCAGCTCGATGAAGTCGTAGAAGTCGCCTCCCACTGCCTGCGCTGGGCCGTAATAGGCGGCGACCTGCCACTCCGGCAGCTTCGGCAGCTCGCGCGGCAGGAACTGCTGCTGGATGAGCGTCGCGACCCGCAGTTCCTGGTTGATCCGCTCGCGCTCGGCGGCCTCGGTAGCTTGTTCCTGGACGAGCTGGGCGACGCGGATCGCTGGGGACGCCTGCGCGGCGAGGGTCGCGAGCAGGCGGCGATCGTCCGTGGAGTACTCCTGCTCCGACAGGCGGGGCCCGAGGTAGAGCGCGCCGATCAGTTCGCCGGACGTGACGAGCGGCACGATCAACGTGATGCCCGCCGCGCGCAGCTCCGCGAGCGCGGGCGAGTCCAGCTCGAGGCGGTCGACGTCGACCGTGCCACTCGCGCCCTGGAGGTAGGCGAACAGCGGGTCCGGCGGGGCGATCTCGACGGCCGGTGCCTCCGCGACCGCAGGTGCCGCCGGCGTCCGCGTCGCCACGGCGGGTGCCTCGGCCGCCGGTGCGGCACCGAGACCGAACGTCCGTCGGATCGTCTGAAAGAATGTCACGTTCGTGTTCTACGCCTCTTTCGTCCGGAGATCGTTACGGGCGCGCAACCAGATCGCGGCCGATTCGGGCGCCACTGCCTGTCGGACCGTCGCGCCGAGTCGGCCGGCGACCGCGTCGAGCTCGACCTCGTCGCGCAGCCGGTCGGCGAACGACGCGGCGACCCGCTCGGCGTCGTAGCGGGCCCGGTTGAAGCGCCGGTCGACGAGCGTCTGGATCCGGCGACGGAGCGGCTGAAAGAGCGCGAACGCGACGAGCGTCGAGGCGGCGACGGCGAGCGTCTCGCC
>Ga0214471_10003607_pt1 | contig 11982 bp, 11 predicted proteins | sample RVTome_5_FD_207665 | JGI IMG/M metagenome (GOLD analysis project Ga0214471, IMG submission 207665) | Soil microbial communities from uranium-contaminated site in the Upper Colorado River Basin, Wyoming, United States - RVT142D155 | ecosystem: Environmental > Terrestrial > Soil > Contaminated >... | reverse complement strand
CGGCTCATGTGCTGCCCTTGCTGAACCAACCGGGGGCATTGATCGCATCAGGAATCATCAACGACCAGGCTCAGGAGACTGAAGAGGCTCTGGCGCGGGCCGGGTTCGTCGTACAGAATACTTGGCCCAAGGATGATTGGATCAGCCTGGTTTGCCGGGCAAGCAATATTTCGGCTTAAACTGTTTGGCTGAGTCGCTCAACAGAAATCAGGCCATTACACCGGAAGCCTAGCTTTACCCGGAAGCCTAGCTTTACGAAGCCCAGCTTTACGAAGCCCAGCTTTACGAAGCCCAGTTTTACGAAGCCCAGTTTTACAGCGAAAAATCCACGTAACGCTCACCGATATCCGGTAGCACGGTAACCACGACCCGACCCGGGCCCAATTCCCTGGCAATGTTTAGTGCGGCGAACACGTTGGCCCCCGAAGATATACCCACTAGCAGGCCTTCCTCCCTGGCCAGTCTCCGACACATCTGGCCAGCCTCTTCATCAGTCACCTGCGTTATCCCATCCAGCAGGTTCCGGTCCAACAGCGGGGGCACGAAATCTGCGCCAATGCCCGGTATCATGTGACGCCCCGCCAGGCCGCTGCTCAAAACCGGGGACCCGGCAGGCTCCACCGCAATAATTCGGACCCTCGGATTCACTTCTTTGAGACGCCTTCCCACCCCGGTGATGGTGCCGCCGGTGCCCACCGCCGCCACAAACGCGTCTACTTCACAGTCGGCTGCTTCAATAATTTCCTGGGCGGTGTTCTGGTAGTGGGCCTGCACTACTTGAGCGTCGTTAAAAATATCCAGCAAGAGGCTATCCGGACTGGAAGCGGCATAGGTTGTGGCGGCTTCAGTGGCACCCTGCATCCCCAGGTTGGGGGAGGTCAACCTAACTTCGGCCCCGTAACGTTCCACCAGGCGACGCAGGTTCAGCGGGGCGTTGCTGGGCATGAAAATCGTCAGTCGGTACCCTTTGGCCGCGGCAACCATTGCCAGCGCAACACCGCTGTTGCCGCTGGTCGCCCAGATCAATATCGACGACGCAGAAACCAACCCTTGCCTTTCGGCGTTTTCCACCACCGCCAGGGCGATCCGGTCTTTGACACTGCCGCTGGGATTGCGGCTTTCCAGCTTGGCCAGGAGGCGCGCTGAACCAGGTTCAATCACATGGCTCAGGGCCAGCAAAGGTGTGCCGCCAATCAGGTCCAGCACGCTTGTAATCAACTGGGCCACGAAATCTCCTCAGCAAATCTCCACAGCAAATCTCCACAGCAAATCTCCTCAGGAATCCTCCCCGGAGTTCCCTGGAATCCACTCTGGAGCGGTGGGGTTGGAGTGATGGAGTAGAGGAAGTTTGGCACACTTTTTAGACCAGCGTCAACCACCCAAAAATAGCCGCTATTCCTCAACTTTGGTGCTATAATTGCCCTGGGCAAATTCTGGCCGTACCTGCCGGTCCCTTCCCGCAACGCAATAACGCCACTGATGGAACAGGTAGAACTACAACGTTACCAGATAACTGGACTGCTGGGCACCGGCGCCGACTATGATGTTCGGGCCGCCATCGACCAGGAAACCCGACAGCAGGTGGTTCTGAAACGCCCGGTGCCCCAAGCGATCAGCCGCCAGATGCACGGCCCCATTGAAGCCCGCACCGACCGCACCCTCCAGTTGTACCAGGATTTGGGCAATCAGATTCCCCATTTGGCGCCGGTACTTGGCTATTCGGCCCGGGCGAACCATGACCGCTACTACGGCGATTCTCTAGGCCAGGAATACCGGGTTCTGGTGGTGGCCAGAGCGCAGGGCATCCCTCTGGCGGGGGACGTTCGGGCGCGAATCTTGAAGGTACCCATTGGTCTGGGGCAAAACCTGTTCGCTTTACATCCATTGCCTTACCTGGCCAGTGACCCACCCTTTGGGGTACAGCAGCAGCTGGTTGACCTGCAGGAACGGTTCTTCGATGCCGGCTACGTGCTGTTGGATCAGGGCCCACAGAATATTTTTTACCAACCGGCCACCAACAGCATCACAATCATTGATTCCGGTGACCTGGTCGCCCCGCTTGAGCCGAGTAGCTCAAGAAGTAGCAGCTCAAGAAGTCGGCGGCACCGGGACATCCACGATTTCTACCTGGAAGTTCTCAAGTTTTACATCGTTCCCCAGCTTCCTCCCCGAGCAGCCGCTGGTTACCGCGACCCTTATGGAATGCGCCCGGTAATTTCCCTGGAGGAAGAACTGGACGAATTGGCCAGACGATTTGGCAATTTTGCCGACCCGGCCCGGAACGCCGCGCTCTACCTGATCGCCAAGGTGCGGGATCGGGCTTATACTGATTTTGGGGATTTCAGAAAGGACTTGACGGGCTATTTAGAGGAAGTTAGAATCCGCAACCGGACCCTTACCAACCTGGATGAAGCCAAACAGGCTTGGCGTGACGCACTACAATTACTCCACGAAGAATACTGGCGCCGTTACCTGTTCAACCCGATTACTGACCTGGCCGCATTCGATACATTTGTTTAGCGCCCGAACATTTGCTAAACCCCAAAGGGGATTTTAAGGAAGCCCGCTATGATTGCCAGCACGTACTCCAGTTTCCAAGACAACTCTTCTCATGGAGAGGACTCCTTTCTGGTCAAAGACCTGGGCGACGGCAGTTTTCTGGACGTGGTCCTGGATGGAGTCACCGGGCACGGTGGTGAAGAGGCCAGCAGTTCAGTGGCCAACGCGCTTAACGCGGCGACCATTAACACGCTGGAGGATGTGGTCAAAGTGCTTGAAGAGATGAATGCCGAGTTCTATCAGGTGGGCGGGGGACGTTTCCTGCTAACCACCGTGTCGGCGGCCATGTATCGGGGTGACCGAATCTACGCCATCAATGCCGGTGACAGTCCCATCTATCACGTAAGGTCCGATACCCACCAGCAATTGGCGGGGAGAGTGGGTGGATTGCTCCGCCCCGGCGGCACCAAGGTAATTGGCGGAGAAGAGCATCTGAATCTGTACCGTACCGAGGTGGAAGTTGAACCCGGCGACAAGCTGATCGTGGCCAGCGATGGCGTCAGTGACAACGTGCGTGTCTCCGAGTTGGTGGACATCATCAGGAAAGCATCCTCCCCGGAAGAAGCCGCGCAAATGGTCAAAGGCCGCATCGACCTTCACCTGGAACAGGGTCTGGCCCCTGAGTTGCTGGGTGCCAGGTATCGCCACGACGACCAGACCGCCATCTTCCGTTTCTTTGGCGCCAGCGTTAAAGTAAGCCAATGACATGAGCCGCCCAACAGTTTAACCTGCTTCGGCCAGGATGCCGGCGGCATTACCACGGCAAAGTAGTCCATTAGTACCTTCACCTGGCGGCCGACAACGTTTATGATACGTCGACAAGAACGGTTAGACATTTACGTTAATATTAACCGTTGATATCAACCCGGAAACCTTCTTGTTAGAAAAACCTTAACCTGTTAAAATGCACCCGCTTGCCAGCAGCATAAGCCTCGGCGATCAGGAAGGAGCAGAGATTTGGGGAAAATCAAGGTAGCCATCATCGGGGTGGGCAATTGTGCTTCATCTCTGGTTCAGGGCGTCAATAAGTATGTAGAATTGCCCGAGAATGAAGACGTCCCCGGGGTCATGCACACCCGAATCGGAGAATATCGAATTGAGGACATCGAAGTTGTCGCCGCATTTGACATCGACGAAAACAAGGTGGGTAAAGACCTCTCCGAGGCCATCTATTGCCAGCCCAACAACACCCTCAAATTCGCCGAGGTTCCACGAACCGGAGTAATCGTCCAGCGCGGGATGACTCACGATGGCATTGGCAAGTATGTCTCCCACCTGGTCAAAAAATCCAATCATTCCACTGCCGACATATCCGGCATCCTCAAAGAACGGGAAGTTGATATCGTCATTAATTACCTGCCGGTGGGCAGTGAAATGGCCACGAAATGGTACGTTGAGCAAGTCCTGGACGCCAGGTGCGGATTCATCAACTGCATACCGGTGTTTATGGCCAAAGAAGCGTACTGGCGGGGCCGCTTTGAGGAGCGTGGTCTGCCCATCATCGGGGACGATATCAAGTCCCAGGTCGGCGCGACCATTCTCCACCGGTTACTGACCCGCCTTTTCGAAGACCGGGGTGCAACCATCGAAAACACCTATCAGTTGAACTTCGGCGGCAACACCGATTTTCTGAACATGCTGGAGCGGGAACGGCTGATCTCCAAGAAGATCTCCAAGACCGGTGCCGTCACCTCTCAAATGGATGAGCAAATTTCGGCAGATCAAGTCCACATCGGCCCCAGCGACCACGTGCCCTGGCTGCTGGACCGCAAGTGGTGCTACATCCGCATGGAGGGCAAAATCTTCGGGGGAGCGCCGATCAACATTGAAACTAAACTGGAGGTATGGGATAGTCCCAACTCGGCCGGAGTGGTGGTGGACGCCATCCGCTGCGCCAAGTTGGCCCTGGACCGGGGAGAGGGGGGCGCGATATATGGGCCCAGCGCATACTTTATGAAATCGCCTCCCGTCCAGTACACCGATGATGTGGCCCGTCAGATGGTTGAGGACTTTATTAGCGCCAAGGGCACCCTCAGTTATTAATTGTTGGGAGAGCGGGGTAGGTGGATGAATCGCTTAAAAATAGCGATGGTATCTCCCTATGATTTTACCTGGCCCGGGGGCGTGACCGCTCACGTGTCCCAACTTAGCAACGAACTGCGCCGGTTTGGGCATCAGGTTCAAGTACTGGCGCCGCATTCGCCTTCAAGACAGGGTGACGATACTACTCCCTTCGTTCCTCTTGGGCGTTCGGTCCCCCTGCCCAGCGGCGGTTCGGTGGCTCGAGTCTCTTTGTCCTGGTGGCTCTACCGGAGGATCCGCTCTCTGTTGGAGCGGGAGTCCTTCGACATTATTCACCTGCACGAACCCCTGGCGCCAGTACTGCCATTGTGTGTACTGGAAGCTTCCAATGCCGTAAACATTGGTACCTTTCACGCCTACTACAAACGTCAGCACCTGTACCGGCTGAGCCACCCGATCATCAAGCGATGGCACGACCGGCTGCATGGACGCATCGCGGTGTCTCCGGTGGCGCAGCGCTACGTCAACAAATTTTTTCCTCGGGAGTATCGAATTATTCCCAATGGCATTGACGTTGACCACTTTGCCAGGAACCCCCAACCTTGGCCCCAGTATCAAGATGGCAAGACCAACATCCTCTTCGTGGGAAGGCTGGAAAAGCGCAAGGGATTGCGATATTTGTTGGATGCTTACAGCCGCCTGCAAAGAGAACTTCCCAAGACCCGATTGCTGGTAGTTGGGCCGGGCAGTCCCGATAAAGAGTCGCACCGTATTCTCAGCGCACGCAACCCTCGGGACGTAGTGATGGTGGGCAAGGTATCGTATCGGGACCTGGCCCGATACTATGCTACCGCCGATATTTTCTGCTCGCCGGCCACCGGAGCGGAGAGCTTCGGAATCGTGCTGCTGGAGGCAATGGCCGCCGGCAAATCGGTGGTCGCATCGGACATCGAAGGTTACGACGGCATTGTATCCCATGGCAAGCAGGGGTTGCTCGTCCCCAAACGTGACCCTCAAGCCTTGTTCGAATCGCTGTCCTACCTGGCCAACAACCCTGACCTTCGGGCCAGGATGGGAATCCAGGGTCAGCAAATGGTTCAGCAATACCGCTGGAGTTCAGTGACCCGCCGGGTGGAAGAATATTATTACGAAACCATGGAAACCGTCCAACAGACGTGGGAAGGGAATGGCCGTTCTGGGAAGAGAGCAGTTTAGGTCGGCGATGTTCCAGTACGTGGAGTTGCCCGGCGCCCGTTTTTTTCGCACCCTCGGGCTCACGCCCAACTCTATAACTCTGCTGGGGTTCGCGATTTGCGTAGCCGCCGCCTTTCTGGTCGGTTATGGTTGGCTGTTGATCGGGGGCGTCGTTTTCCTGGTGGGTGGAGGTCTGGACCTGTTCGATGGAGCGCTGGCCCGCCTCACCGACAAGGCTAGCCCCTTTGGAGCCCTGCTGGACTCGGTATTCGACCGGCTGGGAGAAGCTAGTTTGTTCGTGGGACTGTCCATTTACGGCCTGCGGGCCGATTTCGCAGAACCCTTCAGGCTATTTTTCCTGACGGCTCTGCTGCTGGCCCTGATTTTTTCCCAGGGCGTCAGCTATCTACGGGCCAGGGGCGAGGGTTTGGGAGTGTTTACCAGGGCCGGAGTGATGACCCGTACCGAACGGGTGATTATCCTCGGCGTCGGCCTGATCATTGACCATTTTCTTGGCTTCAGCTTCATCGTCTGGGTGCTGGTCGCCATTGCCGGCGTTTCCTGCTTCACCCTGTTGCAACGGATGTTTACCATCCGAAATATGCTGGACAAAGCTGGATAACCTCCAGCTTCCCGTGTAAACTGTAGCCGACCGGCGGTTCGTGGCGTTGCGCCGGAAACTCAGCCCATCACTGCCGGCGCGGTCCGGGAGCCGGCGTTGGCGGACAAAGTTTGGTTAGCTGGTGTATCCGGTCCTGAATACGAAAGCGTCTCGCCCGGGTAATCGCGATTGAATACTCGCCAGGAGAAGACAAAGTGCCCAGAGAATTGAAGGTGGAAATGAGCGGCCAGGGTCTTAGAGTAGCCGTGGTGGTCGCCAGATTCAACCAGTTTGTGACCGGGAGGTTATTGGAAGGCGCCATCGAAACTCTGACCCGTCATGGCGTCAGAGATGATGACATCACCTTGGCCTGGGTCCCCGGGTCCTTCGAATTGCCGGTGGTTGCCAAGTCCTTCGGCACCAGCGGGCAGTACGACGCCGTAATCTGCCTGGGGGCGGTGATCCGAGGGGAGACCGACCACTACGAAATGGTGGCGAACCAGGCCGCTGCCGGTATCAGCGCCGCCGGCCGAGAAACCGGCATACCCACGGTATTTGGCGTTCTCACCACCGATAATATGGAACAGGCCATCAATCGCGCCGGGGGCAAGTCGGGGAACCTGGGCAGCAACGCAGCGTCAGCCGCCATCGAGACCGCCCGGCTGGTGCAGGCCATCAAGACCGCTTGAATTCAACCAGTTAGGGAAGGGGATTATGAAGTTTGGTGTAACCGTACCCAACAACTGGGGAATCGCCGACCCCCAGCAGGTACTGGCCTTTGGCCCGCTGGCCGAGGACCTGGGGTACGACTCGGTCTGGGTGATGGACCATCTGTTCAATAACGGGTACATTCGACAGCGACTGGACGGGAAACCATATTATCATCCCCTGGCAATCCTCTCCCACCTGTCGGCAACCACCAAAACTGTGCTGCTGGGCACCTCGGTGCTGGTGCTGCCGTATCACAACCCCATCGAACTGGCCAAATACACCGCCACCCTGGACCAAATGTCCGGGGGCCGGGTTACCCTGGGTGTGGGCGTGGGCGCCATGACCGAGGAGTTCGAAGCGTTGGGCATACCCATGAAGCAGCGCGGTGCGCTGACCAACGAGTGCATCGCGATCATGAAGGAACTGTGGACTGGCGAAGACCCCAGCTACCACAGTCGCCGCTGGAACTTCGCCGACCTCAAGTTCTCGCCCAAGCCAGTGCAAAAGCCCCACATCCCCATCTGGGTCGGCGGGGCCAGCCCGGGAGCCCTGAAACGCGCTGCCACTCTGGGCGACGGCTGGCATCCCTCGGGAGTTGCCGCCGAGGACTACAGCATCAGCCGCCGCGCGATTCAGGAATCAGCCAGAGCCGCGGGGCGAAGCCCGGAGTCTTTGACCTGGTCGGCTCGAGTAGAGGTAGAGGCCCACGGCGCTCCCTCCAGCGACCGGGCCGCCGCTCGCGCGCGCATCTCGGGGGACAACGTGGACCAGATGATCGCCGGCATCGCCGCCTACCAGACCGCCGGGGTAGAGCACATTGTCCTGGCGTTGAACACCCGGGAAGTTCCCAGGATCACCGAGTTGATGGAGACCATCGCTCGGCGAGGGATCCCCGGGTTTCGCGAGGGATCCCCGGGTTTCTAGGTTATTACCGGTAATACCAAATCGCTTTGCTGGTGTTATCAACCCAGCCCGCGGTTCCTGAGCCGGTCGAAGGGCGGCGGCCCGAAGTCCCCTGATGGTTCGACCGGCCCATTCCACGAAGTCCAAGGCCCTTCCGCCAGAATCAGGTTCCGGCATCCTCTCCCTGGTTTAGCGTTGCTTGGCGATTCGCCTTGCCCCGGTCGGCAACGAACTGCTGAAGGTCTGTCCAGTCCTGAAGCAGTCCCTGCATCTGCTCGTCGGCAACGTCACCATGGCCATAGTGTACTTCCTGGAAACCGTCTACTATGTGGGCCACCGGGTCGGGAGGCAGCGTCTGGCCCAGCCCGCTCTGGTGCTCCTTGGGAGTCTGCTCTTCTCGTTTCGGGCGGCCAATGTCCTCTGACAGCAGCAAAAAGCTATGATACAGCTCCCTTGGATCCCGCGGTTCCGGACGCCGCCGGCCGTCTCCTCCGGCGGCCTGCACCAGATTATCCCACCAGCCGCTAATCACAGAGGCCAAATCCCGATTGGCCCGGTCCCAACTGAAGAGCGATTCCCTGGTCTCTTCAACCTCACCGGGGCTCCTGAAATAGCGGCGAAACCGGAACAGGTGAAACAATACCCATCCAACAATGATGGTGGCCAACAAGAAAGCAGCCCACTTTAGCAAAGCGATCAAAAGTACGGGCGGTCCGCCCTGCTCCACTTCCTCCAGGCTATCGTGAAACTGTTGAATCTGCCGCTGCGCTTCCTCCAGACCGCTCAAGTCGCCACCGTCAAAGAAACCGGCAAACCAGTTAATCAACGCCACCATTCCCGCCGCGATAAATCCAATTCCCAGCGCAATTGGTTTTAGTATCCACAGTCCAATATTGCCAGCGAACCCAAATATCGCCCGGGTTACGTCGTCCAGGCCTCCCAGGCCCAGCAGGCTGATAACCAGGCCCAAAAGCAAGATCCCACCCACCGCCATTCCAATGGCAACGAACCATTCCGTGGACATTACCTGAGCTTCGCCTGACTCAGAGGCAAAACGGGCCATTGACAAACCCAGCAGTCCAACCCCAAAGAAGGCGATAACCAGGAAACCGCTGACCACGTCTTCCGCTGAAATGGCGTCCGCGATCACCGCTAGAAACACCATTCCCAATCCCCATTGGAAGGTGCTTCTGATGGTATCCAGGGTCACGTCTTCCTGAGCCACCCGGCTACCCCGCCACCAGAGCAACATCAGGAATCCGAAGCTCACCACTACCGTAGCTGCCGTGTTCAGGTCGCCGTTCAGTATTACTCCAAAGGGAATCAATCCGGACCTGGTAAGCACATTTGACAAAACCACCAAAGATACGACACTGGTCAGCAGACCCAGAATCCCTCTCAGGTTCAGAGAAAACCGAACTGTCTGAATGTACATGGACAGCAGAAAAGACCACAGGAGGGCCAGGAAAGCTAGACCGAAGGGCACCCTGGCCTCGGGTAGCTGAATAATAGTGGTAGCCACGCTGAAGGCCAGATAAAAGACGCAGGTCTCCAGAAACAGGGCGACGCCAATTAGGACACTAGTCCGCCAGAACCTGGTCATCCCGCTCCAATGCCTCCAAAACCCGGCCCATTCGATAGATCGGAACTTCTGGCAAAGTGATTCTCGGGCCGCGGTCGCCGGTGTAAAACACAATCACTTGATATCCCTGGTCCCGGATTTCAGCGACCTCCTCTGCCAGAGCCGGGGTCATCACGGCCGTAACCAGGGCCACGGTCGTACCGGACCGAAATGAGCTTCGTTGGGTGCGCAACACCTCCGGCAGCGAAGCCACGGCGTAGGTCCCAGCCAGGGCCAGCGACTCCAACACCGACCCGATCTGGGCATTGGAACTGCTGGCCGGGACGTTGACCCATTTGCCACTGAAGACCGCCACCGAGTTGCTGACTAGCCCAAAACTTTGGCCTCGGTCGGCGCAGTATTTAGCTACCGAGGCCGCCACGGTAACGGAACGCTCGAACAGACGACGATTACTGCCCTGCCAGGCGTGCTCCCCGGTGGCGGCGTTCAACGCGATCAACACATTCAGCGACACCACCGGCTCAAAGGTCTTGGTCTGCAGCGCCGACCGCCGGGCGGTGGCCTTCCAATCGACGTGCTTCATGGGATCAGTCGGGTAATAATCCCGAAGGCTAAGGAAGCGACTGGGATCTTGATACAATCTTCTTGAACCGTGGAATTCGCCAAAGGGATGCTCGGCAGGAAATAATAACTGTTGAAGCTCGACGACTCTGGGGTAAACCAGAAGGTGCTTCACCTCGGGTAGCTGGACTTCAGCGGCGGTGAACCCAAAAATATCGCCGCTACGCAGCCTCACCGGGCCGATACGGTGGTAACCCCGGGAGTTGCAATGCAGGCGATACTTCCACGAGACTCGCTGATAGGGCAACAAGGAGGTGGTAATGCGGTGCTCTTTGGAACCTGCGGCGGCAGACCCTCGCAGGTTGGTTCCCGTCAGGTCCAGACCAGACGGGAACGTATCCTGAATATCCACCCAGATCAGGGGCAGTATTTTCTCGTTGGAGAGGGTTACCGTATATTCGAGCACATCACCGATGAAGGCACGCCCGTGGGAGAGGGTCCGGCTATGGCTCACATCTTGGAAGGCGTAACGATCCCAGAACTTGGTCAGCATCCAGACGATGATTACCAGGGATCCGACCACGATCAACAACCCCTGGCTGGTCAGCAGACCGATCAGGATGACGATGGCGCTGATCAGGAGCCAGAGGTCGTTAAGCATACGTCTTCGGCAGCCTAAACCGGAACTTCAATCTGATTGAGGATTTCGCCAATTATGGAATCAGGACTGCGCTCCCGCAGGCGGGCCTGAGATTGCAGAATCACCCGGTGGGCCAGGGTAAATGGGGCCAGGGTCTTGATCTCGTCAGGCGTAACGTATTCCCGGCCTCGAATTGCCGACAGGGCCTGGGCGCACCGATAAAGGCCCATGCTAGCTCGGGGACTGGCTCCCAGTTCGACTTCGGGATGCTTTCGGGTGGCCTGGACTATCCGTATCAAATAGGTTCGCAAAACCGGGTCGACGTATACTCGTTGCACCGTGTTCTGAAACTCAACAACCTCTTGCGCTCCAGAAACCGCCTTCAGGTCTGACAGGGGATCAACCCCCTCAAACCGTACCAGCATCTCCTCTTCTTCGGCTTCGTCAGGATAGCCCATTCGCAGTCTGATCAGGAATCGGTCAAGCTGGGCCTCCGGCAATGGAAATGTGCCCTCCAATTCGATGGGGTTCTGGGTGGCAATGACCATGAAGGGGGCCGGCAACAGGAAGGTCGTTTCGTCAATGGTAACTTGATGCTCGGCCATCGCTTCCAGCAAGGCCGATTGAGTGCGCGGGGTCGCGCGATTGATTTCGTCAGCCAGCACCACCTGCGCCATGATCGGGCCGGGGCGAAATTCGAATTCACTACTCTTCTGATTGAAGTAGTGGACGCCCGTAATATCGGAGGGCATCAGGTCTGGGGTGCATTGTATTCGCTTGAAAATACAGCCCAGCGAACTGGCTAAGGAGCGGGCCAGGGTGGTCTTGCCAATGCCGGGAACGTCCTCAATCAGCACGTGACCGCCGCTGAAAACCGCGGCCAAAACCAACTCAATCAAGTCGCCCTTGCCCACCAGCACCCGGCCAATGTTGGCCTTGATGGCGGCGGCGGCCAGGGCTACCCGTTCTATTCCGACGGAATTCTGCAACATTTAGCCGGCGCCAGACTTAGGTGGCACCGCCCATAAATTCCTCAGCTTCTCTCAGGTCTTTGAACGAGTCCACACTGCGCCAGAAGGATCTGGACTTCAAGGCAGAAATCCGGCCCGCCTGAGCCAACTGCGGGAAGGTCTCGACCTCGTGGTCGCCCAGGTCGGGCAGTTCCGGCGCGATGCTCCGATCGAACATGTAGATGCCCGCGTTGATCCA
>Ga0214471_10003606_pt1 | contig 11982 bp, 8 predicted proteins | sample RVTome_5_FD_207665 | JGI IMG/M metagenome (GOLD analysis project Ga0214471, IMG submission 207665) | Soil microbial communities from uranium-contaminated site in the Upper Colorado River Basin, Wyoming, United States - RVT142D155 | ecosystem: Environmental > Terrestrial > Soil > Contaminated >... | reverse complement strand
GGCCCATCGCGAGCGGATCGAGCCCGCCGGACGGCGCTGCCGGACGCGCGGCCGCGAGCATGCCGGTCCCGACCGCCATCAGCAGCGCCGCGGCGATCGCGAGTCTGCGCACGGACTCGCGCGGGAAGGCGAACACCGGCGCCGGACGGCCGCCTTGCGCGGCGATGCGCTGCACTTGCGGCTCGACCTGCTCCCACAGTACGGCGGGTGCCTGCTTTCCGGCCAGAGTCTCCAGCGCGAACTGCTGCATCACGCGATCGCGCAGCAAGACCGGCGCTTCCGCTCCACCCAGCCGCTCGAGCGCGAGCTGCTGGAAGACCCGCACTCCGAGCGCCGGAGGCGCGCTCACCTGCCCCAGACCGCGAAGGGTGTCCTTCAGCGGCTCAGGCAGATCGTCAATTTCGGAATGGGAATCCATGTGGGAGGAAAGGGGCGGAAAGGGGATGGGCGCACCGTCAGGCCTCCGCCAGGTCACCGCCGCCACGCTTGGCGAGGTGATCTCGCATTGCGGCGTGCGCGCGGTTGAGCCGCGACTTGACCGTGCCGAGGCTGCATTCGAGAGTCTCCGCGATCTCCTCGTAGGAAAGGCCCTCGATGTAGCGTAGGACCAGGAGCGAAGAGAAGCGGGGATTCAAGATGGCCAACGCCTGCTTGACGGCATCGCGCGATTCTTCGACGGCCACGAGCCGCGAAGGCTCCAGGGCGTCGACGTCGCGATCGGCCGCTTGTTCGTCGTGCAACGCGCCCAGGCTCGTCGAAACGTTGCCGCGCTTGCTCTCGAGCCGGCGGCGCCGGACGTCGATCGCCGCGTTCACGGCAATGCGGTAGACCCAGGACGAGAAGCGGCTGCGGAAGGCGAAGTCCTGGATGCGCCGGGCCAGGGTGATCATGGTTTCCTGGGCGGCGTCGAGGGCGTCGTCTTCACTGCCGGTAACTCGCAGACAGACGGTGTAGACCCGATGCTGGTAGAGAACGAAGACCTCCTCGTAGGCCGACTCAAACTCCGCCGAGTCGCCCTTCTGACAGCGTAGGACGAGTTCCCGGTCGGGATCAGTCAAGGGAGGTCGAGCATGGGACGCGGGTGAGATCCAAGGGGTTCCGCAAATCGTGCCATCCTCCGCAAACCGAGGATAGCGCGGACCTTCCGTGCAAAGGCCCGGGTCCGCTCCGGGTTCGCCCGAAATAGGAAAACGGGCCGAATGGGCCCGTTTTCGCTCGAAGTCGGTTTTTGGACCGAAGCGTTCAACCGCCGATGAGGCCCGCGGGATCGAAGCCGATGATCGTCCGGCCGACCGCAAGCTGGCAGCCGGCGATGCAGACGGCACCAGCCATGGGCTCGCAAGTGGCCTGGACCACCCGATAGAGCATCCGCGACCCGCCCAGGCTCGCGATCGGCTCGAGCACCTGGTAGCAGACGAAGTCGGCCTCGGCGCCGGTTCCGGAACCACCATCGGTGGGATCCACCGGGAAGAGGCCGCCGTTGCCACCGGAAGCCTCGCCGGTCCCAAGGCCGCTGCCGAAGTTCAAGAACGGGTTGTTTCCGCCCGAAGCCGTGGCTCCCTGGCCGCCGCTGCCCACCCCCATGCGCAATTCCGCCAGGACCGGGGTTCCGCTGCGACTGCCGCTCGAAACCTGCATAAGGACGATGTGGTCGCTGACGCGATTGCCGTCGACCAGGCCCCGCACGCCGATGGTCAGCGCATCGTTCTCTTCGATGAGCGCGCGCGGCAGACGGAAGCTCACCGCCCGCAATCTCCAGCCCGGCCAGGGAGTGTGGATATCGCGTGCTTTCGCCCGGAAGGGGCGCAGATCCTTGGAATCGAACTCCACCGTGCGCGCACGGTTGCCCATCAGCAGGCTGAAACGGTCGATCGAGGTCTCGTAGAGGAAGTAGATCTGCAGCACCGCGCTGTTGTTCAGCGCGTAGACCTCGACCGCCATATGCGCCGACGGCATCGCCGGCAGCACGTTTGCCGTGGACGGATCGGTCCCCACAAGCAGCTCCACGGCGTCGTCGATCAGGTCGCCGTCGGAATCGCGCATGTCGCGCGACAAACCGATCCGGGCTTCGAGAACGTCGTCGAGGCCATCGCCGTCGGAATCGACCAGCAACGTGAGGCCGTTGCCAGCGGCACCGAGCGGCTGGTTGGAAGGAAACAAGCCCAGCCAGAGCGCAAGCACGCTACCCAGCGCAACAGCCAGGGCGAGGAGCTTGGAGGTGTTCATTGAGTCAGGGTGCGGAAACAGGGGGTAGGTGCCCGTCCTGGAGGGGAGCGACCCATCCAGACGAACTCCTGTCCATCGATAGGCCGCCGCCCGGTGAGGGGTTACCGGCAATTCATAGAGTACGACACGGATGACGGGCCGGCATCCCCGAGGTTGTCCCGAGCCGCGACCCGCTCGGCCGTCGAAAAAAAGCGACGCTCGCGCGCGATTCCCGCCCAGACCGCTTCTTGGGCGGCCTCCGAGGCCGACGCTACCCTATCCGGCCTTCTCGTGCGCGCCCGTAGCTCAGCTGGATAGAGCGACAGCCTCCGGAGCTGTAGGTCTGAGGTTCGAATCCTCACGGGCGCACCATCCCGCGTCCTCTTGCGACGTCGCCTGGAAAAACACCAGCCGCGCGACCCGGGAGATGGCCGCGCGGCGGGAACACACACGGAGAGACTTCAGGGGGAAAGATACCCCCGGATTCCGGGGTCCGCCGATATTCCGGCCGATGTTTCGATCCCGGAGTAGGCTTGCGATGCCCCCCCAACCGATCTGGGGTCCGCAACCATGCACTTGGCCAGTCCGCTCCTTCGCCGGAACTCGTTCCGTCGCGCTCTCGCCACGGGTGCACTCGCCGCCGCGCTCACGCTGATCGCATTGGCCGACGTCTCGGCGGGCGCCGGAACGCTGGTGGTGCCTTGCGACGGGATCGCCGCCGACCCCCCCACCTACGACAACTGCACGCTCTGCCACGTCGGCGGCGGGCTGATGGCAGGCGACGGCGACCTCGAGCTGTTCGGCGTTCCCGCCGAATACGTGCCGGGAGCCAACTACCCGCTGATCGTCCGGCTGCAGGATCCGGGCATGATCCGTTGGGGATTCCAGATCACCGCGATTTTCGAGGACGGCAGCGACGCGGGCACATTCACCGCCACCGACCCCGTCAACGTGCAGGTCTCGCACTTGTTCTGGCGCACGTTCGTCAAGCACACCGTCGCGGGCAGCCGGCTCGGCGTGCCGGACGGCCCCGTAGATTGGAACTTCGACTGGACCGCGCCGGTGGCCGGATCCGGCACCGCGCGCTTCTATCTGGCGGCGCTCGCCTCCAATGGCGACGACACGCCCGACGGCGACGACACCTATCTGCTTGCCGACGCCGCCGCGGAAAGCGGCGCGGCGCATCCCGACCTCACCTTGCTGGTGCAGCCCGACGGCGTGGCTCCGCGTCGCGGCGGCAATTTCGACGTCTGGACCACCGTTCGCAATCACGCGACCTCCGCCCGGAGTGCGCTCCTCGTGTCCCGAGTGCGGCTTGCGAGCGGTGCCCTCTTTCCCGGCAACAGCTGGCTCCAGGGCCCGTTGCCGTTCACGGTCCCGGCGGGCGGCCGCCAGCTGCTGGCGCTCCCGCACGCGCTGCCGCCCGGCATTCCCTACTTGCAGGGCGACTACCTGACGGCGATCGGTTCCGCACCCGCGACCCTGCTCGATCTCGAGCGGTTCGCGTTCTCGGTGCAGTGACGCGGCGTCAGTAGACGTAGCCGAGCTCGCGCAGCAGCTCGAGTTCCGCGGCCGACATCACCGCGTCGTCGCCGGCGCCGTCGGGCCGCAATCGTTCCGCGAGCGCCTGGTCGCGCCACGCGCGCAGCATCAGCGACAACCGTTCCACCACAGCGGGATTCTCGGCCGCCAGATCGTGCTGGTCGAGCAGGTCGGTGCGGTGATCGAAGAGTTCGAACTCGGGGCCGCCGGCGGCGCCGTTCAGGTGGCGCACCAGCTTCCAGCCCTCGAAGACAATCGCGACCGCGGCGGCGTCCTGCGGCGGCGGCGCCAGTACGTCGCCCGGCGTGCGCGCTTTTTCCACCACGGCGGGAAACTCGACCCAGCCGCGCGCGCCCCGCAGCAGCGGCAGCAAGCTGCGGCCCTGCATGCGCGCCGGCGCCGGAATCCCGCTCAAGTCCAGAAGCGTGGGTGCCAGGTCGATCGTGCGGACGGTCGCGTCGATCACGCTGCCGGCCGGCACCTGGCCCGGCCGCCACAGCAGCAGCGGCACCTGCGCGAGCTCGCCGTAGACGCCTTGGCCGTGGAATGTGCGGCCGTGGTCGAGGAACTCCTCGCCGTGGTCGGCCACCAGCGCGATCGTGGTGCTCGTCGCGAGCCCGCACGCCGCGAGCGCGGCGTGCAGCCGCTCCAGCGCGGCGTCCATCCCGCGGATCGAGCCGTCGTACCAGTCCCGGTCGTGGCCGACGAACGTCTCCGGGTCGAGACCGGCCGCCAGCAGCTCCTGACGGGTCGGCATGACGAAGCGCCGCCGCAACGGCTCTTCGATGTGCGCCCGCACGGCTTGCTGGGCGGCCAAGTGGGCTGCGCGGCGCGCGGGGTCGGCCCAGGTTCCGGCCCACTCCGCCGCCGGTTCGTACGGATCGTGCGGATCGAATACATGCAGGAACACGAACGCCGGTCCGCCGCGGCGTCGGTCGAGCCACTCGATCAGGCGGTCGACGTACTCGTCGGCGGTCTTGGCAGGAGGACTGTGCTGGAGCGACGCGACTTCGTGCAGTTCCTCGAAGCCCTGCTGCAAGTTGGTGAGCTTGCCCGTGAACATCACCGAGCTGAACGCGAGCGTCGCGTAGCCGGCGTCGCGGTAGCCCTCGGCGATGGTGGCGGCGGCGTCCGGCAAGCGGTCGGGAATGCGTGCCACGCCGTGGCTGGTCGGCCACATGGACGCGAGGATCGACGGCACGGAGGCCTTGGTCCAGGTCGCTTGCGCCACGCAGTCGCGGAACAGCGCGCCTTCGCGCGCCATCTTCGCGAGGAAGGGCGCGGTCTCACGTGCGTAGCCGTAGGCGTCCAAATGGTCGGCGCGCAGCGTGTCGGCGACGACCATCACGACGATTTCGCGGGGCTCTTCTCGCGCGGTCCGGATCACCGGACTCCCCCACAAGCCGATCGCGTTCTCGCCGCGGCTCGCGAACCGCAGCACGAGTTCGCCGCGGGCCGAGCCGAGGTCCGACAGGTCGATGCCAAGCGGCTGCCACGTACCCGGCGCACCGACGGACTCGGCGGCGAGCACGCGCTCTCTCGCGCCCGCGCCGGTGCGGAACGCCACGGAAAAAGTTCCGGTCCCGGGGACCAGGGTGCCGACCGCGAGATCGAGCCAGGGCCGCGGCGGCAGCTCGACCGGAACCACGACGTCTTCGCCGGCGCGCGCGACGATGGTCTCGCGGTAGATCTCGCCGAGCCCTTGCCAAGACACGCCGCTCGGCACGGCGGCGAGATGCTCGGAACGCCAGATCACGCGCACGCTCTCGATCCGCAGCGCCGCTCCGGCCGCGTCGGTCGGCGCCAGAACCAGTCCGCACAAGCGCTCGCCGCGGATCGGCACCGGCGGTTCGATCCGGTAGGTGTGGGTGCGCTCGCCGGGGAGCAGCGGGCTGCGCATCACGAAAGCGGCCGTGGCCTGCTGGGCGAACAGCGCGACGGGATCGAAGGACGGATCCTCGGCGTGGAAGACGCGCAGGTCGGCGCCCGCGGACACCTGCATCCGCACTTCGATCGCCTGCACCAGGTCGGCCCGGCGCTGCGGCGGATTCACGCGCACGGCGAGCAGCGGCGCCGGACCGGAACTGCTCGCCACCATGGCGTGGTCCCGCACGGCGAAGCCGCTCAAGTCCTGGACCGGCTGCCAGCCGACCGAACCAAAATTGAACTCCCAGACGAGCGCGGCCTTGGCCGCGGCCGGCGGTGCCGCGGTCGCCGCGGCCACGAAGTGGTCGGCGAGCCGGACCGGCATGGCCGGCGCCGAGTCGCCGCCGCCGCAAGCGGCGCACAACAGCAGCGGAAACACGGCACGATTCCGGACACGCATCCACACCAGGGTATCGGTCTCGCCGCCACGCCCAAGGGTCGCTAGGCTCGCGGCATGGAAGCCGCCGCGCGCGCCGCCGGACTCGCGTTCGCGCTCACTCCGACCGACACGATCTTCGTCGCCACCGGCAGCCTGGACCGGGATCCGGTCTGGGACGCGGGCGGGCTGCAGCCGTGGGGCCCGCTCGAGTTCTCGCCGGCGGCGGCGGTTCTGTCCTACGGGCTCGGCGTGTTCGAGGGCCTCAAGGCCCGCCGCACGGCCGACGGCCGCGTGCTCATGTTCCGGATCGACGCCCACGCCGCGCGATTCGCCCGTTCGGCGAGCCGCTTGCTCATGGCGCCGTATCCGGAAACCGGGTTCATCGCCGCTTGCGAGGCCGTGATCCGCGCCAACCTCGCCTACCTGCCGGCGGCGGGCGAAGGCGCGTTCTACTTGCGGCCTATGCTGCACGCCGACGAGCCGCGCCTCGGACTGGGCCCTTGCCGGCAGTTCCGCACCACGATCTACGGCAGTCCCGTCGGCGCGTACTTCGGAGGCAAAGGCGCCGGACTGATGCTCAAGGCGCTCGACCAGGCGCGGGTCGCGCCCGGCCTCTGCGGCGACGTCAAGGCGATCGGCAACTACGCGGGGCCGATCCCGATCGTCCGGCACTGGCGCGAGCAGGGTTTCGACGACGTCCTGTTCCTCGACGCCGTGGAGCGGAGCCGGCTCACCGAGACCAGCGGCTCCAACGTGTTCGTGATCCTGCGCTCGGGCGTCCTGGTCACGCCGCCCGCCGACGACCAGATCCTGGGCGGCATCACCCGCGATTCCACGCTGCGGATCGCGCGCGACCTGCTCGGCATGGAAGTCGAAGAACGGCCGATCACCATCGACGAAGTCTTCGCCGACGGCGGGGAAATGTTCCTCTCCGGCACCGCGTACTCGTTGAGCTCGGTCGTCTCGGTCGATCACCACGGCCGGACCGTCCGCTTTGCCAGCCAGGCCGCGCGGCAGGCGCTGCTCGCGCCGTTGCGCGCGATCCGCAAGGGCGAGCGCGACGATCCATTCGGCTGGACACGCCCGGTCCCGGTCTAGAACCGTCTCACGATGGCCATCGACGATCCTCGCCGGCAGATCGACGCGATCGACGCGCGCTTGCTCGAGCTGCTCGCCGAACGGCGCGAAGCGGTGGCGCAGGTGCTGGCGGCGAAACAAGCCGGCGGCCTGCCGCTGCGCGACGCCGACCGCGAAGAAGAACTGCTGGTGCGCCGCATCCGCCAGGGCCGCCAGCTCGGCCTGGAAGCGCGCTTCGTCACCGCGCTGTTCCACGAGATCATCGACCACTCTCTGCGCGACCAGGAAGGCGCGCTGCTCGCGCCGCCGGTCGCCGGCGAAGACCGGCGGATCCGGGTGGGCTTCCAGGGCGGCGACGGCGCGTACAGCCACCTCGCCGCGAGCCTGCACTTCAACCTGCCCGCCGAGCAGATCGAATTCCTCGGCTGCGACAGTTTCGCCGAGGTGCTGCGCCGCGTCGAAGACGGCGAGTGCGACTACGCCTTCCTGCCCATCGAGAACACCATCGCCGGCAGCATCCACCAGGTCTACGACCTGCTCGTGCGCACCGATGCGAGCTTGCTGGGCGAAAAGCGCTTCCGTGTGGAGCACTGCCTGGTGGGGCTCGAAGGCACGCGTCTCGAAGACGTGCGCCGCATCCTCTCCCACCCTGTCGCGCTCGCGCAGTGCACGCGCTTTCTCGGCGGGCTCGGGCACTGCCGTCCCGAGGCGTTCTCCGACACGGCGCTGGCGGTGGAGAAGGTGCGCGAGACCGGCGACGCGAGCCTGGCGGCGATCGCCAGCGAAGAAGCGGCGCGGCGCAACGGCCTGCAAGTGCTGGCGCGGCACATCGGCGACCACGACGAGAACTACACGCGTTTCCTCGCGATCGCCAAGCACCCGGTCGAGGTCGACCCGCGGCTGCCGTGCAAGACTTCGCTGGTGCTCGCCACGCTGCACCAGGAGGGCGCCTTGCTCCGCGCCTTGAACGTGCTGCACGAGCACGGCCTGAACTTGACAAAGCTCGAATCGCGGCCGCGGCCGGGCGCGCCGTTCCAGTACCTCTTCTACGTGGACTTCGAGGGCAACCGCGCCGACCCCGTGGTCGCCAGGGCCATGGCGGCGCTGCGCGAGGCCACCAGCTTCTTGAAGGTGCTCGGCAGCTATCCCGTCGACGGCCGTGCGCCGACGCCGGCCCCTACCTGGGCGCTCGCCGAGGCCGCGGCCGCGGAACCCGCGCCGGCCGCGGCCGCGGTCGAACGCATGCTGATCCAGGTCCGCGACGGCTTGCTGGGCGGCGCGGAACTGTTCGTCTGCGTGGGCCCCGCCGGCCGCGCCGCGCTCGACGACGCCGCGCGCGCCGGCCGCGAACGCGGCGCCCGGGCGCTGTTCACCGACGCGTTCGCGGCCGGCCCCGGCAACGCCGGCGCGGAGGGTCTCGCCGCGGCCGCGCGCGCGCAGGGCCTCGCGATCGTGCGCGCGGTGCTGGACCGCGCCGGTCTGGAAGCCGCGCTGCAGGACGCCGACCTTCTGGTGGTCGGCGGGCGCGAACTCCACGACCGCGAGCTGCTCGCGGCGGTCGGCCGGCAGGCCGTTCCCGTGGTGCTGTGCCGGCCTAGAGAAGCGAGCCTCGACGAACTGCTCGAGGCCGCACGCAGGGTCGCCGAACAGGGCAACCGCCAGGTCGCGCTCTGCGAACAAGGCGTGCGCACGCTTGCAGGCCGCGACCGGCGCGCCTTCGATTTGAGCGCGTTCGCCGCGCTGCGCGCGCGCACGAATCTGCCGCTGCTCGCCGATCCCGGCGCGGCCGCCGACTCGCCGGCGACCCTGGCGGTGCTGGCGCGCGCGGCGGTGGACGCCGGCGCCGACGGCCTGGTGCTGCGTGTGCGCTCCGCCGCCGCTCCGAGTCCCGCAGCCGCGAGCGGGACGGCCGCCGGCGGCACGGCGAACCTGGACGCAAGCGCCTTCGCCGCCTTGATGGCCCGGTTGTTCCGCCCGGCGGCGGACTGAACGCCGCCGCCGCCGGCTAGTTGCGGATCAGCGCGTTGCCGGCCGCCTTGATGGGCGAGGGCATGGCGCCGAAAGGCGTGCCGAGCTGCATGCTTCCGCTGACGTCGTACACGGCCGAATTGCCGCGCAGAAGGTCGAGTACGCCGCGCCCCACGTCGAGCGTGGAGATCTCGATCGGAATGCGCAGCTTGCCCGTGCCGTTGGCGGCGATCTTGGAGCCGTCGCGGACCTTGCTGCTCGCCACGGGGTTGCCGCCGAGCTTGAGCGCGTAGTCGAACACGTCGAGCGAGATCGGGAACTGGTTGGGATTCTCGATGCCGAACTGCAGCACGGCGTTCACTCCGGTCAGGCCGAACTTCTCGACGTCGATACGCGGCATCTCGAGCTTGGGGAGCGCCGGGATCGGCAATTCGCCCGAGGTCTCGAGCGGCAAGCCGATGCGCCCCACCACCGGCGCGTCGACCGAGAGGTCGAGCTGCGCGGCGTAAGGGAAGACCGCTCCCGGCTTGAGGCCGGTCAGCGCGCTCAGCACGCCCGCGAAGTTCAGCTTGGCGGGCACCTGGATGGTGCGCTTGCCGCCGGCCGGCACGCTGCCGTCGAGCTTGGCGCGGCCTTCGAGAAAGCTCTTGCCGCCGCTTGCGAGCGCGTAGCCGAGATTGACCAGCGGCAAAGCCACGCTGTAGGGGTTCTCGATCTCGACGTCGAAGAGCATGGTCACGCCGTCGAGCTGCAGATCCTGCAGGCCGACCGAAGCGATCCGCGCTGTCGGCGTGCCGAGCGCGTCGCCGAGCGCCGAGCAGCCGGCGAGCGTTGCCAGCGCAGCGGCGGCGAGAGCGGTTGCGGAACGAAAGGACTTCGAGGGTGCGAGTCTGGCCATGTTGTGAACTTGCCGAGGGGGCGGGCGTGATTCTAGGCGGTCAAGCCCCAGACGGGTCAGCGTGGCCTCGGCGGCAAGCTAGTCGCCGAAATCGGAGTCGCCTTGGCAGTAGTGCCAATTGCGGCCCTCCAGGGCGGCTTCGACAGCGTCTTTCATGCCCACTTCCGCGGCGCTGCGCGAGGTCGCGCCCACGATCACGATCTCAGGGTGCTTGCGGGCATCGCGCCAGCGGCGGCCGGAGACGAGGCCCGCCGCCACGCCGCCCGCTTGCGGTGCGACGTGCAGGAAGTCGGATCCAGCGGCCACGGCCTGCCATCCGGCGCCCCGCAGCAATGCGGAGACGATCTTCGGGTCGCGGCCGCCGAACAAATCCAGCACGGTCGTGATCTGCGCGTGGCTGGTGTTGTCCTCGTGGTGGCGCATCGCGGCGTAGCCCTCCAGACGGCCGTCCCGGCGTGCCGTGATCAAGGTCGCGGCAACCGGACAATCGAGCCAGCGCCAGCGGACTTCGCGCGCGTCGCGGCGGAGGAGCACCACGAAGTCGTCGCGCTTGCGCATCCAGAGATCGTCGAAATCGGCGTCGGTGTCGCTCACCCGAGTGACTTCCACGCCCTTCTCCCCGCTGCGCAGGTCGCCGCGGGACAATGGATCGAACATTCCGGCCAGTCCGCGGCCCACGCCGCCCATGTGCTTGCCGAGCGCCATCTTGATGCTCAAGCGCCGTTCGCGCGTGCGCAAGGTGAGAAGAGTCTGGATTCCCATCGTCCAGGCCCCGAACTTGCGCGCGGCTTCGTTGGCGCCGCCGCCGTAGCCGAAGTGCACCCCCATCGCGTCGCAGCGCTCGAAATGGAAGCGCATCAGCGCCAGATAGGCGCGGCCGCCGCCCCGGGAGTCGGGATGGATGACGGTGTGCGTCGCCTCGGAGATCAAGCAGTCCCGGCCGAGCGCACGAGCCGGGCGCAAGGTGGCGGGGTAGATCCCGATCAGCCGGCCTCCCGCATCGAAGGCGCCCGAGACGAGTACCAGCCCGGGGTTGCGGCGGAAATAGCGCCACTCGGCCAGTTCGCGGCTGAGGATCGGGAGTTCCGCGTCCCAGTGGAGCTCGGCCACCAATTCGTAGTCGTTGAGCCCGAGCGCCTTGAGCGTGAGTTCGCCGTCCGCGCGCTCGGTAGGCACGCTGTTGCCCTGGCGCGGCGCGAGCAGGGCGAGGTCTGCGCGCTGCGCCGGCGTGAGGGCCACGGAGGGCTCGTGCACGGGAGACATTGGTAGGTGCGCGGGCTGGGGGAAGCGGGATGATAGGTGCCGCCGCGCGGGCGTTCGACGCGCGCGCCACCCATGAAGCGACGAATCGCCCTGTTCTGGCCGGGAGACGCCCGGGAGATCCCCAACCAACTCGCGCTGCCGAGCATCGAGGCCGCCACCTCGCAAATGGAGCGTGCCTTGCGCAAGCTCGGCCACGCGCCCTATCGGGTGGAGGGTTTCCTTTCCAAGCCGCACGAATCGATCGAGAAGCTCGGCCCGGTCGAAGATCCGCTGATCGGCCTGTGCGTGCACTGGATCTATGGGCCGCACACCTGCGACGGCGTGGTCGGCCGGAACAGCCCACTATTGTTGGCGAGCAATTTTTCAGGACAGTGGCCGGGCCTGGTCGGCCTGCTCAACACCGGCGCGTGCCTCGAAAGCCTTGGCCGCAAGCACTCGCGGCTGTGGACCGAAATCGCCGACTGGACCGCCGACGAGGCCTTCATGGGCCGGCTCGAGACCTGGGGCGCCGACGGCGCGGTGGAATGGGCGCAGGACGGTGTGCACGCGCCACCCGCGGTGTCGGCCGCGGCGGCGGCGACGGCCAGCGAGGTCGCCGCCGGCTTCCGTGCCCGGCGCGCGCTGATCCTGATGCTCGGCGACACGTCCATGGGCATGATCAACGGCTACTTCGGGCCGCGGATACTGCACAAGCACCAGTTCGCCGAACACAAGATCGACCAGG
>Ga0214471_10003605_pt1 | contig 11986 bp, 16 predicted proteins | sample RVTome_5_FD_207665 | JGI IMG/M metagenome (GOLD analysis project Ga0214471, IMG submission 207665) | Soil microbial communities from uranium-contaminated site in the Upper Colorado River Basin, Wyoming, United States - RVT142D155 | ecosystem: Environmental > Terrestrial > Soil > Contaminated >... | reverse complement strand
AGGTTCCAGAGGGCGCAGCGCCCGGCGTTGATCAAGGACTTGTAGAAGCCCTTGCAGGACTTGCTCGAGACGCCGCGGTAGCCGCGGGCGCGGGCCTCCACGAAGGCGTCGAGGCCCGCGTCCGACTCGTCGATGATGACCGGGCGGGCCGCTCCGAGCGTGCCGACGTCGGCCGCCAGCGCGCGCGTGCGAGCGATCGGCTGCTCGATGAACACGATGGAGTCCGTGAGCCGGCGCAGGGCAGGGACGGCCGCCATCGCCCGCCAGAGTGCGAGCGTCGCCTCCACCGACTCGTACTGCTCGTTGCCGTCGAGCGTGACGTGGTAGGGCTCGGCCAACCGATCGAGCACGCGGGCGATCGCGGTGAGTCGCGACACGTCGGCGTCGACGTCACCACCGACCTTGAGCTTGAAGTAGGTGTGGCCGTAGGCCGCCACCACCTCCTCCAGCGTCTCCGGCAGGCCGTCGTCCAGACGGCTGCCGGGGGGCTGGTCGGCGGCGGTGATCGGGTCGACGAGGCCGACGGTGTGGCGCGCGTGCAGCGTGTCACCCGGGCGCAGCGAGCGGAGAAAGGCGTCGAAGTCGAAGCCGGCGAGGTCGGGCACGAGCGCGGCCGGCGCCAGGCCGGCCAGGTTGGCGCCGATCGCCTCGTAGAAGGACACGCCGTGCAGCCGGCCGAGCGCGTCGAGCACCGCGCGGTCGAGCAGGGCGGGGCCGAAGGAGGCGACCAGGGGATTCAGCGCCCGCGTGCCGCACTCGGCCCGCTGCGCATGGTAGGTGTCCGCGAAGTGGCCGAACGCGGTGCGGGGGAGCGCGCCGTCGGTGTAGAGCGCGCGTGCGATGCGCAGCGAGTCACGGAGCTGCTCGGCGTTCTGCGCGTTGGTCAGCCCCGGGTCCTTGTCGAACCACTTGGGCGCCAGCAGCTCGGCGGCGGCGCCCCACGCCTCTCGCCCGTCCTCGAGCGCGATCCGCGCCCGCACGAACGCCTGCGGCGCCTCCGTGAGCGTGACCACCCCGAACCGGAACGGCAGCCGCAGCCGCACGTCCCGCTCGAGCAGCCGCACCTCGCGGACGCGGAGCCGGGGCGCGGCGGGGGTCACCGCTCCGGCTTCTTCCAGATCCCCCGGTCGTGCATCAGCCGGATCTGCCGCTTGATGACCTTGTCGCGGTACTCGGCGTGCTTCATCGGCGCCCGCTCGAGGTAGAGGTTCTTGGGGTAGATCGGCTTCTCGTAGAGGAGCTGGTACAGCTCGGTGCGCAGGTCCTTCAGCCAGTTGTCCCACTGGGCGCGCGCGCGGTGGTCGCGCAGCGCCTCGATGTCGACCACGCCGCCGACGTAGGTGGAGCCGGCGCCGTAGTCCTGGCGGCCCACGATGCGGCCCTTGAAGTCGATGATGAAGGACCGCCCCCCGAAGGTGTCGATGGGCGTCGTCTCCTCGGGGAAGAGGTAGTACGTGCCCATGTTGGGCGCGACGACGTACATGTTGTTGTCGAGCGCGCGGGCCCGGCTCTGGATCTCGAAGATCTCGTTGCCGGTGGCCGGGTGGGGGTAGGACGCGCGGTACACGACCTCGGCGCCGTTCAGGGCCAGCGCCCGCGCGTTCTCCGGGTAGGAGCCCTCGTTGGCCATCATGATGCCGAGGCGGCCGATCTCGGTGTCGGCGACGGGCCAGAACGCGTCGAGATTCCGGCCGTACTTCTCGACCCACCAGTCGTACACGTCGTGGGGGCACACCGAGTGCTCCACCGGGAACAGCGGCGAGACTTTATAGTGCTGCAGGATCACCTTGCCGCGCGGGTTGATGATGAACCCCACGTTGAAGAAACGGTCCTTGAGGTCGGGATGCCGGGCCTTGGCCTGGGCCATGACGAAGGCGTGGTACTCCCGGGCGATCTTGCCCAGCTCGTCGGTCTCCTCGCCGGGGATGTCGATCGCGCACTCGCGCGCGAACGTCGCGTGATCCAGATCGAGCACCTCGTCGTTGAAGGCCTGCAGGGCTCCTTCCGGGAATGCGATCAGGCGCACCGGAAGGTCGAGGCTCGACAGCCACGAGGCGGCCTTCACCAGGTGGTGCAGGTGCTCGAGGTTGATCTTGATGTCCTTGCGCTTGCGGATGCCGCGCACGGTGGGGATGAGGCCGACGGCGGTGTAGGGCTTGACCATGCGCGCTCCTTTTCTGTGTGCGGGACCCGGGTACGGCGAGCACGGGGAACGTCTAGCACAGGACGCGCCCCCGCGCGAGGCCGGAGTAGAATACGCGCGCTGTGAGCCGCGCCCGCGTCGCCGTGTCCGTCATGCCGCTCGAGAACCGTCACGACGTGCTCGTGGCGCTGGCGACGGCGGCCGATCGCCGGGGATACGACGGCTTCTTCCTTCCGGAGACCTGGGCGTACGACACCACCGTGCTGCTGGCCGAGGTCGCCGTGAGAACCGAACGCCTCACGCTCGGCACCGGCATCCTCGGCGTCTGGAACCGCAGCGCGGCCACCATCGCCATGGCCGCCGCCACGCTCGCGACGATCTCCGGCGGCCGCTTCGTGCTGGGGCTGGGCGCCAGCACGCCGCAGCTGGCCGAGGGGTTTCACGACATCCCCTTCGCCGCGCCGGTCGCGCGCATGCGGCGCACGGTCGAGCAGGTGCGCGCGCTGCTGCGCGGCGACCGTATCCCGCTGGCGGTGACCACCGGCCGGCCGCTCAAGCTCAACCTGCCGCCGGCGCCCGACCTGCCGATCTATCTCGCCGCGCTGGGTGACGCCTCGGTGCGGCTCGCCGGCGAGCTGGCCGACGGCTGGTCGCCGTTCCTCTATCCGCGCGGTCACCTCGGCTACGGGGTGGAGCGGCTGCGGGAGGGGGCCGCCCGGGGCGGCCACCCGGATCGGCTGCCGCTGGTGTCCCCGTCCATCCCGACCGTCGTGTCCGACGACCCCGCGCGGGCACGCGAGGGGGCCGCCTGGTTCGCGGCGTTCTACATCGTGAGCATGGGCACGCTCTACCGGCAGTCGCTGGCGCGCCAGGGCTTCGGCAAGGAGGTCGAGGCGGTGCTGGCCGCCAACACGCCGAAATTCACGGGCGAGGTGCCGCCCGATGCCGAGGAGCTGCTGGAGGAGCTGATCGTGTTCGGCACCCCGGCGGAGGCGCGCCGCCGACTGGCGCGCTGGCACGCGGCCGGCGCCGTGCTGCCCGTGCTGCTCCTGCGGCCGGGCCTTAGCCCCGAGGAGCTGGAATTCACGCTGGACGCCCTGCAGCCGGTCGACGGCGGGGCGTGAGGAGCGCGTCATGAAGCAGGGCAAGGTGACGGGACGCGACCGGGTGGTCGCCGCCTACAAGGGGGGGTTCGCCGACGTGATCCCGGCGTATCCCATCGCCGGCTCGTTCGCCGGCTGTCTCGACGGCCTGTCGATCGAGGAGTACTGCACGAACCCCAAGAAGGCCGTCAAGGCGATGCTGAATTACTACGAGCGATATCAGCCAGATATCATGATTGCCTTCAACGATCTCGCGAAGGAGGCCGAGGCGCTCGGCTGCCGGGTGAAGTACTCCGATTACGTCGTGCCCTCCATCGACCGCCACGTGCTCCAGGACGACAAGGCGATGCTGGCTCGCCTCGAGGTGCCCGACCCCTACAAGGACGGCCGCCTGCCGGCTTTCCTGGAGCAGTGCGAGGCGCTGTCGGCGGCCAGGTTCCCGAGCGGGCTGGGCGCCGTGCTGGTGGGGCCGTGGACCATCGCCATGCTGCTGCGCAATCCCGAGCTGATGTGCCTGGACACGATCGACGACCCCGAGTTCGTCCACGACCTGATGCGGTTCTCCACCGAGTACGCCAAGCGCTTCGGCGACGCCGTGCTCACGACGAGGATCGGGCTGAGCTATACGGATCCCACGGCCTCATGCTCGCTCGTGGGGCCCGACACGTATCGTGAATTCATCAAGCCGTACCACCAGGACCTCGTGAATTACTTCAAGGCGAAGAAGGTCGGCACCACCATCCACATCTGCGGGACGACGCACCAGATCCACGAGGACCTGGTCGACGTCGGCTTCGTCGCCATCACCATCGATCTCGACCAGCAGGCCGATCCCACGCTCAAGGTGGATCAGCTCGACAAGCTGGTGACCCTGGGCAACGCGCGGGGCGTGGTGGGCATCGGCAACGTGGACGCCACGATCTTCGAGCGGGCGACGAAGGAAGAGATCGAGGCCGAGGTGAAGCGCTGCATCGACACCGTCGGCAAGCGCTCGCGCTTCGTGCTCTCGACCTCCTGCGAGCTGCCGCCTCGGGCCAACCCCGACTGCGTGCGGTGGTTCATGGAGGCCGCGCGCGAGTACGGGCGGGTAGAGCGCATCCTGGCGTCCTGAGCGTCCTGGCAGCGAGGCGGAAACGAAGGCTGAAACCTCACTCGATGACGCGGTCCGCCCGCACCAGGATCGATTGAGGAATCGTGATCCCGAGGGTCTTCGCCGTCTTCAGATTGATCGCCAGCTCGAACTTCGTCGGCTGCTCGATCGGGACATCACCCGGCCTGGCGCCTTTCAGGATCTTGTCCACCAGGCGCGCGGCCTGGTGGCCCATGCCGTAAGCGTTTGCGGCATAGCTCGCCAGCCCGGCCCGCTCCACGTAGAACACCTCGCCGAACATGGCGGGAATCGCCCGCTTGGGCGCGATCTCCAGAATCAGGCCCGGGATATTGAGCGACAGCAAGCGGGGCGAGAAGATTCCGTCCACCTCGCCCTTCTTCACCGCGCTGATCAGGGATCGGGCCTCATCTTCTGTCCGCACCGGTCTTTCGACGAGCGTGAGGCCGCGGCGGCGCGCGGCGTCGCGGTGCACCGGCAATCTCGAGACCGCGAGTGCGTTCGTCGCGTCGTAGACCAGGAGAACGCGTTTCAGGCTTGGAATGAGCTCGTGAAAGACCTCCATCCGCTTCGGCACGAGCTCGAGCTCGAGGTCCGCGATCCCGGTGATGTTTCCACCGGGCCGCGCGAAACTCTTCACCAGTCCTGCGCCGACCGGGTCGCTTCCGCCTATGAAGACGATCGGGATCCGGGTCGTCGCCATCTGGGCGGCCTTCGCCGCATTCTCTTCGGAGGCCACAATGAGATCCACCCCGTGGCGGACGAGGGCGCGGGCGGCCTCGGGCAGCTCGGCGACGTTGCCCTGTGTGAAGCGCACGCCGATCACGAAGTCCTGGTTTTCGCGGTATCCAAGCTCCTGAAGACCGTCGCGGACGCCGACGATCGTCGTCGTCGGTCCCCATGAGTCAGTCAGCGCTCCGATCTTGACCAGGCGAGGCGATTGCGCGTCGGTAGCGCGAGCCAGCAGCCCGGCGATCGAGAGCACGATTCCGAGCGCCAGCAGAGAGCCGCGGCTCGTCGTCATTGGACGGCCGTGCCCTGGGCCGGCTCGGCCAGCAGCGCCTCGATGAGCCCTGCCCGGGCGGCGAGCCAGGCGGGCGGCCATGCTCCCGTCGCCGCTGGGGGGCTCGGCGCCATGATCAGCGCTTGCCGATCACCTTTTCGATACCCGACAGGAGGGTGTCGCTAGGAACAACCGTCGTCGGGCCGTTCTCGATCATCCACTTCTTGCGGATGATGCCCTGCAGATCGATGAGAAAAAGGACCGGTGCGCGGTCATCTGAGTCTTCTCATTGAGAACCCCATAACTGCGCATGACCTTTCGGTCGGGAAAGTCGCTGAGCAGCGGGTAGGGCAGCTTCAGGGACTCGGCGAACACCTGCTGCGAGAAAGTCAGGTTGGCGCTGATGCCGAGGTTCTGGACACCCAGGGCTTCGAACCGCTTGTGGTCGGCCTTCCTGGCCAACAGATTTGCCGCTCACGTCGGAGCGAAGTCTGCGCCGTAGAACTCGAGGAGGACCCAGTTCTTGCCCCGAAAATCGGCCAGGGAGATGTCGGCACCGGTGGTGCCCGCCAGGCGGAAGTCGGGCGCCGGCTCGCCCACCTCCACCGCCCCGGCCGGCCGTGACGTGCCGAGGACCGAGGAGACCGCCAGCGCCGTTCCCAACAGAACCCAACCGGGCATTCGCCAGTTGAGGATCCTCATATGTGCCTCCTCCAGATCATGTTTGGTGAGTGGATTGTCCTCACGCTAACTCGCCGCCATCATTCGATAACCCGGTCCGCCCGCACCAGGATCGATTGAGGGATCGTGATGCCGAGCGCCTTGGCGGCCTTCAAATTGATCGCCAGCTCGAACTTCGTCGGCTGTTCGATCGGGACATCACCCGGCCTGGCGCCCTTGAGGATCTTGTCCACCAGGCGCGCGGCTTGGTGGCCCAGCCCGTAAAGGTTCGCGGCGTAGCATGCCAACCCGCCCCGTTCCACATAGAACGAATCGTCGAACATGGTCGGAAGCGCCCGCTTGGGTGCGATCTCGAGAATCACGCCGGGGACATTGAGCGACAGCAAGCGGGGCGAGAAGATCCCATCCACCTCGCCCTTTCGGATCCCGCTGATCACGGATCGAGCCTCATCCTCTGTCCGCACCGGCCTTTCGACGAGGGTGAGGCCGAGGCGGTGCGCGGCGTCGCGGTGCACCTGCAATCTCGAGACCGCGACGGCGTTCGTCGCGTCGTAGACCAGGAGAACGCGTTTCAGAGCCGGAAGGAGCTCGCGGAAGATCTCCATTCGCTTCGGCACGAGCTCGAGCTCGAGATCCGCGATCCCCGTGATATTTCCGCTGGGCCGCGCGAAGCTCTTCACCAATCCTGCTCCGACCGGATCGCTTCCGCCCATGAAGACGATCGGGATCTGGGTCGTCGCCGTCTGGGCGGCCTTCGCCGCATTGTCTCCAGAGGTAACGACAATGAGATCCACTCCAAGACGGACGAGGGCGCGAGCGGCCTCAGGAAGCTCGGCGACGTTGCCCTGTGTGAAACGCACTCCGATCACGAAATCCTGGTTGTCGCGGTAGCCAAGCTCCTGAAGACCATCACGAAGGCCGACGATGGCCGGTGTCGGTCCCCAAGACTCCGTCAGCGCTCCGATCTTGACCAGGCGAGGCGATTGCGCATCGGTCGCGCGAGCCGGCAGCCCGGCGATCGCGAGCACGGCTGCGAGTACCACCAAAAAGCCCTGGCCGGCCGTCATTGGACGGTCGCACCTGGGACCGGCTCGGCCAGCAGCGCCTCGATGAGGGCGCGGGCCGGTGCACTCTCCCACCGGCGAGGACCGATGGCAAAGGCGATGGCCCGTCCATCTCGGCCGACGACGAACGTCGTCGGCAGCCCGATGACGCCGTACAGGGCATTGATCTTGCCGTCCGGGTCCAGCACGAGTGGGAACGTCAGGCCCAACTCGGTGGCGTAACGCCCGACGGCCTCCTTGCTCTCACGGGCATTGACCCCGATGATCGCGAGTCCCCGCGACGAGAACTGGCGCTGGAGCCGCTCCAGCGTGGCCATCTCTGAGCGACACTCCTGACACCAACTCGCCCAGAAGTTGAGGACAACGACCGTCCCCCGGTGCTCGGTCATCGATAGCCGCCGGGCGTCGAGCATGGCGCCAGTGAACGGGGGAGGCGCCGTGCGGGAGGTGTAGCCCCGGAGGTCGAGGGTCTTGAGAAGCGATGCCAGCGCCGGCGGGTCCGCGTTCGCGGCACCGGCCAGGGCGGCGACGAGCAGGCCGAACGCGAGCTGCACTGAGCCGGCCAGCCAGGTGGATGACCATGCTCCCACGGTCGCTGAGGGGCTCGGCAAAGCCATGGTCCTACTGCTTTCCAGCCATCTGCCGCGCTATCTTCAGCATCTCCTCGCTGGGGAACACCGCGTTGTTCGCGACCAGCCACTTTCCCCGGACGATCCCCTGTCGATCTACCAGGAAGAACGACCGCCGGGCAGCGGTATCGGGTTTGTGGTCGATCACCACGTTGCCGTCCCGCACCGGGCCGATCTGGTGCGGCCAGAGGACGCCGTAGTTCCGGATGACCTGCAGGTCCGGAAAGTCGCTGAGGAGCGGGTACGGAAGCTGGAGCGACTCCGCGAACGTCATTTGTGCGAAGGGGTGGTCGGCGCTGATCCCGAGAACCTGCACGTTGAGGTCCCGGAACTGGCCATGGTCGGCCTTCCTAGCCGACAGGTTCTTCGCTCACGTCGGGGACTCGCCGACGTAGAACTCGATGAGCACCAGCTTCTTCCCCCGGAACTGGCTCAAGCTGATCTTCTCGCCGGTTGTGCCGGGGAGCGTAAAGTCCGGCGCCTTCTCCCCGACCTCCAGGGCCGTGGCGGCGCCGGCTCCAACCAGCACGCTGGCCAGCAGCAGCACCCCGAGCAGCGACCGGCTCCTCGTGAGCTTCGACGGCCTGTTCATGTGTCCAACTTCCTTGTCTGCCGCCTGGGGCTCGGCGTCATGGTCAGCGCTTTCCGATCACCTCCTGGATGTCCCGCAGGACGGTGTCGCTGGGAACAACGGTCGTCCCGCCGTTCTCGATGATCCACTTCTTGCGGAGGATGCCCTGCGGATCGACGAGAAAGAATGACCTCTGAGCGGTCATCTCAGCGGTTTCCTCATTGAGAACCCCGTACCTGCGCATGACCTTCCGGGCGGGAAAGTCGCTGAGCAGCGGGTACGGCAGCTTCAAGGATTCGGCGAAGACCTGTTGCGAGAACGTCAGATTGGCGCTGATGCCGAGGTTCTGAACGCCCAGGGCTTCGAAGCGCTTGTAGTCGGCCTTCCTGGCCGACAGGTTCGCCGCTCAGACCGGACTGAAGTCCGCGCCGTAGAACTCGAGGAGGACCCACTTCTTACCACGAAAATCGCTCAGGGCGATGTCGACACCGGTGGTGCCCGGCAGGCGGAAATCGGGCGCCGGCTTGCCGACCTCCGCCGCCCCGGCCGACCGCGACGCGCCGAAAACCGACGCGACCGCCAGCGCCGTTCCGAACAGGACCCAACCGAGCCTTCGCTTGCTGGGGATGCGCATGTGTCCGCCTCCTGCTCTGTTCAGGACCTGTTCCCGTCGCTGCAGTTGCGAGCATAGGCCTTCGGGCCGACAACGGCAACCACCGACACCCAGCGCACCGTGGCCGCGTCTCGACGCAACGAATGCGCCGGCCCCGGCCTCAGCCCGCGCCTCTCGGGCGCCTGAACCTTCACTTCGGGCTTGACTCCGGACCATGGTACGGCGACGAAGGCGACGCCGCTGGCCACGCCGAAGGCGGCGGCCAGCATGAGCACCATCGTCTGGCCGCCGGCGTGGGGCAGGAGCGCGATTGCCATCGACGCGAACAGGAGACCGGCGGTTGCGTACAGCGAAGGGCGGCCGGCACGGGTCAACCAGCCACCCGGCCGCGCCGCCGTGTTCGCCAGGCCCAGGACGAGGAAGACGAAGCCGATGGACGCAGGCCCGAGCCGCTTTTCCTGAGCGAGGAGGGCAAAGAACGGGAAGACCCAGACGTCGGAGACACGCCCGAGAGGCATCAAGCCCAGCGCGGCGGCCGCCATGTGCGCGCCGAGGACGGACCCCACCGCGGTGGCCGTCATCCCGTGGGCGGCGGCAAAGAGTGACAGGACCGGCCCGCGCATCTGCGCAGCCGTGTAGTGCACGAACGTGAGCACGCACACGGTGGCGAGGACGCTGGCCACGGGGATGCCTCGTTCGGTTAGACTCGGCCGGGCCGGCAGTGTGACACCCGGCGGCCGCGGAAGGCGCCGGCCAGGAGGCTTGACCTTCCAGGGAAGTCTAGAGCAACCAGGGTTGGGGAGGCCTGTGATGGCGCAGGAGGCGTTGCCCTTCGGCCCCTCGGCTGGGTGGGGCTGTACATGCTCCTCAGCGCCGAGCTGGGCGGCCCCGAGTGCGCCGGCCTGATGACCGGCGTCGGCGTCGCCTTCCTGCTGGCGGGGATCCTGCTCGGCGCCCCGTTGTTCGGGCTCGTCGTCGAGCGCAGCGATTCCTACGCGGTTGGCTGGGCGACCTTCGCGCTCCTCGCCGCCGGCATCGGGCTGGCGCTGGGGTTGGAGCAGGGCTCGGCATCACCTCCGTCTTGGGCTGCGCGTGTGTCGCGGCTCAGAGCACCTCGATCGTGACGTCGTGCGTCTGGAAGTTGCTGATGGGGTTGAGGTCCATCGGGCACGCGCTGACGGCGGCGACGAGGTCCATGAGCGCGCGCAGCTCCACGGCGTCGCCGGGTCTGGCCAGCGAGCGGTCGAACTCCACCCGGCCGTCGGGATAGCGCATGTTCTGGAAGAAGTTCACCGGGTGGGGCAGCTGGTGGCGCTCGATGCGCCACTCGCGCAGGACCTCCAGGAAGTTGTCCGAGCAGCTGCGGTGCCCCGTGACCCCGAAGTCGTACTCGTAGCGCCACGGGTCGCACGGCGATGAGCATGTCGTGCCGCCCGGTGTCGTCGCGCACGATCTCCACCATCGGGCGCCGGCGATTGGTCCGTAACGTGTCGCCGGCGGTGGGGAAGAGCCGCCCGATCGCCACGAGGGTGTGGACGGTGCTGAGCGCCTCGGTGAGATCGGCGGCGTTGTAGGCGATGAAGTCGGCGACCTGTCCACCCTCGACGTTCACGATGCGCAGGGTCTGGCCCGCGCGAAGCGTGACGGCGCGGCCAGTGCCGGCGGGAATCCGGATCGGGGGCATGCGACTCGGTTACAGGAACGTCGTGTTGGGGTCCAGGCCGAGCAGGAACTTGCCGACGGTCTCGAAGTGGTCGTCGCGGCCTTGCAGCTGCTGCGAGATCGTGTGGGCGTCGCGGAAGCGCCGCTCGAAGGCGTGGCTCGCGAAGACGGCGGTGCCGCCGGCGGCGTGATAGGCGAAGTCGACGACCTCGCGGGCTTCGCGGAGCGCGTGGGACGCGGCCAGGCGAATGGCCACCCGCTGGTCGAGCCCCAGCGTGCCGTCGCGGCCGACCGCCTGCCAGATCTCCTCTAGCGAGGACAGCAGGTAGACGCGCGCCGCGCTCAATCGCGCGTCGTTCTGCGCGACCTGCGACTGTGTCACGGGGCTTTCGCGCAGGGCGCTGCTGTAGCCGCGCGGCGTCTTGTCGCGGGCGAGCGCCACGAGATCGTCGAGCATGGTCCGCGCCAGGCCCAGCGCCACGCCGGCGAACCCGGAGGCGTAGAGGCTGCCCTGCGGGAAGCAGTAGAGCGGGACCTGGTAGCGGCGCTCGGCCGGGTCGTCGCGCGCTACCGTGTGCTCGTGCGGGACGAACAGGTCGGCGACGGTGAAGGAGTCGCTGCCCGTGCCGCGCAGGCCGATGACGTGCCACACGTCGTGCATGGCGGCGCTCGCGGCCGGGAACAGCAGCGTGCGGCGCTCGGGCGCGCCATTGTGCCGGCGCGCGCCGCCGGCGGCTTCCACGATCGGCGCCAGACCGCCCAACCAGGTCGCGTGACGGCCGCCGCTGGCGAAGTTGAACGTCCCGCTGAGCCGGTAGCCACCCTCCACTGCGACGGCGCGCGAGGTCGTCGGCGGGCCCCAGGCCAGCACGCCGCCCGGCTCGCCGCCGAAGATCTCGAGCGCGACGTCGGGGCTCAGGTAGGCGGCCACCATCGAGCAGCCCGCGGTCTGGCAGACGACCCAGGCCGTGCTGGCATCGACCCGGCCGATCGCCTCCGTCACGCGAACGAACGTGGCGGGGTCCAGCTCGGCGCCGCCCAGCGCGCGCGGGAGGAGCAGGCGGAACATCCCGGCCTCGTGCAGCGCCGCCACCAGCGGCTCCGGCAGCCGCCGGCCCCGCTCGATCTCGTCCGCGCAGGCGGCGATCCGCGACGCCAACCGCGCTGCGCCTGCCCGAGCGGGCTCTCGGCCTCGGCCGTCATGGCGGGGATGGTAACACCGTGCGCAGGGCCGCGACGCGGGCGACGACGCGGACGCCGATGCGGCCGGCCCGGTTGCGCACGGCGAGGTCGTGACGGGGGAAGGCGGTGAGGTCTGCGCCCGCGTGGCGCGCCACCTCCTCGGAGACCACCAGCTCGGCCTCGTAGTCCTTGGTGGCCTGCTCTAGGCGGGCCGCCACGTGGACTGT
>Ga0214471_10003604_pt1 | contig 11988 bp, 9 predicted proteins | sample RVTome_5_FD_207665 | JGI IMG/M metagenome (GOLD analysis project Ga0214471, IMG submission 207665) | Soil microbial communities from uranium-contaminated site in the Upper Colorado River Basin, Wyoming, United States - RVT142D155 | ecosystem: Environmental > Terrestrial > Soil > Contaminated >... | reverse complement strand
ACCGGCTGAGCTCCTCGGTAGCCCGGAAGGTCTCGTCGCGACGGCCCCACCCGCGCTCGCGGTCCATGGCCCCCGCCAGCCAGTAGGTCACCGAGTCGAGATCCGGCGAGACGTGGAGCCCATGCATCTGGACGTCGTCCCCGGTGTTGACGATCACCGTGACGTCCTCGGGCTGGACGATGCGGACCAGTCCCCGCAGGAACTTCCCCGCGCCGATCCCTCCCGCCAGTGCCGTCAATCGCATCGCGGATAGCGTAGTAGGCTCGCTCGCGATGGCGGAGGCGACCCCCCAGCGGACCCAGCCCAATCGTTCGTCCCGCCCGCCCGAAGCGCTCATCCGCCGGGCACTGTCGCGAGCGGAAGCCGGTAAGACGCTGTCGCTCGACGAAGCCGCAGGTCTGGTCGCGGCGAGGGGACGGGACCTGGACCGGCTGATGCTGGCGGGATCGGGGCTCCGCGAGCTCGGCCACGGCTCCACGATCACGTACTCGCGCAAGGTGTTCATCCCGCTCACGATGCTCTGCCGGGATCACTGCCATTACTGCACCTTCGCCAAGCCGCCCGCGAAGCTGGAGCGACCGTTCCTCTCCATCGAAGAGGTCGTGGCCATCGCCGAGGCCGGCCGGACGCGGGGCTGCAAGGAGGCGCTGTTCACCCTGGGCGACCGGCCGGAGGAACGCTACCCGGTGGCGCGGGAGTGGCTCGCCGCGCGGGGGTACCACTCCACGCTCGACTACGTGAGGGCGGCGGCGATCCGGGTCATCGAGGAGACCGGACTTCTGCCGCACCTGAACCCCGGCGTGATGAGCTGGGAGGAGATGGCCCGCCTGAAGCACGTGAGCGCGTCGATGGGCCTGATGCTCGAGACGTCATCGGATCGTCTCTCGGAGAAGGGCGGGCCCCATGTTGGCTCACCGGACAAGGTCCCCGCCGTGCGGATGCGGACCATCGAGGACGCCGGCCGGCTGGCCATCCCGTTCACTACCGGCATCCTGGTGGGCATCGGGGAGACGCTTCGAGAGCGCGCCCAGTCGCTGCTCGCCATCCGTGACCTCCATCGCCGGTACCGGCACGTGCAGGAGGTCATCGTCCAGAACTTCCGGGCCAAACCGGGGACGGCCATGCATCGGGCCCCGGAGCCCGAGGAGGAGGAGTTCCTGGCCGTGGTGGCGACCGCCCGGGTCCTGCTCGGGCCCCGCATGAACGTGCAGGCGCCGCCGAACCTCTCGGACGAAGCGATGCAGCTCCGCCTGCTCGATGCCGGGATCAACGACTGGGGCGGGGTGTCTCCCTTGACGCCCGACCACGTGAACCCCGAGAAGCCGTGGCCGGCCATCGAGGTCCTGGCAGCCCGGACCGCCGACCGGGGCCTGGAGCTAAGAGAGCGCCTGACCATCTACCCCGAGTTCGCCCTCCGTCCCGACCCCTACCTCGCAGCGAAGATGCGTGGGCCGGTCGAGGAACTCATGGGGGCCGACGGCCTTGCCGCCCGGGACACCGTGCCGCACCCCATCGCCTGGCAGGACCCGGACGTCCAGTGGAAGCCCCGGTCGATCGAGCTCACCTTCGCCAAGGGTCCGGGCGCTGGCCTCCGCCCGGACGCGGCCGCCGTGTACGGGGACTTCGAGGTGCTCGACAACGAGGTGACCAGGTCGTGGGCCGGCCGGGAGGTGGTCCCGGCCCGCATCGATGCCGACGTCAAGACGGCCTTGCGAAGGGCGGAGCGGCATCGGCCCATCACCGACGCCCAGGCGATCGCGCTGTTCCAGGCGGACGGGCCGGCACTGGAATCGATGTGCCGGGTGGCCGACGGGTTGCGCGAAGAGGCGGTCGGCGCCGAGATCACCTATGTCGTGAACCGCAACATCAACTTCACCAACGTCTGCTACGTGGGATGCCGTTTCTGCGCTTTCGCGCAACGGGAGGTAGATCCGGAGTCGTACACGCTGACCCTCGAGGAGGTGGCGGACCGGACGCGCGAGGCGCGGGATCGGGGGGCCACCGAGGTGTGCATGCAGGGCGGGATCCACCCCGACCTCCCCGGGACGTTCTACTTCGACCTCCTCGACGCGGTGAAGGCGGCCGCGCCGGATATCCACATCCACGCGTTCAGCCCCATGGAGGTGCTGAACGGCAGCACGAAGTTGGGGATAACTTTCCGGGAGTTCCTCCAAGAATGCCGGAACCGCGGACTGGGGACCATCCCGGGGACGGCCGCCGAGATCCTTGACGACGACGTTCGCTGGGTGTTGACCAAAGGCAAACTCCCCGCCGACACATGGGAGGAGATCGTCAGGACCGCGCACGAACTCGGCCTGCGATCCTCGTCGACGATCATGTTCGGGCACGTGGACGCGCCGCCCCACTGGGTTTTCCACATTCGACGCATTCGCAGGATCCAGGACGACACCGGGGGCTTCACCGAGTTCGTGCCGCTCTCGTTCGTGCACCAGAACGCCCCGATCTATCTCGCGGGGCGCGCGAGGCCCGGGCCCACGATTGTGGAAAACCGTCGGATGCATGCGGTGGCCCGGATCCTCCTCGACGGAGCGATCCCCAATATTCAGGTCTCGTGGGTCAAGATGGGTGTCGAGGCGTGCCAGATGATCCTTCAAGGAGGGGCGAACGACTTCGGCGGGACGCTGATGGAGGAGACGATAAGTCGGATGGCCGGAGCGGAATGGGGAATTCGCATGGAGCCACCACAGTTCCAGGAAGCGATCCGGGCCATCGGCCGCGTCCCCGCGGAGCGCACGACCACGTACGGACGCGTGCAGCGCAATCCTTTCAGCACTTCGCGGATCGCGGATCCGACCGAGCGCGCAGCATTCGTCCGGGCCTGAAAACACCTCGAAACGGGTCATTCCGTCAATCACCTTGACCTGACTGGTCAATAGGGTTGACGGGCAAAATTCTGTCCGAAATGTCTTGAAACCTGCGGATTCCCTGTCGAACATTCCATGCGGGAGACGTTATGTGGAGGTGCACCAACAAATGAGGAATTCCCTCTTGTCAAGGAGGGGAGGAATCCCTCAGAATCACAGGCGTGTGATTTGCGGGGGGAGAGAGCGGTGCATCACTACATCCCATGGCAAGAGCGGGCCCGCTGCCGAGAGCACGATCCCGAGATCTTCTTCCCCGAGAAGGGAGGATCATCGAGGGAGGCCAAGCGGATCTGCACGGACTGTCCCGTTCGTATCGAGTGCCTCAACTACGCACTCCGCCGCGATGAGCGGTACGGGGTGTGGGGAGGGATGAGCGAGCGGGAACGGCGACGCCTGAAGCGTATGGCGTCCTGAGCATCGAAAGGGGGTGACCGATGTCTCCCGCAAAGAAGAGATCCACCGCGAAGAGGAAGACGGCCGCGAAGAAGACGGCCAAGAAGCGGACCGTGAAGAGGAAGACCGCGAAGAGGAAGACCGCGAAGAGAAAGACCGCGGCGCGCAAGCCGGCGGCGAAGAAGCGGACCGCGAAGCGGCGGAGCACAGCGAAGAAGACCACCACGGCGAGGAAGCGGACCTCGAAGAGGCGGACCGCGAAGCCGAGGACGGCGAAGAAGCGGACCGCCGCGAAGAAGAAGTAGCCCGCGGCTTCATCCGTTTTCTCCGGGAAGGGGGGCGCATCGTCGGCCCCCCTTCCTCGGTTTTCGGAGCCCGTTGCGTGCTAGGCTGCGCGCCGCGCACGCGCACCCGATGGTTACCACGACAGCCGATCGCTCTCCGGTAGCCGACGCCGTCCGCACCCCGAGCGTCCTGGTGGTGCTGGTGGTGAGCAACGGAGCCCGCTGGCTGAGGGAGAGCCTCCGCTCCCTGGCTGGTCAAACCCATCCCAAGCTCGGCGTGGTGGCCGTCGACGGTGGTTCGACCGACGGTTCTCGCGAGATCCTCCAGCAAGCCCTGGGGCCGAAACGGCTCATCGCACTCCCGGAGGACCGAGGGTTGTCCGGCGCGTTGCGTGCGGCCCTGGATCTCCCCGTGGCCAAGGCCGCCGACTATGTCCTCGTCCTCCACGATGACGCGGCCCTGGCGTCCGACGCGGTGACCAACATGGTGGAGGCCGCCGAGGGCCTGCGAGGGGTGGAGCGGGTCGGCATCGTCGGGCCCAAGGTCGTGGACTGGGACAACCCGGCAGTCCTCCGCGAGGTGGGCCGGTCCACCGACCGGTTCGGCCATCCCCATACCCCGTTGCAGGACGGCGAGTTGGACCAGGGCCAGTACGACCGGATCCTCGAGGTCCTGTACGTCTCGTCCTGCGCCATGCTCATCTCCCGGGAGGCCTGGCAGCGGACGGGCCCCTTCGACGAGCGCTTCGGCGGGCACCACGACGATCTCGATTTCTGCTGGCGGGCCCGCCTGGCCGGCTTCCGGGTCCTCATGACGCCGCTCGCCCAAGCCCGGCACCGCGGGGAGGGCAGAGACCGGGCCGCGGCTCACGAACGCAGCCCCCAGTACCACGGCGAGCGGGTGGCGGTGGCCTCCATGTTGAAGAACTACGGGGCCCTCTCGCTCCTGTGGCTCCTTCCTCTCCATCTCGTGATCGAGGCCGCGCGCCTGGCCTACCTCGCGGTGGTCCGCCGGCTGGAGGAGGCCTACGAGCTGCTCGCGGCGTGGGTGTGGAACCTGACCCACCTGCCCTCGACGGTCCGGCGGCGTGTGAGGGCCCAGTCGGTGCGGAGGGTCCCGGATCGGCTCATCCGCCGGTTCATGGAGTCGGAGTTCTTCCGCACTCCGAGGTGGTTCGTGGAGGCCGAACGCATCCTGGGGGAGCAGATCGAGCTGGAGGAGGAGGCGGAGAGGGCGCCGGTCCGGGCTCGCTTCGCGTCGCTCGCCGGCCAGCACCCCGTCCTCGTGGCCTGGACCCTGGGCCTCGCCATCATGGCCCTGGCCTTCCGGTTCCTGGTGGGACCGGAGGTCCTGCAGGGCGGGGCCCTCGCCACGTTTCCCGCCGGGCCTACGGGCTTCTTCCACGAGCTCGTCTCGGGGTTCCGGACCACTGTGCTCGGGGGATCCCAGGCCGCGAGCCCCGCGCTCGGCGCGCTGGGGGGGCTGTCGGCGGTCTCCTTCGCCAGCACCGGCATCGCCCAGAAGCTCCTGTTGGCCTGCCTGCCGCCGGCCGCCGGCCTCGTCCTGTACCGCTCGATGTTTCGCCAGACCGGGCAACGGGTGGCCGCCGTGGCCGCCGCGGGCGCCTACGCGCTCTCCGCCATGGTCTTCTGGGCGTTCTCCGAGGGGCGGATCGAGGTTCTGGTGGCGCTGGCGGTGTTGCCGGCAATCGCGGACCGGCTCGACGCGGCCTTCGGGCCGGGCTCGCCGGGTCCTCGCTTCCGCTTCGTGGTGGGGATGGGAGCCGCGCTGGCCATCGGTGTGGCGTTCTTCCCGGGCATCCTCCTGCCGGTCGGAGCGCTGGCGGCGCTCCAGTTCGTCACGAGCCGATCGCGGAGCCGTGGGCTGGCTCTGGCCGCCATGGCCACCGCGGTGGCGGGCATCCTGGTGGCGCCGGTGGTCCCGGACATCGCGACGTCTCCGGGCCCGGAGCTCTCCTCGTTGGTGGGTGAGCCGAGCTTCTCCCTGCTGGCCCGGCTGGCGCCGGGGACGGGTCCGGGGACCTGGCCGGTGGCCTGGTTCCTCCCCGCCGCCGCCCTGTTCGCCTTCAGCCTGGTGGGGCCGGGGTATCGGGCCCGGGCCTGGCGCGCGACGCTTGCCGCCATCGGCGGGGTGTTCCTGGCGTGGGCCTCCGCCGCCGGATACATGCCAGCACCCTTCAGCAATGCCCCGGCCTATCTCGCGCTCGCCGCCGTGGCCGAGGCAGCCGTCGTCGCCTACGGCCTGGCCTCGATCGGGTCGGGCATCGAGCGCGAGGCGTTCGGGTACCGGCAGGTGGCCGTCGGCATCGTCGCGCTGCTCCTCGCCGGCGGCTTCGTGGGCCAGACCTTCCAGGCGGCCCTGGGGAACTGGAAGATCGGTCCGAACGCGTTGCCGTCGGCGTGGCCGCTCGTATCGAACGAGCCGGGCGACTTCCGGATCCTGTGGCTCGGTCGGCGGAGCGGCGACCCATTCCCGGCTCCGGGTGGCGATCCTTCAGGGGTCGTGGAGGCCGGATCGGCGACCGTCCGATTCGCCATCACCGACCGCGACGGGATCACCGCCCTGGACATCGGAAGGCGCGAGGAGGGAGCTGGCTACGACTACCTCCGGCGGACGCTCACCGAGCTCCTCGCGGGCCAGACGAGCCATGGTGGCGCGCTCCTTTCCCCTCTCGGTATCCGGTTCATCGTGGCCGGGGCGGGCGATCTCCCCGCCGCGGCCGCGGCCCGACTCGATGCCCAGCTCGACCTGAACCTGACCCCGGCCGGTGGGCTCATCATCTACGACAACGCGCGTGCTTTGCCGCTCGCGTTCGTGACGTCCTCGCGCCCGTTCGCCGATGCGGCCGGCGGCACCGACCTCGAGCCGATCGCTTCCCTTCCTCCCCCCGACGCGACGTCGATCGCGCCGTTCCCGGGCGGCTTCGGTGGCACGTCCACCGGCGGGTTCGGGTTCGTCTCGTACCAGGATGAGGGCGGTTGGCAGGTGCGGACGGGGGGGCGAACCTTCGGGACGGAGCGGGCGTTCGGCTGGGGGATCGGGTTCGATGCGGCTCCGGGCCCCGTTCGTCTGACCTTTACCGATCAGTGGATCCGGACCACGGAGATGATCGCGCTGGCCCTGTTGTGGCTCGCCGTGCTGTGGATCACTCGGCGGCCCGTGGTCCGATGAGGTTCCGCGGCCAGGCCGGTTGGGCGCTCCTCCTCCTTGCCGTGGTCGTGGCGGGGGGGGTCTTCCTCCAGCGAGACGTGGGCCCGAAGGCTTCGGCGGCCGCCTCCTCGGAGGCGGCTCCGTCTGGCGCGTGGTTCTGTCCACACGGGGGCGGGGCCGAGTGGGCCGTCACGCTGGAGCTGGCCAATCCGGGAACCACGCCCGTTCAGGTCCGGGTGACCGGACTGTCGGGACGCAGGCCCTCGACGCCCCAGTCCTTCACCGTGCCCCCCGGGGCCGAGCTCCTGGTCCACGAGGCGGCCGAGGAACGGGACAGCGCGTCGTTCATCGAGTACTTCGGTGGATGGGTGGCGGCCGGGTGGGTGATCCACGCCGGTGGAGGAGAGAAGGGAGTGGCAGCCGAGCCGTGCCTTCCCCGAGCCGCGGAGCAGTGGTTCGTCCCGGATGGGCTGACGACCGAACGCCAGGATGCATACGTGGTGATCATGAACCCCTTTGCCACCGATGCGATCTTCACGCTCACGCTGTACACGCAGAAGCGCGCGCCGATCACCGCGGGGCCCTGGACGAACGTGGTACTCGCCCCGCGCCGGAGCCGGGCGTTCCGGCTGAACGCCACGGCCCTGGGGGAGGGAGCCGTGTCGACCCTCGTCGACGTCAAGGTGGGCCGAGTGGCTGCCGCGTCGCTCGGGCTCGCGGAGCTCGGCGGGATCAGGAGCAGCATCGGCGTGGCCGGTTCCCCACCGCAACGAACGATCCTTCCGGCCGGCTTGGCCCAAGGAGCCTCCACCCTGGTCGCGATGAACACGGAGGACGCCCGTCCCGAGCTGCAGGCCACCCTGGTCTCCAAGGAGACCTCGCAGCCGCTGGGAAGCCTGGTGGAGAATGCGCCGAACGCCAGCTCCTCGCAGCCCTACCCCGTGACCATGGAAGGACCTTCCGCCATCGACGTTCGGTCGACGCCGGGCACGGTCGTGGCCCTTCGGACCCTCGGCGTCTCCGCCGACCAGGGGTCGACGACCGGCGCATCGGCCCCCGCGAGCGCCTGGGTGGTCCTGCCTTCGATCGCCGGCACGCCGGCCCACCCCGGGCTCATCCTCACCAACCCGGGCGACGTTCCCGCCGTCGTGAAGCTGTCGCTCCTTGCTTCGTCACCCGGGATCGTTCCGCCACCGGTGACGGTCACCGTCCCACCGGGGCGAGCCGTCGCCGGACCCAAGCTGTTCGTCACGGCCAAGCCTCTCGCCGCGATCCTGGTCACTGCGGAGTCGGGAACCCTGGTCGCCGCGGCGGCGTCGTACTCGCTCGGGCAGGACGGGAACGCCACCTACGCAGTCTCGCTGGGGGTGCCAGTCCCAGAGGCACGGATAGGTTCGTGACCGGCGGGGGATGCATCCGTATGATGATCGCGAGGGGGAAATATTTCGGCCCGTGCGGCTGCTACGCAACGGGGTAGCACGGGCCGATACTGGAGATCGGGAACAGTCATGGCGCAGCGCAAACACTCGAGGACGATGCTCGGCCGAGCCTGGTGGATGGGGCTCCTCGCCGTCGTGATCGCCCTGCTGCTCGGCGCAGGCACGGCCTTCGCGGCGTACGGCTACGACCGTTCCAGCAGGACGAGGATCCTGCCCGGAGTCAGGGTCGAGGGCATCGCCGTGGGCGGCATGACCCGCGACCAGGCCATTCGCGCCGTCACCGCACGGGCGGACACGTCGCTTGCCGGGGACCTCGTGGTGACGGCGGCCGGATACACCTGGCACGTCACGCCGGCCGCGCTCGGGACCTGGGCAGATGTGGACGGCGCGGTGGACCAGGCCTTCGCGGCGGCGGACCGGCTCTCCCTCCTCTCCCGGGTCTTCCACCGGGTGGCCGGCCAGCCCGTGCACGGCGACATCCGCGTGAAGTACGCGCACGACCAGGCCAAGGTCCAGGCCTTCATCCAGCAGGCATACGATGAGGTGACGGAGCCGGCGGTTGACGCCGGCATCGACCTCGTCGACGGCGAGCTGGTGATGCGGAAGTCGAAGCTGGGCGAGGAGCTGAAGGCCCAAGCCGCAACGGGCCGCATCCTCAGGGCAATCGACCGCCAGCTGTCCTCAGTCGATGTCCCGGTGAAGGCCGTGCAGCCGAAGGTGACCGCGGCGACGCTCGGCAAGACCATCGTGGTGGACCTTTCCGAGAACGAGCTGTACCTGTACGACGGGTTCAAGGTGGAGAAGCAGTACCCCGTGGCCACGGCCGCTTCCGGCTACAGCACGCCGGTGGGGTCGTGGGACGTCGTCAACAAGGCGGAGAACCCCGGCTGGTACAACCCGGCGCCCCACGGCTGGGGGGCGGGCGAGCCCCTGTACATCCCGCCCGGCCCGGGCAACCCCCTGGGGACCAGGGCGATCTACCTTTCGGCGCCGGGCATCCGGATCCACGGGACGTACGCCTCGGACTCGATCGGAAGCTACGCGTCTCACGGGTGCATCCGGATGTACATCTCAGACTCCGAGGAGCTGTACCCCCTCGTCCCGGTGGGGACCAAGGCCATCATCAAGCCCTAGCCGGCCTCGACGCTCCGAGGAGGAACCCCCCGCCACGGCTGCTTGAGAATGACAAGCATGTGATCTAGCATGCGGTCCGTGCGAGTGTGCGCCAAGATGCGATGCACCGACGAGGCCGTGGCCACGGTGGGCCTGTCCTATGAACGGCGGGTCGTGGTGATCGGCGATCTCGTCCCCGAGCCCAACCCGAACCTCGTGGACCTGTGTTCGCAGCACGTCGAGCGCCTCCGGCCTCCCGTCGGGTGGCGCGTGCTCGACGAGCGGGCGCCGGTGCCAACGGCGTACCCCTAGGGGCCCACGACCACCACGGTGCCGCCGTTCGGCCTCCCCCGAGGGTGGGCCGTTCCATCCTCTGTCGGGGCCACCACCTGGTCGGCGGCCGACGGGGTGACCGGCCCGGATGGGGAGCGTGAAATGGGGTCAAGAGGCTATGGTCGAACGGCCAGCATTCGCCGACCATATGGACATGGGCGACAAGACGGAGGGCACATGCCCGGTGTGTGAGCAGGGCGACCTGATCTCCATCACCATGTCCGTCGGGGACCGTCAGCTCGCGTTCACCACCTGCCACCTGTGCGAGGCCAAGTGGTGGTATCGCGACGGGCGGGCCGTGCCCCTCCAGTCGGTCATCGGGACCGTCGCGCCGAAGGACTAACGCAGGCCCATCTTCAGTAGGATGCGGTCGGTGGCACCGCATCGAGATCTCAGCCGCATCTTCAAGGCCTACGACGTCCGGGGGATCGTCCCCGACGACCTCGACGAGGACGTCGTTCGGCGTATCGGGTCGGCGTTCGCCGAGTGGGCGGCGGCGCCCCGGATCGCGGTCGGATACGATTGCCGCCTGTCCTCGCCATCGCTCGCGTCCGCCATCCACGAGGGCATCGCGAGGCGGGGCGTCGAGGTCGTGGACCTCGGGCTTGCCTCCACCGACCTCCTGTACTTCTCATCGGGGTCCCTCGACGTTGCCGGCGTGATGCTCACCGCCAGCCACAACCCACCGCAGTGGAACGGCCTGAAGTTCTGCCTGGCCGGAGCCAAGCCTGTCGGACAGGACACGGGGCTCGAGGAGATCCGAGCCCTGGCCGAGGAGGACAGATACCCACCGGGCCCCTCGCAGGGAACGGTCGTGGGTCGAAGCATGCTCGAGCCCTACGTCGACCACGTCCTGTCGCTGATCGACCGGTCGAGCATCGAGCCGCTCACCGTGGTGGCCGATACCGCCAACGGCATGGGTGGCCTGGTCGTCCCCCCGGTGATGGCGCGCCTGCCGGTGACCTTCGTGCACCTCTACCCGGATCTTGACGGGACCTTCCCCAACCATCCGGCCGACCCCATCCAACCCGAGAACCAGCAGGACCTGAAGCGGACCGTCCTGGAGCAAGGTGCGGATATCGGCCTGGCCTTCGACGGCGACGCGGACCGGGTGTTCCTGGTCGATGAGCGGGCCGAGGGCGTGTCGGGATCGGAGGTCACCGCCCTGGTGGCACAGGCCATGCTCAAGCGCTATCCGGGCGCCCCGATCGTCTACAACCTGATCTGCTCGTGGGCCGTCCCCGAGGTGATCCTGGAGAACGGGGGCACCCCGGTCCGAACCCGCGTGGGCCACTCGTTCATCAAGCAGGTCATGGCGGAGACCGGGGCCGTATTCGGCGGGGAGCATTCCGGCCACTACTACTTCCGCGACAACTACCGGGCCGACTCGGGGCTCATCGCCGCGGCCGTGGTACTGGAGCAGCTGTCGAAGGCGAGGGTCCCGCTCTCGCAGATGCTCGAGCCGTTCCGCCGATACAAGAGCTCCGGCGAGATCAACACTCGGGTCGTCGATCAGCACGGGACCATCGAGAGGATCGCCGCGGCGTTCACCGACGGGCGCCAGGATCGAACCGACGGCCTGACCGTCGAGTTCGACGACTGGTGGTTCAACGTCCGCCCCTCCAACACCGAGCCCCTCCTGCGGCTGAACGTCGAGGCCAAGACCGAGGAGCGCCTGAAGGAAGGGACCCAAGCCGTCCTGGACATCATCAGGGCCGAGGGAGAGGGTCCATGACGATCGATCCCGAGCTGCTGGAGATCCTCGTCTGCCCAAACGACCGAGGAGACATCGACTACCTCAGCGAGGAACAGGTCATCGTGTGCCGGACCTGCGGCTACCGGTACCCGGTTCGCGACGGGATCCCCGTGATGCTGATCGACGAGGCGGAGAAGCCGGGCACGAAGAAGAAGCGCCGGTGATCGACCTCGACGACGAGCAGGCCGTCCGAGCCGGTGATCCCGGCGGGATGCTGGCCAACCTGGCTGCTTTCCCCGAGCACTGTCGGGAGGGCGATCGCCTGGGCCGGCGGGCCACGCCCCTGCCGGATGTCCAGGACGTTCGCTCCATCGCGTTCTGCGGGATGGGTGGCTCGGCCGTCGCCGGCGACGTGATCAGGGCCATGTACGCGGACCGGCTGCCGGTTCCGGTCGTCGTGGTCCGGACCTCCGAGCTGCCCGAGTTCTGCGGACCCCACTCCCTCGTGCTGGCATCCTCCTACTCGGGCGGCACGGCGGAGGTGCTGGCGTGCTTCGAAGAGGCGATGAAGCGTGGGTGCCGCGTGATTGCCATCGCCTCCGGCGGCGAGCTCGGCGCTCGCGCCGAGGAGCTGGATCTGGCTCGCGTGTCGCTCCCGGGGGGGTTCATGCCC
>Ga0214471_10003602_pt1 | contig 11992 bp, 7 predicted proteins | sample RVTome_5_FD_207665 | JGI IMG/M metagenome (GOLD analysis project Ga0214471, IMG submission 207665) | Soil microbial communities from uranium-contaminated site in the Upper Colorado River Basin, Wyoming, United States - RVT142D155 | ecosystem: Environmental > Terrestrial > Soil > Contaminated >... | reverse complement strand
AAGGAGTATGCGGATGAATTCCGTAACAAAATCTAAAAACTGAAATATAGAGAATACAGATGGACAGATTTAGATGATTTAACGTAGGGTTTATTCCCTAATATCAAAAAAAATCATAACAATCAGCGTTACCTGCCTAACGGCAGGCAGGCCAGCGTTCTCTAATAAATGATTTAAAAATTAAGAATAACATTAATAATATCCCCATTTTCATGGGGAATAAATATGAGCTTAAAAGAACGCGACAAAAAACATATTTGGCATCCGTTAACACAACACAAGTTGCACCCAGAAACCATTGCCATTATCAAAGCCAAGGGTTGTGTGCTAACAGATGAAAATGGCAAAGAATACATTGATGCCATTGCCTCTTGGTACACGTGTATGTACGGGCATTGCAATGATTATATTACAAATCGAGTTTCCAAACAAATGCAACAATTGGACCAAGTGGTTTTCAGTGGGTTTACCCATGAACCTGCTATAAGACTTTCTGAAGAGCTCATTAAAATCCTTCCCAAAAATCAAAGTAAGATTTTCTTTAGTGATAATGGTTCGACCAGTGTTGAGGTGGGCATTAAAATGGCGTTGCAATATCATTTCAACCAAGGCTTAAAACGAAACGTGCTTATTGCTTTTGAAGATGGATTTCATGGAGATACTTTTGGTGCCATGAGTGTTTCGGGGCTTTCGGTATATAATGGCCCTTTTGAAGACTTTTTTTTGGAGGTTAAACGCATTACAACACCAAATGGAAATAATCATGAAGCTATCTTAGATCAACTCCAAACTATAGTGGAAAGCCATGCTGTTGCAGGTTTTGTTTATGAACCCTTGGTGCAAGGTGCTGCAGCCATGAAAATGCACAATGCTGAAGGATTGGAAGCCATTTTAAAGTTCTGTAAGGCACATCATATTATTACCATTGCTGACGAAGTCATGACCGGTTTTGGAAAAACCGGCAAAAATTTCGCTTCCGAATATATGGAAACTAACCCCGATATCATGTGCTTGAGCAAGGCTTTGACGGCAGGTTTATTACCCATGGCCATCACATCCTGCACCCAACAGATTTACGATGCTTTTTACAGTGAAGACATTGGAAAAGGATTTTTCCATGGGCATACCTATTCTGCTAATCCGTTGGCCTGTGCTGCTGCTTTGGCCGGTATTGAATTGTTGCAATCTGAGGGCATTCAGAACAACATTAAACGTATCATAGCGTCTCATAAAGCATTTGATAATCGCATCAAAAACCACCCAAAAGTAAAATCCACTCGTCAAACAGGAATTATCTATGCCTTGGATTTGAATATTGAAATGGGACGCTATGGAAATTTACGGGATATGCTGTTTCAATTTTTTATGGAACACGGCGTATTTTTGCGCCCGCTGGGAAATACCATTTATATTCAAGCACCTTATGTGATTACCGAAGAACAACTGGAAAAAGTCTATCAAACCATCGAAAAGGCTTTAGATATGTTCTAATACACTTTCAAGTAAATTAATCTCTTCTTGGGTCTCCTTGATTAAAACATAAAGTTTTTCATACGTCCATTTCCCATCTTTTTTTTCTGCAACAACAAAAATCCGTCCTGCACCTTTCGAGCCTTTAATGGGTATGCTAAAATCGGCAATCCCTGTATTGTTTTTGATTGAAATATTGCCACTGATCATTCCGTCAGCTTCAATAGGATTCCCCAAAATGAACGTAACGTCTGGATTATGGGATGCCTGTTCAAGGGCATATTCATAAGGGGTTGAGTTCTTAAACATGTTTGTAACACCAAAAAATAGGGTTCCTATAAAAATTATACCTAATATAATCAATATCAAACAACCACCAACAGGAACGACCCATATCCAATTTCTACCAAACCAACTTTTTTGCCTGACTTCTTCCATAATGAAAAGCTTTACCTAAAGATAAGTATTTGACTCCTTGCTTTTGTTACATTTAAAGAAAACTTACATTTGCCAAAAGTTTTTCAATCTTGCAACGACCCATCTCCATAACTGCCATCTCTTCCATTTCTCCTATAGGAAATTCGGCGGACACCGTTTGGAAAAGCTATCAAGACCATCAGCATTATATTGAAGAAAAGGATGGTGTTTTAATCTCCCAATTATCAAAATCCAGTAAGGAAAACATTGAGCATTTAAGATTTTCCGATTCGAAATACAAAGCATTGGATGATTCGGTTTTATATGCCATCTACAGTGCCAGGAATGCGATGGAACAAGCGCAATGGAAATCAAAAGATAGCTTTGGGGTCAACATTGGATCTTCCCGTGGCGCCACACAGTTATTTGAGGCCTACCATGAAGATTTCTTGAAGGAAGGCAAATCCAAAACCTTAAGTTCTCCCACTACAACTCTGGGCAATATTTCATCTTGGGTGGCACACGATTTACAGACTCAAGGACCTGAAATTTCGCATTCAATCACATGCTCCACCGCTTTACATGCCATGCTTAACGGTATTGCTTGGCTCAATTCAGGGATGAGCAACAAATTTTTGGTTGGAGGAAGTGAAGCATCCTTAACACCTTTTACCATCGCCCAAATGCAAGCCTTAAAAATTTATGCCAAAGCCAAATGTCATTCTGAACGAAGTGAAGAATCTTATCCCTGCCGTGCCTTGGATTTGAGTAAAAAAGAGAACACGATGATTCTTGGTGAAGGTGCTTGTATGGCCTGTCTGGAAATTGGAGAAACTAAAAACGCTTTAGCTCTTATTAAAGGAATTGGATATGCTACAGAAATTTTGGAGCATAATACTTCCCTTTCAACAGATGCGAAATGTTTCCAACGGTCCATGGCCATGGCATTGGGAAATTTGAAACCAAACGACATTGATATCATTGTAACACACACACCAGGAACCATAAAAGGCGATTTGGCAGAATATAATGCCATTGTAAAAGTATTTGGCAATGATCATCCCGCTTTAACAACCAACAAGTGGAAATTAGGGCACACCTTTGGTGCTTCCGGGCTGTTAAGTGTAGAGATGGCAATTTTTATGATGCAGCATCAACAATTTATTCCTGTCCCTTTTGTTGAGACAAAATTGCCTGAACACTTCAATACCATTATGGTGAATGCTGTTGGATTTGGTGGAAATGCGGTTTCCATTGTATTGCAAAAGCCCTAATTGTTGAAAACCTTTTTGGAATTTGGAATTTAGATATTGGAATTTGAGCATTTATTACATTATTTTTGTTCCGATAGCTATCGGAATATGAGCGAAACAAGACATAACTGGACCAAGGAGGAGATTCTCGACATTTACAACAAACCTGTGATGGAGTTGCTTTATGAAGCAGCAACCATCCATCGGTTACACCATGACCCCAATACCGTTCAGGTATCAACATTGTTATCCATAAAAACCGGTGGTTGTCCAGAAGATTGTGGGTATTGTCCACAAGCAGCCCGTTACCACACCAATATTGAAGGTAATGACCTAATGTCGGTTCAGCAAGTAAAAGCCCAAGCGTTGCGAGCAAAAGCATCGGGAAGTTCACGAGTGTGTATGGGTGCTGCCTGGAGAAATGTTAAGGATGGTGAAGAGTTTGACCAAGTATTGGAAATGGTCCGGACCATCAATAAACTAGAGATGGAAGTATGCTGTACTCTGGGAATGATTACCGAAAATCAAGCAAAACGTTTAGCAGAAGCGGGTTTGTATGCCTACAACCACAATTTGGATTCATCTGAAGACTATTATAAAGAAGTGATTTCCACACGCGGATTTGAAGACCGTCTTAAAACTATTGATAATGTTCGTAAAACCACCGTTACGGTCTGCAGTGGCGGCATCATTGGCATGGGTGAAAGCATTGAAGATAGGGCTGGCATGCTGGTGGCACTCTCCACATTAAATCCACAACCGGAATCAGTCCCTATCAATGCATTGGTTGCCGTTGAAGGTACGCCATTGGAAAATCAAGAACCGGTTTCCATTTGGGAAATGATACGTATGGTGGCCACTACCCGAATTGTAATGCCGGAAACCCAAGTCCGCTTAAGTGCTGGAAGGACCGAAATGACCAGAGAAGGTCAGGCTCTATGTTTCCTTGCTGGAGCAAATTCCATTTTTGCAGGGGATAAATTATTGACCACACCAAACCCAAATGTAAATGACGATATGGAAATGTTCAACCTTTTGGGATTGGAACCTCAAAAACCGTTCATTAAAAAAATGCAACCAAAAACCGTTGAAGCTACCGAATCACAATTCTCATCTTTAGGTGAAAACCCTAAATGGTCACGCCCCGATCATAAGATAGAACGCAATGAATTGGCAAAACAACATGCCAAAACGCTTAAATAACAATTTGGCATAACTCATTATTTCGCACTCAATAGATTACATTTGATAACGTTTTCATAACTTTGACCCTTAAATTTTAGGCATTGGCATTGAACCTTCAAGATATTCCTCGGGTTAAAACCATAACTAAAGAGGAATTCATAACCCGCTACTTTAAGCCACAAAAACCTGTGGTTATCGAACAATGTATTGAACATTGGCCTGCATATAGCAAATGGAATCTGGACTATATGAAAGCTGTAGCGGGCGATAAAATTGTACCGCTTTATGATGATAGGCCCGTTGATTATAAAGATGGTTTCAATGAGCCCCATTCCAAAATGAAAATGAGCGATTATATTGATTTAATCAAAGAGAAACCAACAAAATATCGCATTTTTTTATGGAATATTTTAAAGGAAGTTCCGCACCTTCAAAACGATTTTACGTACCCAGATTTTGGGCTAAAGCTCATGAAAGGACTGCCCATGCTTTTTTTTGGCGGACGTGATTCCCATACGTTTATGCATTACGATATTGATTTGGCCAATATTTTCCATTTTCATTTTGAAGGCAAAAAACAAATCATTCTTTTTGATCAAGACCAAAATAAGTATCTGTATAAAGTCCCCCATTCTTTAATAACTAGGGAAGATATCGATTTTGCAAATCCTGATATCAATAAATGGCCAGCACTACAAAACGCAAAAGGCTATGCTACTGTGCTCAATCATGGCGAGGTCTTGTATATGCCCGAAGGGTATTGGCATTACATGAAATACTTGACTCCGGGGTTTTCAATGAGTTTACGGGCCATTGCCAGACAGCCAAAAAACTTAAGTAGGGCCATTTATAATATTTTGATCATGCGCCATTTTGATAATGGCATGCGACGGCTTAAAGGTCAAAAATGGATTGACTGGAAAAATGAACAAGCGGTCATCAGAACCCATAAAAAAACACTCATTTAACAAGCTCATTGACTTTGTCATAAACCAAATGGGACTCCCAACCTCGGTACAGTAAATAGTCGGCCAACTTCCTTTTTTTCTTCAAAAGGTTGGATTCTTTGATGTCCTTTACCTTTTTTTCGGCTAACGCATTAAAAGTTTCGATGTATTCATCGTCCCCTATCGTACACATTGCAAGATTTATGTTATATTTGGAAATGTCTTTTTGCTTAAGGTGTTGGGCCAATCGACGTTTTCCCCATTTCTTGATTTTAAACTTACCCATTACAAAGGTTTTGGCAAAACGTTCTTCGTTTAGAAAGTTATGCTCCAATAGATGTCCAATGACAACATCTATGGCTTCGGGAATCATGTGCATCTCCTTTAGTTTTTGCTTAACTTCTTTATGACAACGTTCTTGGTATGCGCAGTAATGCTCCAGCTTTTTTTTGGCTTCGGTTAAGGTATATGTTTGCCTCTGGTACATAAGATAAAAATAGTAACAATTTGCCAATAACTGATATTTTGCAATTTATTGATTATTAGATAAATTACATTATATTTATTGGCTTTTTAAAAAATTAATTGATTAATTCCCTCTATGATTAAAAAACAATCCCTCGTTGTTTTAGTAGTACTGTTTGCCGGTTTTGTGGGGTTTGGGCAGATTGCTGCATGGGATTTTACTGGAGAAAATACTGTTGCCACTTCAGCTGCCGAAGTATATAATGCAAATTTAGATGCTTCTAACTTATTAACCCGTGGGGCTGGAGCCGCTGCAAGTGCTGGAGCAAATTCATTTAGGACAGTTGGGTTTCAAAATAATGGTATTGCAACGACAAGTACAGATTATTTTCAATTTACATTATCAGCGTCAACTGGGTTTACATTATCGTTAAGTACAATAGATGCTCGTTTTAATGGAACAGCTACATTTGCCAATTCGCCTGGTGTAACTCATCAGTTTGCATATAGCTTTGATGAAACAAATTTTACTTTAATAGGAAACCCCCAAATTACAGTTGGCAATACTACTCCCTTATCACAAATAGATTTAACAGGTATTTCAACTCTTCAAAATATTGATGCCGGAACAACTGTCACAATAAGATATTATGCAAGCGGCCAAACCACTACGGGTGGTTGGGGATTTTATTCATCAGCAGGTGGGGTTTACGGGTTATCTGTTGGTGGCTATGTATCCTCAACCGACGAAGTTGACTGGTGCAATTTGCAATCCCCCACAAGTGGCAGTATGACTGTTGCTGGAACTTATAATGTCTATGCCCAAGTTCATGAATCTGGAATAACAGAACCTGGAGGACAGGGTGCGGGTATTAATGCATGGATTGGATATAGTACATCAAATACAGACCCAAGTACATGGACAGATTGGGTTGCTGCAAGTTTTAATGTAGATATTGGCAATTACGATGAATATATTGCTGATATTGGTTCTGTCATTTCAGCTTCGGGTACTTATTATTATGCCAGCCGTTTTCAATTGAATGGAGGCCTTTACAAATATGGTGGATATAATGTTGGCGGTGGTGGTTTTTGGGATGGCTCTACCAACGTGAGCGGTATTTTAACCGTAGATCAGGTAGATTTCGGCAATTTACAATCTCCAAATATGGCAACCATTGATCTATGTGATACCTTTGAAGTCTATGGACAAGTTTATGAGTTTGGAGTTACTGACACCCCGAATGACCAAGGGTCGGGAATTGTTGCAGAAGTTGGGTACAGCACCACAAATACCAATCCCAATACTTGGACAAACTGGATACCTACAACCTACAATCCAACCTGTACAGGTGGGAATAATTGTAACTTTGATCAAAATGATGAATATTATGGCAATCTAGGAGCGGCAATAACAACTCCGGGAACCTATTATTATGCCATGCGTTACGCTTTAAATTCTGGAGCCTATTCCTATGGAGGAATCTTGGCCGACGGCAGTGCAGGTAATTTTTGGGATGGCGTTACCTATATTTCAGGTGTATTGACCGTCACCGACCCTCCCCTGGCCAATGTCGTGATTACCGAAATTATGTATAATACTCCAACCGCAGGTGGCGATGATGATGACTGGATAGAGGTTTGCAATATTTCTGGAAGCACACAAGACATTAGTAATTATATTATTGAGGTTGCAGGAGCACCAAAGTTTACTTTTCCCTGTGGTACAACTATTGCAGATGGTGCTTGCATTACTATAGATCTTGGTGACGGCGGAGGTGCGGAGTATAATTTTGATTGTCCATTTGTTGCTGATTATTCTAGTGGATTAAGTACAGGAACTTTGCCAAATAGCAATGATAGAGTTATAGCTCTTAAGGCCTCAAATGGGACAGAAGCGGATTCTGTAACTTATAATAATGGAGATGGTGGTAACGGCAACGGCAGTTCCCTTCACGTTATAGATGCTTCATTGGACAACTCCAGCACAAGTTCAAACTGGCAGGAAGTCGATTACGGTGGCTCTTCCGGGGCCAATACCTTATTCCCAAATTGTATACCTGCCGGGGTAGAAATAAATGTGGAAGGGAATTTGGGCAATTTCCCTGACATTACGAATGGAGATAATACGCCAAGCGGCACTGATAACACGCTGTTTGCGGCGCAATTTGTTGGCGCCTCACAAGCAAAATCATACCGCATCCAAAGTCTGCTTGCTGACGATGTCGAGATTTCGAGTGTCACGATTACCGGGGATTTCGGGGATTTTATAGTTACCGTCAATCCCAATAGTCCAATTAGCTACGGAACACCCTCTATTTTAGAGATTACCTTTTCTCCAACTGTTCCGGGAACTCGAACAGCCATTGTGCATATATTTAATAACGATGCTGATGAACCTGAATACACATTTACCATACGGGGCAACGGGTTGTGTGCCACGAGTAGTAACACAATTACGCCATCTTTGGGTCCGGTTGGAACCATTGTGACCGTTACCGGGACAAATTTAAGTACGGCCACCGCATCATTTAATGGCATTTCGGCTACTGTAACTCATATTTCAGATTCAGAAATGGAAGTCATTGTGCCAAGTGGTGCAGTCACTGGAAATTTGGAAATTATCGATTCCCAACCGTGTACGAGTACTATTCCGTTTACGGTTATTGATAATCAAATAAGCAGTTGTGAAGGGGGTTCGGCATTAACTGAAATTTTTATAAGTGAAGTGACCGATGCTACCTATGGCGGTTTGACCTATATCGAACTTTATAACCCGACTTCTGGTGATATCGATTTGTCCAATTATAGTATTGATATATATATAAATGGGAATACAGACTCTTCAAATACCAGTTTATATAAAACACAGGCTTTAAGTGGTACCATTTCAGCAAACCAAACTTTTGTAATTAGTGCAGGGTACTCTGGAAGTGCTAATTGCGACAGCCAACCCGGGGGAGATACATCGTATGGCAGTTTTGATTCGACAACTTTAGGCGGTATCAATAAAAAGGACAATGAACACGATTATATTGGATTATTGAATTCCGGAGTATTAATTGATGAATTTGGTGTCTTTGGTGATAATGTTTGGATGGACACCTTGCATACAACTGTAACGGGAGACAGAGGTTTTGATTTTAGACGCTTAAACACGGCATCTCCGTTTACCAGTCCTTTTGACGATAATGATTGGCTCATCATAGATTGGGCAGGTTCAGGTTCTGGCTCTTGTAGCACGAATGATTATTCCGATATTCGTTTTTATGATTTCTCCACAGGAACACCACCATCGGTTTCCTCTGGGCCAACCATTGTATTCAGTTGTAATACCGCAACAATAAGCGTAACAGGAACGGAGGGTTCCGATCCCGCCGGATTGACATACCAATGGTACTATTCTGCTCCGGGAGATTCCGATTGGACGGCAGTACCGGATGACGGAACTTATAATGATGTAAACACCGCTACTTTATATATTTTGGACACTTCATTGTTGGAAGGCTACCAATATTATTGCCAAATACTGGAAGATGATGCCAGTTGTTATACAGCGAGCGAGGCCGTACAATTGACCTTGCCAACTACAACATGGAACGGTTCAAGCTGGAGCAGCCCACCAGATATCAATACTGCTGCAATAGTAAATGGTAATTATAATACCAGTACAAATAGTAGTTTTAGTGCATGCAGTTTAATTGTAAATAATGGTTTTACGTTAAATATTGCCGATGGCAATTATGTAGAAGTGGAAAATAATCTAACTGTCAATGGTCATATTATTATGCAACCACAAGGTTCTTTTGTGCAAAACAACGATTTGGGTAGTGTTGATGGTGCTGTTTTAAGCGATAAAACAAAAATAGTGGTCAACAAAAAAACAGCCCCAATGAACTATTGGTATGAATATACGTATTGGAGCTCTCCGGTTTTTGGGGAAATTATTAATGACGGTTTAGCAGATGCAACACCCAATAGAAGATTTTGGTTTAATGCCCAGAACTATTTAGACCAATGTGCCGAGACCGATAATGATAATACATGTGTTTTGGGTCAAGATGGCATTGATGATGGTGCACCATACGATTGGACCTTAGCGGCAGGTTCAGATGTTATGCTGCCTGGTGTTGGTTATGCATCAACACATAGAAGCGATTTATTTTTTGGTCCACCTCCAGGTACTCCACCGTTCCAATTCGATTACACATTTGAAGGGCCATTCAACAACGGGGTAATTACTGTTCCTATTTATAGAAATGATTTAGAAATGAACGATACCAATTCAAATTTTATTGGGAATCCGTATCCTTCAGCAATAGATGTTGATGATTTTTTTGCATTAAATGTATATGATGTAGATTCAAATCCCGATGGCGTTTTAGAAGGTGTCATTTATTTATGGTCCCAAAACACACCTCCTTCTTCAACTGCAAACGGCAACCAAAATTTAAATTTTTCAGATCTGGATTACGCCATTATCAATGGTTCTGGTGAAACTGCTGGCGGTGATGGCCTTATACCTAACCGATTTATACCTTCTGGCCAAGGGTTTTTTGTGGATTATTCAAATTCTGGTGCCACAGTAGCTATTAATGGGGATATCAAAACTGGTGAAGTTATTTTTAATAATGGCATGCGGGTAACAGGAGATAACGATCAGTTTTTTAGAGTATCCAATTCCAAATCACCCAAATCAAAAGGAGATTCCAATAAATTATGGGTAAATCTAACCTCGGATGTTGGCGTATTTAGCCAAATATTAGTGGGCTATATCAATGGAGCGACCAATGGTTTTGATGGCTTGTATTATGATGCTCCCAGAAATTTGTCCGCCAAAACAGCTTCAGCTTTATATTCCATATTAGATGATCTATCAAAATTTGCCATTCAGGGGAAAGACCCAAATAGCTTGAATCTTGGTGAGGTTATCCCATTAGGATTTTATACTGCTATTACTGGAGCCACATTATACAAACTATCCGTTGCCCAGTTTGAGGGCGACTTTTTATCTTCAAATACTATTTATTTAAAAGACAACCTATTGCATAAAGTTCATGATTTAACAACATCAGATTATAGTTTTACTTCTGAAGTGGGCGAATTTAACAATCGTTTTGAAATTATGTTCAGATCGGAAGCCTTGTCGGATACAGATGCACAGTTGAATTCAAACAAACTCACCATTATTGAACTTAATGACGGAGGTGTTCAGATGAAAACCAATAGTACTCTTAACATAAAATCGGTCAAGATTTTGGATGTGTTGGGAAGAACGCTTTACCAATTAAAAGGCTCGAGTACCACTGAAATTTATAACCTTTCCAATTTAAGCCAATCTGCCTATATTGCAAAAGTAGAGTTGTCCAACGGACAGATCATTACAAAAAGAGCCATAAAACGCAAATAATCTCTCTTGCCCTATAGATTATATTTTAATGAGACTATAAAATTTCTTCCGGCCGAAGCTATTCCAGACGAATACGTTTTGTAACGCTGATCTGTAATATTTTCTAAGCTTGCCGTTAATGTTGCTGCATCTGTGAGCTGATATTGCGTCCTAAAATTAAGGGTGTACCAAGATGGGGCGTAAGGATTTCCATTGCCATCCAATGCATAAATGTAATCCTTTTCAATTTCAGAAGGTGCCAATTGATTGTAGGACAGTTCGCTATTGTATTCGGCAAAAGCATCCAATAAAATTCTGCTCTTTTGCCAAACCAGATGGGTATTTCCAAAGTTTGGAGCCACATGTCTTGGTGGGACTTCAACACCATTTTCCTGTTCGGTTCCACCAATAACATTGTATTGGGACTTAAGTTTTAGGGATTCAGAAAAATTCAATTGAATACCCACTTCAAAGCCATAAATCCAAGCTTTTGATGCATTTTGAATGGCCTGCACCTTGCTCAATTCACCATCATATACAATCTCGGTTTGCCCATTGATTGAAAAACCCCTTCTTACCAAGGCATTGTCCAAAAATGTGTAATACGTGGCCATATCCACCATAAAAACATCATCAAAATTAAGTTTTAATCCTAATTCCCCTCCGTATGCATACTCAGGTTTGAGATCATCGTTTGGCACTACAACCGAGCCTGGTTCCGAATCAAAAACCTTACCGACATCATCAATATTTGGTGCCCTAAATGCCGATGAGGCGTTTAATTTCCATTCAATCATTTTACTTGGAAGCCAACTTATTCCGGCAGTTCCGGTGAATGCCCCGGCATTAATTGAAGCTTTATTGAA
>Ga0214471_10003601_pt1 | contig 11993 bp, 21 predicted proteins | sample RVTome_5_FD_207665 | JGI IMG/M metagenome (GOLD analysis project Ga0214471, IMG submission 207665) | Soil microbial communities from uranium-contaminated site in the Upper Colorado River Basin, Wyoming, United States - RVT142D155 | ecosystem: Environmental > Terrestrial > Soil > Contaminated >... | reverse complement strand
GATCGTGCGCATCAAAGATCGGCGGCGTGTGTCCGTTCGCTTTGTCGGTCAGACCATACGGCTTGGCGGTCTCGTGGTTCGCTGTTGGATCCTCGTCGACGCTGCGATATGATCCGTTCGACATTCGTGTTTACCTTTCGGGTGGTTAGAGTCGACGCAGCCGGCAGCGGCTACGCAAGGAGTCTGCGATCTTCTCTGCGTAGCTGTCGCCGGTGCGATCGTAGTCCGAATCGATCGTAATCGTGGCGCCGTTCGGAATTCGCGCGTAAATCTCTTCCGTTAGCGCGCCAGACCAGAACCCAAGCACGGCTGGGCCGTCGCCTTTCTCCGCGAACCGGCACGCCCACGCGAGAAACCGTGGTGAGCCTTCGCAGAGAATTAGTCCGTTGTTGCTGATCAATTCCAACGCGACGCTGTCGCCGGCGAGCATGCGGCGCCCGAGCGGGTCCGCAAAGACCAGCACGGTCGAGCTCCCGGACCCCGCGGCCGCGGCAAGCTCCTTTGATGTATCGTCGTCGCGCGGCAATAGCCGCCGCGCTCGCAAGCTGCGCATAGCCCCCCGTTCATCGAATACCGGTAGCACGAGGCGATGCCCCGTGTCGGCCCACGTACCGGCGCGAGATGTCGCCCAACCATAGCGCGGCGCCGGTTCGGCTGGCCAAGCTCGAGCCGCGTCTAAATCCGTAACCATGGCGGCGTCAACCGAGCGCCGCGCCTTAATGCCCCGCTCGGCGCAGCCAGCAATCCACGTTAACGCGTCGGCGTCGTCAAATACGGCGCCGCACGAAGCCCACGCCTCGCTGATCTCACCATGTGGCGGCCTTGGGTGTCCGGTCGTCTCTGCGCGTTGCGTCGCGCGTGGGGCAACCGCGCTCGCGCGTCGCGGTGTTTCGCGACCACTAGCGGCGTCGTCGATTAGGCCCGTCTCGACGCATGCGCGGATCACGCGGCGCCAATCCCCTGCATCGCCGCGCTCGATAGCGCGGCCGCAGACTGCGTATTCCGCGAAGCGCACGGCGTCGCCGCCGACGTGGCAGGCTTTGCAGTGCCACAGCTCGTCGCGCGTCAGCCGCACCGCGGGACGCGCGTCCGTGCTCCCGCGCCGCACGGCACCGCATGCTGGGCACGGTCGGTCTTTGTCGGCCCAGCCGCCTAGAGCCGTGGCAACCTCGGTAACGCCACGTGCGCGGATGTCCGCGAGCTGACCCATGTGCAGGGAAAAAAGCGAGCGCCTCACGACTCCCGTAGGTATTGGCCAGCGTCGGGTCCGACGGCAGGTCCGGGAGGCGCAAGGCGCCCGATCTCGATTTTCGTTTCTTGGCTGCTCAGGACCGAGCGGCCAACACCTGGGAGCGCTTATACGCCGGCCCCGCGCCGCGGCGTTACGAAAAAGGCGTACCAATGAGCGCCCGTAGCGCGCTGGCGTTTGGTATTCAATCGCCAAACCGAACGCTTGCGACGCCTCAGCGGACCGCCAGCCAGACGACGAGCGCGAGCTGGAGCGCGAGCACAACGCCGAGCACCGCGTTGATCTGCCACGTCGCCCAGCGCCGCGGCGGTCGTCGCTCCGGCGGCACACGCCGCACGTCGCCGGTGAACCGCGAGTACCGGTGGAGGCGCGGGTTGGTCGGCACGGGTGAAATTCTACGACTGCATCGGCGAAAACTTACGACGCGGTCGCAAAAAAACAGCGGCCCCGGCATTCTCGAATCTTGGGGAAGGAGGAACTCGTGGACGCCGGAGCCGCGACAGAACGCGTCGCCAGACGTAGCAGCGCCGGCGCGCGCCGACAAGAGCGCGCCCGCCAGAAAATTCTAGCGGGCGCCAAACCCTCAGGAGTCACGAGGCTGATCTGGGGGCGATCATATGGCGCCGCCGCTCCCGCGGAAAGTAAAACCCCCGGAGCACGACGCACCGGGGGTTCCCGCTTTTTCCTGCAGTAACAACGTTGAGCCCAAGTATTTCTACTGCGGCCACAGCAACACCGTCAACAACACTCCGGCGCCGGCCAGGCAGATCAACGCCAGCCCGAACAGCGTCGCCCGGGTCGGCGGCAAGTGCACGCGCTCCGGTAAGCGGCTCGGCACCCCGATCGTGATCGAGATCAGGATCTCCCGCGTCGTGGCCTTCGGCAGGTCGAGTCGCTCCATGAGCGGGAGTGTACGCCGCGGGAAGAGCCCGAGCATCACGCCGGGCCGTCCGGTGCCGCGGCCGGCTTCGCCGCGCGTTTGGCGCGCAGCTCCTCTTTGACGGCGTCGACGTTCGACGGCGCAGGCTTCGCGCTCTCTCCCGGCCCGGCGTCGCCCTTCTCGATCACGTCCCGCCACGTGGTCTCGCCGTCTTTAATCGCCTGGTAGACGCCGCGCAGATCGCCGAGCTCGGCCGGCGACAGCGCCGAGGCGTCGTGCCCGAGGTAGCGCTTGAGCTCGTCGACCGGGACGCCGACCTCGGCGAACGCCGTGAACAGCCGGCGCCGCGCGTCGTCCGGGTCCTTCGCGTCGGCGTCGCTCTGTGTCGCTTTGATCTGATCCAGGCACGCCTGCTTCAGGTCCGCAGGCAGCAAATGCAGCACGCAGTTGCGCGCGTGTTTGCTCACCATGGCGCCCTCCTTCACGAGCAGGTCGCCCTCGGTCGCGAGCACGAGGTAGACGACCTCGCCATAGCTGTTGAGCCGCTTGCCTAGGACCTCCTGGCCTTCGCGCACGTGCTTGCGCTCGACCGTCTTCTCGACCGTGTACTCCTCGGACCACGTGACGTTGTTCTCATAGTCGTACGCCGTGGTCACGAGCGTGCGCGTCTCGCGCGTCTCCTCGATCGCCTTCGTCTCGACCGCGAAGTTGCCGTAGCACTGCATCGCCGCCTCGGCGAAGCGGATGCTTAGGCCCTCGATCGTCTGCCCCTTGCCGATCGGCTTGCGGTAGAGCGCCTTCGCCGCGAACACCGGCCGCTTGCACTCGCGGTTGACGAGCCGGCTGTAGACCGCGTCCGCGTCGCGCGGCCGGTTCAGCGCCATGACGAACGGCGCCTGCGCGAGCGCCGTCGCGCGCGCCACCGCAGCGGCCTGCACCGCCGAGCCTGTGCGCATCTGCTGCACCGTCGCCAGCATCGGCGGCCGCTCCGCGAGCGCGGTGCCCTGTGGCTTGTCGTTTCCCCTCGTTGTTGATTCGCGTTCTGCCATCGTCGTTGTCCTCCAAAAGGTGTGCTCGAATAATTACTCAACTGCGCTCGTATGTACGCCGTGTGGCCGCGCGTTCGCAACTGACGCGGAAAAGCGGGCTATCGCCTCGTGTTGCTCTCGATCTTGACGAGTATATCGAGCAGCAGGATCACCGCACGGCACAGCCAGATCGCGACCACCACCGCGAAGCACACGAACGCCACGCCAACGAACGCCAACGCGTTCATTGGTTCAGGTCCCGATCCAAGTGGCGCAGCACGCGGAACTCGGTCGGCTCGACGCTGTATCCCTTGCGGGTCTGCACGCGGTGCGAGAAATGGCCGCCGCCGGGAATCACGCCGTAGCTCGCGCTCCCGATCGCCGCGACGATCTGGTTGTCCAGCTCGACGAGCTGCGCGTCGAGCGACTTCGCCGCGACCTTGAGCGCGGCGCGCTGCCGCGCCCACGTCGCCGCCTCGGCCGGCAGCTCGACCGCCTCGCCGTCGTCGCGCGGATACAATCGCTTGAGTGCTTCGCGGCAGCGCCGGCTAGCGGTCGGCGGCGGAGGCGTGCGGTTCTCGACGAGCTGCCAGAATCCGCGCACCTCGTCGAGGATTAGCGCGCCGAGTTCGCGGTCGCGTTCGAGATGATAATTGCGATAGTGATTACCGCCAATCAACGCGGCGAGTGCGCCGAAGTCGAGGTCGAAAACCTCGAGCTGCGACTGAACCTGAATCAGGTAGGCAATCGGTGGTCCGTCGTGCCATTCATGTTTCCGATATTCGCCGACCGTCTTGCAATCGAGCGCGCCGACGCTCTCACCCGGTGCGATCGCCTCAATGAGGAAGTCCGGCGACGCGTGCAGCACAGGCAGCTCGCGATGTGCGCGGTTCGCGTCGCCCGCATACGCGAGTGATCGATTGTTGCGGAGCGCGTACTCTGCCGCGATCAGCGCCTCGTGTTTTTTGCCCCAGTAAAAAAATTCCGGCTCGTGATCACGTGGCGGGAGTTGCCGCGTTTTTTCCAGCCACGTGTCGATCGCGCTGCGATAGCCGACGCCGAGGATCGACGCGACGTCGGATGCGCCGACGAACGTGGATCGATCCAGCGGGGGCACCGCGAGCGCGGCGCTGTTGCTCTGTGCGTCTGTCATTGTGGATTTCCTCCGGCGCCGTTATATGCCGCGCCCGGGGCCCACCGCAACGGGCGCTATATAATGTAGGGCCGCTCCCAGAGCGGGCGAGCGGGAATCCGCAACGAAAACGCGCCCCTAGGTAGGCCCCATTTTCGCGAAAAACAGGTGTTGCGTTTAGCGGATTACTGCGATACATTAGGAACATGAAGAAACAAGACGAGAAACAAGACGTAATTAGCGGCGCCTGCTACGTGGCCAAGGTCTCCGGCAAGCTGGCCACGGTCCGGATCATCGGCGAGTCGCCATACGGTGGCTGGCTCGCCGTCAACGTCGAGACTCGGCGCGACGTGCGGATTCGCGGCGCGCAGCGGCTGCGCTACCGCGTCGTGGAGGCGAGCGACCCGGCGATCGCCACGGTGCCGGCGACCGAGCTGCACCCAGGCGACACGCTCGTCATGCGGGACGGCTCGACTGTCAGGATCGACGCGACCGAGTCTGGCACGATGCGCGACGGCGGCGCTGGGATAGTCGTGCGCTACCTGCAGCCCGGCATGGCGGCGGCGCGCGGTGGGTGCCGCATCCGCGCCACCGCGATCGTTCGCGTGCTGCGCCAGGAGGCCGCGTGAGCGCGCGCTACGCTGTGACCGCTGGCGACTGCGCCGGCGAGCTCGCCGACCGCGAGTGCGAGACGCTAGAGCAGGCCGTTGCTGCGGCCCGCGAGCTGCGCGCGAAATACCCGCGCGCGCTGCTGACCTACTGCTCGCCCGACCGGTGCGACTACGCCGACGACACCGGCTGGTGCGACGGGCTGACCGAGGACGAGCGCGAAACACTGGAGGCTGTATGAGCACGACCTGGACATGGACATGTGATTTTTGTGACCGGGCCAAATACAAGGTCACGGAAAAAAATAACGAATGGGTGGAGGCGGCCACCGGGCTACGCGCCAGGGTCCAGCCGTACGCAGACCGATTGATCTGTGATGCGTGTTGGGACCTGTCCGAGAACGGCGAGAACTGGGGCGCGGTCCCCGGTGCAGCCGCGTTGGGATTTCCGGAGAAGACATGAGCGACTACGACCATCTCCCGATCGCGACCCCATACGACGACTGGAAAACGTACCGCGAAACCGGCGCGTGGCCAGACCGAGACGCAACGGACGGGCGCCGCCTGACGCGGTGTCACCGGTGCAACGCCGAGACGCTGGTCGACGAGCTGGCGCTCGCGGGCGGCCGCTGGATCTGCGGGCAGTGCGCGGCCGAGCGCTATCACCCGGCGCAGACGTGGCCCAAGCGCTGCTCGTGCGGTGCGGATCTCTCGCTCGCGCAGTGGCTCGCGCTCCCGTGCGCGGGCGTGCAGCCGGCGGTCGAGCACCCGGATCCGAGCGACCCGGTATTCCCCGATCGCTACCCGGCACTGGAGCTGCGCACGCATCAGTGCGGCTCGACCTCGGGCGTCTATCTCGCGGAGGGCAGATGACGCGGCACTACGTAGTGATCGCGCTGGCGGCGGATGGCACCGAGGACGCCACCATAGTGACGCGAAACGATCTCGCACTCGCGGTCGACCTGGCGCGGACACTCGCGCGCGACCTCCCGGAGGCGACCATCGCTTATCGCTGCGTCGCTGGCGGGCAAGACGTGCTCGACGGCGCCGAACGCGACGCGTTGGCCGACGCGGTGGCGACCGCGCGACACCAGGGAGGAGGATCAAATGAAGCCTGAACCGAAACGACACGGAATGACGCGCGATCGGACGCCGCGCGTCCACAAAGCGTACCGCATGCTCGCCGACCTGGCCGCGCGAATCGAGGCGCGCGCCGAGGCCGACCGCGTGTCCGAGTCGGCGCTGGTGCACGAGCTGCTTGCTTACGCGCTCGACGCGACGGAGGCGGAGGCGAAATAATGGAATCGAAGGTGATCGAGATACGCGACCGGTGCACGTTCATCCCGGCGCTGGCGGTGCGCCTACGCCCGGCGAACGAACGCGAGCGCTACCTCGTCGCGCACGCGGGATACGGAATCACCGGCGAAAGCCAGGAACAATACGTGATCCTGACGCGCCTGGTGCCGCCAGTCGAGTCACACCATGATCCGTACGAGTGGATCCGATACGGCCGCACGATGCCGCTGGCGCATCGTCACCTCATCGCGAATTGGGCCGACGTTCTGTCTGGCGACGTGGTCGACGTCGAGTTCCTGCTCGGCGAATCGAGCGCGCCGAAACACGCGGAGAAGATCGATGAGCCAGATCCCGCATAGCAGGCGCATGCGCGAGCTCGGGCACGACGTCCAGACGAGCGGCAGCCTCGAAGACATCAGCTATTGCCGGCGCTGCGGCGCCATGTGGTGCGACGAGTCCGGGCGCACGTGCGAAGAGGAGATCCGCCGCGTGTGCCCGAACCATACGCGCGGTCGCGAGCGCTATATTGTCCGAGGTGCGTGTGGCCCCCCGGATAAGAGGGAAGGAGAATCGTGGAACGTCGTAAGCATCGGCACGAAGAACCGCCGCGGATCGTCCAGGCGGCCGTCACGGTCCGCGGCCCGGGCCGCAATCCCGCGCGCTGCGCCGAGCGGCTCGCCGGGATGCGCGCCTACCAGGTGGGCGCCCGGCGCTGGCTCGTGCTCGTCTACTCGGACGGCACGCAGGAGCGGATCGATCTCTCCCGCGAGGCGATCGAGCTGATCCGCGCGACGTACGGGCAATGGCGCTAGGCACGCGTGATCCTCGTCCCGCCTGGTTACCGCGACATCGGCCTTCGGTCCTGGTGGCTCGCTGAATCCGGAGCATTCGATTCGATCGGTCGCCGCCTCGCGGACAGTCACTACAGCCGGCGCAAACGGGGAGCGCGGCAATTCGTCCCGCCGGGGCAGCGCTTCGTGCTCATCGCCAAGGACGCCGGCTCCGTGTGGGCATGGTGGCGGCCGCATCCAAATAGTGGTCTCCGCGCCATGAACGGCCTCGACGGCTGGACGTGCACGATCTTTCGACGCGTTCACGGCGCACGGGCCAGTGACCTCGTGCTAGACGCGGAGCGCGCGATCGACGCGCTCGGACACACGTGCGGCCCGCACGGCATGCTGACTTATATCTGGGACGCGAAGGTCCGAAGCGCGCACCCTGGATATTGCTACAAGGTCGTCGGCTGGCACGTGGCGGGTCAGTGCGCGGAGTGCGCGTCAGTTGCCCCGCGCAGCGCAGACGACCGTAAAACTCTTCTGCACAAATCGTTCGCCCGCGCCGGCATAGACCTCGCGCGCGACGTAGAGTAGGCGGCGCCCCAAGCGGGGAGCACTCGGGGCGCCCAATCGAAACAGCGGCAGGATCGACAGCGTGCTGAGCCCCGAGGGGCCGGACCGCGCACGTCCCCCTGTGACGGTAATGGTAGCACCGTTCGGTATGCGCCCGCTTGGGGCGCGGATCAGAAGCGGACTTCCGCGCGCAACCCAGCGGTCGGGTCCCAGCTCCGCCACGACGTCGAGGCCCACGCCCCGAGCGCGCCGACGCTCCACGACGAGTCCCAAAGCCGGACGCCGGCGGTGAGCTCCGGCCCGGACGGCAGCGCCGAGGCCGCCACGTAGGCACGCCGCCGCTCCGGCAGCGCGAACGCATGCTCGACCGCCCGCACGGTCCCGGCAATCGCCGCGGCGTCCCGCGCGGGCGTCGTCAGTTTCCCGGCGTCGGTCCCTTGCCAGATGCCTCGACGAGCGCAGCCGCCTTCATCGCGTTCGCCTTGAGCATCGTTCGGCTCGCCGTGTAGCCGAGCTGCGCGAGCGCGATCTGTAGCGCGCCGACGATCTCGAGCACGAGCGCCCACGTCTGGTCGCCCTGCTTCATCTGCGCGAGCGCGCCGGCGATCATGGCGAGCACGCCGATGATCTTCGCGGCCCACGTCAGGTAGTACTCGCTGGTTTTCTTGCCCTGCGTGATCTCTCCAGCCACGACGCGTCTCCTCTCGCGGCTCGGGTCTACGACCCGGAGCCCGAACAGATTGAGCGAAGCCGGCGCCATGCGCCAGCGTCTAGGCATCGGTCTTGTGTCCGTTGTGCGGCCCGAGCGCCGTCAGCGTCGCGCGCAGGTCGGCGGCGTCGAAGTCCGGGCAGCTCTTCGCGACGCCCTCGAAGTCGCGGTGCCCGCACACGTCGGACGGCAGCAGCGCGTGCTCGGTCAGCAGGCGCCGCACGAGGTTGAGCAGCGCGAGTACCTGGCGCACAGTGTAGAGCCCGCGCTTGCCGACGAGCGCGACGCCGATCGTGTCCGCGTTGTGGCCCTCGACGTGCGCACCCTTCTCCGCGACCGACCGGCCCTCTTCGACGAGGCCGTCGTGCTCGGCGCGGTAGCGCAGCATCGGATCCACGCGGCCGTTGCCGACGACGAAGTGATAGCCGATCCCCTGCCACGGCCGGCCCTTCGAGTCCTTGCGTTGCCTGTGCCAGGTGTCGACGAGCGCGCGATTGCCGTACTCGGAGTCCGTGCAGTGCACGACGATCTTGCGGATGATGCGCGGCTCCGGCATGGCAGCGATTGTATCAGGGTCCGTAGCCGGCCGTGAAAGCGTCGTCCGCGCCGAGCAGCATTCCCTTGGCGTTGTCGTCGACGGCGGCCACGAAGTCGCTCGCCGTGTAGCCAGCCGTGGTGCAGGCCGTCGCCACGGCTGTGCCCTTCACGATCGTGCATCCGGTCGCGGCCAGCGTCACGCGGATCGGATATCCGGTGTATGCGGTGCCGTTCCAGCTCTCGTACGAGATGACCGCGAACGACGCCTTGTAGTCGTAGATCGCGGCCACGAGCTTGAACTGCGTGTGCGTCTCGCTCAGCACGAGGTTCGTCGGGTCGACCACGCCGGGCGGCGCCCACGCGAGCAGCGGGAACGCGAGGACGCCGAGCATGGCGAGCGTTGCGGACAGGTATCGCTTCATGGTTTCGATCCTCCTCTATTGTCCCCAGAGTAGCCAGCCGTGCAGGCCCCCAAGCAGCAGCGCCGCCCAGCGATGGAACGGCACGCGCAGAAACCCGAGCGCGAGTGCCGCGGCGCCGGCCACTGCGAGCGCCCCAAACGCGAGCCAACGCGGCTCGTCCCACACCGCCGGCACGAACAGGTGGCCGCCGACGACGCCCCAGCCGTACGCCATGATCCACCAGCGCCGGCTCGCGTTGCCGACGATCTCCGAGATCGTGTTCCCCTTGCGGCTGTCCGCCGCGAGGAGAACGTCCCAGGAGATCAGCAGAAGCGTGATCGCGATCATGATCCCGCTGGCGATCGTCGTGTTCACGTCGTGTTCTTTCGGTAGCACTGCAGCCACGCGCCAATTTCGCCGGCGCCGGTGCTTGCCTTCGCAACCTCAAGCCGGCACTTCGCGTTCTTGTGCAGCCAATCCACGCGGTAATTGTCTACGTCGAACAGGCGCGCCGAGTTACCCATCGAGACCTTGCGGATCATCCACACGAGCACGTCGACGTCGTACACGTCGAATGCCCCATTCGGGTTCGCCACGTCGGCGACCGCCGTGAAGGCCCCGGTCTCCCGGTCGACGTCGTAATAGCCGGTGTCGGCGCTGTTTCGGATCGGCGCCGCGAGCGCAAGGTCGACCGTGTGCGAGCCGTTGCCGGCGGCCGGTTTCATCCGATTGTAAGGACCGCCGATCGACACCAGGTTGCAGTTGCCGGTGCCGGGCGTCGAGGTGGGTGTGCTCTTCGGGAACAGCGCCCCGAACGACAGCTTGTCGTCGAAGCCGAAGCCGGCGTCCCAGAACGCGGAGCCGTCGTGCAACTCGACGCACTCGCCGAACTGGACGTCCACGCTCTGCGTCGCGGCGCCGGCGAACGTCAGCCGCAGCGCCGTGCCGCCGCCGCGCACGATCGGCGAGAGCTGGTCGCCGTGGCTCGTGATCCAGACGCGCCAGCCGGCGGTGCTCGGGGCGACGACTACCTCGCTCTTGGGGATCGCGGCGTAGGGAAACTCAGGCATCGCTTACACAAGCCTAGCGCGCACGAGCGTCACCGGTCCGACCTTCTCGCTCGTGTGCTCGAAAGTTTTCGTCTCGATCGCGGCGCCGGCGAAGTCGAAACGCTTGAAGGTCGACGTCAGGAGAAACGGAGTCCCGGACTTGTAGGTGTACACGGTCTCCTCGACCTTGCCGGACAGCGCCAGCGTGACCGGGTCCTTGAACGCGTACACGACGCGGCTCAGCAGTCGATTGTCGGTGTCGTACTTGTCCTCAAAATGCTTACCGCTGAAGTCGCCACGATCTCTGTGCGCCAGGACGATCGCGTCGAGCGCGGCCTGGTTGCCGGCCGCGATCGCCTCGCCGAACAGGAGCACGAACGTCGCCAATCCGGGCGGCGCAGTGATCGACTGAAGCGCCGCCTTCTGCGCGAACGCGCTCGCGAGCACTTCGTCGTGCAGCACCGCGATGCGCACCGTCCCGTCCGCAGTGTCGGTCGCGGTCGTGTAGACGGGCGCGGTCGGCTCGGTCCAGTTAGGCATGTCAGTGCGTGACCGCCGCCTTCCACGTCAGCGAGCCGTCGTCGGCGCATGCGTTCGCCACGCCGGCCGCCTCGCCGTTGGCGCAGTTGCGGTACACGGTGACCACGTTCGCCGCGGTCACGGTGCACGTGTATGTAGAGTCAGCCGTTGCGCCGGCGGGCGTCCCGAGGCTGCACGGATCACCAGCGCTGGCGCCGGTCACCGTGATCGTCGTGCCGCCGGCTGCTACCGTGTTGCCGCCCGTGGCGCCGAACATGTCCGCGGTCGCGCTGCCGGTTAGGATCTTCGAGCCGTTGGCGAATTCTGCCGATAGATTCGCCACGGTGGTCGTGCTCGCGACCACTAGCGGCGCGGTGCCGGTCGAGACCGTGTTGGTTATCTGGCCGTCGTTGGCGACGCGGAACTTGTTGATACCGCCAACGTCGGCGACAAGTAGTCGATCATCTGTCCCGGGCGCGCTTGTTTCTATGGCATTGATCCGTAGCGCCGTGTAATCGCCATTCACCGGTTTGTTTACCGTGTGCTCAACCAAGACACCGGCGCTGTTGCCATTTGCCGTATCGCTCGTGCTGAGCCGCATGGCAAAACCGGATTGCCCTTGCGTGGCCTCGAGTCTGAGCGGAGTTACAGCTCCTCCGCCAGTTGTTGTTGCGGCAATTAGAGCCCCGTTTATCGCGCTTCCTTCGATCTCGAATACCAGCGATGGTGCGATGAATCTCGCGGTATTCCCGAATCCTTGAATGGTGACTGCACCGACTTTCAATTCAGCATTTCCGCTTGCTGGTGTCGCACTGATATCGAGCTTATGCGTCGGAGACGACGCAGAGCTTCCGGTCAGCGTCGCGATCGCTGTGCCGAAGCTGCTGAAGCGCGCGACCGTGCCGCCCGTCTGGTCGTTGAGCGCGTCGAAGTCGAACGCCACGCCGCCGTTGGCGACGTTCGAGGTGATCTTCCCGAACTCCAGGCGGATCGTGTTGACCGCGCCGTCGAAATGCATGATGGCGTTGCCGTCTTTGTCGCGGACCTGGAACGTATCGGTCGCGGTCGGGGCCTGGACGGCGCCGATCTTCAATGGGTCGGTGACCGGTCGGCCGCTCGCCGAGCCGACCTGCGCCGACGCCGCGAGCGGGAATGCGGCGAGCGCCGCGAGTAATGCGAAGATTCGTGTCGCGGTACGCATGGTCGCTCCTTAGTTCGCGGCGAGGAAGCTCACGT
>Ga0214471_10003600_pt1 | contig 11994 bp, 20 predicted proteins | sample RVTome_5_FD_207665 | JGI IMG/M metagenome (GOLD analysis project Ga0214471, IMG submission 207665) | Soil microbial communities from uranium-contaminated site in the Upper Colorado River Basin, Wyoming, United States - RVT142D155 | ecosystem: Environmental > Terrestrial > Soil > Contaminated >... | reverse complement strand
ATAATATCAACATTAGTAAAATACGGTCTTAACTCCCCTCCAAAATTATTATTATCGTGATCATTGAATGGTTTCCCTTTTAATCCCATAAGAGAATCTATTATACTTATATCACAAATTTGATGGCAAGTACAATTAGTTAGCACAATTTCAAAAGTTACTGAAAAATCAGGAGCAGATATATTACTACCATCCGCGATAAATCCAGCATTTAATATTGTTTTCTCTACTTTTAAAGCACCAATTGGTAATTTACATGCCTTAATTTCGACTTTATGACAAGGATCGCAATTAGTATTATGGCCAATATTACAAACATGACAATTACATTTATTATGACAACTATCGTGTTTATGATGATGATGATGATCAGATGGTTCATTACAACTGGAATAGGTGCTACATGTATCTGTAGAAGTTGACGAACAATTATTATAATGGGTGTGGCCTTTATAATAATAATTTTGCTTTTTTTTTAAACATAATGATTTCTTCATATTTATATACTATAATAAACATAAAATTTTAACATGTAAAGTAGAAAAATGAATATAATAATTAAAAAATATTAATATTTTCTATATGCCAAACTAGTTATTATAATTATTAATAATACAAAACTTAAACACGATGATGATGCTATAGATCCATAAATCATATTTATATTTTCTTTAATATATTCAATTTGATCTTTCACAATTGGTATTTTATCCCCAAAGAATATTGATAGTATACCACTCAACGAAGATGAGCATACACAACACATTGATAATAGTAAAATTATTATTGGTAATGTTAAGGCTACCGCGCCGGCACCTAAGCCAAGTAATTCCATTTTATATAATTATATATGATATTTTATTTTTGAATTTCATCATAAATATGCCATTTACCATTCAATGGATTAAAATTATAATAAATTTCTTCATAATGATGCAGTAATGCATGAATTCCAAATGCAATGGAAATTAACAATATCCACATTATTTATTATTCGATAATTTATTAAAAAAATAATTGTAGCTATGGTTGCTAGAATCGCATTCAAACCGTTTTCTATATATTGTTAAAATATTAAAGTTTATGTAATAATAAATTCCAATCATTATAATGTTCAACTAAAGGATGGTGATAAAACGGAACTCTTTTGAAATTTCCATCATGATCATCTAAAGGACAATATATCATAATTCTTTTTCCTAATCCTAAAGAACATCCTAATTCAGCAAATGTTCCTCGATAAGGATATTCTTTATCAGTCATAACAAGAATATGAACATCACAATCTTTAACACCATTAATGTCGCCAATTGCTGCTTCTTGTAAACCATCAAAAGATGTTAATGAAGGTAATTCATGTGTTGTCCAATCATGTGTAATTTTATATCCCATGGATTCCAATTCACATATTTTTTGTTTAATTGATTGCTTATCCGCAAATTTTCCGCTAAGAAATATATTGACCATTGCTTATTACTTAATGAGAAAATTACTTATTTTATAATCAAAATATCAATTTTACTTAAAAAATAAAATATCTAAGAATATTATAAATGAATTTACAAGAGGTTATAATGACTTCGATGGGAGAATTTTTTGATAATGTATCTGATTTTATTGATAAAATGAAACTAGAAATTGTTGATAAGATCAACGAATCCGAAATACCATTTCAAATTATACACACAAGGACACTTCGACAGTCAATTGAAAATTTATATGATATTTATTATCAATTTTTAATTAATAAAAATGAAAAAAAATTAAATCATTTTACAGTTGGTCCTTTTAATTATCCAAATGAATTTACTATTCATATTAATGATTCGAATTACTCTATTAAAGTAACAAAAACAACTGATAAAATATTAATAACTTATCTCTATTATATTGATAATATATTGCAAATTCCATTTTTAGGATATGAAAATAAATTTAAAATGCATGATTCATATGAATCTTTAATGGATGATTTAAGTGATATTTATGATTGTGTTATTAATGATCAAATTACTCTCTATTAATGAGAAAACACAAACAAGTACCAAATTCCAAATGAATTTCGAACCAGCTGTAAAATAAAAATTACATTTATATAATGTTACTTAACATAATTTTAACATCTTCATCTATATTTTTATCTTGAATATCATTGATTAATATGAAAAAACATTTAATCGATATATTCAATTCTTCGCATTTAATAAACATTAATAATTTGTTTATTTTACTCTCTTTACCAATTTTAAAATGCAAACATCCGGCCGGAGAAAAAGCACATCCGTGGATAAAAACTGATCCGGATACATATTCATTTACCTTTAATCCATTAGAGATTGGAATAATATCTGTATCGATCGGAATTATTTTCACATCAAAATTCTTATTTATGGCATAATTATTTGGAATTTTTTTAATTTCATTATTATTTATACTTTCGTTATGTAAATGATAATATAACAATGAATGCAAACAAATGTAAATATTTGCATCATCTAATACATTTCTCTGGACGACAACAAATAAATCATCTTCTAAATATTGTAAATTTAATTTCTCTTTATTGCATATGCCAGTATATTCAATAGGGCATAATAACTCTTGTTCTCTATACCATAAAAAAGGTATACATGGTATTATAGTTTTGTTTAATTTCAATTTATATTGATCCATGTTTATATTATATATTATTATCTTATAATTAAACTGAATAATAATCAATTTTTAATAAACAAACAAACTAACTAATGTTTTAAAGATTTCATTTCATTTAATAAATCCCCCATATCCATCACTTTAATTTCACAAGTATCTCGATATCTCGCAGTAATAGTATTATTCGTCACTTCTTTCTGTCCAACAACCAAGATATAATTATATTGATGTACTTGGGCTTCTCTTATTTTCTTTGGTAAAGTATTATCACTACTGTCGACATCAACATAATACTTAAATAGTCTTAAATTATTTTGAATTTGTTTAGCATAATCCAAAAATTTTTCTGAAACTGGAATAACAATTGCTTGGTTTGGTGATAACCAAAAAGGCCATTTACCGGCATAATGTTCACATAATATAGATATGAATCTTTCAAAAGAACCATAAATTGCTCGATGAATAATAACAGGAGTTTGTAATTCTTGATTCTCATCAATATATTTCAAATTAAATCTTTCTTTAGATGGCAATTGAAAATCCAATTGAATGGTTGCACATTGATGTTTTCGATTCAATGAATCTTTCAAATGAATATCAATTTTCGGACCATAAAATGCTCCTTCTTGTTGATATAGATTCCATTTCAAACCACTTTCATCCAATACAATTTTCAATACTGCTTCCGCTTGATCCCAAATTTCGATTTTACCAATAAACTTTTCCGGACGAGTTGATAGGCCAACATCGAATTGAAAACCAAATTTTCCATAAACATCTTTGAAAAATTCAAGCGCACTAAACATCTCTTCTTGAAGTTGATTAAATGTACAGAAGATATGACTATCGTCTTGGGCGAATGTTCTGACCCGGTTTAATCCACTTAATGCTCCGCTAAATTCATTTCGATGCAATGAACCAAAATCAGCAAATCGTAATGGCAGTTCTCGATATGATCGCACTCGATGCCCAAACATCAAACAATGATAAGGGCAATTCATTGGCTTCATGCTATATTCAGTGTTATCACAATCAAATCTAAACATATGTTCTTTATATTTGTCCCAGTGACCACTTATTTCCCACAAATCTTTTTTTGCGATCATTGGTGTTTTAACTTCTTCAAAACCTCGTCGAAAATATTCATCACGAATAAAACTTTGTAATTTATTATAAATCCGAGTACCTTTTGGTAACCAAAAAGCACATCCAGGAGTTACTTCATTGAAAAAAAATAATTCTTGTTGAATACCTATATCACGATGATCAATATGAGTCAATTCTTCGGTCATTTAAAGTTTAATTAATGTTCAATATTTAAACATTATCATATTTAAATATTAATTCAATTTTTTTCCTAATAATAGTATAATGAATAAAACAAAGATTATAACCTTAGTTGTTATTATAATAGTATTTTGTTGTTTATTTAGTTCATTAGGAAGTAGTATGATGGTATATTACAATCAAGCAACAACAATATCTGAACCCGAACCTGATATTAACGAAATAGATGGAATTGATGCAACTATAGAACCTGATCAAAATGAAGTTATAGAACCAGAACCAACCGCACCAGTTCCAGAACCTCAGCCATCCGCTCCATTACCAACACCAATATCAACTCAAACTCAAACTCAAACTCCAGAACCAGAACCAACCCTGGCACCAAGACCTGCATCAACACCGTCACCAACAGAGTTTAAAAGTTCACTTAACCCAGGCTGTTGGAAAGATCCCGGTGGATCGGCAATTTATAGGATTAGACAAACTGGCAAACCATGCTGGGTACCAAATCCTACGGCATATGATACAATGTGTGGCCAACGTTGGTCGGCCCATAAAGTTCCAGGCAGTCTTAGAGAAATTATTGGTTCGATGAATCATGAACAAGTTCCTAGATGTTAATAGTTAACTTATTCGGATTTCTTTTTTCTAGATTTTTTAGCCGGGTTTTCTGTTACGATTTCTTCAGGAACTTCTTCCTTTTTCTTTTTCCCAGATGATTTTATTTTTTCTTCTTCTTTATTTTTAGCTATTTTTGATTTCCTATTTCTTTTAGTAGTTTCTTCCTTCTCTTCCTTAGTTTCATTGTTCGCATCATCTTCCTCGATTTTTACTTTACGATCCTTGATTTCTTTAATGTTCGGTTTAAATAATGGTTTTCTTTTTTCTACAATCTCTTCAATTATTGGTGTTCTAAAATTATTATTAATGATTCGTATTGTTTGTTCTCCTTCATTATCACTATCATCATCACTGTCTGGATGAGTGACTATTTTTGTAACATATGAAGTACAGTTACCGTTATTTGTTACAGTCCTTGTAATATGATTATTCGGCGCAGTGAGACTATTACGGATAAATTCTTCACTTGTAAATATTTTATTTAAATTTTTCATTGCTTCATCAAAATCTGATCCAAATGGAGATGAATTTTGATTTACCGTTTCCAGTTTTTGATCATAACGACCTCTATTATATGGGTCTGATAACACTGTATAAGCTTCATTAATTCTCTTAAATCTATCAATCGCAAATTTATTAGTCGCTTTATCGGGATGATATGCTTTAGCCAAATCTCTATATTTTGACTTAATATCATCATAAGTTGCATCTTTTTTCAAACCTAAAACATCGTAATAATTCATATATATAAACTATTACTATTTTTTTATACCTTTTATAATACTTTAATATTTTTTAAGCATAATAAAATAAATTTTATTATTATTTTTCCAGTTTATCATATCTAATGAATTTGCAATTGTATGATTATATATATAATTAAAATCAAAGTCCATTGGAACAATTAATATAATTATTTTCTTTTTATCGAGATATTCATTAATAAATTTGATTATTTGTGATTTTTTTGTATTATTAAGCCACATTAAAATCAAGCATGCTTTATCAAAATCATCGTTTGGATTGCTTATTTTTGCAGTTGAATATGTTGCCAATATTAAATCAGTTATTTCTTTATCGTTGTCGCTATTTAAAATATAAATATTTTTATTACATTCATATATATTTTTATCAATAATCGGTTTCAATTTATCAAATAGTATTGACATTATAATTATATCATAAAAAAATTAAATATAACTAATTTGATTAAAATTGATCAGATGATAAAAAAAACGATTGTAAATTCAAAAAGACACACCAAAAAGAGCAGCAAGTTCTGACTTAGTGATCGTATGGGGGTCCTTGGACACAACCAATGTATGTAACTTCTTCACATTCTCACGTGAAAGAGAAGACCAGCAACCATACTTGCCGCAATACATCAAGGTGTCACCATGGGGTGTGTTGTAGCGTCGGAAAAAGCGCACACCTCCAATGACCAATACTTCGCGACCAATATGTGTATCCGCACCACACAACACAGTGTTCTGACAAAACGCCGGATACTCTAGGTGATTCTGCACAACAAGACTATCTTTAGGAAGCAGTGCATGCACTTCCTGAACGATACCAACATATTTTTTCCCTTCTACGATTTCAGCCTCCGGAGGAATGTATTCCCAGCTTTCTGGCTTATTAGAATCAGGAGGGCGGCGTACAAAGCTCATTGTGCTTGAACGTACAGAAAAAGACAAACCTAATGAGGAAAGCAAGAGAGTTCGAGTATCTACCCTTTTCTAATAAGATTTTCAAACAATTATATTTTCAACTTTTTTCGTTAATTTTCATAAATACTATTTTTGAAAAATAATTATAAAAAAAGTGTTTATGGCAAACTTAACAAAAAAAAGTTATAAATTTAGAAATTTATTTATTGACCTCCGCGAAGTCGTAAAACTAAATGGAGTGTACTTTCTTTTTGAATATTGTAATCGGAGAGAGTTTTTCCCGGTTGTACCTGACTCACCTAGTTATTTATTTCTAGGCTCATTGTCTTTATGAAGATAGATCATAACATCTTTTCGGATGGGCCTGGACTATACCTTAAGCCATTTTAATAAACAGCCCATATCCATCTAGTCTCTGAACCTTCTTCTAATCAATAGAAGCTTGGCTGCTGATTATCCAATCTTTCATATTTTACAATCTCCTCAAGTTTCCCTGAAGCCGTTAACATATTTAATGTTAACTTTGTTATGAAAATTTAAGGAAGTTCCAGCAATTTGGATATGTCGCCAATTTCAAAGAAATTGACTAGCAAACACTTTTATGTTTACTGAGACCGAATTTGATCTTCGAGCTGTTTGCCAGCAAAAATGAGGCGTTGTTGATCAGGGGGGATGCCTTCCTTATCCTGGATTTTCTGTTTGACTTGATCGACTGTATCACTGCTCTCTACTTCGAGAGTGATTGTTTTGCCCGTTAACGTCTTCACAAAAATTTGCATTTGATGTATGTTTATTAAAGAGATAATCCATTATTAATAAGCTATGTTCTCAATAAGTTTAAAAATCAATTTTTTTTCATTTAAATAAAATTGAAATTATAACAATATAGTGTTAATAAGCATTATAATGAATATATAATTATGAATAACGAACAAGATCAAACGAAAACATGTACAAAGTGCGATGAATCCAAGCCACTAACTGCCTTTAGCAAGTTGATAAAGAGTAACGGTAATCCTGGATATAATTCACATTGCAAAGAATGTCGGAATAAAGCATCGAAACAAAAAGATAACAAAAGAATAACTGTTGGTAACAAACATTGCAAAGGATGTGAACGGATATTATCAATAGATAATTTTACATCATGTAAGGCAAATAAAGATGGACTGCAAACTTATTGCAAAGAGTGCAAACATGATATGCAAATGGATTGGGGATCGGAAATTGATGGCTATATTACAAAAATAATAAATGATTTAAACCATAATATTAAAAAAAATAATACGGAGTGGAACATTACAATTACGAAGCAAGACATTAAGGATCTATATTTACAACAAAAGGAAAAATGTGCATTATCAGGGATAAAATTAACTCATTTATCATGTCAAACAACGAAAGATAATTATAAAATAAATAAACATAATATGGTTATTGATAGAATTGATCCGAATGAAGATTATACCAAAGATAATATTCGTCTAATTTGTGCTATTGTTAGTAAAATGAAAATATATCAAACAGAAACAGAATTCATGACAATGTGTAAAAATATTGTAAACAATCAAAAATAAATAGTCGAACAAAAATTAATTTATAAAAAATTGAATAATTAAACGTATTTATTTATATATATTCCTGTATGATCAATAATAAATAAATGAATACAAAAACATGTAAGAAATGCAATAACACTTTATCATTAACAAATTTTCATAAAAATGGTTTTAATGGCCATCATCCACTATGTAAAATTTGTAGATCCCAAACCCGCAGGGCACAAGCCTACGATCGTAAAGAAGGCCTTAAGATATGTCCTAAATGTGAAAAAGAAATACATTCAACGAATTTCGACTCGGACAAAAGTAATCATGATGGATTACAAACTTATTGTAAGAAATGTAAAAATATATTTCAAAAGGCTCGTTTAAATACATTCAATGGATTTATCAAAAACTTATTCAAAGATTTAAAATATAATGCCAAAAACCGCAATATTCCTGTCGAAATTACTCTCGAGGATATCAAAGAATTATATGAACAACAAAATCACAAATGTGCTTTAACGGATAAAATAATGACATATGAAGCCATGGAAAGAATAAATAATCAACATATTATCAATAAATGGAACATATCCATTGATCGTATTGATTCGAAGAAAGGATATACCAAAGACAATATTCAATTAATATGTGCTATCGTCAATCGATATAAAATGCATCTATCACAAGAAGAATTAATGACAATCACTAAAAAATTAGTCGAGCATAATCAAGATAGAATAAATGATTTATTAAAAAAAAATTGATTTTTCATCATAATATATATTAAGTTCTTATAAACCATAATCACAATGAATCAAGACACAAAACAATGCACTAAATGCGCCGAAATTCTCCCTTTGTCGGCATTCGAGCAAGTATGCAGGAACAATAGGGAAACCAATTATAATTCACAATGCAAAGATTGTCGACATAAAAAAAATCAAGAACATTTTTCAACATTTGATGGCTTTATAAATAGACTTTATCTTTCATTAAAACATAATGCTGCGACTCGTTCAAAAGACTTGTCGATTGAAATAACAGAAGATGATATAAAAGATCTATATAAGAAACAAGATGGATTATGTGTGCTGACTGGCATTAAAATGACTCATTTAGCTTATCAAACCAATGTGAATAATAGGAAAATAAATAATTATAATATCTCGATTGATAGAATAAATTCTAGTAAAGGATATACAAAAGACAACGTCCAATTGGTTTGCGCCGCTGTTAATATAATGAAAAGTGATTTAACAGAAGATGAATTGTTACTACTCGCTCATAGTATTTGTGCAAAAAACTAAATGAATAGTTTGATTCTTTTTTTATTGTTTAAATATTCTTACAAATATCACATTTAGTAGCATATTGATCATAATTAAGGAATTCGTCGACAGCTGCATTAAATTTATCAACTTTCGCAGCATAAACATAATTGCCATCCCCAACGAACTGACGAATTAATGGTGTCGATAAACCAGCAGCAGGAATGCCTGGTTGCATTAATTTCAGAAAGAGAGTCACACCATAACCTCGACTGAAAGATGCATTTTCAGATCCAGTAACAATAAGTATAGGAAGGTTTTGATCTCTAACTGTAGGAAGAATAGGGAATAGATCTTCAAAAACCCAAGAATTTGGATTATTATAACCAAGCATTTGAAGACTTAGGAGTGCTGGAGTATTTTGAGCAATATTTATGACATAATCACGAAGTGGTTGAATGTTTGTACAAAGATCAGGGAAAATACGCTCAGATATTGCCTGTAGGAAGAATTGGTAACCTGCTTGTACTTGAGGATCATTTGGATTAAAAGCAACACCAAGAAGAAGTTGATAAATTGGATTGATTTCTGCTGGAGTAAATTCGGCATATTCCCATTCATTAGGACCAGGAGTTGTAGAAGGATTACGTGTTGTGGCTAATGTTAGAGGATTACCACCTGCGAGAATCATTCTCTTAATAATGCCGGGATAAGAAGCAGCAAAACGAAGGCCAATTTGCGCACCAAAGTTACCTCCAAAAAATATAACCGATGTTACATTTAACGCATCAAGGACGGCTTTAATATCATCGGACCACATAGTAAAACTATAATCAGAATTAAGTGGTTGACTTGAATTGCCATATCCTCGAAGATCAACAGCTAATGTCGCATATTTGTTGTCATAATACTTTCGTTGACAATGCCAAATATGATGATCCGATCCAGATCCATGAACAAATAACATAACCGGATCAGATGTGAGATCTCCAGTAGCAGAATAAAAAAGATTAACAGTAGTTGTGCCGTCGACGCGAGTAATAGTACCAGTAGTTTCGTTGGGAAGAGTTGCGTTTGTCATATTTATAAATACGAAAATTATTATTATACTGGTAGGGAAATTATTAAGTATATATCATCCAATTGTAAAGTAATACTAAACAAAAATTAAAAGAGATTTGATTATTTTTCTATGATATATATATAACGTATGTCGGAATCTCCTCAATTTTCTGAAATTGGACCAGGATTAACACCAGATACAACTGAAATGATGGCATCATCTTTTATAACTAATAAAAATATGACTACGATAATTATTATTGTTATTGTTATATCTTTCCTAATATGTCTTTTCATAAGCACTATGACAACATTTTTTTCAAAATAATGAAGCTCGTCAAATACATAAAAAAATAATATCATATAAGGATATGAATATTGATAATCTAGATTTAAAATTAAAAGCATTAGAAGATGCCATATCATATCCTTCATTCAAGGAAGTAAAAGATACATGTATTGTCGAAGTTGAATCTTTTAATTATGATGATATAAGTAAAGAAATAACAAGTAATGAAAAACTCACAAACTTAGAGGGAGCACAAATAAATTTAATATTAGAGATACTCAAATTATTAAATGATAATAAAATAAAATATAATGTTGTATTACATAACAATATTGGATTCTACTGGAGAGGATTACCCATCCTTGTTATAAGAGTTACTGGAGGAAAACAAAATCAAGAAAGAATGATGTACATTTCCGTTAAAGTATATAAAGATGAATATTCAACAAATCTAGGAGCAAGACGAGCAATTAAATACACTGTTGTTGGATTTGCGGTTGTCAGTGTATTGGCTGTAGGTTTAGGAGCATTATTTTTTACTAAAAAGAATAGTAATTAATTAAGTTGTGGTTTACCAAAACTCCAATGACATTTCCAACAAACTACATTCTCGTCAAAAACTGATGGACAAGGGTAACGATAACAACCATGTTCATTTCTCCAATAAGGTGGCATTTTGTCAACATAATCCACACCACCACAGTCATTTAACTTGGCATGTCTGGTACTTATTCCCATTTTATTAAGTAATAAATCTTCTTTTCCCGCGACATCACTGAATGATTCTTTTATATTTGATAAAAACAAATATAATCCGGTTATCACAAGACTTATAACAACAATTTGTAATATATATTGATTCATTATCGTGGTATCTGATTTATAATATATTATACATTTAAAATTTTATATTAATTTTAAATGTTCTTTTTATTTATAGATGAAATTTGATATTACTGAGGAAATGAAAAATATTATCCTTAATTCATCGATTAAGAACACTTATAATAAAACTCATACACACACTAAATATCCGCTCGATTTAATAATTAACGAACTTTTATATTTTCTTAAATCTGGCGTTAGCTGGAACCTTCTAAGATCGCCTATTAAGTATAAGACTTTATACTGGCATTTTACTAAATTTGTTCAAAATAATATTTTTCTTAAACTTTATAATAAAATTCGTTCTTCATATATTAATAAATATATTTCTACACATTGCTCATTACTTATTGATTCAACTAATATTTATAACAAATATGGTCGTAATAAAATCGGCAGAAATAAATTCTATAAAAATAAACGGTCGACTAAAATTTCGCTTATGACTGATATTAATGGGTTTCCTTTATCTGTATTATTTATGAAAGGTAACTATCATGACAATACAGTTTTCCATAAACATATACGTGATTCACTTGTTATTCTTCCTAAAAGAAAATTACAAATTATCGCAGATAAGGCATATTCTTCTTATAAAAATTATGAGTTACTTGATCAAAATAATATTACACATATCATTCCACCTAGAAATAATATGAAAATAGCTTCCAATTATAAATATGATATAAATAGTTATAAAAAACGAA
>Ga0214471_10003599_pt1 | contig 11996 bp, 7 predicted proteins | sample RVTome_5_FD_207665 | JGI IMG/M metagenome (GOLD analysis project Ga0214471, IMG submission 207665) | Soil microbial communities from uranium-contaminated site in the Upper Colorado River Basin, Wyoming, United States - RVT142D155 | ecosystem: Environmental > Terrestrial > Soil > Contaminated >... | reverse complement strand
AACACAGTCCAGTTCCCAGCGACGGAGTAACGGAGGTCGCCGCCCATCCTTCGGGCGAGCCCGCGTGACACGGCGAGCCCGAGACCGATCGGTTCGGTCCGTCCGGGGGACGGCGACCCGCCAAAGGGCTCGAACAGCCCGTCGACCAGATCGTTGGGGACCGGGTCGCCGTCGTTGCGTATCTCGATGACGACAAACGACTCGTCCCCCAAGTTCTCGACCTGGATCTGGTGATCGGCGTACCTGGCGGCGTTGCGCAGGATGTTGCGCGCAATCTGGCGGATCCGCAGCGAATCGCCGACACATGATCCCAATGGGCTCACACTCACTCCCAGGCTCTCCGGGAGGTTGAGACGGGCAATGGTCCTGGCGAAGATGGTGTCGAGGTTGACGACCTCTTGCTTGATGGTCAGGGCTCCGGCGGAGAGACGAGCGGCGGTGAGATAGTCCTCGATCAGCCGCTCCAACTCCAGCGCCCCATCACGAGCATCACCAAGCAGAGCCGCGTACTGCTCCGGACTGAGGTGATCCAGATTCTCGTTGATCACCTCGAGCATCCCCACCACCGCGGTGAGCGGGGTCCTCAGCTCGTGGCTCACGGTCGCCAGGAAGTGATCCTTCTCGGCGAGGGTCTGTTCCAGTTTCTCGATCCGGCGGATCGCGGAACGACGTTTCATCAGGTTGTAGGCGAGGATGGCCAAGAGACTGCTGGTCAGGATCCCCAGAAGGGCAAGCCAGTCCGAGGCGGCGCCAAAGCGTCGAGCTCTTACCGACGAGTGGTCCAGTTCGACGACTACGTCGCGATCGCCGATCGGAACGGAACCCACCCAGTGTTCAGAAGTTGACGCCGCGGTCGACTCTTCGCCAGGCGCGACCTCTCTGATTTGCCAGGTGGTGTCGTCATCGAGTAGCAGCCCGGCGCGGTCGGCGAGAGCCTCGTCGATGTGGATGACTGCCAGCGCAACGCCGAGCACCTCGCCACCCGGTCCGGTGACGGATGACACCATCGCCAGATCCCCGATCTCGGAGTCGCCGGGCAGCCTGATGAAGCCAGACGGAGCGGGTGTCTCTCCCTGCAGGGCGCGATCGATTGCGTCGAGCAATACGGGGTCGCGAGCAAGATCATGGCCGACCTCGAATCCGGCTGCCGCCGAGCGGGCCTGGTAAAGCACCGGCCATGAAAGCCTTTCGGAATCCTCGGAAGGGACCGGAGTGGAGTAGACCAAACTCGTTGCCGGGGCGCCACCAATGACCAGCGCGAAGTGATCGAACTCCTCCTGAGTGACGATCGTGCTCGATTCGAAGAGCCCCTCCAACGCCTCAGCCTGCTGGCTTCCGGCTGTCTGGAGGTCTGCGACCACACGAGTCAGCTCCTCGCCGTAGCTGGCAAGCGCCTCACGAGCTCGTCGCTCGTCGGCATTCTCTGTCCGCATGAACATGAGCACCGACAGGGCAATGCCAATCAGCGCAATCGTCAACGCGATCCACTTCGCGCCGTTGAGCGTTCGGCTCGACGTGTCTGTGGACACCTGACGCCCTATGGGCCCGGGTTCCATGGATCAATTGTCGGCACACAGCGTTGATCCCATAAGCCCCCCGGCAACAACGGGATATGTTCCAAATGCTGTTCAGGGACCGGGGGCCACGTTGTAAGCGATGCTTTCGGGGATGAGACGACCCTCGATATAGGGAAGGGGGCCGTCGGCCAGGTGCCACACGGCGGAGAACGGCCCCGGGACCGGCCGGCCGGCACCACTGAGCCACACCGGGGTGGGAGTGGTCCATTTGGCCCGGACCAGGCCACCGGGGAGGTCGGCGAAGCGGTCAGTGGTGCTGAAATCGATCGGAGCCCCCCTCTCATCGACGAAGACCCTCGCTGTTACACGTCGGCCGGCGTCGGCGAGCGTCACGTCGAAGCTGTCATCATCCACATCAGCCCACGTGGTGTTGGGCCCGAGCAGGAACGAAGGAGCGAGGAGGATGGCGTCGTTGAGGTAGGTGGTCAGTTCCCCGACGTCGAACTCGTCGCCGTGCCCTTCGGCCACCTTGAACAGACCGACCAGCTTGCCGAGCATTTGTCCCCGTCCCCGCAGATAGGTGTCGTTGCCGATCATCGGGAACACGCCGGCGAATCCGATCCGCATCGTGTAAACCCGACCCACCTCGAGCGCCGTGTTGTACTGCCAGGCCTCGGCCGGGAGCCAATCGGCGTGAGGGCGCAAGCGAAACCGGCCGACGAACCGGACCCGCAGCGACCAATCCCTGGGCCGGCCCGGCACACCCATGAACGCCATATAGCGCTGCGCCGTGGCCGGCAATCCGGCGAGATCGTCCTCAGTGACCACCTCCTCGGGGCCTGGGCCTGACGGGAGCCCAGCCTTGGCCGTATCCCTGAGAAACCGCCGGTACAGGCTTCGTCTTGGCTTCGGGGTCGCGACCCTTGCCCGGGCACCGGGCCCGCTCAGGTCACGGCTGTAAACCATCGACCCGACCTGGTTCGCCAACCGACCTCAACTGACTCCTTTCGGATCACGACAGTTTGGCAGCGAAGACGGCTTCGATCTGTCATGGAATCGACTATCGCGGATCAGGGGTCGAGGACGCCGCCGATAACGAACAGACCAACCCCGATCACCACAGAGGCCAGTGCCAACCCGGCGATCCCCCAGACGATCAGCCTGACCACTCGCTCCGCTTGCTCCGCCCGAGCCGACACCGGCGGAGCCGCCGCACCGGCTTGTCGTCTCCGGGCTCGTCTGACCGACGACGAGAAGAACAGCCCGACGAGGGGAAGCACTGCGATGGTGAAGGCGTGGGCGATGCCCATCACCAGAAGGAAGACCGCAAACCGCGCGGCCCATTCCCAGGCGTCGTCCCCGACGATCATTGTCTTGTTCCAGATGTCGAGGTCCCACCTCACCAGGATCACCCCGAAGAGGAACAGATAGAACGCGATGTCCAATAAGGCGACGAACCGATCGCCGGTTGCAGGGTCGAGTCTGAAGACATCGGCGATGAACGGCCTCCCGAACCGGCGCAGCGTTGGGCCGAGGATCAGGATCAGCACGACTTGAGCAACGCCGGTCAGCAGAACCAGGGCCCATCCCGGCGCGATCAAGCGCCCGCTGGGTCCAACCGAGATCACTTCTCGGAGAAAGAAGGCGACCGCGATCGCCCCGGCAATCAGGCTCGCCGCCACCCATCGGACCCGGCGTCGATGCCGCAGATCCTCCTCGAGACTGCGCTCCACCCGGGCGAACAGATCAGGGCTTGGGTCGAAGTCGTCCGCTCGGTGCAGGGTTTGGATCAAACGTTGTTCGAGACTCATGCTTCCTCCCCCAGGATCGAGGCGAGGGCTGACATGCCACGTTGGCAATGGGTCTTCACCGAGTTGGGCGAGATCTGGAGGGTGGCTGCGATCTCCCTCTCCGATAGGTCCAGGTAAAAGCGGAGAACCAGACAGTCGCGCTGACGTGGGGAAAGCGAGCGGAGGGCATCGAGAACCTCGGCCTCGCTTTCATTGCGCACCACCTCTTCGTCGGGCTCGACCGGGAGGACCCGCTCGGTGACCGTCTCCTGGTGGCGTAGCGAGAGCAGACCACGGCGGTTGTGATCGCGGGCCAGGTTGAGGACGATCGAACGGAGGTAGGCCGCCGCCTTGCCCGGGTCATCGATTCGATGGGCCGAGTGGAAAAGCCGGATGAAAGCCTCCTGGACCAGGTCCTCGGCAGCCGTGCGGTCGTCGGTGAAAAGCCTGGCGAGCCGGACCAACGAGGTCGCCTCCTGCTTATACAGGCTCTCCATCACGGCGCGACGATCGAGCGTCTCCGCCGTCCAAATCACCGTATTGTCGAGCGCCTCAGCCCAGTACAAGGTCAGGCCACGGGTGGCGGGGAGTCCTCTTCGAGCTGACGACTCAAGCCCAACAGACGTCCGACCAGAGGCAGGGTCAGCACGTTGAGCCCGTGGAGGATTCCCATCAACAGCAACATACCGCCGATCCTCGCCGTTTCTTCCTCGAGTTGGCCTCCCACCGTGATCCACTGATCGTTGAAGTTGATCGTGAACAGGATCAAGGCGAAGAAGATGAGGTAGTAAGCGACGTCCATCAACACCAGGTAGCTCTTGCCAGTGCGGGGGTTGCCCCGAAAGACATCCCCGGCGTAACTTCGGCCGAATCTCTTGATGAGCGGCCCTAGAAACAGGACCAACGCCACCAGGACGACATTGGTCACCAATTCGATGACCCACCAGCTCAAGACGGTGCCATTCCCATATTCTGAGTCATGTTGGCACCTCCACCGGCTCTATGGTCGTCTGACGGGATCTCTTAACCTCGAAGCGGTCAATCAGCCGGTTGGCAAGCAGCCCATAGACGAAGCTCACGGCAGTGAACATTGGGATGTTGAGCCAGGGTCCGGCGCCTAGCTCCACGAGCTCTGAGCGCAGACCGGTGTCGAGAAGCAACAGGCCAACCACGGCAAACGTCATCACGCCGGCCATGACCAGGCCTGACCACCCCAGGCCTTTCCTCAGAAGAGCAGCCAATACCCCCAGCGCCCCACCGAGGATCACCCCGATCAACACGACAATGAGAAAGGTGCCTCCGAGGGAAAACTCCACTTGCCGCTCGGGGTCGAGGATGGCGACCACCCTCATCGCCAGTCGAAACCCGGGCCCGAGGACGAGGACCCCGGCGATCGCCCCACCCAACAACCCGGTTCCGATAGTCCGCCAGATTCCAGGCACGTAACGCCAGGCAGCGAGAATGGCCAACCCTCCTATGACCAGAGCCGCCATTTGACCCATCATGGCGCCGACAACCAATGCCGCGGGAAGGGCAAGCCCCGCCATCACCGTGACCGATCTCTCCACCTTCGACATGTCTTCTGCTCCCTGATCGTTTCGATGAACAGACGAACAGAGGCGGGGATCGGGTGACAGCCGGGAGCGGCTAGCTCGGGTTCTCAAGTTCAGATGGCTCGAAGGCCGCGTCGACCGGGCCGGCCAGGGCGTAAGCAACCGCCCGGTCGAGATCCATAGCCCTTCCCTCCTGGTAGGCGACACCCATATCGCCGGTGAGAGACTCGAGTGTTGCAAAATCGAGGCCGGTGATCTCGTTCGTCTCGTAGGACACGATGTCGGCGCCGGAGGTGATCCGAAGTGTCGTAAAGGCGCCGGCGAGCCGGGCCGCGCGCAGCATGTCACCTAGACCCTGGGCGATGCCGGCAGTCGAAGCCAGGAACAACGTCACCCCGGAAACGTCGCGATGCCCGGCGAACAGGGCCAAGCCCTTGCTCACGTATTCCCACGCTTCCTCGAAACTGTCCGATCTTCGCGCCATCTCCCCAACCTCGAACAGCCCCCAACCCATACCGAACTCGTTACCTGCCCGGGAGTAGAAGTCGATCGCCTTCTTCATGTGCTCGCTGGCGGCAGCGGGGTTCAACGCCACATAGGCCGTCGTGGTGCCACGGGCCCATTCCACATCTCCCAAACCACCGACATCTGCGAGCTCCTGATAGATCGCTTCGGCCTCGTCAAGGATTTCGGCCACCTCTGGCAGAGTCTTCTCCTGATCCCGGTCGGTGGCGGAGAACGCCACGGTCAAACCGTAGTTATAGAGGGCGTTGGCAATTTCCTTCGGGTCGCCCAATTCGCGTTGCATCTGCAGAACCCGTGCATAGGTATCTCTGCACTCTTCCATCTTCGCCTGCCACCAGAGAATGCCTCCGAGAGCCTCCATCGCCTTTGCTCGATTACGAGGCTCGCCGCCCGGCAGGGCAAGGGTGGCGTCGACCCGACGACGCGCCTCGTGCAGATGCCCGCGGGCCTGCCAGAACCGCCACAACGCGGCGCCCAGGCGAAGCGCAAGATCGCCCTCCCCATTGGCGAGGGCCCATTCCAGAGCAGCTCGAATGTTGTCGTGGTCGGCCTCCATCACGTCCAGCCACCGCCTGCGGTCCTTGCGCAACAACTCCGGCGCCACCATCTCGGCCAATTCGGTGTAGGCCTCGAGGTGACGGTGATGGAGAGCGGCGTCCTCTCCGATCTCCTCAAGCCGGTTCATGGCGTACTCCCGGATCACATGCAGCATCTGAAATCGGGGCGAGTCGTCGGTGTCGACCCTTCGCAGCAGACTCTGGTCGAGGAGCAGCCCCAGCCCCTCGATCACATCCACCACCAGATCGCCGGCGGCACCACAGACTGCCTCGATCTCCTCCAACCGGGCCCCACCTGCGAACACCGAGAGTCTTGAGAACAACCGCTTTGAGGGCTGGTCGAGAAGGTCGTAGCTCCACGCGATCGCACCTTCGATGGTTCGTTGTCGCTCGGGGAGATCGACCGAACCAGAGCTCAACATCCTGGCGTCGAGCCGCTCCAGGATGGTGGACACCGGAAGGTGTCGAAGCCGGGAGGCAACCAGCTCGATGGCGAGAGGCAGCCCGTCCAACCTCCGAACCAACTCGGCGACCGATTGGGCGTTCTCGAGCGTGATCTCGAAGTCGGGCCTAACCGCGAGAGCGCGCTCGTTGAAGAGTGCGATCGATGCGACGTGGACGAGTTCGTCGAGATTGGCGATCTGATTGGGGTCGGCCAAGGGCAGAGGCGCCACCGGCATCTCCTGCTCTCCACTGATCTGGAGCGGGGCCCGGGACGTGACGACGAATTTGGAGTCGGGAGAGGCTCGCACCAGATCGGCCACCAGAGGAGCAGCTCCCAGCACCTGCTCGAAGTTGTCGAGCACCAACAGAAGGCTCTTGGTCCTCAGGTGCTCGGCAAGGCTCACCGCAGGTGACCGATCGCGTGCGGCTTGCAGCCCGATCGAGCTGAGGATTTGCGATGGGACAACCTCGACGTCGCTGACCGGCGCCAGCGCCACGAAGAAAACGCCGTCCGGGAATTGGTCACCGACCTCGGCTGCCACCTGGAGTGAGAGTCGTGTCTTGCCGGTGCCACCGGGCCCGGTCATGGTGAGGATCCGGGCCCGTTCCAATAAACGCAACGCCTCGGCTAGCTCCCGCTCCCGGCCCACGAAACTGGTGAGCTGCATCGGGAGGTTGTTGGGGATGACATCCAGCGTGCGCAGGTGGGGGAAATCCTCCTGACGACCGCGGCCAACCAGTTCGAAGATCGTCTCCGGCTCGGAAAGGTCCTTGAGACGGTGCTTGCCCAGATCGTGCAGGGTGAGTGATGGGGGGAGGTCGCGCTCGACGAGGATGGCGGTCGGCTCGGAGAGAACCGTCTGGCCACCATGCGCTGCATCGGAGATCCGGGCCGCCCGGTGCACATCGAGCCCCACATAGTCTGCGCCGCCCAGTGCCGCGACACCGGTGTGGAGCCCCATCCGCACCCGGATTCGACCGTCCTCCGGCCATGCATTGGTGGCCAGCGCATCCTGGGCGGCCCCACTGGCCAGGGCAGCATCCAGGGCAGATCCGAACACTGCGAAGAACGAGTCGCCCTCGGTCTTGACCACCGTGCCGTGATTGGATTCGATCGCGGCTCTCATGAGGTCGTTGTGGGCCTCGAGGAGGTCGACCCAGCGTGGCCCGAGTCCCTGGACGAGACGAGTCGAGCCTTCGATGTCGGTGAAGAGGAAGGTGACGGTGCCGGTAGGGAGAGATTCAGTGGGCATTGCCGGAACGTTTAGGATTCCACACCAGGCCGCAACATTAGGTGACCCCGGGTTCGGCGGTTATGTCAACCGGCCGATCACGTGCTCCCCATATGCCCGCAGCGTGCCTTCCATGTCGTCGTGCATGAGGTAGATCCCGAATTGCCCGACACCCATCGACTCGAGGAGTGACAGCTTCTCGACATGCGCCTCGACCGGGCCGAGCACACAGAATCGGTCCACGATGTCGTCGGGCACGAAATCGGTGGATGTGTTGTGGGCACGCCCGTGATGGGCGTAGTCGTAGGACTCCCGGGCCTTGATGTAATCCGAGAGGACCACGGGCACTCTGGCCGCGTCGTCCCCGTACCTGTTGACCATGTCCACCACGTGGTTGCCCACCATTCCTCCGAACCAACGCAGCTCGTCACGCTGGTGGGCGATGTCGTCTCCCACATAGGCCGGGGCGACAACACATATCGCCACGTCCGCGGAGTCCCGCCCGGAGTCGGACGCTGCCTGATGCACCGCGTTGGAGGTCCATTCCAGGATCTGCGGGTCAGCGAGTTGGAGGATATAGCCGTCGGCGTGGCGACCGATGATCTCCAGCGCCTTGGGTCCGTATCCAGCAGCCCACATGGGGAGATCCCATCCCTCGTCGACCCAGGGGATCGTCAGCATCTTGCCGTTGTATTCGACCTCCTTCCCGGCCACCAGCCGTTTGATGACATCCATCGACTCGGCCATCGTCTCAAGGGTCCTCGGCTGACGCCCGATGTAGCGGAGGGCGGAGTCACCCCGACCCATGCCACAGATGGTGCGGGGCCCGTACATGTCGTCGAGCGTGGCGAACATCGAAGCGAGGACGGTCCAATCTCGGGTCCCCGGGTTCGTCACCATCGGACCCACGATCACGCGCTCGGTCTCGGCGAGGATTCGTGAATAGATGACAAACGGCTCCTGCCACAGGATGTGGGAATCGAAGGTCCAGACGTGGGTGAAGCCCAGGTCCTCGGCCATCTTCGCCAGTTCGACCACCCGGGAGGCCGGGGGGTCGGTCTGAAGCACCACACCGAAGTCCATCAGCGGATCATGCCGGTCGATTTCATGAGACCAAGCTAATCACCGGCCGAAGTGCGAGATAGCGCAGAGATGGCGTCAATCGAACTGGAGCGAGACTCCGGTTCGGGGCCAGGGGAGGCCCTCGAACCTGACATAGTCCTTCAACGAACTCATTGCATAGAGAAGGCCACGCTGCTTCAGGTGCCCCGAGATCCGCTTGTGGGCAAAGTTCAGTCCGACCGCCACCCGAGCCAACATCATCTGGCCCAACATCGAGGCGACACGATCCGGTTCCCTTTCGTCCACCCAAGCAGCGGCCTCCACCCTCATCGCGTGTGCCAGATCGACCAGCCCCACGTCATCACCTTCGGCAGCTTCCCTTCCCCCTACTGCCGACAGCAGCGGCATCCATCGATCGATCGATCGCCCTGCCCTGGCCTCGAGCAGATGACTGAGCTCGAAGTAGGCGTGGTCGAAAAAAAGGAATTCGTCGGGCCGATAGAAGGCGAGATCGATGAGGAACCAGTCGAGTGCGCCATCGGCCTCCCGGACCAGCACGTTGAAGCCGTGGAGATCGCCATGAGTGTTCCCGACGACTGGGCGGATTCCCAGCCGGCTCACCCCGTCGTGGATACCGACGGCGAATGCGAGCGGATTCGGGTACCAATGACCGTCCCAGATCAACGTGGGCGTAAGCGGGTCGAGGCCTGACTGTTCGAGGAAACCGTGTATTCGCCCGCGGCTAGGATCGAGCCGGTAGTCGAGCCATCCGGCCAGCACCTCCTGAGGATCGAGGATGGCTTCGGCCAACCGGTAATCGAAGTTCCATTCGCTCAGGATCTCCCTCGAAACTCGACGACCCACGGCCAGCTGCGTCGGATAGGCAGCCTCCTCCCACGGTGCGGTGAATTCGAGCCCCCGGGCAGCAATCGTGGCCAGGATGGCGGTCGCTCCTTCGAAGCTGGTGGCGTGGACGATCCGGGGAAGATGCAAGGCGGAGAATTTCGGTGACCGCTCGAAGGCGAGACGATGACGGTCTGCTTCGAGATCACCATCCGCATCGTCGGCCGCCTCCAGCTTCAGAATCGCCTGTCCGCTGAAAGTGTCGCAATCGATATCTACGGCCAGCACCGAGGCTCCTGACTTGCCACCGAGCGGACGCTGCACCAGCAACTCACCCTGCACCCCCCAGGCTGCCACGAGGTGACGACGAAGGTCGCCGAACATGTCTGACCATTCGATGGCAGCACCGGGTTCGACGGGTGCACTGGCCTCGGGCCGTATGGTCGGGCTCTCGACCAGGCGAATCTCTGCCAGGAGGTCGCGGTAGTCGGCCTCTTCAACCGAGTCGAGAAGCTCCTGGAACCTCTCCGACCCCAGGACCCGGCGCAAACTCTCGGTGACTTCTCTCTCTATGGCCTGCTCGGATGGGGATAAGGCCGCGCCCTGCGTTCGCCGACCTCCGTCGACGGCAAGGAAACGAGCGGCCAGCTCAGGTGCGACTGCGGCGGCCGCCTTGGCCAACCTTCGCAGGACGGCAGACACTCCCGGCGGGTTCGCCGTCTCGACGAAGCCGTCGATGGCCGTTTGAAGCAAGGACACCACTTTTTCGAGATCGCCGAACTCGGACTCCACGTCCGCCAGGTAGAGGTGAGAGAACGCCACGCAGCTCTGGTCGCCGATTCGCTCGAACATCGGAATCGCCTCGCCAAACAGTCGTCGTGCCTCCTGGAGTTTCCCCAGTCCTGCCGCCACCGAGGCCTTGCCGCGGGTGGCATGGGCGATCACAAGGCGCTCATCGATGTCACGAACCAATTCGAGCGCCCTATCAAATGCGTGGTCAGCCTCGACATACTCGGCCACGGCGAGCAGGCTGAACCCGAGGTCGAAAGCCAGCCAACCTGCCGACCAGTGATCGCCGAGGAGCACGAAACCGTCGACCGCCTCCCGCTGGTGGGCGATGTTCTGGCGCGCATCTCCGAGCAGCTCGACCTTGCTCCCCAACCACCGCTTGGCGTAGGCCTCTCCCCATTGATCTCCTGCTTTTTGAAAGAGAGCAATGCTGTCGAGAATCGTCTCCTCGGCACCGGTCGTCATCGACCTTGCCTCGGCCAGCGCATACAGCGACATGGCCCGCTCGCTCATGCTTCCTTGCTCATCGAGAATCCGATACGCCTTTTCCGCGGCATCCGGGTCCGACGGAGATCCCCTCGTGATCAGCTCGATGGCGCCTGTCTTGATGAAGGCGCGCGCCCAAAGCAGATCATGCTCGGGGCCCGAGAGCTCGGAGACCCGGCGAAACCAGCGGAGGGCATCCTTCCACTCGGTCTGCATGAACCAGTACCTGCCCATCGCGGCCACCATCCGCAGTGCGTACTCGGTATGACCGGCACCAAGGGCCCATCCCAGGGCGGCCCTTATGTTGTCGTGGTCGGCCTTGATCCTCTCCACCCACTGCGCCTGGTCATGGCCGCGAAGACCTTGATCGCCCCGTTCCGCCAACGCCATGGTGAATGAGCCGTGCTGCAGCCGCGCCTCATCTTCCCGTCCCGTTTCCGCCAGACGCTCCAGGGCATACTGTCGCACCGTCTCCAAGAGTCGATAACGGTTCTCCGAGCCGCGCAAGACGACATCGACGAGCGACTTGTCCACCAGACCCTCAAGGATCTCGAAGGTTTCTTCGACCTCCCCGAGCATTGCATCTGCGCCGTCGAGAGACCACCCATTGAACACGGCGAGTCGTTGCAGAGCCTCCTGCTCGCGCCCATCGAGAAGGTTATAGCTCCAATCGATAGTCGCCTGGATGGTCTCTTGACGGGAAGGTCGCCCGGTCGAGCCCTCGAGAAAGCGAAAACGGTCGGCGAGCCGATCGAGGATCTGACGGGGCGAGAGCAGTTTGGTCCTCGACGCTGCGATCTCGATGGCGAGAGGCAATCCGTCCAAGCGCCGGACGATCTCCCCGATAGTGGCCAGACCCTCGGAGTCCGCCCGGTATCCGGCTCGCACCTGTGCCGCCCGATCCAGGAACAGGCGGACCGCTTCAGGACGATCTCCTTCGATCTCGGTTTCGACCGCGAGGGGGGGCACCCGAAACACCATCTCGCCGTCGAGTCCCAAGATCTCTCGGGTTGTCGCCAGGACTTGGACACCGGGACAAGCTGCAAGAAGCGTCTTGACCAGCGCCCGGACAGCACCGAGCACATGCTCACAGTTGTCGGGTATCAGCAGCAGGCGCTTGTCTGACAGGAAGTCGGCGACGACGTCGGTTCGCTGGCGAAGGCTGCCGGTTTCGATGTCACCGACCGTAAAGGACTCG
>Ga0214471_10003598_pt1 | contig 11998 bp, 8 predicted proteins | sample RVTome_5_FD_207665 | JGI IMG/M metagenome (GOLD analysis project Ga0214471, IMG submission 207665) | Soil microbial communities from uranium-contaminated site in the Upper Colorado River Basin, Wyoming, United States - RVT142D155 | ecosystem: Environmental > Terrestrial > Soil > Contaminated >... | reverse complement strand
AGGATAACGGAACGCACTTTGGGAGATGGAAGATATTGTCGAACACAGCGATCGTCTTCGCTTCCGACTTCCCGATATCGGCGAGATTTGACTCGGTAAGCACGGATTGTTGAAGGTCGGGAACCAGTTCGCTCGATGGCTTTAGATAAGCCTGGCGCACCCGGGCCAGCGCGACCAATTCTCCACGACCGCCCTGCTTGGTCGATTCGTAGAACAGGATGAGCGCTCCGCGCTTGAAGTAACCCAAGGTACGGGGGCTGCCAAGATAATGGCGATCCTGATAGGTCGATGCGTTGCCACGCGGCAGCAGCAGGGCCTGCCTCGAATGACCAAGGAGCGCTTCCGAGAACCTGCGTTGGATCGGCGTGATGATCGCGGGGCGGCCGGGCAGACAGAATAACGCGGGGCTCAGCAATGTCTCGAGCAGATCCAGACTGACATGGGCCTGATTCCCGTCAGGGGTGAATATGGTGATCTGCTGGTCGATACTCCGGTAGTCAGGAACGGTGCCGGGCAGTCTCGGACCGCCTTTGGTCGACAGCTCATTCCGGCAGGCGTCCCAGGTTGTATGCGTAAACACCCTCCCGAGAACCAGCTTGGTCAATTGCGCTTGACCGGGCGCTCCTCGGAAACCCAGCCCAAAAGCCAGTTCTCGCAGCACACTCTGGTGCGCGGGCAACTCCAGTCCGACGTGCCTTGGCCCGGATGATGCCAACTGCTCCAGCAGATGCGTCAGGAGGATTCTGCCCGCGGCAAGCGCCTGAAGATCGGTTTCATCCACCATGATGCGGGCGACCGCCGCCTCCGATCCCGGAAGACGATTCATCCAGGTCAGGTATCCAAGCGCCGTGCTGCCTTTCCAGATGGCCATGCGCGATCCGACTTGTGCTTCGGCCGGGCACCAGATCGCCGCGATCGCGGACCCGGAAAGGCCGGCTTTGGAGAGAAGCGTCCGGACTACAGGCTCTTCGTCAGCCGTGACCAATGTGAGCCGCAACGTGGAATCCGACGACACGTCGAATGACACGCCTGCCCCAGCGGAGGAACCGTCCATTTTGAAAGCGGCAGGAGAGATGACCTGAAGACCATACTTCGTCTGGATCAGCGAAGACGCAGCGAGTATAGCGTCGTCGCTCGTGATGAATCCCGCCAAATCATGCTGTATGGCTGTAGCCAGGTGACGGAGGTCTGACTTGTCGGAGTCACCCAAAACACGTCCTGGAAACACGAGCGCCGCCAATTCGCGGAGCAGCGGCTCGGAATCGGCTCCATCGGCAAGAGGAAAGGACGGGAAGATGTTTATGTACGCCTCCATCGGATCCGTCCTCCCGCCGTGAGCCGTTCGCTTGAGCTCTTCCCGGATCTCGTGACTGACGGCCAGGCGGCATGCGCTAACGCGCTCCGCCTGAAACAGGGCGGTGGCATCCTCATGACGCAAGCGCCTGGGCATTACGTCGAACAGCACGTTCAAATCGAGGAGGAACAGGGGAATATCGTTCGACGCCGGTATCGACAGTCCGAGCGGATTGGCGCTGCTGATGCCGCTCGCCGGAAACAGTTGCGGCGAGGGAAGTTCGTGGCTCCGCACGAGGATCTTTCGGTTTCTCGAAGCACCGCCCTGCTCCACGCGCTGCACGTAGAACTGCTGGCCCTCCCAGAACGCGTTCGCTTCAGCAAGGTCTTCGGCCGCGCGGGCGTAGATGGAGATGAAGCCTTGCTGCGTGAGGGAGTTCTTGAGATAGCGAAGCAAATCTCCGGCCTTTCCATGTCGCCGGTACTCCGGGAGCACGAATATCTGCAACACATGGGCGCGAGGGTAACGACACGAAAACAACAGGTGCCCGGCATACGACAGGCGGCCTGACGTCTTCTTTGCGAGCACATACAGGGAACCGCCGCGCGCGAATTCTTCGTATACGGACTTGGCGAAGAAGCCCAGCGCGTCACGATATGCGTCCGCCGCATTCCGCAGCGGATCGAGGTACGCCGCAGTACGCTCGTAGCCCTCTATTATTCCAAATCCATCAAACGCATTTGTAGTCACTGGATACCGTACTGCTGCGCGAGCCCTTTCAACGCCAGTTTTCCGCGATCACGTCATGCGAAATCAGGGCGCGTTTCCACGGCTTTGCGCCGTGCGTTGCCGCATCTTCCGCCGCCTGCCTGCACCACCTGACCGCCGTTTCCCGTTTCGCCAGCACATCGGCATCGTCCAGCTCGCTTCGCGCCTACGTCACCTGACGTTTCGCGCCCGAGGATGCCGCCATTTTCGAATGCCTCCTCCGTCGCCAACACTGTCTGCCAGCCCAGTTCTGCGAACAGTCCAATAGCGGGCTGCTCGACCAGCTGGTCCTCGGTGTAGGCGTGGGACATGGAATGCTGCTGTGTCGTTACCGCATGCAAAAGACTCTAAGTGACGCACCAACTGATGCGACTGCGCACCACGTTGATTGAAAGAGATACGAAATCTCCCGCTCGTTCGGCTTGGGTTTCGCTTTAGCCACCGCCTGCTCGAATAGCTTTTGCGAAAGGCCATTCCCCATCACCAGCCAAACTTCCCGGCTGAATGTGGGGTCTTCAATCGCCGCGGTGAACATCTTCGAGATTTCCGATGGTGTGGGAGTCCTCTTGGCCCAGACAACACGCTTCAATTTTGGGTGCTTGGCTGCGCTGGGACACCAGTCATCCGCGACCTTCTTCGTTGTCAGTTTTGTTTCGTTGTCCGTCGGGTTGAAGAAACCGAGGTAACGCACCGCCTGACTGCATACTTCGTGAAACGCCGACGCTGACATAGAGCTGCCTGCCTTGGCGTTCTTTCCATGAATCATTACGATGCGCTTCGTTGTTTCGCAAAGGCCGAAAAAGTCCGCGATTTCTGGACTGCCCACGTCGTTGCACACAAGGATCTCAGGCGTCCACTTGGCGGAAGCAAACACTTGCGTCTTGTCGTGAATTGCGCCAAACACGGAATCCTTCGACCAGCCGGTGAGGTCGCCCTTCTCTGACTTGGTTCCCTCCAGTCCAGCGCAGCCAACGACAATTTTCTGAATGTTCAGTCGATTGCCACCGCCCTTCCACGGCAGGAGGTTCGGAGTGAAGAAATTCCCTTGGGTGTAAACGCTCGATGTTCCAAGAAGGATGCGAAAGTTCTGCGTTTCGTTCAGGTATTTGGTAAAGACCTTGTGAGTGTCACGGATGAACACCTTGTCCAACTGCTCGGACTCGATCTCAAATCTTTGGGTTTCCAGATTGAAAGCGAGTCGCGCCTCAAACGGCTTGTCGTCAATCTCGCCGTGAAATTGACCCCTTTTAACGAGCCAATTCTTTTCGGTGTCCACGGTAGATGTTGCGCTTTCCAAACCCGTGGCATCGAGCGCCTCAGAAGCGATGTCGAACAGGATATGGCGCGGCTCTTCTGTGGCGTCATATTTGTGAGGCTTCGCAAATCGCATGAGCGTGTCGTCGCCGCTCACAGCGCCGTCGTTGAGGTCTCTGCTGATCGCCCCCAGCCATGCCTCGAACTCGGGATATTCGATGATTGGAGTAGTGCGTTCCGAAAGCCGACCTCTGGTAAAACTGAGGTAGCGCCTCCGGGTTTCATCCTTACCCGACACGACCTTCTGCACGCTGCCGGTCGCAGTAGAGCACACTTGCACATAGTCCGAGAGTGCGGGAGGCACGATTTGCAGCGAGTCCATCGATACAACTCGGCGACGGAACGCATGGTTGCCGAAGTCTCCGCTAATAAGGGACACCTCTTTGATGGTGGTCTTCTCGTCAGGCAGGAGGCGGTGGAGGACATCCGGCGAAATCGAAGCCGTGGCTTTCTTCAGGTACTCTGGAGCGCTTCCTTCGGTATCAAAGAAAAACAGGCAATTACCGAACTGCTTGGCAAAGACATACCCAAGGCGAATTTCGAGGTATGCCTCGTTGACGACCTCGGATTGGTCAAAAGCCTGAAATAATTGGAGGTAAGTACTCTTGTCTTGAAACTTTGGCCCGAAAGGTAAGGCATCTCTCTTGGAAAACTCACCTCCGATGCCGAATACCAGTTTCTTCAAGTCGAAATCTGGTTTCAATGCTCGCACCAAAACAGATTTCCGCATTTGAACCACCTGCCGCGGGTCGCTGATTTCGTCCGCACGCAAGTGCCGCCTGAAGTCGCCTAGCAGATAGAAGCGTGGAGCATTAGCATGCGAGGCGATGTACTCATCGAACGCCGCGAGCTCCGCGTGCCCTGCTGCTTTTCGATCGCGAACGTTCTTCTCGTAGTCGATAAATCGACTCCACAGGTCTTTCTGGCGGTCCTGTTGATGTGCGAGCACGAATGCCTTCTGACCAGCTACACGTTTTGGGTTTCGGATTACGCGACCGATTTGCTGCACCAAGTTGCGCGCGTTTGAAAACGCGCCAAAGATCGCGACAAGGCGAAATGCTGGGTCGTCCAATCCTTCAATGAGCTTGTTCTGGTGAACCCAGAACCGAGCAGTCTCGGTATCTGGATCAGGGACTTCTTGGCGGAAAATCGCCCCGTCCGTGTTTTTGAAACGTTCGTGGACGCCGATCACCGATTCGCCACGCTCCTGGATCTCCATCGCGATGGCCTTGATGTCGGCGGCTTCGCTGCACCTCACGATGACACGCATCTGACCCGGCTGAAGACCGACTTCCTTTTCGGTAGATTTACGCGCATCCAGTAGTTTCGTGACAAACTCATCTATCGTGTTCGCACCATCGCGCGACCACGCCCCATCAATGAACTCGACTTCTCTGACTATTCGGTGCCCCAACGCTTCGATGAACGTGTAGGAGTAAAAGTAGTCTCGGTTGACATCGAACAACTGAAGGTCGTTTCGATATGGTGTTGCGGTAAAGAGAACCGTTGGGCAATCCAAGTCGCGAACCGCTTCGGCCCACCTTGGCGCCGGCTCTCGATGGCCCTCATCTACCAATGCGAGCGCTGTCCACTTACGCAGTCGCTGGAACGCCGCGTTGTCCTTCCGTAAAGCCTGCAACGTTTGGTTCGTGCAAACTAAAACCCCTGCCTGCTGGACCTTCCTGAGTGCGGCCTTCAGACCCACGGGGGTGAAAACTTTCGTCGGTCGCGCGGCCAGCGATGTGGCTTCACCCAGCTTCGTCCACAACTTCGCTGAGATTTCGCGCTCTAGCTGCCTGACAAGATTTTCCCAAGGCGCGACGACCAAGACCCGTTGATAGTCTTCAAGCAATTGAGCGAGTGTCGCGATTACCACTGTCTTGCCCGTGCCAGTGGGCATGCGAATCATCGCTTGCTGGCCCTTCTTCGCATCCAGGTAATCCCCAGCCACCTCGACAGCTTTTTGTTGGTTCGGCCACCACTTCGCATCGATGACAGCTTTCCAAGTCTTGCCGTTGAGGTGTTTGATGAACTTCATGGCTCAGTTCGTTGTGAGGGTAACCTGCCCCGAAAGCAGGCGCGGCAGCAATAGGTCGCGCGTCCGGCGGAGGTTCTGGATTTGACTCTTGAGCGCGATGATTTGCTCAGACATTGGCTCAAGAATCTCTCTCGCTTTCGTCAGTAATGTCGCGGGTGGCCAAGCAACCTGAATCGTCTTGATGTGCATGTCACCGAGATGCGCGACCGTAGTGCCGACGATTGATTTATTCCAAGTCTGAATCGGCAACTCCAACGCGAGGAAGAGGTGGTAGTTTCCAATTTCACCCTTCGACTCAAATTTTGCGACTCGTTGATTTTGGAAAGCATGGCCGCTCGACCAGATACACATATGAAAGTCACCATCCATCCCGACGAGTATGTCCCCGTTCTTGATGTGATACTTCGGCTCGACCTCCTCATCGGTGAACGTGTCTATTGAACCTTCCAAAATATCGCGGATACGAATGACTGGCGTGCCAACACCTGTCGTGTTGAACTTCTTTGATTGAAACGGAAATCCGTAGGTTACATTCGCCAGGTCTTTGACTTGCTTTACCTCCCACCCCCGGGGTATGTCGCCGAGGGGGGAGGCGACGCGCGGGAGCTTTTCGTGGCCGGGGAAGCGGAAGTGGACGAACCACTCTCGGTAGAGGGCGCGAGCCATCGCCTCAAAGATCAGGATGCGCCGCTGACTGTTCTCCGTCAGCTCGTCGTAGGCCGACAGGATGCCCGCTATCCGCCGTTGTACCAGAAGCGAGGGAAGTTCAAGCGGCTCTCGTTCCGAGAATGTCGTCCACTGGAAACGAGCTACGCCGGTATGTTGCGTGTGATACGCGTGCATGAAACCAGAGGCATAAAGATGCTGGAGATACCAGAACATGAACTCCGGGTCGCAAAGCTCCGTGTTGAAACGGATGAAGCGACTGAAGCTCGCGCACGTGAAAGGAAGTTCGGAACGTGAGAACAACTGGGGGCGAAGCAGGACCGTTCTGCCAGTGATTTGATTTTTTGTTCCGCCCGCCGCTTCAATAATCACATCCCATGGCTGGAGCGTTTTCCGCTCGGCAAGTCGGTTCGGAATATGGCGGCGAGGAGTTGATGCCGTGTCACCGAAACGCACGCTGTCGAAGTCCGTCCCACGGATGGCGAGCATTTCAATCGAGTCGTCGAACGGCTCGCTCTTACCCCATTCTCCGTCTTTTGAGACGGCGATGACGTCTTTGAGAACGCACTCCATCGTCACGTTTCCAGAATCTCCGTCACGTTTCCGGCGATGGTCTGTTCGAGTTCGCGCGCCTGGGCGTTGAGGGTCTCGAGTTCCTCGTTCAGCGTTTCGAGTTGTTCCTTGAAATCCTCGTCGCTGACTTCCTCGCCCGGCGCGACGCCAACGTAGCGGCCGGGATTGAGCGACCAGCCCTGCGCTTCGATCTCCTTTAGCGTGGCGGCTTTGCACAAGCCAGCAACATCGGCGTATTTCGTCCTGTTGCCGAAGACTTCCACGAGTCTGGCTTTTGCTTCCTCGCCGCCGAAGGTGAAGTCCGGTTCTTTGCCGCGGTAGAGGCGCACGAGATTGGCGAGAAATCCGATCTGCGTCTCGGTCCAGTCCCGGTGGGCACGGTCGATCTGGCGGTAGATGTAGCGGGCGTCCACGAAGAGCACAGTATCGCTGCCCCTCACCCCAGCCCTCTCCCCGCTCGCGGGGCGAGGGAGAAGTTTAGACTTGCCGCGGTCGAGGAACCACAGGGTGCAGGGCAGCGTGACGGTATAGAACATGTTCGGGCCGACCGCGACTACGATGTCGACGACGCGGGCCTGAATGAGTCGCTTTCGTAGTTCCAGCTCGGAGGCGCGGGCGTCGCTCGCGGAGTTGGCCATGACGAAGGCGGCGCGGCCTTTGTCGTTGAGCGCGGAATAGAAGAGCTGGATCCAGAGGTAGTTGGCGTTGTCGGTGCGGGGCAGGCCGAAGGGGAAGCGGCGGCCCGGGCCAACGGCGTCCTTCAGCCGGTCCTTGTCCACGGCGTTGACGTTGAACGGCGGATTGGCGAGCAGGAAATCGAAACGGCCGGTAGCCTTGTGTGGGTCATCGTAGTAGCTGATGGCTTCGCGGATTTCGCCTTCAAGGCCATGCATCGCGAGGTTCATGCGGCAGAGCGCCACAGTTGCGCCGACCTTCTCCTGACCGTGGATCGAAAGCTCAGTGGCCGGGTTCTTGCGGTGCTCGTGCACGAAGCGGGCGCTTTGCACGAACATGCCCCCGGAGCCGCAGGCCGGGTCGAGGATGCGGCCGTGGAAGGGTTCGAGGATTTCGACCATCAGTCGGACGATGGCGCTCGGTGTATAAAACTCGCCGCCCTTATGGCCTTCGGTTCGGGCGAATTCGCCGAGAAAGTACTCGTAGATGCGCCCGAAGGCGTCATATTCGAGCGAAACGGGTACCTCGGAGACTTTCTTGAGCAGCTCTTTAAGCAGGGTGCTGTTGAAGATCTGGTAGGTTCGAGGAAGCACCCCGGCAAGCTGCGGGTTGTGCTTCTCGATATCAGCTATTGCCTCATTGACAGCGCGACCGATATTGCCACCCTCCGGGAGCTTAAGCAGATAGTCAAAGCGCGCGTTTGGCGTCAGATACAAGACGCCTTCGGCATGATAGGCGGCAGGATCATCGATACGCGATGCCCCACGCCTCGACGGGCCGCCGGCCTTATCGAGCGCGACTCGACGCTGCGTAAAGCGCGCTTCGGCAAAGCGCAGGAAGATCAGCCCGAGAACCGGCGTCGAATACTGCGCCGAAGTGAGCCCGGAATTCGCGCGCAGCTGATCCGCCGCGGCCCACAGTCGCTTTTCCAACGTTTCGTTGGCAGCGTCTTTCTCAGTCGGCGCAACCCAGCGCATCGCTACTTGTCCTCCTGATCGTTCAATACGTTGTCGTCACGTAGTAGCCCGTACGGCTCGGGCACGGATAGCCGTCCTTGGTCTTGTGGGGGTTCAAGGCGGCATCGTACTGCTGCCGCTCGAACTTCTTCTGGCAGTATGAGCACTGAAACACGTATCTTGGCTGCCCCAATCCGGCGAAACCGCGAGACCTCCGTCTCGACACCGCCCGAGATTTTGGCGCCGGCTTGAAAGCATAAGACCTAACCGGCTCCTCCGCACGCGTAACGTCGGGCGCATGCAGCAGCGCGGTCATGCTCAACTCGACGGCATATCGCGGCGTGAATATCTGTTGGGTCGCGCGCGCGCCCAGGATGCGGTCCACCCGGTATGAACGGTCCTGCCCGTCCTGGCTGCGTACCGCATAAAGGAGCAGGTCCCCCGCCTTCGTGCGGCGTAAAGAGTATGGTTCGATGACACGAGTTCCGCGCTGGCCCGCCTCGTCGCGATAGTCCAGTTCGACGCACAGCCTGTTTGCCGCCGCGAATCGGATGATCTCCAATGGCGCGCCAATGCCTTGCGCCCGCCAGGAGGTAGCCATCGCGGGTGGGCGCCAGGTTGGATCGACTTCATGGCGCAGATTACCCATAACCGGTGGCGCGGCCCTTGCCGGCTCTGCCGCTAGCCAAGCGAACACCCCCGGCAATTCTTCCCAGAACGAATCAAACGGAGGCAGCTCGGGAAGCTGATGGGCAAGCATTTGCTGCCAATCGGCGCGCAGCTCCGCATGTTGCGGACTCGAGCGGATCGTCTCGAACGTCGGCACGGCGATACCCTTGAATTCGCACTTCGCCTGCAGGACCCCCCGCACCACCGCACGGTCCGCGCCTGTTTCGTGACGGTGCAGATGGACGACGTCGTACAGATCGCGGGGCCGCTGACGCTCAGTCAGTGCGCGCAGCTTTTCCGCGAAGACCTCCTCAAAGCAGTAGGCGAGCACATGAATGCCCCTCTCCGGCTCGTCGGAATAAGGATGATGCACGCGTCGGCGTTCACCCTCTCTGACTACCCGCTCGTCGTTGGTGATATCGAATCGAACACGAGGCAAGTCCGCCTGCCGCTGCATAGGGCCGCGGTATCCCACTCTTCCCTGGGCGGACTTGTTTCCCCGGGGATTAACGTAAACCTCGAATGTCCGCGCCTCTTCCGGCAGCTCGATGCCTGACTCGCTGTATATCCACTCCGTGATTTCCACGAACATCTGGCGCAGGAATTCCTCATCCACGTGCGATCCGTCGAGCAGCGTGAAATCGAGATCTTCCGAGAAGCGGTAGGTCTCGAAGTAGCACTTCTTGAGACAGGTGCCGCCCTTGAACAACCACGTATCGCGCGTGCGTGGGTGATGTGCGATGCCCGCGAGCATCCACCCGAGCACGTAATCTTTCTCGACGACATTGGGGTCGAGGCCCACCTCGCGCGCGAATTCGAGGATTTCCTGGCGGCCGATCATGCTTTCGATCCGTTGGCAAAGCCGGCCGGAACCCAAAGGCGCCACGCAGTAGCAAGCCGCTCGGTGGGCAGCTTGGGATCGAGCTTGGCGTTTCCCGCTGAGAGCCGTTTGCGGCATTCGGCAACGAGTTCCGCCTCGTTAGGAAAGAATGTCGCTGCCAGATATCCCAGGCGTTTGAACACGGCTTTGTTGCCGAGTTGATCGGCATAGCGGACGAGCAACTGAGGGTCGCGGTACTTCGAAGCCAAGTACGACTTCAGCATGTCCAGCACCGAGCGTATCCCGCCGCCGAGTGCCGGCGTGTCGAGCACGTCGAGGATCGTGCGCGTCGGGTCGGCAACGTTGACCTTCGCTTTGCCACGCCAGACGGGCTTGAAACCGAACATGGCGCGTTCCTCGACGGTGCGCACGATGAAGACCGCACCGCGCGCCTCGACCCTGCGGGTCCGGGGACGGCGGGTGGTCACGATGAGAGTCGAGCGGAAGAGCTGCTCGGTGAAACCCCAATGCTCGGCGGCGCTCCAACCGCCGATGTAGCACGGAGCGAAAAGCCGGTCGGCGACTGCCCACGCATCCTCCAGCGCTATGTCGGATGTCGACGACTCGAGCGGCACCGGTACGTACAGGCCGCGCCGTACCCGTGTCAGCCAGCCACGCGCGGACCAACCCGCAAGCAGCTGTGCAGCTTCGGTCTGCTTGACGTTCAGTGCACGCGACGCGTCGGCTGAGGAGATAGCGCCCTTACTGCTGCGTAGAACCTTGGCCAGCATCCCGCGAGAGTTTTTGCTAAGTCCGCCAATGGGTTGCATAGTATACTATGTGCAACGTAACACATGCCATACATGTATTTCGTTGCACACAATATATCAAATCTCGAGCAGGAGCAACAACAATCGGTTCTCGAGGCCCCCGTTTGCTGCGGGGCAGCCCTTGAAGCGGTGTTGAGTGATGGGTGATGAGTTCCCCCGCGTGTTAAACGGCGGACTACCGACCGTTCGAACACGGGAGTTACACCGGCGGCGTCCGACCGGATTTAACGCCTATTGCGGGAGGAGTTCTATCAGCGCCGGCTCGTCATTCCGGGGCGTGTTGACGCGGGTGCTGACGGGGTGCGCCGCCATCATTCCGGCGGGGCAGGGTTTGAGTAGCGCCTTCAATTTCGTGGTCGCCTGGTTGCCGGGATCGAGCCACGCGGCATCCGAAATCCAGTTCTCGAGCGATTTACCATTGCTGTTCGTAGCGGGTCCTCGCTAACTTGCTCAGTCAGCGATTTCAAGGCGCATTCTCGATCCCCGCTTTCAACAAGCGCAGCGTATCGAGCGCTTTGCTGAAATCCTCCTCGTCCTGGCTGCGGCCGGCAATGACTAGCGCCAGGCGGTAGCCCGATGCGTCGGCAAGCTCGGCGGAGAGCACCGAGAGCACGCGGGCGCGCGTAGCAGGGCGCATCAGCGCCGCCATGTCTCGCCCGAGCAACCGCACCCCGGCACGCGCCACATCGTATTCTTCCACGCCCAGCACGTTGTAGTCATCCCCGGTCAACCTTGTGTACGTGCAAACCGGCCCGTAATGCCGGCACAGAAACCCGATATCGGCGCCGTCGCGCGTGGTCTCGTTATTGCGCTCGCTCCAGGCAACCAGTTTGAGGACCGCGAAACCGGGCAGTGAGACCACTTTCACCATGACACCTGGCGAAACGGTCACCGGGATACAGTGGTCGTGGACGTCGCCAAAACCCGTCACGCCCATTCGTGTCGCGAAGTCGGGTGGCCACGCGATCTCGCCTGGCGGTTTCTCCACTCCACCGAAGGGCACCACATCGAGTGTCAACGCGCCGCCGCGATAGGTCAGGCGATGGGCAACGGCCGGAACGGGAGTGAAAGCGCCGGTTCGGATGAGCGCATCGTGAAACCGCGCAAATGCGCCCCAATCCGGTATCGAGCAGGCGAGATCCACGTCCCTCGTCGCGCGCCGGCTCTTCATGCCGAATCCGTGTTCCAGCACGAGATCGCGCGCCGCCGCGCCCGCGACGAAAAATTCCACGCCCTCGCGTTTCGCCGCCCGCGCCGCGGCGGCGAGCAGTTCCGCGACGAGCGGGTCAATCTTTCCCGTCAGGTTGAGCGAGGTAACGGTCATAGATGAGCCGGGCTGCCTCGATGCAGCGGTCGTCACCGGTCGCGAGAAGGTCCGCGTAAACCAGCAGCGGA
>Ga0214471_10003596_pt1 | contig 12001 bp, 13 predicted proteins | sample RVTome_5_FD_207665 | JGI IMG/M metagenome (GOLD analysis project Ga0214471, IMG submission 207665) | Soil microbial communities from uranium-contaminated site in the Upper Colorado River Basin, Wyoming, United States - RVT142D155 | ecosystem: Environmental > Terrestrial > Soil > Contaminated >... | reverse complement strand
CCACTCCGTGCGCCTGCAGGTATCGTTTCCCATCGCCCACGCGGCAGGAACCGTCATGGAAGATTCCGGCGCCGAGCGCCGCGCCCGCCCGGCCCTCCGTGGCGACGTCGAACCCCTGCCGGGTGCCGTCGGCGTCAATCACGTTGAGCAGGATCTCGCCGGCGCCCGCCGCCGCCCCCGCCCGCGCCAGGTCCACCGCGTCCACGGTCGTATCCTCCCGGCCCCCTCGCCGTGTCGCAACGCACCGATCGGCGGTGACGTGCCGTGCATCCAACGATCCCCCGGGGCGGCGCCGGCCCCGGGGGATCGCGATTCGTCGTGACTGCCGGAACCACCGTCAAGTTCCGTCGCGCCGGAACACCACGCGCCCTTCGACCATCGTGAGGTCCACGCGCGCCCGATCGAGCTGCTCCGGCGGCATCGTCCGGAGGTCGCCGCTCAGCACCACGAGATCCGCGTACTTCCCCGGCTCGAGCGTGCCCAGATCGCCTTCGCGCCCCGCCGCGCGGGCGGCGGCCCGGGTGTAGGCGGCCAGCGCCTCGTCCACCGTGATCCGTTGCTCCGGTACCCAGCCCTCCGGATGCGCCCCGTCCAGCGTCCGCCGCGTGACGGCGGCGTAGATGCCGTACAGCGGATCCAGCGGGGCCACGGTCCAGTCGCTGCCGAACGCCACCGTGGCGCCCGCGTCCATCAGGTCGCGGAACGCGTACGTCGTACGGATGCGCTCGGGACCGATGCGCTTTTCCGCCCAGCGCCCGTCGTCAATGGCGTGGTACGGCTGCATGGCGGCGATGACGCCGTCCCGGGCGAAGCGCGCGATGGCGTCGCGCGTGAGGTGCTGCGCGTGCTCGATGCGGAATCCGGGGTCCGGGGCGGACCCCGCGCCCCGCGCGGCGGCGAACGCGTCCAGCAGCCAGTCGTTGGCGCGGTCGCCGATGGCGTGCACCACGACGTGCAGGCCCGCGCCGTGGGCGGCGAGGATCTGCGCCCGCAGGGCGGCGGTGTCGGTGACCATGAGTCCGGACGTTGCGGGTGCGTCCGCGTACGGCTGGTAGAACCAGGCGGTGGTGGATCCCAGGGAGCCGTCCACGAATCCCTTGACCGCGCCCCACGCGAGACGGTCGTCCCCGCGCCCGTGGCGCGCGACGTACGTCCTGAGCCGCTCCCACGTGGCAATCGGGACCGCGGCGTAGACCCGGAGCGGAAGGCGATCGGCGGCCGCCGCCCGGCGATAGGTCTCGAGGCCCGCCCAGCTCCCCATGTCCGTGACGTGCGTGACGCCCCGTGCGACGGCATGGCGAGCCGCGGCGTCGAGCGCCCGGTCGAGCTCGAGCTCCGTTCGCGCGGGCACGGCCCGCGCCACCAGCGCCATCGCTTCGTCCTTGAGCACGCCGGTGGGCGCACCGGTGGCGTCCCGCACGATGGTCCCGCCGGGCGGGTCGGGCGTCGTGGCGGTGACGCCGGCGAGCGCGAGCGCGCGACTGTTGGCGAGCGCCATGTGCCCGTCGAGGCGGCTCACGAAGACCGGCGTTTCGGCCGTGACTGCGTCAATCCAGTCCCGGCGCGGCAGCTCGCCACCCCACAGCTCGTGATCCCACGTCCCGCCGGTCATCCACTCGCCCGGGTGGGTGGCGGCAAAGGCCCCGATGCGGCGCGCAAACTCCGCGGGCGTGCCCGCGTCCCGCAGCTGCACCCCGGCAAGCCCGAAGCCGCCATCCAGGAAGTGCGTGTGGCTGTCCAGCAGGCCCGGGACGACGAAGCGCCCCCGCAGGTCCACACGCTCGCTGCCCGATCCCGCCCACCGCTCCACGTCGTCCGTGGTACCGACAGCCACCACCCGGCCGGCCCGCACCGCGATCGCGGACGCCGTGTCCCCAGTCCCGGTCCAGATCCGGCCATTCACCAGGACCAGATCCGCGGGCCCGTTGCAGGCCGCCAGTCCGATCATCGCCACCGCCACCCCCACTCGCCCATTCACCCCGTTACCCCTCGTGCCGTGGTCCGGGCGGAAAGATCGCGCGCGGGACCCGGCGCCGCCAACGATCACCGCGCTCGGTGGACCGGCCAACGCCCGGAGCCGGGGGCGTAGCCCAAAACCGAGCCGTGCCTGGTGACATTGTCATAATGACCTGTACTGCCAGGATGGCGTTGCGTCAGCACGATAGTGAGTACTCACTCTCGTAAGAATCCGTTGCGGGACCCCGGCACCATGCCCCCTTTTCCACCATGGCCGCCGGCACATGGCCGTTAACTGCGTTGTTCTGCAACGTCTTACGTAAATCCGGATACCGCTTCGCCCTCGCCCCGCCTACCTTTGTTCTACGATGTCACTAGCCCCGATTTACGGCCACGATGGGCTGCGCGCCCGGCTTGGAAGAGCCGCCGCGGAGGGCCGCCTGCCGCAGGCACTGCTGCTGACGGGCCCCGTCGGGGCTGGAAAACAGCGTCTGGCGCTCTGGCTGGCCCAGACTCTGCTCTGCTCGGAGGGGGCCGCCGAGCCCTGCGGTCGCTGTGCCGAGTGCCGGCTGGTCCTGGAGATCGCCCACCCGGACGTGCACTGGTTCGTCCCCATCCCGCGCCTCAAGGCCGGGGAGGCAACCAGCCAGGTGGACGAGGCGCGGCAGGCCCTGGCCGAGGCCCTGGCGGAACGCCGCGAGCACGGTCGGTGGGAGCCCGCGGACGGCGCCTCCGGTCACTGGCTGGCCTCCGTGCGGGTGCTCCAGCGTGTGGTGGCCATCACGCCGTTCCGGAGCCGGCAGAAGGTCGTGATTCTCGGAGACGCGGAACGGCTCGTAGTTCAGGAGGCCAACGTCGAGGCTGCCAACGCGCTGCTCAAGGTGCTCGAGGAACCGCCGGCGGACACGGTCCTGATTCTCACCGCCGCGGAACCCCAGGCCCTGCTCGCGACGATCCGGTCCCGGACCGTGCCCGTGCGGGTGGGCCGGGTGCCCGACGAGACGCTCCGGCGGTTTCTGGCCCGCGAGGTCAGTCCGGACCTGCGGGGCCCCGAGCTGGAACGGCGGGTCGTGGAAGCGGATGGACGGCCCGGGCGGGCCCTTCAAGCGGAGGGAGATTCGGCCGCCGACGGTCGTGCCCGCCGCCTGCTGGACGCGGTGGCTGCCGGGCCCGGGGAGTGGGCGTCGCTGGCGCTGGCGCAGCCTCCGTGGGGCGCGCGCGCGGGATTTGCCGACACGCTGGACGCCCTGGCGGTGGCCCTGCGGAATCGGCTGGCCGCGGCGGCCGACCGGAACGACCGCACCGCGCTCCGCCGCGGACTGGCGGCGCTCGAACGGGTGGACGCGGTGCGCGAGACGATCGGGACGAACGTGAACCCGCAGCTGGCGCTGGCGGAACTCGCCCGGGAACTGGAGCGCGTCGCATGACGCTGTCGCACGTGGGACGGGACGGCCGGGCGCAGATGGTGGATGTGGGGGGCAAGCCGGTTACGGCGCGCCACGCGGTGGCCGCCGGCACGATCACGATGGCGCGCGAGACGTTTCACCTCGTGCGGGAGGGGCGGGGCCCGAAGGGCGACGTCCTCACCACCGCCGAGCTGGCGGGCGTGCTGGGGGCCAAGCGGACCGCGGAGCTGATTCCGCTGTGCCATCCGCTCCCCCTGGACCAGGTCGAGGTCCGCGCGGAGCTGGATGGCGACCTGCCGGGAGTGCGGGTCGAGGCCACCGTCCGCACCACGGCGCGGACGGGCGTGGAAATGGAGGCGCTCACCGCGGTGACGGTGGCGCTCCTGACGGTCTACGACATGGTGAAGGCCGCGGGCCACGACCTGCGGATCGGCGAGATCGTGCTCCTGGAGAAGGCGGGCGGACACGGCGGCGATTGGAGACGAGACGGATGACCACCGACGAACACGGCATTCCCCTGCACGCCACGCAGCGGCTGATGCTGCGCGGACTCGGGCTGTTCACCCTGCTGCTGGCGGCGGGTGCCGCCATCAGCCTGCTGCCGGGCGGCGCCGAGGCGGCCCGCGAGACCGACGTGTACACGGGCATCGTGGGCGATCTGCGGGACCTGCGCGTGGCGCTGGACCAGAAGCACGGCGAGGCCGAGCTGCAGCGGCTCCGCGCCGAGCGGGCGGAGGCCATCCTGGCCCTCTCCAAGGCGCACCCGGTCCCCGTCCAGCTCGCGGAGCTGATCTACGACGAAGCCCTGCGCGCCGGCCTCGACCCGGGGCTGGCCTTCGAGATCGTCCGGCTGGAGAGCCGGTTCGACCCGAGGGCCGTGAGCTCGGTGGGGGCCATCGGGCTCGCGCAGGTGATGCCGCGCACCGCGGTCTTCTACGACTCTACGGTCACGCGGGACGACCTGTTCGATCCCGCCACCAACCTGCGCATCGGGTTCCGGTTCTTCCGGGATCTGCATCAGCGCTACGACCACGACCTGCGGATGGCGCTCCTCGCGTACAACCGCGGCCCGCAGCGGGTGCAAGACATTCTGGCCCAGGGGGGCAATCCGGCCAACGGATATGCCGACCGGATCATGGTGAACTACGGAACCCCGAGGGGGCCGATCCAGCGGTAGGCGGTCGCGGCTCCCGTCAGGGAGCGCGGACCTGAAGCTCCTGTCCCGCCCGGACGAGCGTCCCGGACAGATCATTCCACCGCCGCAGGTCGGCCACGGCCACGCCGTGGCGCTGCGCGATGGTCCACAGGGAATCCCCCGACCGCACCGTATACACGGCCGACCCGGGCGCCGCGGGCGCCGTAGCTGCCGACGCGCGTGTGGAGCGGGACACGGTACGTTGCGCCGCCGGGCTCACCGGAACCGTGAGCTGCTGTCCGATCCGCATGCGGCGCGCCTGGACGCCCGGGTTGGCGGCCTGCAGCACGGCCGTGCTGATCCCATAGCGCTTTGCGATGGCAGAGAGCGTCTCCCCCTGCGCCACCCGGTGCGTCACGAACGTGATGCGTTCCCGGGCCGGCAGCTCGGCCCAGCGACGGGCCACGGTGGGGCCGGTCCCGGCGGGCACCCGAACGACGACGGCGCGCTTCGGAGGCGTGGCCCCCCGCACGAACTGCGGATTCAGCTCGACGAGGGCGCGGGTGGTCGTGTCGGCCAGCCGGGCCAGGACATCGAGCCCCGTGGCGTCTTCCACGAGCACCTCGTCATACGTGAGCGGATCGAGGCGCGGCACGCGGTCGAAGCCGTACTGCTCAGGGTCCTTGGCGATCAGCGCGGCCGCGATGAGCTTCGGCACGTAGTCCCGGGTCTCGAGCCGGAGGTAGCGCCGGTCGGACAGCTCGAAGAACTGGGCGTCGCTGGCCCCGCCGTACGTGGAGGGCAGGCGCTCGAGCCCGCGCGACACCCGGCCGGCGCCGGCGTTGTACGCCGCCGCCGCAAGGTACCAGGACCCGAAGATCTCGTTGAGGTCGGCCAGGTGGCGGGCGGCAGCCTCGGTGGCGCGGAACGGGTCCCGCCGCTGGTCTTCCCACACGTCCTGCGACAGCCCGTATTGCCGCCCCGTGCTGCCGATGAACTGCCACATGCCGACGGCCCGGGCCCGTGACACGGCGGTGTTCGAGTAGCCCGACTCGATCATCGCGAGATAGATCAGGTCCTCGGGCACCCCGTAGCGCCGCAACTGCTCCCGGATCATGCCCTCGTACCGCGGCAGGCGCCCGAGCCAGATGGTGAACCGGTCGCGGGCCGGGCCGCGGAAGAAGTCAATGTAGTACTGGACCCGTCCGTGGCGGGCGAAGGACTCGATATCGAGGTGGCGCACGACGTCCGCCGCCGCCTGCGGGCCCCCGGCGCTGGCCTCGGTCTCGGCGGCCGCGCGGCCCAGCCCGGCGTCGGCCTGCCCGCGCACGCGTCCCGCGCGCCGGTCCAGGCTCCCGAACTCGAGCTCGGCCAGGGCCTCGAGCACCGCCCGGTCGGCCGCGGAGTCGCCCTCCGCCGCCGCCAGCGCCTCGACGACCTCGCTCGGACTCACGGCGGCCGGCGCGGTGTCCGGCGCTGCGGCCTGGGGGATGAGCGCCGGGCCCTCCACGGGCCGCGCACAGGCGGCGAGGAGGGCCAGCAGCGCCAGCGGTGACATGACAGCGGCGCGGCTGGTCACGAGGGCTCCCGGGCGAAGATGTTTCCCATGACGCGGTTGGTCGCATTGAGTACTGCAAGGGCCGCGCCACGGGTATGCTGCTGGTCGGCCAGGAACGACCCCACCAGCCGGTGCGTCTGCCCGCTCTCGCGGGACACGACGGACACGATCAGCACGATCGTGTCGAACGCGCGCACCGCCTTCACGCCCAGCAGCTCGAACGTGATGGAGCCATTGGCCGACGCCTCGATGGCGTGCAACGTGGCCTCGGCGGCGCAGCGCATCTCCCCCGCGTCCGACGCCAGCCCCTCGGCCGTTCCCCGCCAGCGCGCCTCGGTGCCGAACCCGAGGGTGACCTCGGCGCGGCACCGGCCGTTGGGCTCCGTGTTGAACTGGAAGTCCACGAAGCGGAGCCGCTCCTCCCGGGCGAACGCGGAGGTGCTCATCGCTCAGTCGGCCGCATCGAAGTGCACCTCGAGCTGCCCCGTGGCTGCTTCTTCCGGCGACCGGATGAGGTCCGCGTCGAGGCGGGGCCGGCCGGCTTCGTCCACGACCACCGCGAGAAACAGCGTCTGGCCATCATCGAGCACGATGCGGAGCTGACGGCAGTCCGAGCGCAGCACGATGTCCGCCACGTGACGATCGCGCAGGTGCGCGACGGCATCGGCGATACGGCGCAGGTCGTGGAGGGAAGCCAGCGACACGACGGTCTCCGCGTTCCGGCAACGAAGGTCAGGACAGGTGCCGGGCGAGGACTTCGTGCAGATCCTCGTCGGAGAGCTTCTCGGCCTGCAGGAACAGGGACGACTTGGAGGACGCCTCGAGCGGGACGGACGCCCAGAACGACCGGCGCCCGCCCTGCGTGTCCTTGCGACGGAACGCGAGCACGAGCTGCCACATGGCCTGGTTCGCCCGCCGTTCGGCGGCGGGATGGACGTGCCACGTCTCTCCCTCGCGAGACAGGATTCTCCAAGCCATCAGCCAACCCCGGGGCGTGTACGTCGTCAGGATGCAAGCGAGGCAAGCAAAGATGCCCCCGTGCCCCGGAACGGGTCAAGTCATGCCCGCCCGCCCGCGCTGCCGGTATCGAATGTGGGGCCACGCCGTCCCGGGCGGCGTGACGAACGTCACCGCAGCTCGGACCGTGGGGCCTCGTTGAGCGTCCAGTCGTAGGCGAAGTACTCCACCCGTACGCGGCCGGGCTCGAGGGTCGGGACGTGTTCCGGCGGCGCGAATCGCCGCAGGAAAGCCACGACGCCGGCCGTGCCGCCGAAGTCCTCCTTGTACCAGTCGAGCAGCTTGTTGACCCGCAGGGTCGGGGGGACGCCCGCCTCGAGGCGGTACCGCGACGAATCGGAAACGAACCGGAGGACCGCGACATCCAGGTCCGCGTCCAGGCGATCCCCGCGGTAGGCCTCGCCCGCCAGCGGTGGACAGGACCGGGACGGACAGCTCACCGCGAAATGGACCCGCGGCTCGCCGAGCGGGCGGATGACGCCGTGCGCGATCCCGTCGAGCGAGCGGTCGCGCTGCGCGACGCGGCAGAACTGCCGGCTCCAGGCGTCCGGGATCTGCCGTACGGAGTTGGCGGGCCCGTCCCCGCGCTGCACGATCGGATAGTGGTCCGCCACGAGTCGCAGCGCGCAGGCGTTGTAGGCGTTGATCCAGAACGCGAGCCGCTCCTCGCGCGACGCCAGTTCCAGGTCGTACGGGCTCGTCCGGCCAAGCTGCTCGAGGTACAGGTCGAGGTCGGTCCGGTTCCCGGCGAGCCCGTGGTAGTCCACGAGCCCCGCGCGGACGTGCGCCGCGAGGACGCGATCGAAGATTTCCGGATCCGGGAGCGTCTGCCCCCAGCCGCGCGGGGCGCCCAGCAGGAGCGACGGCAGAGCGAGCAGGAACGGCAGCCGGAACGGCGGCATGGACAACCCTTCGGAATGACGACCGGTCGGAAACCGGGGCGACGGCGTTGCTGGGCGTGCGGTCCGGCGGATGCGGGCGCCGGTGGCCGGACGGGTCGGGCCGCACCGCCGGCACGGACGGTCTACCCCCGGGCGCCGGGAACGATACCAGCCTGGGCCCGAGCGGCGCAGGGTCGCCGCCTCGCGGCCCGGCGTCACGAATTGAAACTTCCGCGCCCCCCAGCCGTCCGGTCCTGCGGGAGGGACCTATGCTCGAATTGCTCTTTGCCGCCGGCACCGGGGCCGCGACGCTGTTCGGTTACCTCAAGGCCCGGCAGTTCGTGCGGGAACGGCTCCGCTTCGTGGACGTCGCGCACAAACCCGTGGCGCCACTCGTGGCCGGAGCGGCCGCGGCCGTGGTGGCGGCGCCGGTGGTCTGGCTCCTGCCGATCGTGGGCGCGCCCGCCGCCGTGATCTTCGGCGTCGGCGTCGGATGGGGCGTGCGCCACGGCTCCCAGGACGCCCGGAAACGGCTCCCAGGAGGCTGACCGGCGCACGGGAGGCCCGGACACCACTCACAGCCGATGATCGCGCCATAGCAGGCCACGGGCGTTCCTGACGTGATTGTGGCATCTCGCGCGCGCGGACCTCGTCGTGCGCGGGTGGCGGGCCGGAACGAGCCGGCGATGCTGCAGGGTGGACGGCGGCCGATGACCGGGGTGGGGCTCGAACCCACGACCTACGGATTAAAAGTCCGTTGCTCTGCCAGCTGAGCTACCCGGTCGGGGACGCTGTGTTGCTGCAACTTACGCTACCGGGGTGGGATGTCCACCGGCCCGCCGGGAGCCCCACCCCTTTCTGCGTCTAGCCGATCACGAGACCCACCAGCACCCCGACGATGAGCGCGGCGCCGACGATGAGGAAGACGATGGTGCGGTGCACGCGCAAGGAGTCGTCACGAGGCGCGGCCTGCTCCCGCGTGCCGCGGAACGTCACCGCTTGGAGCGCGCTGTCCAATTCCTTCGCGGTCTGGAACCGCTGCCACGGGTCCTTTTCCAGGCAGCGCATGATGGCGTCCGCGAAATCCTTCGGAATGGTCGGGTTGACGTCACGGATGGCCACGGGCGCTTCTTTGACGTGCTTCTCGAGGATCTCCGGTGCGTTCCGCCCGCTGAACGGGGGCCGTCCCATGAGCATGCAGTATCCGAGGGCGCCCAGCGAGTAGATGTCCGACCGGTGGTCAATGTCCGGCAGTCCGCGGGCCTGCTCCGGCGACATGTACTCGGGCGTCCCCACCACGGGGCCGCCCGACGATTCCCCGACCACCGCGGTGACGGCCATGGCGGTCCCGAAATCCATCAACAGCACCTTCTGGAGGTCTCCCTCCAGGAACACGTTGGCCGGTTTGATGTCCAGGTGGACCATGTTGGCCCGGTGGGCCGCCGTCAGGGCTTCGGTCAGCTCGCTCAGGATGCGCCGCGACTCGTAGGGCGGCAGTCGCCCGCGGGCCAGCCGCGCCTCGAGGGTGGTCCCCTGCACGAACGGCATGATGTAGTAGATCAATCCGCCCCGCTCGCGGATGTCGTAGATCGGGACGATCCCGGGGTGCCGGAGCTTCGCCAGGGCGATGCCCTCGTTCCGGAAGCTCTCCACGAACAGCTTGGTCCCGACCACATCGGGGCGAATGACCTTGATGGCCACGATCCGGTCGAGGCGCCGGTCCCGTGCCCGGTAGACGCGGGCGAACCCGCCCTGGCCGAGCAGGGAGAGCAGCTCGTATTCGGCGCCGAGCACGTGCCGCAACCGGTCGTTGAAGGCGGCGCTCGAAAGTGGCGCCGCGGACTCCACCGAGGCGGAGGCTTCGGCCTCTGCCGCCACGACGAGGGTGGCTTCGGGATCCACGTTGGTGGCCGTCGGCGTGCCACACCGGGCACAGAACTGGTCGTCGGGGCCCAGCTGCCGGCCGCAACCGGCACAGTGCGGGGTGGCGTCAGTCATGGTGCCACGAAACCTCGGAGCGGTCGGGCCAACGCCCGGTTGGTGTTGCCATCGAGTGCAGGAACGTAAGCGTAGCGCAGGAACCCGGGCAGCGCCTCTGGCCCGCCAGCGTCCCGCCGCGATACACTTGCCCGATGGACGTTGCCGCTCTGGGTCCGGACGGTCGCTGCTCCACGCGACGGCTCGGGCCACCGGACCTCGCGGCGCTCCAGGCCCTGTTCACCCGCGCCGCAGACTACTTCCAGATTGCCACCGGCGCCCCTCCCACCCCCGACGAAGCCGCGCGCGCGTTCGTGGGCGGGCCGCCATCCAAGGCCGTGAGCGACAAGCAGACGATCGGCATCTTCGACGACGCGGGAACGCTCGTGGGTGTCCTGGACGCGATTCCCGATTTTCCCGCCGACGGCACCTGCACGATCGGCATGCTCCTCTTGGATCCCGCCGTGCGCGGCCGTGGCGTGGGCCACGCGGCGCTCGCGGCCTTCGAGGCCTGGACCGCGCGCCGCGGCACACGCCGGCTCCGCACGGCGCTCGTGACCCACCACGCGCGGGGGCTCGCCTTCCTGCACCGGGCCGGCTACGTCGAGGTCTCCCGACGAGAGGGCGGCGACACCGGCGCCGCCCCCGGTGCCGTCACCTTCCTCGAGAAGGAGGCGGGCCTGCCCGACTGACGGGGCGTCTTTGCGCACGCGCCGCCGCTCCGGTCCCCCGGCGCCCGAGGGGAACTGGGCGTTTTCCGAGGGGAAAACGGGTGCCACTGAAGGGGTTGACGCTCCCCCTTCCAGGGGGAAACGGCCCTGGTTTCAGAGGGGAAATGGACCCCTGCCGAGGGGAAACCGGGTGGCTTCCGAGGGGAAACGGACGTTTTCAGAGGGGAAACCCTCTTGTCCCAGAGGGAAAAACGCTTACTTTGGGGCCCATGTACGGGCTGGCGGGCGAGTACTCACCCTTCTCGTGAGGTGAACATGACAGCGAAGAAGAAGGCCAGACCGGCCAAGAAGAAGTCGAAGCGGAAACCCAATCCCGCGTTCATGAGGCCGATGACGCCGAGCGCGGTGCTGGCCGCCGTCGTCGGGAGTGGGGCACTCCCCCGCACGCAGGCGGTGAAGAAGATCTGGCAGTACATCAAGCGGCACAACCTGCAGGACAGGAAGAACCGCCGCAACATCAACGCCGATGCCAGGCTCAGACCGCTGTTCGGTGGCAAGTCGCAAGCGACCATGTTCGAGCTGGCGAAGTTCGTGAACAAGCACCTGAAGTAGCAGTCGAACGCGTTTCACGGGAGCACCCGCAGCACAGCGAAGCGAAGACCGCAGGACGCCGTATGAGGGACATCGATATCTCTTACCAGCCCTGCATGAGGGCCGGCGCGCTCGCCGGCCCTCAATCGCTTCTGGGAGGATGACGGGGAATACGCCTATCCCGCTCTGAACAACCCCAACTGCACCACCGGCTCGAAGCTCCGCCGGTGGTGCGGCGTGGGGCCGGCCGCATCCAGCGCGGCCAGATGCGCCGCGGTCGCGTAGCCCTTGTTGCTCTCCCAGGCGAAGCCCGGATAGCGCCGGCCGAGGGCCAGCATCAGGCGGTCGCGCGTGACCTTGGCCAGCACCGACGCGGCCGCGATGGAGAGACAGAGGTTGTCGCCGCCCACGATGGCTTCGTGGTCGCAGCCGAGGTCGGGGACGGGATTGCCGTCCACGAGCACGTGATCGGGCGGAACGCGCAGGCGGGCCAGGGCCCGCCGCATGGCGCGCACGCTGGCCCGCAGGATGTTCACGCGGTCAATCTCCCGCACCGAGGCCGCACCCACGGCCCAGGCAACCGCGCGGGTGCGAATGACGACGGCGGCCGCATCCCGCTCGGCCGCCGTCATGCGCTTGGAATCCCGCAGCCCGTCCCAGGCCAGGTCGTCGCGGGGGAGAATCACCGCCGCGGCAATGACCGGACCCGCCAGCGGGCCGCGCCCCACCTCGTCCACTCCCGCCACGTGGCGGGCGCCGGCCGCCCACAGCGCGCGCTCGCGCGCCAGCGTGGGATCCGGCACGTCAGG
>Ga0214471_10003595_pt1 | contig 12004 bp, 13 predicted proteins | sample RVTome_5_FD_207665 | JGI IMG/M metagenome (GOLD analysis project Ga0214471, IMG submission 207665) | Soil microbial communities from uranium-contaminated site in the Upper Colorado River Basin, Wyoming, United States - RVT142D155 | ecosystem: Environmental > Terrestrial > Soil > Contaminated >... | reverse complement strand
CGACCAGATTGCTGCGCTCGACCGGCGCACCGATGAAGCCGAGGAACCGCTCGGCCCACGGGCCGTACGGCATCGTGCCGCCGAGCGCGGCCAGCTCCTCGGCGCGAAGCTGCCGGCGAAGCGACACCAGCAGTTGCGCGACCTCTTCGCGAATCGCCGCGACCTCCTCGAGCTCTCGCTGGCCTTCCGCGAACGCGCCGACGAGTTCGTCCTGACGCCTGCGCTGCTCGAGCAGCGTCGCGGCGCGCTGCTGGATCATCGCCGCATCCTGCGCCTTCAAGGCGGCGATATCACGCGCCGAGACGGCGGTCTGCTCGGCAAGCCGGCGGTTTTGGGACAGCAGCGAGCTGGTGTAGTTGACGGCATCGCCGGCGTCCGAAAGCGTTCGTGCATCCATCACGGCTCCGATGAACTGGATGGCGCCGCGCATGTACATCTCGCCGGCCGCGGTATCCATCTGCCCGCGAAGGCGGTCGTACTCGGCCATCGTGTCGATGAGCTGATCCTGATGCCGGCGGTGGCGACGGTCCAGCCCGTCGAGCGCGAGATTGCTCTCGCGGATCTGGGACGCCAGCGCCCGGACCGATCCCTGGACCGACGCAACCCGCGCCTGCTTTTGCCGCGCAATCCCCTCGAGCCATTTCAGCCGCTTCTCTTGGACCGAGATACTCGACTCGGTATCGGCCGCGGCGGCCGGCACAAGCGTGGCGACGAGCCCGAGCGCAAACACGCCGACAACGACTCGGCGGAGCCACGACGCAGGCCCGGACATCAACCCGCTACCCATAGCCGACATCTCGTCCTCGCGCCAGTATTACTTGAATGTAATTCACCCAGCCTCAGCCGACTTGAACGCTCTCCGTGGTGCGGGAGACTGTGACCCCGGTCACAGAGCGAAGGAACCCGGCGGCACTTCCGCCGGCTGCGGCTTGCTGTTACAAAGGGTCAGACGGCGAGACGAAGAAGGAGGCCGGCAATGCGTGCTCGAGTGATGGTCATCGTGGCTGCTATGGCTTGCTCTCTTGCGGTTCCGTGGGAAGCAAGTGCACTGGCGGAGTGTCAGAGCGGAACGCTGGTCAGCGGCCCGACGCAAGTTACGTCCACGCCCCGATGCGCGTTTCTCGAGCCAAACGTCGTGGGGCCCTACTGCGACCCCTTTTGGGGGGGATCCTGCGAATTTAGCTGGACGGCTCGAGTACGCGTGATCGGCACCGGAGTCGTCGGTGCGAACGTGCGGATCACCGATCCTCTCGAATTGACGCCGCCGGCATCCGCGACGGCATGGTGCGGCCAGTCGGTGACGACCTGCACGGCCACGGTGACGCGACTCATCCGGTGCACCGGTGGCGGCTATTGCACGGGTTCCAGTCACATCAAGGTCGAATGCAGTTGGCAAGGGTACGCGGCCGTCCAAGTCAGCCTTGAGTGCGAGCTAGAAGACGTATCGTGACAAGGCTTTCGTAGCGGGACTCGATGCGATGTTCCTCGCAGTGGCGATCGGACCATCGGGCTCAACGCTAGTGAGCGCGTCGGCGCGATCTTGCGGGGCAACACAGTAGCTCTTATCCTTGTAACATCTACATCGCCATGTATGATTTACCAGGATGCTGCCCCGATTGATCGCCTCCGAGCTTGCCGAACGGCTCGCAAGCATGCCGGCTGTTGCCTTGCTCGGGCCGCGCCAGGCGGGCAAGACGACGCTCGCGTTCGCCGTCGCGGCGGAGCGCGATGCTCTCTATCTGGATCTCGAGTCCGATGCCGACCGGGCCCGCTTGGCCGAACCCGAGCTCTACCTCGCCGATCACCTGGACAAGCTGCTGATCCTGGACGAGATTCATCGCCTGCCCGGCTTGTTTCCCGTCCTTCGAGGACTGATCGATCGCGCGCGCCGCCGGGGGAAGCGCAGCGGCCTGTATCTGCTGTTGGGTTCAGGAACGCTGGACCTCGCGCGTCAGTCGGGTGAGTCGCTTGCGGGTCGCATCGCATACATGGAACTCACACCATTCATCATCCCGGAAATCCCGCCCGAAGATCCGGCCGACCGGCTCTGGACTCGAGGCGGTTTTCCCGACAGCTATCTCGCCGCAGACGATCTCACGAGCGTGCGCTGGCGACAGGATTTCATTCGCACGTATCTCGAGAGAGACGTTCCGATGTTCGGGCCGCGGATCCCGGCCGAGACGCTCCGACGTGTGTGGACGATGCTCGCCCACAACCAAGGCGGCCTGCTCAACGTCGCGAATCTGGCGCGCAACGTCGGCATCGACGCTCGGACCGCGGCCCGCTACGTCGATTTGCTGGTCGACATGATGCTCGTTCGCCGGCTCCCCGCATGGCACGCGAACGTCGGAAAGCGACTGGTCAAGTCCCCGAAGATCTACGTGCGTGATAGCGGGATCCTTCACGCCCTCCTGGCGATTGCCGACCGGGAGGCGCTGCTGGGCCATCCGGTTGTCGGGGCGAGTTGGGAGGGATTCGTCATCGAGAACCTCCTGTCGTGCGCGCCGCCGGGCGTCAGCGGCTTCATGTATCGAACCGCCGGTGGCGCCGAAATCGACTTGGTGCTGGCATGGCCCGACCAGACGTTGTGGGCCGTCGAAGTCAAGCGCAGCCTGCACCCCCGGCCCGCACGCGGCTTTCACGCCGCGTGCGAGGACCTGCAACCCGCGCGCCGGTTCATCGTCTATCCGGGTGACGAGTCGTATCCCACAACCGAACCGACGATCGCGATCCCTCCCGGCGCGCTCGCGCGAGAACTACTCAACGCCCGATGAGCGGTGCGCTCTTGGCGGAGGGGTGCGTCTCGTCCATGCGCTTTATGACGATCAGGCCGGATGCTGCGGTGAGGCCGGCGACGACCCAGATCGCGGCGGACAGGCCGAACGCGTCGGCGACGAGGCCGGCGACGAGCGCGCCGATCGCGAAGCCGGCGTCGCGCCAGAATCGGTAGACGCCCACGGCCGACGCGCGCCACGCGGGATGCGCTACATCGCCGACCGCGGCGATCAGCGTCGGATAGACCATTGCGGTGCCGGCTCCCAGGAGCATCACGGCGAACGCCCACGGGGCGAACCCGTTCGCCAGCGCAACCAGCCCGATCGCCAGCGCCTGCACCATCATGCCGCCGGCGATCAGCGGTTTGCGTCCGATGCGATCCGACAGCCCTCCGGTGATGAGCTGGCCGGCTCCCCAGACGGCCGGATAGAGCGCGGCGAGCGTCCCGATCGCGGCGACCGACAAGCCGCTGCGCGCGAAGTAGAGCGGAAACAAGCCCCAGGCGAGTCCGTCGTTGAGGTTGTTGACCAGACCGGCTTGGCTGCATGCCGACAGCGAGCGATGCCTTAGCGTGGTGATGAAGAAGACTTGCTTGGTGCTCATGCCGCCGTGCAAGGCACCGCGATGGTTCGCCGCCTCCAGCCGCGCGTGCCCGTGCGTTTCTCGGACGAACAACACCGACGCGCCCAAGCCGAGCCCCGCGTAGGCAAGGCCGAGGAAGAACGGCGCCGGCCGCAAGCCGAAGTGCGAAGCGATGAAGCCGGTTGCCACGGCGGTGATCGCGACGGCGCCGTAGCCGGCGGCTTCGTTGAAGCCCATTGCCAGGCCGCGCCGCTCGGGTCCGACAAGGTCGATCTTCATGATCACGGTCGTGGACCAGGTCAATCCTTGATTGACGCCCAGAAGCGCGTTGGCGGCGACGATCCACCACCAGGAAGGCGCGACGATCAACAGGATCGGAACCGGCAGGCCCACGAGCCAGCCGGCGATCAGCACCGGCTTGCGGCCGATGCGATCGGACAGCGCGCCGGCGAAGACGTTGGTGATCGCCTTCACGATGCCGAACGCGATGATGAAGGTGGCGACGGCAGTGAACGCCCGCACGTGGAAAACGCGCTCGGCCAGGAGCGGCAACACGGTGCGCTCTTGTCCGATCATGCCGCCGACGAGCGCGTTGACGCCGACCAGCAGGCCGAACTGGCCGAGATTCTCGCGCAGGCCCAGCCGGACGGGTTGGGTGGTCGTCACTCGCCGGTCTCCAGCGCCCGTCCGGTCGCGCGCCGCCAATCGCCGGCGCCGGCCAACAGAACACGCACATCGCCATGTCCGGCGCGTTCCAGCAGGCTCGCGGCGGTCGCGGCGCGCTCACCGTGTCCGCACATCACGGTCAGCGCATCGGGAAGCGCACCTGGCATCGCCGCGCTGCCGGCAGGGAGGGATCCGAGTTCGATGTGCAGCGCGCCCGGCAGGTGACCGGCGGCGAACTCGCGGTCTTGTCTGACGTCGAGCACCGGCCCGTCGACGATGGGATCGTCGGTTGTCGTGATGCGTGCCACCGGACGGCCGGCGTCGCGCCATGCGTCGATGCCGCCGTCGAGCTCGCCGGCGAGATCGTCGTAGCCGATCGAACGGCATGCGCGGATCAGGTCGCCGCGGTCTTGCTCATCGCCGAGGACGAACAGAAGCGGCCGGCCGGGCTCGACCAGCCATCCGAGCCAGCTCGCGAACGCGGGCCGCAGCGCGATCGCGAGCGATCCGGGAATGTGCGCGTCGGCCCAGTCCAGGACCGGACGGACGTCGACCAGGTGGGCGCCGCCGCGCACGAGCCGCTCGGTATCCCCAACCGAGACGCGCGGCAGCGACGGGGGGCGATCGATCGCCGGGCCGCGACGATTGACCTCGCGCAGCCGCAGGAAATAGGGCGGGTAGGTGCCCAGGCCGGCGATCAGGTCTTTGACGAACGTGTCTTCGTCGGCGGTAAACACGGGATTGGCGGTGCGTTCGCGGCCGATTGTGGTGGTGCGTTCGGGGCTCGCGCCGGCCGCGCAGAACGATCCGCCGCCGTGGGTCGGATACACGGCAACGCCGTCCGGGAGCGGCGCGATGCGGGTGCGGACGGCTCGGTGCAGCTCGCGGGCGAGCGACTCGGTCCGTTCGGGCGCGATCAGATCGGTGCGCGCAACCGTGCCGGGAAGAAGCGCCCCGCCGCTCAGCAGCGCGCTGGGGATCCCGCCTCGAAGGATCAGATAGGACAGATGCTCGGGTGTGTGGCCTGGGGTGGCGATCGCGCGGATGACAAGATCGCCGGCCTCGATGTGGTCACCGTCGCCGAGCGCGCGATAAGGGAACTCAAGCGCTGCACCCGCGGGCGCGACGACCTGAACACCACCGGCCGAAAGCACGTGCGCACCCGAAACGAAGTCGGCGTGCAAATGTGTCTCGAGCGCGAACGCGATCGTCAGCCCGCGCTGCCGCGCAACGGATTCGTATTGCCCGACGTCGCGGACCGGATCCACGACCAGCGCGCGGCCGTCGCCACAGTCGACCAGATACGACGAGTTGCCGAGCGCCTCGTCGACGAAAGAGACGATGCGATCCATGGGCCCCTCGCTACGCGCCGCCGCCGGTGACGGGCAAGCCGGCGTCGCGCCATTCGGGAAAGCCGTCGGTGAGTCGTTCGGCGGCGAAGCCTTTGCGTCGCAGCAGCCGGACCGCGTCGTCGGCGAAGACGCAGTACGGGCCGCGGCAGTAGGCGACGACGTCCTTGGAGCGGTCGATCTCGCGGAGGCGCTTGGCCAGCTCGCCGATCGGAATCGAGCGCGCGCCCTTGATGTGACCGGATGCGAACTCTTGCGCAGGTCGCACGTCCAGGACCGTGACCTCGCCGCGTCGCATGCGGCGCAGCAATTCCTTCGGCGGGACGGGCTCGAGCCCGTCGCGATCGCCCAGGTAGGCGTCGGCGAGCCGATCCAGTTCGGCAACATGCTCGGCCGCAACGCGACGGATCGTTCGCCATAGGTCGAGCACCGCGGGACTCGCGAGCCGGTAGTGAACCCGGGTGCCGTCCTTGTCACTCGCCAGCAGACCGCCGCGGGCCATCACGCGAAGATGATGTGAGGTGTTGGCCACGCTCTGGCCGATCTCGCCGGCGATGTCCTCGACGGATCGCGGGCCTTGGGAGAGCACGTCGAGGATCTCGGCGCGCCGGCCGCTGGCCAGCGCCTTGGTGACGACGGCGAATGCGTCGAACAGGTGTTCTTTGGCCCGCCGGTCTCCCATGCGGCGGATCGTAGCACCACGGCGTCAAGTGTTCAAATGAACTCTTGACTATCCATCCTGCGCCGGCGGGAGTAGGGTTGGGGACAATCGACCCACGAAGGAGGATGCGATGTACGGGACCGTGTTTCGTTTTCAGGTCAAGCCGGGTTCGGCCGACGATGTCAAAGACCTCTTCGCGGAGTGGGAGCGGGACGTGAAACCGGCGGTTCCCGGCGCGCTCCACGGGTTCCTGTACCAGCTCGATAAGGACCCAAACAGCTTCATCGCGTGCGCGGTGTTCCAAGACCAGAAGTCCTACATGGCCAACGCCGACAGCCCCGAGCAAGACAAGTGGTACGGCCGCTTCCGCGCGCTGCTCACCGCCGACCCCGAATGGAACGACGGCCAGATCTCCTAACTGTTAGATTTCGCGGCGGCACAAGGTGCGCATCGCGAAAGGATCGACGGAATGATCGAGGTCACCTGTGAATGCGGATGGCAGACGCGCGGAGGCGAAGACGAGGTCGTCGCTGCCGTCCAAGAGCACGGCAGGAGCGCGCACGGCCAGGATTTGACGCGCGAGCAGGTGCTGGCCATCGCACGCGAACTGTCGTAGCGGAATGAGCGATGGTCCGCTGGTCGAGAAAGGCTTGCCGCCGCCGCTGACCCAGGTCGCATGGTCGGCCGACATCGTCTCGCAATCGCTGGAGATCATTCCGATCCTGCGCGACCAGCAGGGACTCGCGTGGCTCAAGCCGGTTCACGCCGACTCGCTGCGCGTCGGAACCTCCCCCGCGCGAGCGCCGGCCGCGACCGTGCTCAAGGCGCTGTCGCGATACGAGATCATGCCGATCGTGGTTCATTCAACGTCGTGGCGAACCGAGGCGGACCGGATGATCCTCACCTACGCCGCGATCATCGACGCGTACGCGGCGGCGCCCGATGGGCCGCTCAGCGTCGTGCGAGTCGGCCGCACCGACCTCGCCCGCGGCGACGCAACCGCCGCGCCGCCCGTGATCGCCGTCGATCAGGTCATCGAGCATGCGCTCCGGCATCTGTCCTGGCTCAGCAGCGACGACCCCGCCATCGCCGAAGCGCTCCGCGATTGGAAAACGCTCCTCGCCACCTACGTCCCCGAACCTTTCCGCGCCTTCCAGACCTGAGGAGCAGGAATCGGCTCGACGACGGCGAAGCGATCCGGCATGAGCCTTGCCGCGGGTTCGCTGCGAAGCCTGGCCATCGTGTTGGCGCTGCTAGGGGCGCTCGCCGCGGCGCCGGCACAGGCCGCCCAGTTCGAATGCGGCGGCTTCGCCCCGCTGGAGACCTCGTGCGAGACGGAGTTCGTCCTGCCGGCACCGATCCGGTTCAACGTTGCCGGCGGCGATGGATGGCCGCTCGAAGGCCGCGTTGAGTTCCTATTGGAAGGCCCGACCGGTCGTCGTTCATTCTCGTGCATCCTCGTCACGACGCCGGACACATCCGTCCCCTTGTGCGGGCAGGCTTCCTCCGAAGGCCACTTCGATGTCGGCCAGACGTTGACGCTACGCGGGAACATGGCCGGCACAGGGAACTGGCACGTCTACGTCCTGACCTGACGGCGGTAGACCGTGCGCTGGGTGGCGTTGTACCCTCACCCGACGCGCTGCCATCCACCTGGGTCCAACGACGTCGGACAGAGGTCAGGGGAATAATGCCGATCGAAGCCGATTATCTCGTCGTCGGCGCCGGGGCGTCCGGGATGGCGTTCGCCGACGCGCTCGTCACTCGTTCCGATGCCGACGTCGTGATGGTCGATCGGCGCCATCGCGCCGGCGGCCACTGGAACGACGACTATCCGTTCGTCCGGCTCCATCAACCCTCGGCCTACTACGGCGTGGACTCGCTGCCGCTCGGCTCTGACCGCATCGACGCAAACGGCCCCAACGCAGGCTTCTACGAGCGCGCGAGCGGCGCCGAGATGTGCGACTACTACAGCCGCGTCCTCACCGAGCGGCTGCTACCAACGGGACGCGTTCGTTTCCTCGCCATGTCGGACTATCGCGGCGAGACCTCCGGCCAGCACACGATCACCTCGCTCCTCACCGGTGAGACAACGTCCGTCCGAGTGCGTCGCAAACTCGTAGACGCCACCTACATCGCGACCACGATCCCGTCGATGCACAAGCCTTCCTTCAGCGTGCATCCCGACGCGCGGTTCATCCCGCCCAACGACGTGGTGCGGCTCGCCGACCCAGGGAGTTCGTTCACCGTGATCGGAGCCGGCAAGACCTCGATGGACACGTGCTGCTGGCTCGTCGATCAAGGTGTAGCGCCGGAGTCGATCAGGTGGATCCGACCGCGCGACCCATGGATCGTTGACCGTCGATGGATGCAGCCGCTGAAGCTCCTCGGCTCGATCGCCGAGTGGCTCGCGCTCCAGAACGAGGCCGCAGCCGTCGCGACCGACGCCCACGACCTGCTCCGCCGCCTTGAAGCCAGCGGTTTTTTCCGGCGCCTCGATCCAAGCGTCGAACCCTCCGTGTTCCGTGGCGCGACGCTCGACGAGACCGAGCGCGCGACGCTCGCGCGCATCACCAACGTCGTCCGGCTCGGCCGCGTGGTCCACGTCGGCACCGGTCGGATCGAGCTCGAGGCAGGCTCGCTCCCCACCCAACCCGGCGAGGTTCACATCGACTGCTCGGCATCAGGCCTTGGAACGCCGCCTCCGCGAACCATCTTCGAGCCGGGACACATCACGATCCAGCGCGTGCAGGCGGGGATCGACCCATTCAGCGCCGTGTTGATCGGCGTCGTGGAGTCGAGCGACCGGAGCGATGCCGAGAAGAACCGCCTATGCCCGCCGAACCAGATGACCGGCGAGGCGATCGACCTCGCGCGCGACCTGCTCATCACGCTCCGAGCGCGAACCTCGTGGATGGCGGAACCTGATCTGCAGAAGTGGTTGAGCATGACGCGGTTGAGCCCGTTCCGCGGTGCGGCGGAGTACATGACCGAAGAAGCACGCGCTTCGGCAACACGGATGTTCGTTAGCACGGCACCAGCGATCGAGAACCTCGAGCGGATCGTGCACAGTAGGCTTTGACTTCGTGGAGCCTTCAGACGAGATCAAAGAAGCCCTCCTGGAGATGACGCGATGTCATTTGGAGGCGGATGGACAGGGCTGGGCGCAACTCTGGTCGCGACGATCCGGTGTCTTGTCCGTCGGGAGTGATCCGCGCGAGTGGTACGAGGAGCACGAGCAGATCACCTCACTGTCCAGCGCGACGTTCGAAGCGCGAGGGGCCGCCGGATACGTCGTCGATCGATGCGTGGGAGTTCAAGAAGGCAGCGTCGGTTGGGGCATGGTCGAGTGCCATACCGAGTGGAACGGCCACCGGTTACCCCACGCCTTCCGGCTGTCGGCGGTCTTCCATCTTGAGCGAGGCAGATGGAAGCTGTGCCACTCGCACCGTTCGTTTGCGATCCTTGACGACGAGCTCTGGGGTTTCGACCTATCCGCCGTCCTGGACAGCGTCTCTGATGACGTGCGGAGACAACGCCCGAACATGAAGGAAGTGGCCGCTCCGAACGGAACGGTCACGATTCTTTTCACCGACATCGAGGGATCCACACGGTTGACCCAGGCGCTCGGCGATGGCGCATGGATGGATCTGCTTCGCAAACACAATGCAATCGTCCGCGAGCAAGCAGCCGCCAACGCCGGATACGAGGTGAAGTCGCAGGGCGACGGATTCATGCTCGCTTTCGGATCGGCAGGCCACGCATTACGGTGCGCCTCAGGGATCCAGCGTTCGCTCGCGAGTCTGCAGGCAGGCGAGCCCTCCCTTCGTGTCCGCATCGGGGTCCACACCGGAGAGGCCATCCATCATGAGGACGACTTCTTCGGAACGAGCGTGATCCTCGCCGCACGCATCGCCGCCACGGCCCGCGGCGCGGAAGTCCTCGTGTCGTCGCTTGTGCGAGATCTGGTCGAAGGTTCGCGGGAGTTCAGCTTCGAGGGTCCGACACAAGCGGAACTCAAGGGGCTTACCGGGGTTCACGCACTCTATTCGCTCGCATGGCGGCTCTCCGGGGAAGGAAATCGGAGGCCGCTTGTCGAAACAATTCCTCCCAAAGGTCACGCGGCCGATCCGCGGCCGCTCGGGGAGGGGTCATGAGAAGGTCAGCATTGGTTCTGTTCGCGCTCGTCGCGAGCTTGGGTGTGGTGGGGATCTCGTCGGCGACGCCGGTTCCCGAGTCGCAGGAGAACTGCCGGGTCGACGACAACGCAGGACCGGTCGCGGTGGACGCGATCCAGAGCGGCCAGGCGGCGACGGTCACGATCTGCAACGACGACGCCGACTTCCCGCTCGAGGGCAACATCACCGTGAACGCCGACGCCGAGAACATGTGCGGCGACGCCTCGATCGACGGCGACCCCGAGAACCCCTACCTGGACTTCGATCAGGATGGTGCCGGAAACCTCGACGGCTACGCGGCGCTGGAAGTGGACGGCACGAACGTCGGCATCGAAGAAACCGAACAAGGGGACTACAGGTCGGACTGCGTGTAGCAAGGATTCATTTCCCCGCCTCGCTAAGGTGAGGCGATGGCCAGGCGAGTGACGGCTGGACCGACGACGTGGACGGTCGGCCGGAAGTGGGTTCGGCGTCCCCGGTGGCGGGTGCTCATCCGCCGGTTCCAGCGACGGCGAAGCGCGGAAGCGCGTGACAAGTCGCGGTGGCTGGATTGGCTGGACGTCGGCGGGTTCGACGTGGGAGACGACCCGGCGGGATGCGCGATAGCCGGCCGCCTCGCAGGCGGAGCGAAGCCGCCTTTCCCTCTGGTATCCGATGGTCGGCGTTGATCCGCGCAACACTCAGACCTGGACGCGGACGAGGTCGCGGCCGTGCAGGACCCAGGCGGAGCCTTCCGCGATGACGACGTCGGTCGTGACCGGCATCTGCGAGCCGGCCGGCGGCGCTCCGAGATCAACTGTTTCTGTGACTGCACCCGAGCTCGGGTCGATGCGATAGATCCGGTGATCGCGGAACCCGGTAACGAAGACGCTCGTGTCGTCGCCGGCGATCCCCCACGGATCATCAATCGCAATGCGCCGCTCGAGCTTCAGGGTCAGCGCGTCGAGTCGCTGAACTTCACCGTGGGTCGTTACCCACACCGAATCCTGATCCACGAAGACGGATCGGATCTCGGGGATCGACGCCCGCGCCAGCTCCGCGCCCGTCACCGGGTCGAGTCGCGCCAATCCCGCCGGCAAGACGCCCCACAGAAAGCCATGTCCCGTCTGCAGCGACATCACGTCCGCCTGCCGAATCCGCTCGAAGCGTTCGCTCCCGGCCGAGCGCCGGACCAGATACGCCGTCTCGTTCTCGCGAATCGAGAGCCATAACCCAGCGTGTGTAGTCGCGATTCCGCGGGGACTCCAGTCCACGAAGTCGACCTTGTCGTCTACGCGGCCGTCCTTCGAGTCGATCTTCGCGATCGTGCCTGCAGTCGACTCGCATTGCGTGACCGTCGCCGGAACGCCCGCCACGTATGCCGGCCGCGTCCCCGGCACAAAGTCGGGATCATCGGCCCCGTCGCACTCGCCGTCGGACCCCACGTTCGATATCCCCCACAGGGCCGGTCCACGGCCGGCGATATCGTCGAGAGAATAGAGAGATTCCTGGGGAACCTTCGCGACGACCGCACCTGTCGAAGGATCGATGCGATATGCAACGAACCCATCGTCCAAAACATGGGGCGAGCCGACGCCCCATAGTTGCCCGTCCAAGGGCCGAAGCGCGTTCAGCGTTCCCAGTGGAGTTCGTGACACGATTCGCATCTGGCGGCCGCCGCTCGCGCGGTCCGTCACCGGTGCTTCGGCGCAACTGCCGAGAAGCAGCGCGCAGACGATCAAGGGCGTGGCGTTTCGGCGCATCCCCTCATGAGACAACGGCAGTGCGGATGGGCGCTATGGCCGAAAGTACAT
>Ga0214471_10003594_pt1 | contig 12005 bp, 10 predicted proteins | sample RVTome_5_FD_207665 | JGI IMG/M metagenome (GOLD analysis project Ga0214471, IMG submission 207665) | Soil microbial communities from uranium-contaminated site in the Upper Colorado River Basin, Wyoming, United States - RVT142D155 | ecosystem: Environmental > Terrestrial > Soil > Contaminated >... | reverse complement strand
AGGACGAGAAGCCACACCAGGATCCCGGCGACGACGAGTGCGATGAGCGCGGCCACGGCCCGGCCGAACCAGGGCGGGAGGATCGCCTCCTGGAGCAGCGTCCCGTCGAGCTGGATCGCGTCCGCCCCGGTGGGCCGGACGAACAGCTGGAAAGGGCGATTCTTCGCCGGCCCCCGCCAGAACCGCTTCGCCGGCTTCGCCCGCACCTTCGCGAAGCCGGCCATCCCGGGCTCCACGACCATGGCCGGCGGGGTGACGTCGAACGCGAGCTGGCGGTCGGCGTCGGCCGCCTCGACGTCCGCGTTGAGGCGCACGTTGCCGCGGTTGTCGATCGCGACCTCGTGCGTGCCGCCGGTGCTGCCGCGCGACGTGCGCGGCACGAGCTCCGCGAACGGCTCGCTGAACGGGGCGACGTCGACGGTCCCCTCCTCGACGCTGGAGCCGGCCGGATCCTCGCGCGAGCGGGCCCGCAGGCCGAACGGCAACGGCCCGGCAGGAACGGTCGCGGCCCGCGGCGGCCGGAAGACGATCCGGCCGGCTTCCTCGGCTCCGGGAAAGAGCGACACGCTCGGCGGCTCGACGGCCGCCCAGCCGGCCGCGTCGCCGAGCACGTCGAGGGTGAACTCGTCGACCACCGAGCCGGTGTTGCGCAGGCGAAACTCGATGGCCGCCTCCCGGCCCGGCTCGATCGCGACGGCCGGCGTGGTGAGGCTGATCGAGGCTCCCATCAGGTGCCGAGTGTACCGGGCGCCGAACCGCCCGCGCGGCCACGTCGTGCACCGGACGGGGCGCGACGCGTTGCCCGTCCGGGCAGAAGGGACGCGGAATCGTGCAGGTTAAGCGAGGGTTAGGCGCACGGAAAGCGGGGCCCGATACGGTCCGTCCGGGAGCCGTCACCTGCCCGATGCGCGACGGCCAGAGCCATGGAAGGGGCTGCACGATGGTCGCCGAGCCGGTCGAGTTCGCCAGTCGCATCCCCGTCGCCGTCCTCGCCTGCGACCCACTGTCCAGGGCCGGCATCGTGAGCCAGTTGCGGACCGGCCACGGGTTCACGGTGGTCGACGAGGACGACCCGCCTGCCGGAGCCGTCGCGCTGATCGTGGCCGACGAGCTCGACGACGATGTCGCCGCTCGCGTTCGCGGCCTGCGTGCCCGCGCGGTGACCAGGATCCTCGTCCTCGTCACGCGGGTCGACGATCGGGCCCTGCTGACGGCGGCGGAGGCCGGGATCTGTGGCGTCGTGCGGCGGGCCGAGGCAACCGCGCACAACCTCGCTCTGGCGCTGCGAACCGCCGCCGCCGGCGAGGGAACGCTGCCGCCGGACCTGCTCGGCCGGCTGCTCCGCCAGGTCGGCCATCTCCAGCGCCAGGTCCTCTCGCCGCGCGGGCTCACCCTGACGGGACTGACCGAGCGCGAGGCGAACGTCCTCCGCCTGCTGGCCGACGGCTGCGACACGACCGAGGTGGGCCGCCGCCTGTTCTACTCGGAGCGCACGGTAAAGAACATCATCCACGACGTGACGTCGCGCCTCGAGCTGCGCAACCGGACGCACGCTGTCGCGTACGCCATCCGCGAGGGTCTGATCTAGGGGGTTGCCGGCGCCTGGGCGGGAGGCGGCGGTGGGTTGATCGTCGTGCCCGCGTTCCGGCCGTGGTCCGTCTGCGTGTCGAACTCGTCGTTCGCGGTCGTCGCGGCCGTTTCCTTCTCGGTGATGATCTCGTCGGCGCGGGTCTGGGTCTTGCCGACGAGCAGCCGGTGGATGTTCGTGAAATGCTGGCGGTCGATCGCGACGTGGCGATCCTCATGCGCGGCGAGCGCTGCGCGGAATCGATCCCATTCGGCCTTCTCCTCGGTCGAACCCGACGCGTACCCGGACCAGGTCGGCAGGTTGATCGTCTCGCTGACAGTGATGCTGGCGATCCGCACGATGCCTGCGTCGCTCGTCTCGTAATAGATGTCGGAGAACTGGGAGGTCACGCTCCCCGCCTCGGTCCGGGCGGCAAGCGTATTGGCGGCCTCGAGGAGCGTTCCGCTGACCGAGTAGGTCGTGTTCACCACGTTGATCGTCGTGCCGCTCGCGGTGGGATTCTGGGCGCCCTCCTGGAGCTCCGTCGCCTCGGCGCCGCCGGGCGGCCAGAAGGCGTCGAGATCGACGTCGCCGTCGTCGCGCTGAAGGGCCGGCGGCGGAGCGCCCGCGTCGACCGCGGACCGACGGACCGTCCCGCTCTCGGCGAGCAGGCTCGCCGTGGCCGCGTTGCCGATCCGCGGCTGGAGCCCGTTGAACAGGCGGCGGCGCGATCCGGTATCGAGCGTCCGACCGAGTGCGACGGTGAGCGCCTCGCGGCTCGCGCCGAGCGATGCGAGCTCGAGCGCGCCTGGGTCCACCGCCGCCGGGGCGAGGCGTTCGGGGGCGGATCGGGCGGCGAGCGGTTCGGCGACGGGGTCGCGGGTGGGCACGGCCGGATCGTTCAGGCGATGACCGGGGCCTGGTCGTCGGGCTCCTCCTGGCGCTGGGCCGGCAGCGTCTGGGCGAGCTCCTCTTCCTCTTCGGGCTCCTCCTGGCGCTGGGCCGGCAGCGTCTGGGCGAGCTCCTCTTCCTCTTCGGGCTCCTCCTGGCGCTGGGCCGGCAGCGTCTGGGCGAGCTCCTCTTCCTCCTCGGGCTCCTCCTGGCGCTGGGCGGCCGGAGCGCCGGTCATCGGTGTCGCGTCCGCGTGTCCGGCCATGGCGGCATCGGCCGTCCGCTCGGCCGCCTGCTCGAACGCATCGCCGGAATCGGACAGGCTGATCCCGCCGCCGGCCGGCGTCCCGGACACGGGACCGGCGCGCTGCTGGGCAACGTGGGTCAGCTCGTGTGCCAGCGTCCGCTTGCCGTCGGTCGACTCCGGCGACCAGCGATCGGAGCGAAACACCACGTCCGATCCGACCGTGTAGGCCTGTGCACTGATCGAGCGCGCGGATTCGCTCGCCCGCTGGTCGGTGTGAACGCGCACGTCGCCGAAGTCGTCCCCGAGGCGGCCCTCCATCTCGTGTCGGAGGTCGGCCGCGAGCGGCTGTCCGCCGCCGGACCCGACGACGTCGAGGACCGGCGATCGCTCCTCGCCGGCCTCCGCCTCGTCGTCAGGGGCGAGGATTCGGCTGACCGACGCGTTGCCGGCCAGGCGCTGGAGAGCGAGGACACTGGCCTGGTCGGCGGTCGGCGGGTCCGCCACGCTGCGAGCGGCGTGGGTGGCCTGGTCGGGGCGATCGCGCGCGGTGCGGCGCACCTTCGCGGCGGTTGGGTCGAGCTGCTCGCGGGCATCCATCGAAACGAGCCTCCGTCACGGGCGGGAGCGCGCGACCTTGGACCGGGCGCACACGCCGGTTGACGCAGCGTGCCAAGTCGATGAGACCGGCACAAGGTCCGTTCACGCAGGCTCACGGGACAGGCCGTGCCCGTTCGGGCACGATCGCCGCCCGCTCGCCGGCCCCGGTGACCCTGTCGGGTCACGGGCGATCGGTCCGACCCTCAGCGTCGGGTGCCAGGACCGGGCAGGGAGGACGGTGAACAGGCCAACGCGTGCGCGGAGACCTGGAGCGGGATCACGCCCGGCGAGATCGTCGCGGGGTTCGAGGGCATGGAGCCGCCGGGATCAGCCGATCTTCGAACCGACGGTCCGGATGACCCGCTCGAGGAGGCGCTGGTCGTTGGGGAGGCCGTGGTCGTAGCACCACGCGTCGACGCTATGGCGGGCGCGATACTCGGCGATGGCCTGGCTCGAGAACCGGTCCCAGGCCTGCTTCATGATCGTCGCGTGGCTGAGCTGGCCGGGCAGGTGTTGGGCGACGATCTGGTCGACGAGCCCCGGGCTGAGCCCGGAGTTCTTCCAGCGGTTGATCACGGCGTTGGCGTCCGTGACGCCCCGTCGGGCGCCCTCGCTGCCGGCGCTGTCGCCGCGGCCGTTGGCCGTCGCGATGAACGCGCTTGCGTAGTCCCGTGAGTTGAAGTACGCCTCGTCGACCGACGACGCGATCTCCTTGCCGGTCTCGATCGCGTCGATCCACAGCGCCAGGCAGACCGCGCCGGCCATGAGCGGCGCACCGATGGCGGCCGCGGCCGGCAACGCGCCGACGAGCCGGGGGCCGAGCTTGCGCACGATCCACTCGGCCGCCTTGTCCTCGTTGACGGAAAGGTGGACCTTGACCGGCAGCGCGATCTTGCCCTCGATGCCCCAGCCCGCGATGTTGGTCGAGATCTTCTTGTAGAAGGTCGCCCCGAAGTTGAAGTCCAGGAACATTGGCCACTCGCCCTTCTCCCAGTTGACGAGGTCGAAGGCAAGCTCCGGCTGGTAGAAGCGGTCCGGTTCGACTCCCTCGAAGGTGACCGTGATCGCGTTGAGCTCGACCTTGTCCTTGCGCAGTTCGAGCCCGCTCTTCGCCTCGATCTTGAACGTGCCGACGGTCTCCGACGTGACCTGGTCGCTGTACTGGAGGATGTCGGCCCGCGGCACGAGGCCCTTGCCCTTCTCGAACGTGAATTCCTTGTCCGAGGCGAGGTGTGGCGGCGGCTTGGCGGACCCCTCGATCGCCGGCATGTCGATCGTGACGGCCGGCTTGATGTAGCCGCCGGCAAGCGACATGCCGATCGGGCTGAATTTGAAGCGCTTGCGCGCCACGAGCGGATACTTGAACTTGATCGTCGGGATCGAACCGGCACCCTGGCGCTGGGCAACCGGGTGGGCGGGGGCGGCGGAGCGATCGACGGTCCGCTGGACCGCGAAGCCGTCCGGAAAGCGGCCCGGGGCTCTCGAGCGAACAGTAGCGACGATCTCGGGTTGGAGGAGCGGGTCCTCGGCGCGGTCTCGATCGACCGCCCCGCCCTCCTCGATCTCGCGGTATCGCTCGGCGAGGTGCTCGGCCACCTCGGGCGTGATGTCGGTCGGCGCGAGGAGGGCGGTCTGGGCGCCCTCGGCCGCGTTCAGTTCGTCGGACGCGTTCGGATCGGCGGCCTCGCCCTCCGGGGCGGCCGGCGTCAGGGCCGGTAGGGCAGCGGTCGGTTTCTGCGCCGGGGGCGTGCTCTGGGCCGCGGCCGGGGCGGTCTCCGGCTCCTCGGGCGCCGCCTGGCGCTGGACAGCGGCCCGGGACCGTCGCGACCGTCCGAGATAGTCGACCACGGCCCGGTTCCCGGCGGTCCGCTGCAGGCGAACGAGCGTCCGTTCGGCCGTCGGCGCCGACGCCAGCACGCGCGGTGCGGCGCGAGCGTCCAGGAGCTCGCCGACGCCCACGACGTCAGCCGCGGTATCCGTGGACGGCCCGACGGGCACGAGATCGGGCGACGCCGGTTTGGCAGTCGGAGCGGCCTCGACGGGCATGGCGTTCGTGCTCATGTGCGGGCGTTCACGTCGCGCGCTCCAGCAGCCGCCCGAAGTACTCGCCGAATTCGGCCTCGTGGGTCAGCCGGCCGAGCTTCTGGTACTCGCGCTCGGTGGCCCGGATGAGGTCGATCATCGAGACGGCGCGGTCGGTCGCGGCCGCCAGGAACGCCGCCGCCAGGCAGACGTTCCGGATGTTGCCGCCGGACAGCTTGAACGCCCGAGCCAGGAAGTCGAGGTCGATGTCGGCCGCCCGCGGCAGGCTGGGCGGAAGGTGCTGCTCCCACAGCCGACGCCGATCATCCTCCTCCGGCATCGGGAAGTCGACGATCGTGTCGAGCCGGCGCAGGAATGCCTCATCGAGATTCGCCCGGAGGTTGGTCGTGAGGACCGCCAGCCCGTCGAACCGCTCCATGCGCTGAAGCAGGTAGGCGATCTCGACGTTGGCGTAGCGGTCGCGGGCGTCCTTCACCTCGGATCGCTTGCCGAAGATCGCGTCGGCCTCGTCGAACAGGAGGACGCCGTTCACCCGGTCCGCCTCGGCAAAGATCCGGTCGAGGTTCTTCTCGGTCTCGCCGATGTACTTGTCGACGACGGTGGCGAGGTCGATCACGTACAGGTCCAGCCCCAGGTCGGCCGCCACGACCTCGGCCGACAGCGTCTTGCCCGTCCCCGAGTCCCCGGCGAAGAGCGCGGTGACGCCGGTCCCCCGGGCAGACCCACCGCCCATCCCCCAGGCGGCGAGCACCCGTTCGCGATGGCGAGCCCGAGCGGTCAGCTCGCCGAGCTGGGCGAGCGCGTCGGGCGGCAGGACGAGCTGGTCCCACCCGGCCGATGCCGGCACCCGGCGGGCCAGCCGCTCGAGGCCGCCGGCGTTCTGGGCGCGCGCGCCGGCCGCAATATCTGCCGGTTCGATCGTGCGTCGGTCGGCGGCGGCGTGTCGGGAAGCAGCGACGGCCGCCCGACGGATCTGCTCGGGGTCGAGCCGGAATCCGGCCGTCACGGTGGCGGGATCGACGCCGTCGACGACGGCCGGCTCGGCGCCCGTCCCGCCCACGGATTCCCAGGCCCGGCCCCACGCCGCGCGACGTTCGTCGTTGAGCAGCTGCGGGGCCTCGATGGCGAGCGGCACCTCGCGCGACCAGGCCGGGTCCCAGCCCCGGACGCCGAGCAGGACCGCCGGGCAGGCGACCTCGGCGAACGCCCGCACCGCCGCGGGCGAGTGGTCGACGAGCACCTCGACGGGTCCTGCGACGAGGGCGGCGCCGCGCAGGCGCGCCTCGCGCTCGAGGGCGGCCCCGAGCGCGATCGGATCGTCGCCGGCGGAGATCCGCGTCAGGTCCGCACCGAGCACCGCGAGGCCGGCGCCCCGCACCGCAGCCGCCGCGAACGCTCGTCCGGCTGTCCCGGGTCGCTCGCGCACGTAGGCGAGGCGGGTGCCGTGCATCATCGAGCGGGCGAGCCGGTCGGCCTCCGGTCCGTCGACCGCGGCCACTTCGAGCAGGATCGTCTCGACCCCCGGCTCCGGACGGTCGTCGCCAAGCAGGTGACCTGTGACGCGGTCAGGCACGCGCAGGGCGCGGGTCAGGAACGGCCGGTCCGGCTCCTCGACAAGCACGAGGCCGGACGCGATGAGCGGCGACGCGGGGCCGAGTCGGTGGCGCTCGCGGTATGGTCCGTCGCCGCCGGTCGCGAGCTCGAGGGCGAGTCCGGCGCTCGCGCGCCGGCGCGAGACGTCGTCGTGGAGATACGCATACAGGCGCTCGAAGCGTGCATCAAGATCCGGGGCGATCGTGACGAGCAGGATCTCCAGGTCGGCGTGGTCGAGGCCGAAGGCGCCGGCGAGGCGTCGCAGGCGCAGGTCGGCGCCGCCGGCCGCGGCGGCCTCCGCCTTCGCCTCGATGCGCGCGGTCGCGGCGGCCAACTCCGCGTCCGGTCCCGGCCCGAGGCGCGCCGGACCGCGGAGCAGGTCGTCGACCTGGGTGTCGGAGATGTACAGGCCGCGGAACCGATCGTTGGGATCGGGGTCGACCGACCGGCGCCGTTCGACGGCGGCCCGGACGCGGTCCTCGATGACGGCCAGCCGGCCGAACAGGTGGACGAGCGACGGATCGGTGGCTGCGACGACCTCGGGGGCCGATCCGGCAGGCGCCGACGGGGCTCCGCGGGCAGCCGCCGCCGGGCCGCCGCGAGCAGCCGTGCCGGCCACGATCAGGGCCGGCTGATGCCGCGGACCCGGACGACCCGACCCTGGCCGAAGTCGCCCAGATCGGGCGGCTGTGCCCGGCCCGCCCCCTCGTCGGCGGCGCCGGCCCGCGCTTGCTTCCCGGCACGCGCGCCGGTGCGCTCGCCGCCCTGGCCGGCCTCCGCGGGCCCGCGGGCCTGGATGCCGATCCCGCGCGACTGGACGTACTCCTCCTGGAATGCCTCCTCCGCCGGCGTCAGCGCCGAGCCGAGGCTGGCCGCGAGCCGGCCGCGGCGCCGTCGGACGCGCTCCGTGGCACCGCCGGCCTCGTCGCCGAGAACTCCCAGGCCCAGGGTCGGCGCCTCGAGGACCGGGTTGGCGACCGACTCCGTGACGCTCGGGTCGAGCGGCGCGATGGCCGTGATGTCGAGCGACGGCTTCAGCTCACCGCCGAGGGCGGACCAGACATCGGCGATCGAGCGGTCCTGCGGCGGTGGTTGTCCGACGAACAGGTAGACCGGATATCGCGCGTCGGCCAGGGTCCCGGTCATGAGATCGACCGGGATGTACTCGTTACGGGCGAACGCGATCAGGCATGCGGCGAGGAGCCGATGCTCGTCCTCCGGCCGCTGGGTCCAGGCCGTGAGCAGGTAGCTTAGGCGGAACCGCCGGATGGGCCAGCGGCGGCCGCTCACGACACCGCTCGACGGGTCGCGGACGTCCTCGCGGACGACCTCGCGGCGCGGCACATCCTCGCGGATGTCGTAGAGGTAGAGATCGATCGCGGGGGCGTTGCGGCGCGCGACCCAGTCCCTAGTTGGCGCGTCGAACAGCAGCTCGACACGCGAGCCGTTGAGGGCCTCGCGCCGGAGCAGCGCCTCGAGCGCCCCGTCGACGTCGGAGATCATCCGGTCCAGTCTCTGCGACGCGCTCTCGATCGAGCCGTGGCGGCGGGGCATCCATTCGGGCGAGCGGCCTTGCCCGAAGGTGCCGTGGGGGCGCCCGATGGCCCGTCCGCACGGTCATTGCCCGCGCCGCCCGGGGGTGGGAGCCTCGACCCGTCCGCACACTGCACGGAAGGGTCGTCACATGCCGAGCTACTTGTCACCCGGCGTCTACGTCGAGGAGGTGCAAGCCGGTTCCCGGCCGATCGAGGGCGTCGGGACGGCGGTTGCCGCGTTCGTCGGGCTCGCCGAGCGTGGCCCGTTCAACGAACCGCTCCTGGTCACGAACTGGGGCCAGTTCACGAGCAGCTTCGGTGAGTTCATCGAGGGCTCGTATCTCGCCCATGCCGTCTATGCCTATCTCCTGAACGGCGGCGGCGCCTGCTACGTCGTGCGCGTTGGCGCGGACGGGACGATGCCGGTCGCCCGCGGCGAGCTGGCGGCTCCCGACAAGGGTTCACCGATGCGGGTCGCGGCCATCGAGGCCGGCCCGTCGGGCAACGACATCTCGGTCGAGGTGGCCGAGCCGAGCGAGCCCGGGGAGGGCGTCTTCAAGCTCGTCGTCAAGCAGGCCGGCAAGGTCGCCGAGACGTTCGACAACGTCACCGCCGGCCGCGGCAAGCAGAGCGTCGCGACGGCGGTCAAGGCGCAGTCGAAGCTCATCGCGCTCGAGGAGGTCGGGGCCCAGGCGCCGGCAGTCGGGTCGAAGACTGAGCTGACCGGCGGGGCCACGAGCGTCCCGTCCCGGGTCAGCCCGGACGACTACGTCGGGAACGCCGCGGATCGGACCGGGTTCGCCGGTCTCGAGGCGGTCGATGACGTGACGATGCTGTCCGTCCCGGACCTCATGGCCGTCTACGAGCAGGGGGTCATCGACCTCGAGGGCGTCCAGGCCGTCCAGCTCGCGATGATTGCCCACGCGGAGCTCATGGGCGACCGCGTCGCGATCCTCGACGCACCTCCCGGGCTCAACGCGCAGCAGATCAAGGAATGGCGCGAGGAGAAGGCGGGCTACGACTCGAAGTACGCCGCCCTGTACTGGCCATGGGTCAAGGTCTTTGATCCCCTCGCGGGCCAGGCCCGGTTCGTTCCGCCGTCCGGCCACATGGCCGGCATCTGGGCCCGCAGCGACAACGACCGCGGCGTCCACAAGGCCCCGGCCAACGAGGTCGTGCGCGGCGCGATCGCGCTCGAGCTGCAGGTCACCAAGAGCGAGCACGACCAGCTCAACCCGTCCGGGATCAACGTCATCCGCTCGTTCCCGGGTCGCGGGATCCGCGTCTGGGGTGCGCGCACGCTGTCGTCCGATCCGGCCTGGCGCTACCTCAACATCCGGCGCCTGTTCAACTTCGTCGAGGAGTCGATCCTCGAGGGCACCCAGTGGGTCGTCTTCGAGCCCAACGACATGCGCCTGTGGGAGCGCGTCAAGCGGACCATCCACGGCTTCCTCCTCGGCGTCTGGCGGGATGGTGCCCTGTTCGGCGCGACGCCCGGCGAGGCCTTCTACGTCAAGTGCGACGCCGAGACCAACCCGCCCGATGTGATCGATCGCGGCCAGCTCGTCGTGGAGGTCGGCATTGCACCGGTCAAGCCGGCCGAGTTCGTGATCTTCCGGATCGCCCAGTTCTCCGGCGGAGCCGCCTTGAGCGAGTAAAGGGCGCGCGGACAGCCGCCGACCGAATCCACGCCTGACCACCGAAAGGAGATCGACCGATGGCTGAGGGTTTGCCCGGCCTTCCCTACGACGCACTGAGCGGATCGCACTTCGCGATCGAGTGCGACGGCGTCGTGCTCACCCAGTTCCAGGAGGTGAGCGGGATCACCCAGGAGCGCGAGGTGACCACGCTCAAGCAGAACGGGTCCGACGGGTCGCTGATCATCCAGCAGCTGCCCGGACCGTGGAAGCCGCCGACGATCACGCTCAAGCGGGCCGCCAACCAGGACAAGAGCATGGCCGACTGGTACGAGCAGGCGCGCACGGACATCGGCGGCGCGCGACGCTCCGGATCCATCATTGCCTTCGATCAGGCCGGCGGCGAGATCGCCCGGTGGAACTTCCTCTCGGCCTGGATCTCGAAGCTCGAGGTCACCGGGCTGAAGGCCGCGGCCAACGAGGTGGCGATCGAGACGGCGACGCTGACCGCGCAGCAGATCGAACGGGTGAAGTGACGTGCTCGCCAGCGAGCCGGTCGTCGGGTCGCCCGGTGCCGCGGTCGGCCTGACCACGGAGTTCCCGTTCATCCTGCCGCGCGGCTACGTCGACGACGAGGGCAGGGTCCACCGCGACGGGGTCATGCGCCTTGCCACGGCCCGTGACGAGATCCTGCCCCAGCGCGACCGCCGGGTCCAGGAGAACAGCGCCTACCTGACGATCGTCCTGCTCGCCCGGGTCGTCACCCGACTCGGATCGGTGTCGGCCATCAACACCGGCGTCATCGAGAACCTGTTCGCGTCCGACCTCGCGTTTCTCCAGGACCTGTATCGGCGGATCAACGCGGAGGGGACCAGCCAGGCCGCGGTGGCCTGCCCGTCCTGCAAGCACGAATTCGCGATCGACCTGGCGGGCTCCTCGCCGGGGGGATCGTGACGTACGCGCCTGAGCGACTCCTCGAGGAGGTCGCGTACGTCGCCTATCACCTGCACTGGTCGTTCGAGGAGATCCTCGACCTCGAGCACCCGGACCGCCGGGCGTTCGTCGGGGAGATCGACCGCTTGAACCGCCTGGCCGAGGAGGGGTGAGCCTGCCGTGGACGTCGCCGGCATCTGGCGCCGACTCACCGGGCGCCGATCCGCAGGAGTGCCCGCGCACGATTCGCCGGGGCTCGGTGCGCATACTCACGCGCACGACGCGGCGCCGGCGCACCGGAGCGCCGGGCAGGCCTGGTTGCGGTTGCCGCCGATCCGGACCGCCTCACGACCCCCGCAGCTCGTCGGCCAGCGTCGTCCGCTGACCCCCGGTCTCGATGTCGTGCCACCGATCACGACGGGGCTGCAGCCGCTCGGCCACGACCGCTCGCTCGAGGCGCCGGGGGGCATCGTGTCCGGGATCGCGCACGCGGTCCAGGCAGCCTCGGGCCATCTCGACGCGGCCGTCCGCGGACCGGATCCCGGGTCGGCCGCCCATGTCCGACGACGAGGCCATGCGGCCGGCGGCACGACCGAGCCCCTCGGCGGGCAACCGGAGGGTCCGGCCCCGAGCGTCCGGCAGGAAACCGACGGCAGCGTGCCCGGCGCCGCACCAGCGCCGACCGGGCCGGCGTCGTCGTCGGGCGGCATGGATGTGGCGGCAGCATCCTCCCCGCCGGTCAGCGCGGCTCGATCGGTCGTCGGCCTGGGACCGGCCGGCGCGGGGCCGCTCACCACGTCGAGGGCGATCGGACCCATCGCTCGGTCGAGCGGGTTCGTCGCCCTGCCCGGGATGCCGGGACCGGCCCCAGTGGCCGCCCGGACCGAACCGGCGCACGGCCACGCGTCCGAGACGCAGGGCACGCCGTCCGTCATCAAGCGCGCCGAACCGACCGCAGGTCG
>Ga0214471_10003592_pt1 | contig 12009 bp, 10 predicted proteins | sample RVTome_5_FD_207665 | JGI IMG/M metagenome (GOLD analysis project Ga0214471, IMG submission 207665) | Soil microbial communities from uranium-contaminated site in the Upper Colorado River Basin, Wyoming, United States - RVT142D155 | ecosystem: Environmental > Terrestrial > Soil > Contaminated >... | reverse complement strand
GCTTTGCGCGAATGGTACGTTGCCAAGGTGATGGTCTTCGAAGTCTCAGCCGAGCGGATGTCGCCGACCGGGCGCAGCCTTGCCGGCATGCTGGGGGCTGAGTTGACCGGTTCCAGGAGCGGAGGCTAGTTCCGGTGAAGCCCGCCCTGATCACGGCCCTGCTCTGCGGCGCGTTGACGTTGGCGTCTTGCCTGGGCGGGGGCGCCGGGAGCCGAGGAATTCGCGGCCAGAACGGCGGCCAGAACGCCGCCACGGCCGGAGCGAGCGGTCCAGGCGCGGGTGCCGGCGCGGTCGACCTGGCACTGGCGGCGATCGTCGCGCCGCACGAGGCGTTGTTGACCGCCGAGCGCTGGGTCCAGTTGCCCAACGCCTCGGGCGGCATCGATTCCTTCTTCGAACGACTCGATGCCGACGGCCAAGGCGGCATGCGTTTGCAGCTCAAGGCGGGGGTTGGACCGGGCGGCAGGTCGTTCCAACCGACTCCCGAGCAGATCGTGATCCACGAATCGCGACAGCGCTTCCTGCTCCGCTACCGTGACTTCCGGATCCGCGATCTGGCCTTGCTCAAGGCCAACTACGACTGCGAAGAAGTCCCTGGCGTGCACACCGCGGCCGGCCGCGACGCCAGGAATTTTCGGCTCGTCTCCAAGTTCGGGTTCGGCCGTGCCGAACTGGAGGTCGACCGGGCCACGAACGTGTTGCTGGGCTGGTCCTGGTTCAACGCAGCGGGAACCAGGATCGAAAGGCTCGAGACGATGTCCGTCGACTTTGCACCGGACCACACCGGCGTGCAGTGGTCGAGCGCGTCCGTCAACGAAGAGGTCTACGAGCCCAGCTTGCACGAAGCCCGGCTCGGCTTCTCCCCGTTGCGGTTCGGCTATGCCCCTCAAGGCTTCACGCTCGTCCGTGAGGGCTTCTTCGACGCGCCCGCCGCCGGTCTCGGCTTTCCCGCCTTGTACCTCGCGGTCCTGAGCGACGGCATGAACGTGGTCCTGGTCGCCCAGCAGCAAGGCGAGCGCAAGCCGGGAACGCCGCCGATCAAGCCGCGGATGGGTTACACCCTGTCCCACTCCTTCCTGGGGGGAGTGCGGGTCCTCGAAGGCGAGCCCTACGGGCGGCGGGCCTTCGTCGTCGGTTCGATGTCGAAGAACGAGATGATCGCCATCCTTTCTTCCCTGCGCCCCTAGCCCGCTTCGAGCGGCTCCAGAGGCGCGGAGGGCGCGGCATGAGCCGCGCCTAGTTTTCTATCTCAACTCGGCCGACGGCCGGCCGCCAAGGTGGGGCCACCCGTCCGGGATTTCCGCCCGGCGCCCGTCCGCCATGATTGCCACAGTTTCCCTATTCCTCGCCGCCGCCATTCCGCAAGAGGTCCCGCACCTCCGCGGCGCCTATCGCGGCCCCTATCTCGAAGTCGTCGCCGACCAGAAAGCCGCCCAGAAGGAAGGCCGCATCGCGCTGGCCGACGGCTGGGAACGCTGGGAATTCTGGTTCGAACACGAGCGCGACGCCCTGTTCTTCGGGCCCGCCGAGGTCGAGTCCTCGGCCTTGCTCCCCGGCGGTGGCTACAGCCGCCAGCCTGGGGCGCTCGACCGCAAGGAGGTGGAGAAGCGTGCCGTGCCCGTGCTGATGCACGCCGCCGGTTCGTCCGATCCCGAGATCCGCGAAGCCGTGGTGCTCTCGTTGGGCCGCATCGGCGACCCGCGCGCGTTCGCGGTGCTCGAAGAAGGCATGGGCGACGCCGACGGCGCGGTTGCGCAAGCCGCCACGCTCGGCATGGGCATGCTCGGCAACGATCCGGCGCTGAGCGTGCTCGGCGAACGCTTTTCCGAGCGGCATCGCAGCGGCGTCGAACGCGGCCTGCTCGCGGTTGCGCTCGGACTCACCGGCCGGCCCGAAGCGACCGATCTCGTCAAGAATTACCTCGAGCGCAATCTTGAGCCCGACCGCCTGATCGGAGAAGACGAAGACGCCTTGCTCGGCGCCATCTGGGCCGCAGGGCTGCTGCGTTCCCGGCGCCTGGTGCCGGTGCTCCTCGACGGCGCGCTGCGCCTCGAGAGTTTCGCGGCCGCCAGTTCGCGCCGCGCACGGAGCCTGATCTTGCACTCGCTGGGCGCGTGCGGCGATTCGCTGGCCCGTCCGTACCTCGTCGAGCAGCTCTTCTCGACGGATCCCGAAATCGCGCGCGCGGCCGCCCAGGGACTCGGCCGCCTCGGCGACCGTGGTGCGCTCGGAGCTCTTGCCTTGCGCCTCGAGGACGCGGGCGACATCGACACGCGCATCTTCGCGATGCTTGCCGTCGGCCGCCTCGGCGGACCCAGCGCGCAAGCGCTGCTCGAGAAGCACGCCGAGTCGGCGGGCCGGCACCGCCAGCTCCAGTCCGCGTGGGCGCTCGCCGTGGGCCTGGCCCAGGCCGGCGAACTCGGCGGCGAGCTGCGCGACCGCCTGGTCGCTCGTGCGGGCCGTGAATTCAAGGGCAAGTCGCGCCGCGACGAAGAACGACTCCGCGGCGCCTTTGCGCTGGGAGCGGGTTTCTTCGGCGACCGGCGCGCCGTCCAGGAGCTGATTTCCTGTCTGGCCGACGAGGGCGTCGATCCGGACTTCGCCGGCTACGTCGCGGTCGCGCTAGGCATGCTCGGCGGCGATGACGCCACCGCCACGCTCACCACCGCGGCGCGCGAAGGCCTGCAGCAGGCGGATTTCCAGCGCGGGCTGGTCACCGGTCTGGCCTTGTGCCGTGATCAGGCCGCGACCGTGGCGCTGGTCGACATCCTGCTCGGGACCAAGGACCACCAAGTGCGCTGGAGCGCCGCCCACGCGCTTGGCCTGGTGCGCTCGAGCGACGCTTTTGCGCGAGTGCTCGCCGCGCTGGAAGATGGTGCGCGCAGCGAAGTCCGGGATACTCCGGAGCGGACCGCGCACCTGATCCTGGCGCTCGGCAGGCTCGGCGATTCCCACAAGGGCGAGGCCCTCGGCAGCCTCCTGGCCGGATTGAACTATCGCCAGGAGTTTCCCCTGATGACGAGTCTCTCGGCCTACTGACTTCTCCAAAGTCTGTTCACGCCAAACGCAAGGCCTCGCCCTGCGCGCCGCCGCCCGGTCCGATCCGTGCGGCGGTTGGCGCTTTTCGGGGGTATTCTTCGCCTGATCCCCCCTCAGGCGATGCGAGATTTCTTTCCCTTCCTGCCCAGCAGGCCGATTCAAGACCCCCAAGAGCGGCAAGAGCTCTTGGCGAAGGTCGAGGCGCTGCTTTCGGTGCTCGAAGTGGCCGCGCTCAAAGTGCGCCGGAACCTTGAAATTCCAGGCGCCGACTTCTCCAGGCTCGAGCGCGTGCTGCGCAACCTAGAGACCACGATCCTGGTGTGCCGCCGCGCACAGCGCCAGTTGCGAGACGGCCCCTTCGACCGCCCCCTGCCCCAGCCGCGACCAGGGAGCGTTGCGCGGATGAACCGCCGCGAATACGTGGAGACCGGCTCGCTCGAGGAGTTCCGCCGCTTCCGCGAAGCGGGCCCGATCCGCGACGACGAGTTGCAGCAGGTCGACATCGACCGCCTGTGCACAGAACTGTCGTTCTGGCGCAACCGCTAGGCGCCGCCTTCCCAGTCGCGCGCGTAGCGGAAGTCGAGGTTCACCGTCCGGTTCGCAAGCTTGGCGATCACCGGCGGCCGCCGCTTGTACTGATTGCGGCGCACCATGCTGCGGATCCGCGCCACGAAAGCCTCCGGAAACCCGAGTTCGATCAGCTTGGCGACGGGGTAGCGACGGTCGACCAGCAAGTGCAGCAGGCTGTCGACTTCGGCGTAACGGAAGCCGAGTTCCTCTTCGTCGGTCTGGCCTTCCCACAAGTCGGCGCTCGGCGGCCGCTCGAGGATCCGCGCCGGAACGCCGAGATGCGCCGCCAGCGCGAAGACCTGGCTCTTGTAGAGATCGCCGATCGGATTGAGCGCGGACGCCATGTCGCCGAACACCGTGCCGTATCCGAGCAGCAGCTCGGTCTTGTTGCTGGTGCCGAGCACCAGCGCGTGCTCGCGCGCGGAGAGGTCGTAGAGCACGGTCATCCGCGCGCGGGCGAGGACGTTGCCGGCGCGCAGCCTGGTCGCCGGCTCGCTCGCATCGACCAGTCCCGCGGCCAGGAGGTAGGGTTTGGCGATGGGCGTGATGTCGACGACTTCCAAGCCGACCCGCGCGCGCGCGGCGCCTTCTCGCGCGAGTTCCAGGCTGGCCGGGCTGCTGCCGCGGTAGGGGAGCGCAACGGCCAGGACTTCGCCGGGTCCGAACGCGCGCGCGGCCAGCTCGAGGACCAGCGCCGAGTCCACGCCGCCGCTCATGCCGATCACGGCGCGTGCAAAACCGAATTTGCCGGCCTCTTCGCGCAAGAACGCCGTGAGCACCTGCTCGGCGAGCTCGGCGTTGCATCCCGGCGGCGGCGGTACCGCGTGCATGGGCCTAGTCGACCGGCGGCGGCAGCGCACTCTCGTCGCGCCGCACGCGCAGAGCGTCGGGGTCGTCGAGCAAGCGCGCGAGCTGGCGGCGCACGAGTTCGGGCCGTTCGCCGCGCAGCATGGGGTTGAACATCCGCGCGCGCCGCACCGGGTCGCCGGTCACCTTCTGCAGCAACAGCTCTTCGGTCCCGCCGGCGGCTTCCTGGGCCGGATAGCCGAACGGCGTGACGGCCAGACTGCCGCCCCAGAACATGGCACCGTCTTCGAAGCCGACGCGGTTGCAGAACAGCACCCAGTTCTGGAAGAACAGCGCCAGCGAACGCGCGAGCGTGCGCCAGGCGCCTTGCGAGGACAGCTCCGGATCCTGAGTGTCGATGCCGCGCGCCGGCGAGGAGCTGGTGACGAGCAGCAGGTCCGAACCCTGCAGGAAGTGCAGCCATCCGGCGGAGAAGTGCCAGGCGTCTTCGCAGACCAGCAGGCCGATCCTGCCGAGCTTGCTGCGCACCACGTCGAAGCGCTCGCCGGCGGCGAAGTAGCGGCCTTCCTCGAAGATGCCGTAGTCCGGAAGGTGCACCTTGCGGTGCACGTGGCGGACTTCGCCGTCTTCGGCGAAGACGGTCGCGTTGTAGAAACGGTGGTCCTCGCTCTCTTCGACGAAGCCGAACACCAGACTGCGCTCCTTGGAGCGCGCGACCAGCCCGGCGACGCGTGCATCGTCGAGCGGCATGGCGATCTCCTGCACCAGGTCGCGGAGCGTGTAGCCGGTCAGGGAAAGTTCGGGAAAGACCACCAGGTCGGCGTGCTCCGCGGCGGCGCGGTCGAGCCAGGCGTGGTGAGCTTCGAGATTCCTCCCGAGATCGCCGAGAACCGGGCGCAGTTGGCACAGGGCCGCGAGGAAGTCCATCCGGGGGATTATCGGGTAGCCGCAGCATCCGCGCAGCGCCGCTTGCGGCGCCGGACGCCGTGCGGCAGCCACCAGAGATAGACACCGGTGCCCCAGAGGCCGAGCAGGATCCCGGCACTGGGCAGGAAGATCCAGAGCTTGACCGTGCCGGCGAAGAAGGAGCCGTCGTGGATCGACTCGATGAGATCGGAGCGCCGGTACGCCACCTGCACGACTTCACCGGTCGCGGTGTCCACCTGCACCTCCCAGTGGTTTGTCGCGCGGACTTTCACGACGCCCTTGGTGGGGCGGACGTCCAGGCGGTCGACGTCGGACCAGCCGGTGATCTGTGCCTGCGGCACGGTTTGCGCGGCGGCGAGGATCGCGTCGAAGGGGATGCTCGGAGCCGAGCCGCTTCCGGAGGTCGTCGGCGGCTGGATCCAGTCGACCTCTTTCTTGAGCTGGAGGAGGATTCCCGAGCCGATGACCACCAGGAGCGGCACGGCGATCAAGACCGCTCCATGGCGGTGCAGCTTGCGATTCCAGAGTGCGGTGCTCACGATCGAAAGGGCCCGTCGCGGCGCGAGGCTGCCGCACGGGAGTCGAAAAAGGATACCGGAGCCGTTGCTAGCGGACCGGCAACGACCGCAGCAACGCCGCGATCAAGACGTCGGCGCGCAGTCCGGCGGCGGCCGCTTCGTAGCGCAGCAGCAAGCGGTGGCGGAACGCGGGGCCGAGCGCGTCGAGCAGGTCTTGGGGGGCGACGTGCGCGCGGCCGCGGATCAGCGCCAGGGCTCGCGCGCCGGCCAAGGCGGCGCGTCCCGCGCGCGCGCTGGCGCCGAAGCGCACGTGTTCGGCGACTTCGGGCGGCGCGGACTCGGAGTCGGGATGGCTCGCGAGGACCAGCGCGCCGACCTGCTCGAGCATCCCGTCGGGCAACGGGATCTGCCGGGCGAGCGCCTGCATCACCCCGACGTCGCCCGGACCGAGCAGCGGCGTGAGAGCCGGTTCCGCGGACGCCGCCGGAAGGGCGAGGATCGCCTGCAGGGTGGGGGCATCCGGTCGACCGACCTCGAGCTTGAATAAGAAGCGGTCGAGCTGCGCCTCGGGCAAGGGGTAGGTGCCTTCGAGCTCGATCGGGTTCTGGGTCGCGGCCACGAAAAAGGGCGCCGGCAGTTGGTGGCTGGTGCCCCCCGCGGTGACCTGGCGCTCTTCCATCGCCTCGAGCAGCGCCGACTGGGTGCGTGGCGTGGCGCGATTGATCTCGTCGGCAAGCAGGACGTTGCAGAACACAGGCCCGGGCAAGAAGCGGAAGCCGCGCTCGCCCCCGCGGTCCTCGAGCACCTCGCCGCCGGTGACGTCGCCGGGCATGAGATCGGGCGTGCACTGCACGCGGCCGAAGTCCATGTCGAGCAGGGCGGCGAGGCTGCGGACCAGGCGGGTCTTGCCGGTGCCCGGCGCGCCCTCGATGAGCACGTGTCCGTCGGCGAGCAGCGCCGCGAAGGCCAGTTCGACGATCTCGTGCTGGCCGAGAAAACGCTCACCGAGCGCCGCGGTCAGCGCGGCGGCCTTGGCGTGGGCCTGCTCGAGGGTCGGCCCGCCGGCTTCAGGAGCGGCCGGCATGACTGGCTTGGCCGGCCAGCGGCAGCACCGCCATCAAGTCGGAAACCACGGGAACGCCGTCGTGGGAGCTCGTGGCCGAGGCGTTGCGGTCGAGCCACACCGCGCGCAGCCCGGCGCCCAGCGCGCCGCGCACGTCGCGGTCGAAGTGGTTGCCCACGTGGAGAGTCTCTTCGGCAGCGACGCCGGCACGGAACAAGGCCCGCTCGAAGATGGCGCGGTCGGGCTTCTCGGCGCGGATCTCGGCGCTGGCGACGATGAATTGGACCTTGTCGGCGAGGCCGAGCGTGGCGCACAGGTCGGGGAGGCGTTCCGACCAGTTGGACACGATTCCGACCACGACTTCCATGTTGCCGAGCTGTTCGAGAAAGCGGTCGACTTCGTTGAACAGGCGGAAAGTGCGCGGGTTGTCGAAACGCGCCACCAGTTCGTGGTGGGCCCTCTCGCGCCGGCCTTCGGCCACCGAGAGTTCGCCGAGCACGCGCTCGTTGAAGGCCCGGAACCAGGCCAGGCTGAAGCGGTAGTGCCCCTCGACCGAACGGGGGAGGTCGGCCATGGCCCGCTCCATCGACTCCGCGGCGAGCGCTTCGTCGCCCTCGCCGCCGAACTTGCGCGCCACCGTCGCATAGATGGCGGGCCGGCTGCGGCGCTCTTCGAACAGCGTCTGTCCGGCGTCGAGAAAGACCGCTCGTATGATGGGTTGCGACATTGTCCGGCGCGGCAAGAAATGATTGTAGCCGGGGGGTGCGCCACTAACCACGCCGGAAGTCTTTTAGCAGCGAGCGCGTCTCCCATGCGAGCGTTCCTAATTCCGCACGCGATGATTTTCATGTCCGACTTCGATCGAATCGCACGCACCGTGGCGATGTGCGCCTTTGCCGCCGTCATTGGTGGCTGCCAGGTCTTCGGCGATCCACTGCCCGAGCCGGCGGGAAACGCCGGAGCGCTGCTCGCCGCGGCGGAGAGCAAGCCGCCGCCTTCGCCGGATGCGGTGACGGCCGGCCCCGGGCCGGCCGCGGATCCCGGTGCCGGCGTCGCCGGAGCGAGCGCCGAGGGCGATGCCGCCGTGGCGTTCCTGCCGCCGCTGCTGCGCCCGCGCCGGGCCGAACTCGTGAACGACCGCACGTTTCATTCGGCGCTCGCCGCGTTGCGCGGCGAACGGCCGCGGGAAGCCACGATCCTGTTCGAGCGGCTGCGCCAGGACGCTCCCGGCGACCCCGAACTCCGGCGTCTGCATCTCTGGTCGCTGCTCGAGATGGGCGAGTCCTCGCCGGCGCTGCCGCTCGCGATGGACGCCGCCGGGGGCGCGGAAACCTCGCCGCGCACGGCCGCGCCGGCCGACGCGCTGCTCGTCGGCCGTGCGCTGGCGATGGAGCAAGGCGATGCCGCGGCATTCCCTTGGCTCGCACGCGCGGCGGATTCGGCGCAAGCCGGACCGGAGACGCTGCTGATGGCCGCCCGCGCCGGCCTCGCGGCCAGGGAAGGCGTCCGCGCCGGGCGCTGGATGGACCGCTACATGCTCCAGCAGCCGCTCGACGACGCGACCACGCTCTTGCGGGCCCGCTGCCTCGTGGTCGCCGGAAGCAACGAGCCCGCGCTCGCGCTCTACGAACGCCTGCTCGCCGGTCCGGCGGCGCAGCCGGAGCTATGGGACGAGGCCGGCCTGGCCGCTTTCGAAGGTGGCCTGGCGAGTCAGGACCGGGCCTTGTTCACGCGCGCGAGCAGCCTCTTCGAAGCGGCCCTGGCCTTGAACCCGCAGGATGCCCGCGTGCAGTTCAATCTCGGGTGCGCGCTCGATTGGGGCGGCGAGCTCACCGCAGCCGAAGCGGCCTACGGCCGCGCGATCGAACTGCGGCCGGGGTACATGAACGCCGTGGAGAACCTCGTCCAGCTCCTGCGGCGGCTCGACCGCCGCGAGGACGCGCGGCGCGTGCTGGTCGAGCAGCTCCGGCAGCCGCTGACGACCGAGGAGCTGGAACGCACGCGCGCCAGCCTCGAAGCGCTCGACCAGGACCTCCCGCTGTTCCCCGCCGGGGCGCCGGCGGCCACGGGCGCGTCGCCGAACGACTGACGCGGCGGTATTCTCTCGCCTTGCGCGCGGCGAAGGACGCCCGCGCGAGAGCGCAGCCATGGCCGAAGCGGACCGCAGATACGGCGACTTCATTTCTTCGGACTGGGTCGATCCCAAGCCGGAGCTGCACCTGGTCGACGGCGTGTGGAAGCCGGTCGTCGCCGGGCGCGTGCCGCCGTCGAGTTCGCGCAACGCGGGTACCGAGCGCAAGCCGACCACGCTGGCCGAAAAGAAGGCGCGCGAGGCGGCCCCGCGCGCGGCCGAAGAAGCCGCGACAGCCGCCGCCGGCGAAGCCGAGATTCCCGCTGCGGAAGCCGAGACTCCGGCTGCGGAAGCCGAGGCACCGGCCGCCGAGGCCGCCGACGAAGACCCGGGCTAACCGCCCGAACCGAGCGCGGCGTCCCATTCGATCACGGTTTCCCGGTCGGCGGAGACGTCCACCGAGTAAGTGGCGTACTCCTGGGACGTGTTCGAATCGACGATCGTCACCGCGTACGCGCCGGGCATGAGGCCCCGCATCCGGTGGTCGCCCGACTTGCGGATCGGCGTGGTGCTGCCGCGATCGTTCTCGCCCACGGCGAGCGCGTAGATGCGCCGCTGGTTCGTCTCAACCAGCCCGGTGACACGGATCACGAGGCTCGCCTCGGCCACGGTTTCGAGCACCACGCCCCGGACCGAAGCGGAACCGAGCGCCACTTCGGTGTGGTGCGCCGGCAACCGGCCGCCGCCTTCCGCGAACACGCGGTAGTCCCCCGGGTCGAGATCGCCGAAGCGGAAGAAGCCGTGCTCATCCGGTTTCGCGGAGCCGCGGCGCGCCCCGAGCTGGACGACGGGGTCGTCCCTGGCGCCTTGCCGCTCGATTACCACGCGGACGCCGTCCAGCGGCCCTTGCACTCGCCCGGCGATCTCCAGGCCGCCGGTCAGGAATTCGACCCGCTGGTCGGTCTGCAGGTCGACGAGCTGCCGGCTCACGATCGTCCCGCGCGGGCGGATCTCGACGGAGTACAGGCCTGGCGTCAGGTTCGAGTAGCGTGCGACGCCGAATTCGTCGGTGGTCTCGCGCGCACTCCGGCCGCGCGCGCGCACGGGGCCGTTGCCGGACCGGCTCGCCGCGCGCATCTGCACTTCCACGCCGCTCGCCGGCAGGCCGTCGGCGCGCACCACCGCGACTTCGAGCGCAAGCGCCGGCGGCAGGTGGACCGTGCGTTCGGTGCTGCCCGCCGGCAGATCGATGCGCGCCAATTCAATGGCGTCGCCGCTGTTCTCGGGACGCAGCGAGAGCACGTACGGGCCCGCGTTCAAACCGTTGAACCGCGCCTGGCCGGCCTTGTCGGTGCGCGTCGAGCTTCCCCTCGAGCGCGCCGACTGCCCGGCGACCGGATCGAGCTGCAGCTGGATCCGGTCCTCCGGTTCGTCGCCCGTGTGCGTCAGCACCGTGACCCGCAGCTCGGCCGCGGGGGCCAGCACCACCCGTACGTTGCGGACTTCACCCGCGACGACGCTCGCTTCGAATCGGTCGGCCACGTGGCCGGCCGCGCGCACGTCGAAGCTGTGGGTGCCTTCCGGCAGCCCCGTGATGCGCAACAGACCTGGTTCCGGTCGCTCGACCTCTGCCACGCGTCCCTGGGACAAGAGCCCGACGCGGCGTTGCCGTCCGCGCGCCTCGCGGTACTCCTCATCGTTGCCAGAGCTGCGCTGCGGATCGCGCAAGGCGCGCGTGATCGTCGGTACTTCGACCGGGCCGCCGTCGGCTTGCGACACCACTTCGACTTCGAGCGTGCCGGAGCGCGGCATCCGCAAGCTGCCGAGATCGAGGTCCCCGACCACGGCGAAAGGCGTTTCGAAGCTGTGCTCGGCCTCTTGGTGCCACGCGAGTGTGCGGTAGCTGGCGCCGGGCAAGTAGACCGAGAATGCGCCGGCGTCGTCCGCGAACACCGGTTCGTCCGCTTGCTTGCCGTGGAGGTTGTTGTTGCCGACTTGCTGCCACGCAAGCTTCGCCCCGGCGGCCGGCCGGCCATCGGCGAGAACCAATTTGCCGCGGACCTCGTGGTTGCGCGGCAGCTCGATGCGGATGGCCTCGAGGTCGGCTGCGCCTTGGAAGCGCTCGGATTCGACCGCTTCTCCGACGGGCGGAATGGCGCGCAGCCGGTGGCGTTCACCCTCGCCGACGCCGTAGTTGGAGAAACGGCCTTGCTCATCGGTGACCGCCCAGGGCGCGCGCGCGGTGTAGTCGCTGATGTCGAGGAAGAAATTCTGGTTCTCGCGCACCAACTCGATCCGGATGCCGGACGCTGCCGAACCGTCGTCCCAGGTCGCCATGCCGTGCACCGGAAGCCCGCGAGACAAGTCGATCGCCAGCTCGGGTTCGGCTCCGAAGTCGTGGTCCTTGACCTCCGCAGCGACGAAGCCGGACGCGTCGACCATCACCTGGTACTTCGAATCGGGCAGGTAGTCGACCTCGAGCACGCCGTCGGCGCCGGTCAGGTCGAAACGGAACGGCAGGCGCCGGTTGTTGTTGTCGTCGTCGAGGTTGCCGATCAACGCCACCCCGACCTGCGCCACGCCTTCGCCGAGCTCGTTGCGGACGATCACCCGTCCGCGCACGCCCGGGAGCAGCACCAGGTCGCCGGCGTCGTGCTCGTCCTCGGGCACCGGATCGAGCACCACGATGCCGATTTCGCGTCCGCTCGCGCGGCCGAAGAGCACGAACGATTCGCCTTGGTCGGGCGGGCGGATCGTGGCGCGGCCGTCGGTGCGGGTGCGCGTCTCCAGCCGGCGCAGTTCGCCGTTGTCGCCGCCGACGACGGCGCGGAAGGCGTCGAGCATGTGCCGCTGCGCGCGGGGGAACGGAATCAGCCCGAGCACGCCGCCCGAAATCGGCTCGCCATCGCCATCGACCAGGCGCGCGGTCACGCGGCGCGGCGCGGCGCCGGCGTTGCCGGCCGCCGCGTCGCCGACTTCGACCCGGACCGCCGGCGCCAATTCGAATCCGGATT
>Ga0214471_10003591_pt1 | contig 12015 bp, 9 predicted proteins | sample RVTome_5_FD_207665 | JGI IMG/M metagenome (GOLD analysis project Ga0214471, IMG submission 207665) | Soil microbial communities from uranium-contaminated site in the Upper Colorado River Basin, Wyoming, United States - RVT142D155 | ecosystem: Environmental > Terrestrial > Soil > Contaminated >... | reverse complement strand
TTCCTCTTCCTCTTCCTCTTCTACGAGCACCATCCGGGGCTGCTCCCCGACGGCCTCACGCCGGACCAGGTCATGCCCCACTTCGTGAACACCAAAGTGCCACCCATCATCACCGGGGCTCTGGTGGCGGCGGTCTTCGCCGCGGCCATGTCGAGCCTGGACTCGGCCCTCAACTCCCTGTCCGCGGCTTTGACCACGGACTTCCTCAAGCGGTTCAAGCCCGAGGTGTCCGAGGCGTCACGGCTCACCTTCGCGAAAGTCGTGGTGGTCGTGGCGGGCATCATCGGCATCGCCGTGGGCATCTACTCGGCGCGCACCCAGGCCCCCCTCATCGACCTGATCCTGACCTTCATGGGGTACTTCGCCGGCGGTCTCCTGGGGCTGTTCCTGCTGGGGATGCTGACCAAGCGGGCGAATGGGACCGGCGCCTTCGCATGAGCGACGAGGGGCGGCCTGTGCCGTCCCCTCGCCCCCCGCTCAGAACCGGAAGCCGACATTCACGATCCTGATCGTCGGAATGACGTCGATCTCGCCGGGGCCCACGTCGCCGATCAGACGCTTCAAGCCGAAGCCGATGCCGACGTAGAAGTTCTCGTCACGGCCCAGCAGCCAGCTCCGATTCGCATCGAATCCGAAGCCCGGATAGGTCCCGGAGTCCAGTCTGGTGAGCCCTGCCTTCGCACCGAAGTTCCACCCGTCGAAGACCCTGCCCTGGGGGTAGTAGCGGACGAACACGTCCGTGTTCAGGTAGCTGTCGTCGCCCTCCGTGAGGTCGTCGTCGTAGGACGCATAGGACCCACCGATCCCCATGGTGGCGGACTCGCTCACCGCCCGTTCGTACTCCGCGTTGAAGAACTCGAGGAGGAGCCCGAAGGGGTTCGCGGAAATCACCTGCTGGCGCGGCGGCTGAGCCTCCTGGGCGCGCACCGGGGCGGCCAGGGCGCACACGACGATCACGGCGGCCACCAGAGACGGGAGGCGGATCTTCATGGGGAGTCTCTGCTCAAGGTCTGGTACGGCGGGGAGATATTGAAGGTCCTACAAGTGCAAGATTCGGGAAGTTCCTCGGCGCCAGCGTCGATGGCCGGCCAGGGATCGGAAATCCAAACACCCTCACGGTCCGAAAGCGAAGGTAGGACGGGCCTTCCGGCCGGGCAAGGAGGGATTGGGGAAGGGGAGTGACTGGGTCGCTCGTGATGCGGACGTGCTCGACCGTGCGTTGCTGTCCAAGGTGCGCGCGGGTGTTGCGGAGATCCGAGGACGTGAGGGGGCCGCAAGCGAGGGCGACGCCTGGCGGGCAGGAGTCCTTGCCGCCCTGGAGAAGATCCTCGACCGGCTCGAAGGAGACCGTGGGGCCAAGGTCCAGCCTGTATACGCCGAGCACCTTGTGCGCCGGCGCATCGGGGATCTCGAGGCGCAGCTCAATCCCCGCAACTTCGTCCGGATCCACCGCTCGGCCATCGTGAACCTCAGTGCCGTCAGTCGGATGGTCCCCTGGTTCAGCGGCGGATACCTGGTCCACCTCGATTCAGGCAAGGAGTTGAAGCTGAGCCGCAGCTACGCCACCCGTCTCTTCGATCGGGTCGGAACCGCCCTCTGACACGAATCGTCCATCCCGGGTCCATTTGAAGCCGTTTGGGTACCGGTTCGTGTCGAGGTCGGTTGCTGGGCGGGGCGGTCGTGCCGACTCTATGAGCGTGGGACACGCCCTCTGGGAGCATCGAGCACGGCGCTGGCTGAACGAGCCGGCCCTTCAGGTCGGGACATCGTTGGTCGTCCTGGCCGTAGTCGCCCTCGTCTCGACGTCACAGCTCTATGTGAACTGGGTTTCGGCAGGCGTGGATGTGAGATACTCTGCGCTTCTGGCCGTGCGGTCCGCCGATTGGTTGACCTGGTCCCTCGCTGTCCCTCTCGTGGTCGGGGTCGACCGGAGCATGATGCGACACGGCCGACCCTGGCACTGGGCGATCCTGGTGCACGCCCTGACCGCCACGGTTTGGTTCGCCTTCCAGAACCTGGTTCCCGTCATTGTGGGACCGATGGCAGATCCGCCGACCGCGGACATGTCCTTTGCCGTCGCCTACCTGTCCCGGGGCGTGCCGCGCCTGCCCACCGCGCTGGTCGTCTACTCGTTCATCCTGGGGGTCGTCTGGATGCTCCGGGATTTCGTACGCCGCCAGGAGTTGGCTCGCGACCTCTACGACGCCCAGTTGCGGGCGCTCCGCGCCCAGATCCAGCCACACTTCCTTTTCAACACACTGCACACGGTCGGAGCGCTGGTGCGGGCGGGGGACCGGAGTCGAGCCATCGAGACCCTGGTGGCCTTGTCCGAGTTGCTGCGCAGGTCCCTCGGGCACGCGCAGAACGACGAAGTGCCCCTGGTCGATGAGCTGGAGTTCCTGGATGTCTATCTGGCGATCCAGAAGGCGCGTTTCGGGGATAACCTGCAGGTCTCCATCGAGGTTGCACCCACGGCACGAGATGCCCGGGTGCCCCAACTGATCCTGCAGCCGTTGGTGGAGAACGCCATCCGGCACGGACTCGATCTGGAGGAGGAACGTGGCAACATCAGGGTCGCGATCGATGTGGAGGACCGGCGGCTCCACCTCCGCGTCGAGGATGACGGAGGGAAGCTCGGGGGTGTTTACCAGGGGCCCGAGGACGAAGGCGGCGGCATCGGACTGTCGAATCTGAGGGAGCGCCTGACACGCCTCTACGGGGCGGACTACGCGCTCGATCTCGGTGTGACGGAGCAGGGCACCACGGCCGTCACCATCACCATGCCGCTGAAGGGGGGCGAAGATGGCGGCTAAGCCGATCCGCGTCATGATCGTCGAGGACGAAGCTCCGGCGCGGGCGACCATGCGAATGCTCCTGGAAGAGGATTCCGAAGTCAGGGTCGTCGGCGAGACGTGGGGGGCGAGGGCCGTGGCGGATATCAACGCCGCGGCGCCGGACCTCATCTTCCTGGACGTGCGCATGCCCCGTCTGGACGGCTTCCAGGTCTTGAAGGGGCTGGAGCAGACACCTCCGCCCGTGGTGGTCTTCGTTACTGCCTATGAGGAACACGCCGTGGACGCCTTCGAAGTGCGGGCGCTGGACTACGTGTTGAAACCGTTCACGGACGAGCGTTTTCGCCAAGCACTGGACCGGGCGAAGGAGCGGGTCCGGGGAGGTGCCGAAGCGCTCGAGGATCTCCGAGCCCAACTCCTCGATCTTGGCGCGCGGGCCTGGAACGAGGCCCGTCCCGGCACTGCCGACCTCCGGTCTCCGGAACGCATCGTGCTGGAGGACGGAAGCTCCACCATCGTCCTTCCGCCGGCCCGCATCACGTGGATCGAAGCGTCGGGGCCCTATGTCGTGGTCCACGCCGAAGGGCGGGAATACCTGGTGCGGACGTCGTTGACGGCGCTGGAAGAGCGGCTGGAGGAACGGGGGTTCGCCCGCGTCCACCGATCTGCGGTGGTGAACCTCGACCACGTGCGGGAGGTACGGCCCATCTCGCACGGCGATGGCGTCATCGTGCTCCGCGACGGTACCAAAGTGAAGGTGAGCCGGTCCCGTCGGGCGCACTTCGAAGCCGTGCTCCGGGGCGAGGACCCCGACTCGGCGACGAGCTAGCCGGCACCACCCTTGCTGCCCACGGCGTCCAGGATCCAACCGGCCAACCGTTCCAGCGCCCCGGCGGAGACCCAGCCGGATTCGGGGTCCACCAGTGCATGGCCCAACCCCGGCAGGACGTGCGCGTCCAGGCGGGGAGCGCCGGGCCGCTGCCTGAGGGCATGCAGCCTCTCGACGCTGGTCGCCACCGGGACGTTGTCCTGCTCGTCCTCCGCGCCGTAGACCACCAGGGTTGGGTGCCCGGAACGGTTCCACGCCTCGACCGGATCGTAGAGGCCGACCCGGGCCCACCATTCCCAGCGCCAGTCCTCTCTGGTGTCGGGCATCGCCGCCGCGAAGGGACCGGCCGGCCCGTCCATCAGTCCGGTCCGGATCGCCAGGTAGCGTTCCCAGGGAACCGTGCCGAGTGCGAAACCCTCCAGAGCCTGCATCAGACCATGCGCGGCACTGACCCCCTCGGGTCCGACGCCCTCACGCTCGAGGGTCCGGGTCACCTCGTGCCGGATCTGTTGGAACACGGGGACGGCGGCAGCGGACACGCTGGCGACATAGCCGCCCTTCGCGGCGTGGATCGCGGCCAGCGGGGCGATCCACCCACCCTGACTCAGGCCCACCCACCCGATGCGGTCCAGGGGAAGACCGGTCCTCTTCGCGAGCTGGACCTGTGCGGCGTGTGCGTCGCGGGCGAGTTGATCGAATCCCACCTCCTTCCAGCTTCCCTGGGACGCCCCGGAGCCCCGTTTGTCGGCGAAGAGCACGGCGATTCCACGTCGGGCCAGAGCGTCCGCGAAGGTGTACGCCCAGACGTTGTCCCGGTCGCTGTCGCCGGAGCCATGGATAAGGACGGCCCCGGCCACAGCGGGCTGTGAGGCGGGTATGAGGAGGGGGCCGGCGAGCATGGCGTCCTCCGAGGCGAACCGGACCTCCTCCAGTGCGTAGGGTGGGGTCGGGTCAGGGCGCCAACTGCGGTCCCGGAAGATGAGCCCCTCCCCATCGGTGTCGTCGGGGTTGGCCCGGGCGTCACCGTCCTCGGTCCCGAAGCGGAGGGCGCCGAAGTCGGCGGCGGCGAAGTCGAGGTGCCGCCAACCGCCGCCAGGCCCCGGCGACACCAGCATGTGGTCCCCGTCAGAAGTGCGATACCATCCCAGGCGCACCCGCGGACTGTCGCCGGGATGGTGGGGGACGCCGAAGGGCAGGGGGCGTTCAGCGGCCACGCACGTCAGGTCGAGCCCGTCGGTCGTACCGGTGGCGAGGAACCGTTCGAGAATCCGGTCGGTGCATGCGACGTCGGGGCTTCCGGTGAAACCGTGACCGCCGTAGTGGTGCACCACGTGGGCGCCCCCGGGCAGGTACGCCAGCGCCGCCTGTCCGGTGGCGGTGGGCGTGGACGGATCCCGGCGGCCCGAGAGCACCAATACCGGCCGGTCGGAGACCACCGGGTCACGAAAGTCGGCGGGAATCCGGCCGCGGGGCCACTGGGCACAAGCCCGGCGGTACTCCTGGACGAGATAGCTGCCCAGGAACGTCCCCTCGGTGGCCTGCGTGACCTCTCCGTCGCTGATGAACGGGACGTCCTCGGCGCAGAACACGGACAGGTGCATCCCCGCCGAAAGGGCCGACCAGGCGCGCACTGCTCGTTGTGCGTAGCGATCGGCGAAGGCCGACACGTCCCCGGTGACCGTGGCTTCATGGATGAGGAAGGGGAGGTCCAGGGCATCCGGACCGTACATCATGGTGCGGACGGTGTAGGCCAGGTCGTCGGCGGACATGAGCGCGGTCGTGCTGTCGCCTCCGGGGGCGTGCACAGTCACGCGGGCGGGAGCGGCACCCAGTCGGGTGCGGAGAGTCTCCCACTCCTCTGCGACATCCGGTAACGCCACGTGGCACGTCGGGTCGTCGTCGCAGTCCCTGAACAGTCTCTCGAGGGCATGCTGTGCGTACCGGGCGTACATGAGCGGAGCCTTGAAGTTCGGCGGCACCACACCTGTTACGAGGGCCGTCCTGACCGACGAGGGGTGACGTCGGAGATACTCGAGAACCACCCGGGTCCCGTAGGAACGACCTCTCACGTTGATCTGCCCGTAGCCGAGCGCTGTGCGCACCGCCTCCAGGTCCTCGACCGCTTGCGTCGTAATGTAGAGAGCCGGGTCGGCTCGAATCGACACCTCGCTCAGGCACGCCCGTAGGGTCTCGTCGGAGGGGAGGATCCGTCCGAAGTGGGCCGCAGGGTCGGCCGCCACCTGGCAAGCCAGGGAGTTCGACCCACCGGTGCCGCGCTGGTCCACGAACACGATGTCGCGGCTCGCCAGCGCCCCCGTGCGGGAGCCCGCATAGGCGCCCACCAGGTCGGTCGCGGCCTGACCGGGGCCACCGGAGATCACGAAGACCGGATCCGGGTCCTTCGGCCCCTCCTCGGCGCCGAGTACAAGGACCCGCAGGGTGATCCGCCTGCCGGATTCGGCCCAGTGGTCCTCGGGCACCTCCACCTGGACGCATACCGGGTGGGCCGATGGCTGGTTCTCGGGGCATGGCCGGGGCTCTTGTCCGTTCAGGTGGCCGGCGAAGGCCAACCAGACGACCCCGAGGATTGCGCGCCCCATCTCTCCCCCTCCCCTGTCGGTACCCGTGGATCCGGTGGACTACTGTAACCGGACGGGTGAGGTGCGGAACAGGGCCCGGAGCGAAATGGAGGCATGGGTACACCAGGTGGACGTCGGTGGCACGGGTCGGAGAGCCTCGCGGAGGCGGACGGACGAGCCTCGGGGCCCGACGCCTACCGGACGGCCCGGAGCCGCGCTCGCCAGATCCGTCGGTCCCCGTCGTCGTCACGGTTGAAGGTCACCCAACGACCGTCGGCCGACACATCGGGCCGGACGTCGTCCCAGGGCCCGTCAGTGAGTTGGACGGGCTCACCACCGTGGATGTCCACCGAGAAGAGCTTGAAGCGTCCCTCCACCTGCGACGAATAGATGACGTGCCGGCTGTCCGGGTGCCACGTCGGGTACCCGTCGTAGACCTGGTTGTGGGTGAGGCGCCGGAGGCCGGAGCCGTCGCGGTTCATCACGAACAACTCTCCGTTGGTGTCATCATTGTCTACCCACTTGTCGAAGACGATGAGGGCCCCGTCCGGCGAGAGGCTGGCGAAGCTGTTGAGCTCGTCGTCTTCCAAGAGGGTGCGGTCGTTCGAACCGTCGGGGTTCATGACGTGGATGGCGTAGAGTCGGCGACCGGCCACTTCGGCGTTGTAGATGATCTCCTTTCCGTCCGGTGACCAGAAGGGGTGGATCTGGTTGATCTCGTCGTGGGTAAGTTGCTCCTGCTCCGACCCGTCGGGACGCATGCGGAACACCTCGAACTCGCCGTCGCGGTCCGAGATGAACGCGATGTACGCGCCGTGGGGTGACCACGACGCCATGCGGTCATTGGCTCCGTTGTTCGTGAGCCTCTGCACCCCGCCCCCGTCCGCGTTCATGACGTAGAGTTGGAACGTACCCGTCTCGTTGGACTGGAAGAGGATCCGGCTTCCGTCTGGAGAAAAGTGGGGGTACTTGAATTCCACCGTGGTGAGGCGGACCAGTGAGTCCACGGAGAGAGACGCCTGGGCGGCTGCGCCGGGTACGGCCAGGATCATGGTCGAGAGCGCGACGATTGCCACCGTGGGGATGGAACGGAGGGGAGAAGCGGACCGGATCATCGTTGTGTCTCCGTGGTTATGACAACACCGAGTGTTGCCAAAGTATCAACATAACCGCTGTGTATAGTCAATGCCGAAGACCACTCACCGCTCCAAAACCATCGCCAGGTGTGGGCAAGAGAGGGACCAGCCTCGTGCGGCCATCCTTCCTGGCCACATGCGGCATCCGCTGGCCGGCCTGCCGGCATCGGGCTCTCCGCTCCGTGCGCCCGAGACGACGGTCCGGCACATCCTCGTCCGTCTCGGCGGTCGCGGGTAACGTCGTCCTCGTACATGCCCTAACCTGTGGACCGACAGCCTCACCGAGTCGTTCAACAGAGGACGGGACACAATGCGCAGGAACTGCAATCGGAGTTGCCTTGGGGGGATCATCGCCGCCGCCGGGCTGACGGCGTGCAACACGGGAATGGCGCCGGAAACCGCGTCACTCGGTTCCCTGCTGGATCCCGACGGGGCCGCCGTCGCTGCGCCCTTCGGCGTCGCGAGCCATGCGAGCGGAAGTGGCATCTCCAGCGGCAACGCATCGCTCAGGGCCATGACCTTCACGGCCAACCTGTCTGCTGACGGTATCCCGTCGGGCCAGTACACGGTGGTCCTCAATGGGAACGACCGCCGGCTGGCGCAGACCAGGGGCAAGATCATGGGGAGGGTGACGTGCCTGCGGATCGTGGGCAATCGCGCCTTCATCGCCGGAGACACCCGGAAGGATGAACTGGAGGCGTTCCCGCTGCCCATCGGCGGCGTCGCCATCGAGGTCGTGGACGGCGGGGAAGGTCCCGACGCCGTGGATCTGGTCAGTCCCGTGGGCCCGTATGCATCAGTGGAAGGCGCCAACCAGTGGTGTGCCACCACAGGAGCCGGCCCGACCTTCCAGGCCGACCACGGACAGATCCAGATCCGCTGACCGGCACTCGCCTCACCCTCAGCGGTTGACCACGGGTCCGCCGCTCAATCGGGGATACTGATATGTCCGAAACGAACAGTCGCTCGTGCACATGGTGGGTGGCCGCAGGCCTCCTGCTCGCTCTCGCCCCTGCCTCCGCCGCGGCGCAGACCTCGCCGAGGTGTACCGACGCGGAGTTCCGCCAGATGGATTTCTGGATCGGAAGCTGGGAGGTGACCGACGCCGAGGGGGCCATGGTGGGTCGGAGCACCGTCTCTCCAATCATGGAGATGTGCGCGCTCCGCGAGGAGTGGGACTCGGGCCAGGTGAAGGGGATGAGCATCAACATGTACGACAAGCCCACCAGGTCCTGGCACCAGATGTGGGTGGACAACATGGGCGTGGTGTTGCGTCTGGAGGGTGCCCGATCAGGCGAGGGCATGGTGCTCCACGGCAGTCGGGTGGGGTCGGACGGGAAGGAACGTCAGCTGCGGGTGACGCTGACGCCCCAGGCCGACGGGTCGCTCCGCCAGCTCCAGGAGCGTTCCGAGGATGGCGGCATGTCCTGGTCGGTGATCTTCGATGGACACTACTCGAAGACGGGGATGTAGAACGGTTCCTCGGAGGGCAGGTGCATGACCTGCGGTGATCGGCACGACCCGCCCCGGCCCTTCTGGGAGGCCTCGTACCAGGATGACGACGCGGCCACCTTCGGTCCTCCTTCATCGGAGTTGGACCCGGTGGTCGCGTCGCTTCCACGGGGGGCTCGGGCTTTGGATCTCGGATGTGGGGACGGGCGCAACACCCTTCACCTGGCCCGCCTGGGCTGCGAGGTGGATGCCGTGGACATTTCGGAGCGGGGAGTGGGCAAGCTCCGCCGACTGCTCCGCCGGGAGGGACTCGAGGCTCGTGCGTGGGTCCAGGACGCGGCCACACTGATCCTGCGGCGGTCGTATCACCTCGTGGTTTGCCAGGGCCTCCTGCACCTGCTGCCCCAGGACGCCCGCCTCCCCCTCGTGGAGAGACTGAAGGAGGCGACGCTGCCCGGAGGCCGGCATGTCGTGGATGCCTTCTCTGACCGGATTCCCTCACCTCCGGACCTGGCCCCCTTCACCCCGCACCTTCTCGCTGAGGGGGAGCTGGCTCGGTGGTATGGCGACTGGGGTGTCTCGTTTCGCTCGTGGACCCTCCAGGACGAGCATCCAGGAGGGGTGCGGCACCGTCACGCCGTCAATTCCGTGGTCGCCCGCAGGCACCGGTGAGCGGGCTGGCGCGATCTCCCATCCCGGTGGTCCTCTCCGACGGCGTGGGCGATCGGGCCTGGGCGCTCCCAGCGCCGTGACGCCCTACTCGTCCCTGAGCACCTGGACCGGGTCCACCCGGGCGGCCCTGCGTGCGGGGAGGTAGCACGCCAGCAGTGTGACGAATCCCAGGAGACCGAAGACCAGCGCGTAGTCCGAAAGGCCGAGCGTCCCTCCCTCGCTCAGCGTGTGTATGGCCCGGCGGCCACCGCCGGAGAAGAAGCGCGCCACGAACCGGGTCAGCACCACGGCTCCCGCGCTGCCCAGGACCAGCCCGGCCCCCACCACCAGGCCGCCCTTGCGGATGACCAGTCCCTGGACCCGGGCGGCCCCGGCCCCCAGTGCCAGCCGGATGCCCATGGCCTTGAGGCTGCCGTTGACCGAGAAGGTGACGACGCCGTACACGCCGAGTGCTGCCAGGAGGAGGCCAACCGCGGCGAAGGCACCGATGACGTTCGTTGCCAGCCGCTCGGAGGTATAGGTCTCGGCCACCAGCTCGGAGAGTCCGACGATCCGCTCGATGGGTTGGTCCGGGTCCACGTCCCAAACCGTGGTGCGGATCTCGCCCGCCAGGTTGTCGTTCATGGCGCCGGAGTGGAGCACGAGCAGGGCGCGGTCCAGCGCCTGGCCGACGGCGGGCAGATACCAGGTGTCCTCCAGCTCCCACTCTTCGCGCACCGGGCTGAGCACACCCACAACCGTGAGCCAGGTAGAGGTATCGTCCGCGAGGCCGAAACGCACACGGCGCCCCACGGCGTCCTGCCCCGGCCAGTAGTGGTCGGCCGCCGAGCGACTCAGCACCACCACGGGGCTCCGGTCCCGGATCTCGGCTTCCGTGGGCGTGCGGCCCTCCTCGATCATCATGCCCATGGTCTCGAGGTACCGCGGACCGATCCAGCGTGCGTTGGCCAACACCAGGCTCTCGGGCCCACTGGCCGGCCCGTTCTCGGCCGTCACGGCCCGTGTGGTGGATCCGTCGGAGACGGGCAGGTGATTCGCCCAGGAGACGTCGGTGACGCCCGGGAGGGCCAGGAGGTGATCCCGCATTTCGCCCAGCAGGGCCAGACGCTCTTCGCCGGTTCCCGCCTCCGGCCGGGGCAGCGCAAGGCTCACCACCATGCGGTCTTCCGTCTCGAAGCCGGGGTTGACGGCCAGCAGACGCGAGTAGTCCCTCAGAAGCAGCGTCGCACCGGCCAGGAGGACCACCGCGACCGCGACCTCGGCCATGACCAGGCCCGCCTGCAGCCCCCAGCCACCGGCGACGCTGCGTCCCCCGTCACGGAGTTCCTCCATGGGGTCGTCCCTGAAGGTCAAGACGGCCGGGACGACGCCGAACACCAGGGTCGTTCCCAGTGTGATCAGAGCCGCGAATCCCAGGACGCGGCCGTCCAGGGTGAGGTGGGTGAAGAACGCCCCCAGGCTCCCGTTGGCCGGGACGCTCAGGGCTGCCATGGGGTCCAGCAGGAGCGCCGCCAGACCCACGCCCAGCCCACCTCCCACCACCGCCAGGAGGACGGATTCCGCCAGGAGCCTGCGGACGAGGTGGAGGCGCGACGCCCCCAACGCCGTCTCCACGGCCCGCTCCCTGCGGCGCCCGAGCGAGCGCACCAGAAGGAGGTTCGCCACGTTGGCGCTGGCGATGAGCAGGAGGAATCCGACCGCCGCCAGCAGCACCCAACCCAGCTGGGGCTGGTTGCCCAGAAGGTCGTCCCGTTGGGGAACCGCCAGGAAGCGGATCGCCCGATGCGTGTCCGGGAACACCTCCTCCGCCCGGGCGCTGAGCGCATCCAACGCCTGTTGGGTGGACGCCAGCGTCTCCCCGTCGCGGAGGCGCGCCGCCACGTTGGGCCCCGACGCCGCGTCCGCGGGATCGAAGGTGTCGGGGATCCAGAGTTCGGCACCGTAGGGATAGTTGAAACGGGGTGGCATGACGCCGACGACGGTGAAAGGTGTGTCGTCGACCGATACGGTTCGACCCAGCACGGCGACGTCACCACCGTAGCGCCGTTGCCAGAGGTCGTGGCCGAGCAGGACCACCCTGGCGTTCTCGCCGGCCGCCTCTTCTTCGGGGCTCAAGGGGCGTCCCAGGATGGGAGGGACCTGGAGCGTCTCCGTCCAGCGCGGCGCCACGCCGATGGCCGTGGCGGTCACCGGCGGGCCCTCCCCGGTGAGGTGGACCAGCCGGTACCGCTGGGCCGTGACGTCCTTGAAGATCCCGCTGTCCCGGAGGAGGTTGTAGGAACGCGCGGATGTGTTGTAGGGCCAGACGGAGCCGTCGGGTCGCTCCGTGGCGTCCCGCATGCGCACCAGCCGCTCTCCATCCCCGAATGGGAGTGGCCGAAAGGTCAGGGCGTCCACCAGGGAGTAGACCGCGGTGTTGGCACCGATACCCAGGGCGAGGGTCACGACCACCACCAGGGGGACCAGCGGCCGGCGCAGGAAGGAGCGACCGGAGATGCGGAGGTCCCGGAGGAGGCTCGACCAGCGCTCGGAGTGTCGCTCCCTCCGGTCCCGTC
>Ga0214471_10003590_pt1 | contig 12016 bp, 14 predicted proteins | sample RVTome_5_FD_207665 | JGI IMG/M metagenome (GOLD analysis project Ga0214471, IMG submission 207665) | Soil microbial communities from uranium-contaminated site in the Upper Colorado River Basin, Wyoming, United States - RVT142D155 | ecosystem: Environmental > Terrestrial > Soil > Contaminated >... | reverse complement strand
CTTGCTTGCCCGCTCGCCCGTTGCGGTGCTGCGGGCCCCCGGCTGTTGGCACGGCGTGCTGCCGTTCTTGCGCGCGGCATGGGTGGCGAGCGGGACGGCCGTGCTCGAGGTCGCCGCGCGCGGCGTTCCGCCCGTGCTCGTCTACGGCATGTCCTCGCGGCTGGCCGACTGGCTGCGCCGCCACGCGCTCGGCGTGCCCTGGATCGGCGCGCTCAACCTGCTCGCCGGTGCGGAACTCGCGCCCGAGCACGTCGGCCTGAAGCTCGATCCGGACGCCCTGGCGCGCGACCTCGAGGCGAGGCTCGACGGCCCCGTGCGCGAACGGACGCTCGCGGCGATCGAAGCCTTGCGGCCGCAGTTCGCCGTGCCGGGCGCCGCCGCAAGGGCGGCGCGGGTCGTCGAGGCGGCCGTGGCGTGCGGAGAAACTCCGAAGAGGCCGAAGTGAACCGCGTACCCGAGCCCATGTCCGCCCTCGAGGCGCCCCCCCGCGAGCGCGAAAGCGCACTGCTCGACTCCGCCCTGGCCGGCGACCGCCGTGCCTTCGGCGAACTCGTGCAACTCCACCAGGGGCGCTCGTTGGCGCTGGCGACCGGAATCGTCGGCAGCCGCGAGGAGGCACTCGACCTGGTCCAGGAAGCCTGCCTCAAGTCGTGGAAGGCCTTGCGCACCTTCGTTCCGGGAATGCCGTTCTTTCCTTGGTACTACCGCATCCTGCGCAACGCGTGCATCCAGCACCTGCGGCGGCGCAAGGTGCGCCGTTCGGTTTCGCTGCAGGGCGTCGACACGGAAGGCGAAGGTTTCGCCCATCAGTTCGAGGACCGGGACACGCCGCGGCCCGAGGAGATCTTCGAACGCGACGAACGCAGCGCGCGCTTGTCCGAGGCGCTGGTCCGCCTGGGCAGCGCCGACGCCGAGATTCTCATGCTCAAACACTTCCAGGGCCTCAGCTACAAGCAGATCGCCGAGACCCTGCAAATCCCCGTGGGAACCGTCATGTCGCGGCTCCACGCCGCTCGGCAGCGGTTGCGCAGCCTGCTGCCCGAACTTGCCTGATCACGATGAACGACCTCCGCGATGCCCCGTTCTGGCCGCCGACCGGCTGCGAAGCGTTCCAGATGTGGCTCAATGCCCGCCTCGACGGCGAGTGCACTCCCGCCCAGGAGGGCGTGCTCGTCGAGCACCTTTCGAACTGCCTGGATTGCGCGCGTGAATGGGCCGCCCTGGAGCGAACCAGGCTCGCTTTCAGCACGGCGCGCCTGCGCGAGCCGAGCGACCTGGAGCGCCAGGCCTTGGCCAGGCTGCTTGCTCCACGCTTGCTGAACGGGGCCGGCTGGGCGCTGATCGCCGGCGGCGCCGCCCTGCTCAGCGGCTACGGCGCTTGGGAGCTCTGGCACGCCGACGACACGCCGGACGCCATCCGGATCGGGATGAGCGCCGTCCTTGCCGGCGTCGTCATGCTGCTGGGCCGGCTAGGCTGGGAGCGCTGGCGCCTCCGCCGCGTCGACCCCTACCGCGAGGTCATGCGATGATCCTGGTCACGACCGAACACGTTCCTGGCCGCCAGGTCGCCGCCGCCCGCGGCCTGGTACGGGGCAGCACGGTGCGGGCCCGCTCCATCTTCCGCGACTTCACCGCTTTCCTGCGCAACCTCTTCGGAGGCGAGGTGATCGAATACACCAAAGTGGTGGCCGAATCGCGCGAACAGGCGCTCGACCGCATGGTGGAGCAGGCGGTGACCCTCGGTGCCGACGCGGTGGTGAACATCCGCTTCACCTCCAGCACGGTCGTCGCGGGCGCGGCGGAGATCGTCGCCTACGGCACCGCCGTCGTCTTCGCGCCGGAATAGGCGCGAACCCCGGGGGCGGTCGGCCGTTAATCTCGGCCACCCGCCATGCTCGCCACCCCCGCCCTCCTGCTCGTCGCGCTCCTGCCGGCCGCCCCGCAAGGCCCGTCGGCCAAAGACCTGTTCGACCGTGAATTGGCCGCCTTGAGGCCGAGACAGCAGGCCGACGGTTCCTACGGCAGCCGCTACGACACCGCCAACATGGTGCTCGGCCTGGCGTTCTGCCCGCGCGCCTACCGCGAGGACGACGGCCCCTTCGTCCGTGCCGCGGTCCAGTGGCTCGCGACCACCGAACCCGCCTACGAAGACCCCGAAGGCGACGCCCTGGTCGCGCTCGCGCTCACCGCCGTGGACGCCACGAGGTACGCCCCACGGATCCAGGCGCTGCTCGACCGCGCCGCTGCCGACTCGCAGATCGTGGCGCAGCTGGCGAAGGTCGGCAGCCCGGGCGCGGTGCCCGCGGCCGCCCTCGAATTCGGCGGCTGGGCCGCGGAGCTGCCGTTGCCGGCCGCAGAAGAAACGGCGGCCGCCATCCTCGGCGGTCTCGACGAACAAGCCGGCGCCGGCATGCGCATGCAGGCCGTGGCGCGGGCCGGCGTCGCCTTCCGCCGCGACCAGGTCGCCAAGAACTCCAAGGAACTGCAGCTCGAGCAGGTGTACGAACGCGGCGTCGGCGCGCTGCTCGCCGCGCGCGGCGAGAGCGGCCTGTGGGAATTCTTCGGCCGACCCGAACCCGGCATCAGCGCGCTGGCCGCGCGCGCGCTTCTCGGGAGTTCGGATACGGAAGCGCGCGCCGCCGGCGTCGCCGCGCTGGACTGGCTGCGTTCCATCCAGAAGGAAGACGGCTCGATCCACGCCGGCAACCTGCCGGTCTACGTGACCTCCGCGGCCGTCATGGCGCTCGCCGCCGGCGGCCGGGAGTCCGACCGCCCCGCGATCGCGCGCGCCGCCGCGTACTTGCGCGCCGTGCAAGCCGACGAAGGCGAGGGCTACTCCGAGGCGGACCGTTTCTACGGCGGGATCGGCTACGGCAACGACTTGCGCCCCGACCTCTCGAACCTGCAGTACGCGCTGCAGGCCCTGCACGACGCCGGCGTAGCCGCCGAGGATCCGGCGTATGCGCGCGCGGTGATCTTCCTGGAACGCAGCCAGAACCGCAGCGAGTCCAACCCCGGCGCCTACCGCGACCCCGAGACCGGCGAACCGGTGCGCGCCGGCAATGACGGCGGTGGCATCTACTATCCGGGCAACTCGCCGGCCGGAATGATCGCGCTCGCCGACGGCAGCCGCATCGCGCGTTCCTACGGCTCCATGACCTATGCACTGCTCAAGTGCTATGCACTGGCCGGGCTCGAGAGCGGCGACCCGCGCGTGACCGCGGCCGTGGACTGGGTGCAGAAGCACTGGACGCTCGAAGTCAACCCTGGCTTCGACACGCTGCGCGATCCGCGGGCCGGTTTCCAAGGACTCTTCTACTACTACTTGACGCTCGCCGAAGCCTTGCGCGCTGCGGGGATCGACGCCGTCGTCGGAGCCGATCAGGCGCGGCACGCCTGGCGGAAGGAACTGGGCCACAAGCTCGCTTCCTTGCAGCAGAAGGACGGCACCTGGGTCAACGCGGAAGCCGAGCGCTGGATGGAAGGCAACCCCGTGCTCTGCACGGCGTACGCGCTCTGCACGCTGCGCATCGTCTTGGACCGATGAGCGCCGCGGAGCCCGCTTGCGGGCTGTTCCGCGCGGAAGTCGCCGGCGCACCGGCGTGGGTCTGGTGCGAAAGCGGCCGCGCGGTGGCGCTCGCCGCCGGCGCCGCCGGCGAAGAACTCGCAGCGGTGGTCGGCTTGCTGCGCGATCCGGGCGTGCGGGCCCGCGCGCTCGCCGGCGGCCGCGAACTCGCGGCGGCGGAATGGCTCGCGGCGCGGCGCCTGCGCCCGGGACGGCCCGGCAAGGCGCTCTGCCTGGGCCGCAACTTCGCGGAGCACGCGCGCGAATTCGGTCTGGCTCCGCCCCCGGAACTGGTCTGGTTCGCCAAGCTGCCCGACGTGCTGACCGGACCGGGCGCCGCGGTTCCGATCCCTGCCTGGCTGCAAGGCCGGGTCGACCCCGAAGCCGAAGTCGTCGTCCTGATCGGCGCGGCGTTGTCGGACGCGTCCCTCGAAGAGGCCGAAGCGGCGCTCGCGGCCTACACCTTGGGCAACGACGTGACCGCGCGCGGCCAGGTCGCGGAAGACCGCAAACGCGGCTGGCCGTGGCTGCGCTGCAAGAACCTCGCGGGTTTCGGTCCGCTCGGCCCCGCGTGGGTGCCCGCTCCGGTGCTCGGTGCGCTCGCCGCCATCGAACTGCGCGGGCTCGTCGACGGCGAGCTGCGCCAGTGCGCAAAGCTCGGCGATCTCTTGTGGTCGCCCGCCGCGGCGCTCGCCGAGATCAGCCGCTGGACCCCCTTGCTCGCGGGCGACGTGGTCTTCCTCGGCACGCCGGCGGGCGTGGCTCCGGTGCATCCCGGCGAGCTGCTGCAGGTCGAGGCCGACGGCCTGGGCCGGCTCGAGAACCCGGTGACGACGCGCGCCTAGGGTACGCCGCCGGCGTGGCGGAACGGGCCGATCACCCGGCCCAGCAAGTTTTCCATCGGCACGGCGCCGAAACGGCGCGAATCCATGGACACGCTGGCGTGGTCGCCGAGTGCGAAGAAGCAGTCCGCCGGGACGCGGGTGACGAGACGGAAGCCCGGTTCCACCGAACTCGGAGGCAGATCCAGCTCGACGTCGTTGACGAATAGGTGCCCGTCGTCGAAGAGAAGCTCGTCGCCGGGCAGGCCCACGACGCGCTTGACGAAGTGGTGCGACCGGTCGAGCGGCGAGCGGAAGACCACGATTTCGCCGCGATCCAGGCCGAGCAGCTGCGGCGCAAGGGTGTGGTAGGCGAGGACTTGGCCGTCGCTCAAGGTCGGTTCCATGCTCGCGCCCCGCACGGGAGCGATCCGCATGGGCAGCACCAGAAGCACCAGGAGCAGCCAGCAGGCCGCACCGAACGTCTTCCATCCCCGCGGGAGAATCCCTCCCACCGGGGTGCGCCACCAGGAGCCGGCCGTCACCTCCTCTTCTCGGCAGTTCCAAGGCTCTCCTTGAGGCTGCAGCCGCCCGGGCGGACAATGGCGGGACATGGCCCGGGATCCTCAAGTCAGCCTGGTCGTTCCCGTCTACGAGGAAGAGGACAACGTGCCGATCCTCGTCGCTCAGATCCAGGCCGCGCTGGCCCGCCAGGAACGGAGCTGGGAACTGCTCCTGGTCGACGACGGGAGTGGCGACGCTTCCTGGGAACGGATCAGCGCCGCCGCCGCCGCCGATCCGCGCGTGCTGGGGATCCGCTTCGGGCGCAACCGCGGCCAGACCGCGGCCTTCGCGGCCGGCTTCCGCGCGGCTCGCGGGCACCTGCTCGTGACGCTCGACGCCGACCTGCAGAACGATCCGGACGACATCCCCCGCCTGCTCGACGTGCAGGCCGACCGCGATGCCGACGTGGTGCTCGGGGTCCGCGCGAACCGGCGCGACCACCTGGTGCGGCGGTGGTCTTCGAAACTGGCGAACGGCTATCGCCGCTGGCGCACCAAGGACGACACCATCGACACCGGCTGTTCGCTCAAGGTCTTCCGCACGAGATTCGTCCGCGAGATGCCGCTGTTCACCGGAATGCACCGCTTCCTGCCCACGCTCGCGCGCATGTCCGGAGCCGACCGCATCGAGCAGGTCGCGGTCAACCACCGCCCGCGCGTGCACGGCAGATCCAAGTACGGCGTGTGGAACCGGCTCTGGGTGGGCCTCGCCGACGTCGGCGCGGTACGCTGGATGCAGAAGCGCCACCTCGGCTACGAAATCGCGGAAGAGACCGGACGCCAGGCGCCCGCCCCCGTCGCCAGCGAGACCGCCTGATGGCCGAGTTCTTCCGCAACCTGTTCTCGAAGTTCGGCGACATTCCGGCCTGGTTGCTGCTGCTCGGCCTGGGCGGCCAGGCCGTGTTCATGACCCGTTTCGTGATCCAGTGGATCGCCAGCGAACGTGCAGGGCGCAGCGTGATTCCGATCGCGTTCTGGTGGACGTCCCTCTCGGGCGCGGCGCTGCTGTTCGCCTACGGCATCTTCCGCGCCGATCCGGTGATCCTGCTGGGGCAGTCGCTGGGGTTCTTCATCTACTCGCGCAACCTGGTCCTGATCCGGCGCGAGCTCCACCCCAAGGCGGGCCCGCCGTCCGCACCTTGAGGCTGCCCACGCGCTTCGGCCGCAGCGAAACCGCCGGGTCCGAGGCGCCCGCAGGACTCGGCACCGCGTTGGCCGCCGCGGCGGCCGGCGGCGCGGTGGTCAAGGACGAAGAAGAAACACTGCTCCTCCGCGCGCCCTTCGCCGGCGCCCCGGCCTGGTGGAAGCTCTACCGCGTGCCGCCGCGGCGCCGCTTGCTTGCCTCCCTGGTGCGGAGCCGGGCGCTGCGCGAATGGCGCGCGTTGCGCGCGGTCGCGGCAAAGGGCGTGCCCGTGGTGGCTCCGCTCGCGTTCGGCGAGAGCCGCCGCCTGGGCTTCTTGGAGGCCTCGCTGCTCGTCACGAGCGCCGCCGAGAACGCCCGCGATCTGCGCGCGCTGCTCGCCGACCCGCAATTGACCGCGGACGCGCGCGCCGCCTGGCTCGCGCGTGCGGGGGCTGCGGCGCGTTCGTTGCACGACGCCGGATTCGGCCACTTTCGCATGCAGTTGCGCAACCTGCTGGCCGAGACTCCCGCCGGCGCGCCGCCGCGCGTGCGTTTTCTCGACCTCCCGTACGCGTGCGCCTGGCCGGCCGCCGCGCCGCGGGCCGTGTGCCGCGTCGACCTCGTCGATCTCGCCGGCGCCGGCAGCGAACTTGCCGACGAAGACGCCCGCGACGTCCTACGTGGCTACGCCGCCGACGGCGACCTCCCGATCGATCCGGGTCCGTTGCGCGCGCGCGCGCCTTGGCGACAGAAGCTCGCACGCATCGGCCTGTACCTGCTCGCGGTGAACACCGGCCACCGGCCCACGGCCGTCGCTGTCCCCCAGGGTGCGGGGCCGACATAATCCGCCGCCATGACCTTGCAACATCGCCTGCAGGAGTACGCGAGCCCCGAAGGGGCGCGCGAATACCTGGAGGAATATGAGAAGGCCCACCGCAAGTGGAGCGACCGGCGGGAACGCCGCATTCTGGAGAGATTCTTCGTCCGCACCGGCAAGGTCGGCTCTGCGCTCGATCTGCCGTGCGGATTCGGACGCTATCTTGGCTTTCTGCGCGAACATGCCGGTCAGGTGGCGCAGTCCGATTGGAGCGGCGAGATGATGCTGCTCTCGCGACGGTTGTTCCCCGAGCATCCGGTGTTCGGTCAGGTCCGCGGTTCGGGATCGGCAATGCCGTTCCGTGACCGCGCGGTGGACCTCGTGTTCTCGATGCGCCTGAACCACCACGTCGCGGATCCGGCCGCGCGGCGCGCGCACGTCGACGAAATCCTGCGGGTGGCGCGCCGTTTCGCAGTCTTCTCGTATTTCGACGCCGGGAGCCTCAAGGCGCGGATCCGGCGCTGGCGCGCCCGCAGCGGCGGGAAGCGCGAAAAGAACACGCTCGCGCGCACCGAAGTCCGCGCGCTCGCGGCGGCTGCGGGATTCGTCGTGCACGCCGACCCGATGCTGTTCGCCGTGGGCAGCGGGCACCGTCTGCTGCTCGCGGAACGCGCCAGTTGATTGGGCAGCGGGCACCCTCTGGTGCTCGCGGAACGCGCCAGTTGTTTGGGCAGCGGGCACCCTCTGGTGCTCGCGGAACGCGCCAGTTGATTGGGCAGCGGGCACCCTCTGTGGTGCGCGCCGGATCGCCAGCTATCGCCAACCGGGCCAAGACGCGGGCGCTACGCCCTCGAGCCCGGCCGGCCGAGTGCCGTGCCGTGCGGTCACCGTGGTCGCGATCCCGCCGCGCGCGTGGAACTCGCCGCGCACCTCCATCCAGACCGGCGCGCAGGCCGCCACCAAGTCGGCGAGAATGCGATTGGTGACGTCTTCGTGGAAGTGCCCTTCGTCGCGGAAACCGTGCAGATACAGCTTGAGCGACTTGAGCTCGAAGCAGCGCGGACCCGGCGCGTAGCGGATCCGCAGCACCGCGAAGTCGGGCTGGCCGGTCTTGGGGCACACGCAGGTGAACTCCGGCGTGAGGCTCTCCACCAGATAGACGGCTCCCGGGTGCGGATTGGGGAAGGTCTCGATCGGGCGCGCGGGGGTTTCGGCCATGGCGGGCGCGAAGAATAGCGCCCAAGGACCTCCCTGGCGCTCCGAGACCTTGCCGGCGAGGGCTTCCAGGGCTAGGCTATTCAATCGGGACTCATTTGGTCCCCTTTCCGGCCCGCCAAGGATTCGAAGGCCCACCATCATGCTGCGCATGACCCGCAAGGCCGATTACGGCCTCGTCTTGCTGACCCGCTTTGCCGCGGAGCCGGCTGGGGCCGTGCACAGCGCTCGCGACCTCGCCGAAGCCACCGGCATTCCCCAGCCGACCGTGAGCAAGGTGCTCAAGACGCTGGCCCGCCACGATCTGCTCGCATCGCAGCGCGGCGTACGCGGCGGCTACCGCCTGGGGCGACCGGCCAACGAGATCCGGCTCGACCAGGTGCTGGCGGCCCTCGAAGGTCCCATCGCCATGACCGAATGTTCGCCCGCCGCGACCGGCGCGTGCGAACACGAGCCGGTCTGTCCGGCGCGTTCGTCCTTGCAGAAGGTCGATCGCGTGGTGCGCGACGCCCTGCAGCGCATGACCCTCGCCGAAATGGCGGGACCGCTTCCCAATCCCGGCGCGCGCGTGATTCGCGTTTGAACCGCCCAATGACTTCCACATCCGACCGCATCCAGGAATTCGTCGACAAGAAGTACGAGCACGGCTTCGTGACCGAACTCGAGCACGACACGGTTCCGCCGGGTCTCGACGAAGACGTCGTCCGCTTGATCTCCGGCAAGAAGGGCGAACCACAGTGGCTGCTCGACTGGCGCCTGGACGCCTTCCGCCGCTGGCAGACGATGACCGAGCCCAAGTGGGCGCTGGTCGAGTACCCGCCCATCGACTTCCAGTCGATCTCGTACTACTCGGCGCCGAAGGACCAGAAAGACGGCCCCAAGAGCCTCGATGAGGTCGACCCCGAACTGCTGCGCACCTACGAGAAGCTTGGCATCCCGCTGCGCGAGCAGGAAATGCTCGCCGGAGTGGCCGTCGACGCGGTTTTCGACAGCGTGTCGGTCGCCACGACTTTCAAGGACAAGCTCGGCGAGCTCGGAATCATCTTCTGCAGCTTCTCCGAAGCGGTGCGCGAACACCCCGACCTGGTGCGGAAGTACCTGGGCTCGGTGGTGCCCACCACCGACAACTACTACGCGGCACTCAACGCGGCGGTGTTCTCGGACGGTTCCTTCGTGTACGTGCCCAAGGGCGTGCGCTGCCCGATGGAGCTGTCGACCTACTTCCGGATCAACGCCAGCAACACCGGACAGTTCGAACGCACGCTGATCATCGCCGACGAAAGCGCCTACGTGAGCTACCTGGAAGGCTGCACGGCGCCGATGCGCGACGAGAACCAGCTGCACGCCGCGGTGGTCGAGCTGGTCGCGCACGACGACGCCCAGATCAAGTACTCGACGGTCCAGAACTGGTATCCAGGCGACAAGGACGGGGTCGGCGGGATCTACAACTTCGTCACCAAGCGCGGCAAGTGCGCCGGCGCGCGCAGCCGCATCTCATGGACCCAGGTCGAGACCGGTTCGGCGATCACCTGGAAGTACCCGAGCTGCCTCCTGCTCGGCGACGACTCGGTCGGCGAGTTCTACTCCGTCGCGCTCACCAACAACCGCCAGCAGGCCGACACCGGCACCAAGATGATCCACGTCGGCAAGCGCACGCGCAGCACGATCATCTCCAAGGGCATTTCCGCCGGCCGCGGGCAGAACACCTACCGCGGCCTGGTCAAGATCGGCAAGGGCGCCGAAGACGCGCGCAACTACTCGCAGTGCGATTCGCTGCTGCTCGGCGACCGCTGCGGCGCACATACCGTGCCGTACATCGAGGTGAACAACCCGAGCGCGCGCATGGAGCACGAGGCGACCACCAGCAAGATCGGCGAGGACCAGCTCTTCTACTGCCGCCAGCGCGGCATTTCCGAAGAGGACGCGATCTCGATGATCGTCAACGGCTTCTGCAAGGAAGTGTTCAAGGAGCTGCCGATGGAATTCGCCGTCGAAGCCACCAAATTGCTCGGCGTGAGCCTCGAAGGCTCGGTCGGCTGAAAATCAACCGAACAAGCACGCAAACGTCATGTTGAAGATCGAACAGCTCCACGCCACCGTCGACGGCAAGGAGATCCTCAGGGGCCTGGACCTCGAAATCCCCGCCGGCGAAGTCCACGCGGTGATGGGCCCCAACGGTTCGGGCAAGAGCACGCTGTCCTACGTGCTCGCCGGCCGCGAAGGCTACGTGGTCACCGGCGGGAGCGTGCTGTACGACGGCCGCGACCTGCTGGAGCTGTCCGCCGAGGACCGCGCGCGCGAAGGCGTGTTCCTGGCCTTCCAGTATCCGGTCGAGATACCCGGGGTGACCAACGCCTACTTCCTGCGCGCCAGCTTGAACGCGATCCGCAAGCACCGCGGCGAACAGGAGCTCGACGCCATGGAGTTCCTGCAGATGGTCAAGGCCAAGATGCGCGAACTCGACATTGACCCCGCATTCCTCAACCGTTCGGTGAACGAAGGCTTTTCCGGGGGCGAGAAGAAGCGCAACGAGGTGCTGCAGATGGCGGTTCTCGACCCGCGGCTTGCGGTGCTCGACGAGACCGACTCGGGTCTCGACATCGACGCGCTCAAGATCGTCGCCGACGGCGTGAACTCGTTGCGCGGGCCCGACCGCGCGGTGTTGCTCATCACGCACTACCAGCGTCTGCTCGACCACATCGTGCCCGACAAGGTGCACGTGCTGGCCGGCGGCCGCATCGTGCGCTCGGGCGGCAAGGAGCTCGCGCTCGAACTCGAGGAGCGCGGCTACAGCTGGATCGAAGAAGAGCTCGCCGCCGGCACGAGCCGAAGCTGATGGACACGGTCGCGATGGAATCCTTGGCGACGAGCTTCGAGGCTGGCGCGGGCCGCGGCGAAGAGCCGAACTGGCTGAGCCGCTTGCGCCGCGACGCCTTCGATCTGTTCCTGGACGCGGGCCTGCCGCGCGCCAAGGACGAGGACTGGCGCTGGACGCGGCTCGACGGCCTGGCGGCGACCCGTCTTGTGCCGGCGCTGCCCAACGCCGCGGTTTCGAAAGGCGCGCTCGAGTCGCGCTACCTCTTCGAGCCTTCGGCCAGCCGCCTGGTCTTCGTCGACGGACGTTTCCGCCCCGAGTTCTCGGTCCAGCCCTCGCCGCCGCGCGGAGTCCACATCCAGCCCCTGCGGCAAGCGACCAGCAGCGAGGCCAAGCTGCTCAAGGACCGCTACGGCCGCCGCGCCGGCATGAACAAGCGGCCGTTCCTGGCTCTCAACGCGGCGTTCTTCGACGACGGTGCGCTCTTGCGCCTCGACGACGGCGCGGTGCTCGACCACCCGCTGCACCTGGTGTTCTACTCGACCGGCACGGCCCACGGCGAAGGCACCGCGGCCTCCCACCCGCGCGCGCTGATCGTGGCGGGCAGGCGCTCGCGGGCGACGATCGTCGAAACCCACTTCGGCCCCGACGGTGTCCCCTACCTCGCCAACTCCTTCACCGAACTGCACGCCGGCGAGGGCGCCTCGATCGACCATTTGCGCGTGCAGGAAGAGGGCGATCGCGCCCTCAGTTTCGGCCAACTCGACGTCTACCTGGCGGGCCACGCCGAAGTGCACGCACACGCCTTCGCTTTCGGCGCGGCGTTGTGCCGGCAGGAAGTCCGCGTCCGTTTCGCCGCGCCCGGCGGCCGCTGCACGCTCGAGGGCCTGGCGGTCGTCGGCGGCAGCCAGCACGTCGACACCTGGACCGAAGTCGACCACTCGGTCCCCGACTGCAAGAGCACGCAAGCGTTCCGCAGCGTGCTCGCAGACCGCTCGCGCGGCGTGTTCCGAGGCGGGGTGATCGTCCGCCAGGACGCCCAGCACACCATCGCCGAGCAGTCCAACAAGAACCTGCTCCTCTCGGCGGAAGCCTCG
>Ga0214471_10003589_pt1 | contig 12017 bp, 9 predicted proteins | sample RVTome_5_FD_207665 | JGI IMG/M metagenome (GOLD analysis project Ga0214471, IMG submission 207665) | Soil microbial communities from uranium-contaminated site in the Upper Colorado River Basin, Wyoming, United States - RVT142D155 | ecosystem: Environmental > Terrestrial > Soil > Contaminated >... | reverse complement strand
GCCGCGGCGATGGCGGCCGCGGACAGCGGCGCGCACGTGATGGCAGTGAGCAAGGGCAGCCTGCGCGACACGAACACGCGTTATGCGCAAGGCGGGCTTGCGGCGGCCATCGGGCCGGAAGACCGGGCCGAGTTTCATGCGGGCGACACCCTGGGCGTTGGCTGCGGCCTTTCCGAGCCGGCCGTCGTGCAGGCGATCACCGCGGGCGCGGCTTCCGCGGTGGACCGGTTGCTCGAAGCCGGGATCCAGTTCAACCGGAACGCCGCCGGCGAGTTCTCGCTCGGCCGCGAAGGCGGCCACCGGGTCGCGCGAATCCTGCATCACGGCACCGCGACCGGACTCGAACTACAGCGTGTCTTGATCGCACAGGCGCGCGCGCACGCCCGCATCGACTTGTTCGAGGACGTGTGCGGCGTGGATCTGCTGCGCGACGCCGAAGGCCGCGTGGCTGGACTGCTCGCGATGCTGCAAGGCAGCCGCGGCGCGCCCGAGCCGGTGCTGTTCGAAGCGGGCGCGGTGGTGCTCGCGACGGGCGGCGGCGGCCAGCTGTACCGCGAGACCACGAATCCCGCGCTGGCGACCGCGGATGGTCTCGCCATGGCGTTGCGCGCGGGCGCGGAATTGCAGGACTTGGAGTTCGTGCAGTTCCATCCGACGATCCTCTACGTCGCCGGCGCGGCGCGCTTCCTCATCAGCGAGGTTGTGCGCGGCGCCGGTGCGGTGCTGCGCGACCGCGAGGGCCGCGCGTTCATGGCCTCCTACCACCCGGACCAGGAACTCGCCCCGCGCGACGTCGTGAGCCGGGCAATCTTCCGGCGGATCGTCGAAACCGGCGACACGCACGTCTATCTGGACCTGTCGGCGGTCCCCGATCCCGCAGGGCGTTTTCCGGAACTCGCCCGGATCACGAAGGAGTTCGGCATCGACGTGCGAAGAGATCCGATCCCGGTGCGGCCTGCGGTGCACTACTTCATCGGTGGCGTGGCGGTCGACCTGGACGGTCGCAGCAGCGTTCCCGGTCTCTGGGCGACGGGCGAATGCGCGAGCACCGGCCTCCACGGCGCCAACCGGCTGGGTTCGAACAGCCTGCTCGAGGGTCTGGTCCACGGTGGCGGCACCGGACGTGCGGCGGCGGGCGACTGCCGGCCGCCGCGCCGATTCCTGTTGCCGAATTCCAGCGGCGCGCGCGATCACTCCGGCGCCGAGCTCTCCCTGCGCGACCTGGTGTACTCGCTCAAGTCCTTGATGTGGCGGCAGGTCGGCATCGAACGCGATGGAGCGGGCCTGGAAGAGGCCGCTGAGCGCATCGCCACCTGGGAGGACTTCCTCGGCCGCCTCGGACCGTTCAACCGCGACGGAGTCGAGGCCGTGAACATGGTGCAGACCGCTTGGATGGTCGCGAAGTCTGCGGCGTACCGCGAGGAGTCGCGGGGCACGCACTACCGCACCGACTGGCCCGAGCCGCGCGAAGAATGGCACGTGCACACGCGCGTTCGCGCGCTCGAAGACGGCGTGGAATTGCGGACCGCGCCGGTCCGCGAGGCCGGGTCCGAGATTCCGATCGTTACCGAAGGCAAGACCACTTGAAAGCCAATTCGCAGTCCACGGAGAGACCGAAAGAGCGCGCGATCGTCGCCGCAATCCTGTCCGCCAACGGCGATGGCCGGGAACCCGCGGATCCGCTCGAGGAGATCGAGGCGCTGGCCCACGCCGCAGGCGCGGAAGTGGTCGGCGGCCTGGTGCAGCGCCGGCGCAGCATGCATCCACGGACTGCATTCGGCTCGGGCAAGGTCGCAGAGCTGAAGGAACTTGCTGCGGCGAGCAAGGCCGACATCGTGATCATCGATTTCGACCTCAGCCCGAGCCAGGGCCGCGTCCTGGAGAAGGAGATCGGCGTGCGCATCGTCGACCGCACCGAGCTCATCCTCGACATCTTCGTGCGCCGCGCGCGCACCAAGCAGGCCAAGCTGCAGGTCGAGCTCGCGCAGGCGGAATACATGCGCCCGCGGCTCATGCGCATGTGGACCCACCTGGAACGGACCGAAGGTGCGATCGGATCGCGCGGCCCCGGCGAGACCCAGCTCGAGACCGACCGCCGGCTCATCCAGGACCGGATCGTCGATCTTAAGCGGCGCCTCTCGGAAATCGATGCGCGCCGCCATCGCGAGGCCACTTCGCGCGAGGAGCCGCTCACGGTCTCCCTGGTGGGCTACACCAACGCCGGCAAGTCCTCGCTGCTCGCACGTCTGACCGGCGCCGATGTCTACATCGCCGACCAGTTGTTCGCGACGCTCGACACCCGGGTCCGGCAATGGGACCTCGCGGACACCCGCTCGGTGCTGCTCGCCGACACCGTCGGCTTCGTCCGCAACCTTCCGCACCACCTGGTGGCTTCGTTCCACGCGACCCTCGAAGAGACGCTCAACGCCGATCTGCTCCTGCAGGTCGTCGACGCCGCCGACGCCGAACTCGAGGCGCACCTGGAGGCGGTGGACGACGTCCTCGGCCAGCTGGGAGCCGCCGAGATCCCGCGCTTGCTGGTGTTCAATAAGATCGACCGCGTCGGGCCGGCGGAGCGCCTGGCCTTGTCGGCGGCCTACCCCGGGTCGGTGCAGGTCTCCGCGCGCGGAGGCGAGGGCATCGATGTGCTCGACGCCGCGGTCGGCCGTTGGATCGACGAGGGCTCCTTGCACCTCGAGCTGGAGCTGCCGGCCGGGGAAGGACGCGTGCTCGCGCGTCTGCACCGGCGCGCCGTGATCGACGACGAGAAGTACGAGGGCGGCCAGTGGTCCGCGCGGGTGCGGATCCTGCCGCGGCACTGGAACGGCATGCGCGCGGAGTTCGAGGACCGCGGCGGCGTCTGCCGGGCGCGGATCGGCGTCGCCGACTGACGGGGTTCAGTCGAGCTTCGGCGCGGGCCAGTGCTCGAGCACCGGCAGCGTCAGATCCTGGTCGGCGACGAGCATGGAGGGATCCTTCATGCGGTTGGCGATGGCGACCGCTGCGAGCAGGTCCGGGGGGGCGGTGCCGTACGCGCGCATCACGATCCGATACAGACTGTCGCCAGACCGTACGCGGTAGGTGAGCGGGCGCGCCGGAGGTGCTGCGGCCGCGGGGGTGCGTTCGCCGCCTGGGTCGCGCGGAGGAGCGTTTGCCGGAGCCGCGCCGCCGTCGCCGACGAAGCCCGCGTCCGCCGGCAAGTTCTCGCGACCGCCGGGCGTCGAGGCCGCTTCGCGCGCGGCCGAGGCGGAAGCGCGCGCCAAGGCGAGAGGATCGAGCGGTTCGCCCTCGCCCGCAGGCAGGCCCAGGAGGACCCGGCCCTCGGCGCCGTCGGTGGCCCGCACGGGAGTGTCCGCCGCCGGCAGGAGAAGTTTCCAAGTGACGGCGCCCGCGAGCAGCACCAGGACTCCGGCGAGAACGAGAAGACTCCTCATGCGGGCAGGATAGCCGCGGAAGAAGCCGCAATTCCAGCAGCCGGGCAGGGAGGCGGCCGCGGGCCTCGTCTGCGTGCGGTGCGGCAGGCTGTCCGCCACGAGCAAAGACCCCGGGCCCCGGCGGCGCCGGAGCCCGGGGCGGTTGCCGCCGGGGAATCCCGGCCGGGATCAGGCCCCGGCGGGAGCGGTCGAGCCCTTGCGCTGGCCCTTACCGCCCTGCGCCGAGGCAGCCGAAGTGCCACCGCGCTTGTGCGACCAGCGGTCCAGGAACATCAGCATGGGTGAAGCGATGAACATGGTGGAGTAGGTGCCGACCACGACGCCGATGAGCATCGCGAAAGCGAAGGCCGCGAGCACGTTGTGCTGCGAGGAGTTCACGAAGAACAGCACCGCCACCACGAAGAACGTGGTCAACGAAGTCAGGATGGTCCGCGACAGCGACTGGTTGATCGACAAGTTGACGATCTCGCTGTACGTCCCCTGTTTGCGTGGCAGGTTCTCGCGGATGCGGTCGAAGATCACGATCGTGTCGTTCAGCGAGTAGCCGATGATCGTGAGGAAGGCCGCGATGATCTCGAGGTTGACCTCCATCTCCATCAGGCCCGCCATGTGCGCGGCGGCGAGCGCGCCGAGCGTGAACAGCACGTCGTGGAAGACCGCGGTCACGGCGGCGAGGCCGTAGCGCAATTCCTTGAAGCGGAAGTTCAAGTAGATCACGATGGCGATCATGGACAGCAGGATCGCCTGGATGGCCTTCTGCTGGATGTCGCCGGAAACCCGCAGGCCGACCGTGTTGATCTCAGGGAACGGGTTCTCGACGGCGAGCAGACCGTCGAGGCGGCTGGTCAGTTCGCTTTCGAAGAACGCCATGTCGTTGGAGCCTTCCTCCGCGGAGCTGAACTTCTTCTTGACCAGGAAGGTGTCCGAGGAGGTTTCGTCCACGGCGGCCGCCCGGCTTTCCATCCGCACCACGCTGTAACCGGTGCCGAGCCGCGTGGCGACGTCGCCGGTCGAAGCCTGCTGCGCCAAGTTGATCCGCGCGGAGCCGCCGCCGACGAAGTCGATGCCGAGCATGTCCTTGCCGACCGAGAGCGCCGCGACAAGACCCGCGGCGACCAGCACGATCGAAGTGCCGATCGCGATCTTGCGCTTGCCGAGGAAGTCGTACTTGGGCTCGTCTATGATGCGCCCGGCCATCTTGACCTCGGTGATCCGCGCCGGCTTGGAAAACACCAGCACGTGCATGAGCACCTTGGAGAACACCAGCGCCGAGAACATCGAAGTGATGATGCCCAGCGAGAGGGTGGCGGCGAAACCGCGCACTGGCCCGGTACCGACCCGGAACAGCACCAGCGCCGTGATCAGCGTGGTCAGGTTGGAGTCGACGATCGCAGACAGCGCCTTTTCGTAACCGTTCTTGTACGCCTGAGCGACGTCGCGGCCGCGCTGCCGCTCCTCGCGCACGCGTTCGAAGATCAGGATGTTGGCGTCCACCGCCATGCCGATCGTGAGCACCAGGCCGGCAATGCCCGGCAAGGTGAGCGTGGCCTGCGTGAAGGCCATCGCGCCGAGCAGGATCGCGGCGTTGAAGACCAGCGCCGCGCACCCGACCAGGCCGTTGGTCCGGTAGTAGAGCAGCATGAACAGCAGCACGAGCAGGCCGCCGATCGCCGCCGACAGCACCCCGATGCGGACCGACTCGGCGCCGAGCGACGGACCGACGAAGGACTCGCTTTCGAGTTCCGGCGCGATCTTGAGCGAGCCGGTGCGGAGCACGGTGATCAGCTCGCGCACCTCTTCGGGCGCGAAGCCGTCCATGCCGCCGGTGATGATGCCCTCGCCGGGAAGCCGCTGGTTGATCGACGGCGCGCTGTCCACCCGGTTGTTGAGCACGATCGCCATCAAGCGGTTCTTGTACTCGTCGGTGAAGTTGGCGAAGTCCGTCTTACGCGCTTCGATGAACTCGAAACGCACCGCCGGGAAGCCCGTGCGGGTATCGCTGGAGGGTCCCACGGACTTGAGGCCGGCACCGGAGAAATCCCAGGAGTTGTCCGGCTGCTCGGGAGTGCCGCGCAGTTCGCTCTCCACGCGCACCATCGCCGCGCCCAGGCCGGGGGCGGCCTCGAAGGTCGCGACGAGGTTGGGTTCCTTGAGGACGTTCTCGCTCGGGCTGTACCAGGCGACGCCGCGGCGGGGGCCGCCGTCCTTCTCGGCGATGCGGTTGAACTCGTGCGCGAGCACGCCGGGGTTGGCCGTGCGCCAAGTCCGGAATTTGTCGATTTCCTGCTGCCGGTTGAGATCGTCGCTGTCGTTGACCACGATGCGGAACAGCAGCGATCCCTGGTTGACGATCGTGCGCTTGATCGTCTCGACTTCATCTTCGCCGCGTTTGGGGATCTCGACCACCACGCGGTCGTCGCCTTGCGGATAGATCGAGATGTCGGCGAGGCCGGTGGAGTCGAGGCGGCGCAGGAACACCGTCGCGGTGTCCTGGATCAACCCTTGACGGTTCTCGTTGGCGGAAACCAGGCCTTCTTCTTCGGCTTTGTCGAAGTCGAGCCGGTAGACCAGGCGCGATCCGCCGAGGAGATCGAGGCCGAGGTTGATCTGAAAGGCGAACAGCGAATACGCGGTCAGCGCGATCAGCAGGAGGATGCCGAAGACTTTGCGGGAGAGATTCGGAACCATGGCGGAGGCCGAAGCGGTCGGAGCGGTCGGGAACCGTTGGCGTCCGGGCCGGAAACCGGCCGCGGCCGCCGCGCGGTCAAAGAGTGGCGGCCTTGCCGGAACGCCCGCGCAAGAAGTAGAGGCGAGCGCGCCTCGGCTTGCGGTTGGGGCTCCGCTCGGTCTTCACGTTGAGGATCCGCGGGCTGTGCAGCGGGAAAGTCCGCTCCACGCCTTCGTCCTGCACGATGCGGCGGACCGTGAACGTGATGCGGTTGCCCTCGCCGTTGAAGCGGATCACCTGGCCGACGAAGGGCTGCACGCGCTCGTCCTTGCCCTCCTTGATCAGGTACTCCACGCGCACGAAGTCGCCTACCTTGAACTTCGGCGGTTCGGCCTTGAGGTACTTGGATTCGATCTGGCGGATGAGGTCCATGGCGGAACGGTCTCGGCGGAGGTCAGGTGGTCTTGGTGGAGGAAGGATCGCGCTCGGCGAGGTCGGGCCGCCGTTCGTTGGTCCGCTGCTCGGCTTGCGCCCGGCGCCACGCGGCGATGGCCCCATGGTCGCCGCTGCGCAGCACCTCCGGCACCGGCATGTCGCGGAATACGACGGGACGCGTGTACTGGGGGTGGTCGAGCAAGCGGGGATCGGCGGTGAAGGAGTCGGCCGGTGCGGAGTCCGCGTCGCCCAGCACGCCCGGAATCAGGCGCGCGGTGGCTTCGAGAACCGCCAAGGCCGGCAGCTCGCCGCCGGAAAGAACGAAGTCGCCCATCGAGAGCTCCTGCCATGCGATCCCCAAGCGGATGCGCTCGTCGAAGCCTTCGTACCGGCCGCACAAAAGGAGCAGGCGCTCCTTCTCCGCGAGCCGGGCCGCAGTGGCCTGCTCGAAGCGCTGGCCCGCGGGGGTCAGCAGGATCTTGTGGCAAGGGCCGAAGCGGCCCTCGATCCACTCGACAGCATCGAAGATCGGCTCGGGCTTGAGCACCATGCCGGGACCGCCTCCGAACGGACGGTCGTCGACCTTGTGATGGCGGTCTTTCGCGAATTCGCGGAAGTCCGTCACTTCCACCTTCACCCTTCCGGCTGCCTGGGCGCGCCCCAGGATGCTGGCCTGGAGATAGCCCCGGACGGCGTCCGGAAACAACGTGAGTAGGTGGACCTCGAGCATTCCCGGTCTCCCCCGGGAAATGGGCCGCATAGATTACGCTAGGCCCTCGCTTCCGGCAAGGTTTACGCGCCTTCGATGGGCTGCCGAAACAGGCCCTCGGGAGGGGGGTCGGAGGCGGCGCTAGCCTTTGCGCACATGTTCACCGGCCTCATCGAGCATGCAGGCAAAATCCTGGCCCGCGAAGCGGTGGGCGGCGGGCTGCGCCTGGTCGTCGATCTGGGTCCGCTGGCCGCCGGAAGCGGACTGGGCGACTCGATCTGCGTGGCCGGCTGCTGCCTGACCGTGGCGGCCCTCGAGGCCGGGCGCGCCACCTTCGAGCTGTCGCCCGAAACCCTCTCCCTGACCCGTTTCGGGACCCTCCGGCCAGGGGACCAGCTCAACCTCGAGCGCAGCCTCAAGCTTGGCGACCGCATGGGCGGGCACCTGGTCACCGGCCACGTCGACGGCCTGGGCACCTTGGTCGGAGCCCGCCGCGACGGGGACTACATGGTCCAGGAATTCGCGGCTCCTTCGGGCTTCGCCGCCTACTTGGTCACCAAGGGCTCGGTCGCCGTGGACGGCGTTTCCCTGACGGTCGCGACCTTGACCGCGGACGAACGCTTCTCGGTCGCGCTGATTCCGGAAACCCTGGCGCGGACCACGCTGGCTGTGCTCGAGCCCGGTGACCGCGTGCACCTGGAGGGCGACCTGCTCGGCAAGTACGTCGCCCGCCAGCTGGAGTTGCGCGCAGGCACGCACCGCGGGCCTGCGCCCGAGGCTTGAGGTCACGCACCGCGGGCCTGCGCCCGAGGCTTGAGGTCACGCACCGCGGGCCTGCGCCCGAGGCTTGAGGTCACGCACCGCGGGCCTGCGCCCGAGGCTTGAGGCGCCCGCGCCCCGGCGCCTAGAAACCGTTGAAGATGATCGATGCGAAGCCCTGCACCGGCTGCGCTTCGCGCGCGTCTTCGAGCTGGCCGTTGAGGCTGCGCAGCGCGACCATCAATTCGGTGTAGGCTTCGTCTTCGGACAAGAGGTGGCCGAGGCTGCCTTCGCCGCGCTCCAGACGGCCGACGATCTCGGCGAGATCGTCGATGAAGCTGCGCGCGCCGGCGGACATTTCCTCGTCGGTCAGCAGGCGGCCGGCGAGGCCGTCGCCGCGGTTGGCGTTACGGATCATCAAGTTCAGGCCGTCCGCCGCCGCCGCGAGGTTCGCGATCATCTCCACCGAGTTGGCGCGCAGGCTCTCGTCTCGCATCAGCGCACCGAGCGTGCCCTCGCCGTCGGCCAGTTCCTCGACCAGCTTGCGCAGATCGGTCACCGCCGCGCCGCCGTCGTTGATCATCGCGACCAGGCGGTCGCGCACGACCTCGTCGGCGACGAGCGTGCCGAGGAAGCCTTCCTCGGAAGCGACCGCTTCGGCGATCGAGCGCATGCCGCCGAGCGCGGCGTCCAAGTCTTCCTTCATCGCCGAATCGGCCAGCAGAGCCCCAAGGGGGCCTTTCCCGCTGGCGAGGTCTTCGGAAGCCTGGCGCAGGTTGCGGACGATCACGCGCACGTCGTCGCGGTTGTCGCCCACCAGTTCGCCGATCGCCTCGAGCGCGCTCGGGCCGACTCCGCCCACCAGGTCGGCGCCCGCCGGCAGGGTCTCGTTGCCGAGCGGACCCGGGTCGATCTCGATCACGCGGCCGCCGAGCAAGGTGAATTCCATGATCGTGATCTGGTAGCCCTCGCGCATCCTGACCAGTTCCTGGAACTCGACGTCGACCCGGATGCGGCGGTCGTCGGGGCGGTCGTCGATGTACTGGACCGCGACGACCTTGCCGGTCGGGTGTCCGCTGACCAGCACCGCGTCGCCTTGTTTGAGACCGGCAGCGTTGGGAAACCACACCGAGAACCGCTCGGTGGCGGCGAAACTGAAGCCGGTCAGCGCGACGGTCGCGTAGATCAGGAACGCGATCGTCCCGAAGAAGACCAGGCCGAGCAGGAAGTCGCGGGTGGTGTTGGATTCCGACATGGGTTCAGTCCATCTTCACGCCCAGGAACTCCTGGACACGTTCGTTGTCGCAGTCGAGGACCCTGCGGGGCTCGTCTGCGTAGATCATGCGGCCGCGGTCGAAGACCGCGAGCTGGTCGCCGACCGCCAGCGCGCAGGCGATCGAGTGGGTGACGGTCACAGAAGTGATGCCGAGCTCGGTATTGAGGTTGCGGATCACGCGGTTGATCTTGGCCGACATCTCGGGGTCGAGGCCGGCTTCGGGCTCGTCGTAGAGCAGGATCCGGGGTTCGGTGACCAGCGCGCGCGCCAGCCCGACCCGTTTCTGCATGCCGCCTGAGATTTCCGACGGAAACTTCTTCTCGGCGCCTTCCAGGCCGACCAGGTGCAGCACCTTGTCGACGCGGGCGTCCACGGTCGCCTTGTCCAGCGCGGTCGTTTCGCGCAGCGGCAGCGCCATGTTCTCGAACACGTTCAGCCAATTGATCAGTGCGCTGTGCTGGAACAAGTAGCCCATCTCGCGGCGCAATTCACTCAGTTCGCCGGCCGAGAGATCGGGCACCGAGTGGCCGTCGACCAGCACTTCGCCGCGGTCGGGCCGGAGCAGGCCGATCAAGTGCTTGAGCATGACGCTCTTGCCGGAGCCCGAAGGCCCCATGATCACCAGCGACTGGCCCTCGGGGACCAGGAAGCTGACTCCGTCGAGCACTTTCTGCGCGCCGAAGGACTTGTGGACGTCGCGGAGCTCGATCAATGGTGCAGCAGTTTGCCCATGAAGAAATTGAGCACGATGATCAGGATCACCGACGTGCGCACCGCCGCGCGCGTGGTTTCGCCGACGCCGCGCGCGCCGCCCTTAGCGCGCAGGCCCGCCGCGCAGCCGGTCACGGCGATCGCGAAGCCGAAGACCAGCGACTTGAGCAGGCCCGCGTACAGGTCGCTCGGCACCGGCACCAAGTCGCCGACCCGCGAGAGCGCCTCGCGCACGTTGTAGAGGTAGTTCTGGAAGTCGAGCTGCAGCTGGGTCACGGCGATCACGCCGCCGCCCAGGATGCCGACCGCGTCGGCCATCAGCGTGAGGATCGGCGCCATCAGCGTGAGGCCCAGCACCCGCGGCAGCACCAGATAGCTGCCGACGTCGACGGACATGACTTCGAGCGCCGTGATCTCTTCCTGCACCTTCATGGTGCCGAGCTCCGCGGCCATCGAACTCGCCACGCTCGCCGCCAGGATGATCGAGGTCACGAACGGACCCATCTCGCGGGCCATCGTGACGGCGACCAGGATGCCGATCGATTCCTGCTGGCCGTAACGCGACAGTTCGAGGCCGACCTGCAGCGCCACGATCATGCCCATGAAGAAGCCGACGAATACCACGACCGGCGCGGTGCGCACGCCCGCCGCGTGCATGTAGTCGAGCAAGGCGCGGGCACGGCGCGGCACGTGGCCGAGCAGCATTAGCGTGCGGCCGGCAAGCCACAGCCCGTAGCCGGCCTGGTCCAGCGCCGGGCGGATCACGCGCGCGCCGATACGGGTGACCGGGTTCACCGCTCCGCGCCTCCGGCGGCGGCCGCGGGAGCCACGGCGTGCAGGTCGGGCCAGCCGGGCCCGGGAAAAGCGGGCAGCTCGAGACCGCTGTCGGGGCCGCTGCGGAAGCGCAGCAGTCCGAACAGCAAGGACGTGTGCACCGTGCCGTCGGGTTCGGTCCACTGGCCGGCGAGGCCGGCCACCGACCAGCGCTTGTGGCCGCCGGCTTTGGCCTGGTGGTAGAGGTTGAGGAACGCGCGCCGTTCGCGCGCGCCTTGCGGCGCGGCGCTGCCGGCCCAGACTTCGAACGCGAAGCCGAGGTTGCGCGACAGCACGCGCGAGTCGAGGAGCGGCTCGATGCCGGGTGCGGGCGCCGAGAACCATTCGCTGCCGTCGCTCGAACGCTCGGTCTTGGCGAGCGGCCAGAAGCGTTCCTTGGTCTCGGTGCGGCCGTCGTCGCGCACCGTGCGCGAAGAGAAGTAGAAAGGCAGCGCATAGAACGACTCGCGGCGCATGTCGTTGAACTCGTCGCTGCGGTTCCAGAACAGCGGCCACATCCAGCTGCTGTACTCGGTCTGGGCGTCTTCGTAGCGGATCCAGAACGGGAACACGCGGCTGACGCGACGGTCGACTTCGCGGCCGCCGCGCTCGAAGCGCAAGATCGGCCAGACCTGCCACGAGCGGTAGTCGGTGGACGGACGGTCGGCCCAGCCGAACACGGGCCAGAGCACGGTGGTGGCGGTGTAGTCGTCCTGCACGATGCGGCCGCCGAGCGGCAGGACCAGCCACCCGGTCCGCGGGTGCTTCTTGTCGAGGTCCGTCACGCTGAAGGTCGCGAGCGGCCAGAGGAAGTACGAAGCCTTGTAGCGGCCGGGGACCTCGGTCTGTCCGTACAGCGGGAACACCCGCCAGCCGGTCTCGCTGCCGGTCGTCCAGCCGAAGATCGGCCACAGCACGTGCCGGCTGCGGCGGCCGTCCTTGCGGTTCTCCATCCACAGCGGGAAGAACAAGAAGCGCACTTCGTCGTAGGTGAGGAAGTTCTTGAGCGTGCCGAAGAAGGGGAAGAAGGCGAAGTAGTCCTCTTTTCCGTCGCTGCTCGAGCCGCCCCAGAACAGCGGCGGCAGCACGAACCAGTCGAGGTCTTCGACCCCGTCGGGGCGGACTTCGGCTTCGCGCCAGAACAGCGGGAACAGCCGCGCCATGGTGCGCGGCCGCCCGGGGTCGTGTTCGTAGCGGCCGAGCGGATAGAGG